>Ga0190272_10000015_pt1 | contig 156447 bp, 135 predicted proteins | sample Popmic504T_FD_133746 | JGI IMG/M metagenome (GOLD analysis project Ga0190272, IMG submission 133746) | Populus adjacent soil microbial communities from riparian zone of Shoshone River, Wyoming, USA - 504 T | ecosystem: Environmental > Terrestrial > Soil > Riparian zone | place: USA: Wyoming... | reverse complement strand
TTTGGACTTTTCCCTCGGTAGAATGCCGTCACCGTGTTTTATGTGGGCCGATAGCTCAGTCGGTAGAGCAACTGGCTTTTAACCAGTGGGTCGCAGGTTCGAGTCCTGCTCGGCTCACCACTCCAAAAAGAAGGCAGTCCTCCAATGGGCTGCCTTCTTTCTTGCCGCAACCCGCAGTTCAATTCTGAATATTCTTTCTGTGGCACGGATCGTGCGCTTCCAAAGCGGGCGTCGTGAAGACCGCTTTCATTGGATCGTTTGTGTGCTGGCACACAGACAGCGAGGCAGGTGCCGTTTATATTGGTTTTAGGCACTGAACCGCACATCGGCTTTTCCGCCCAGCCTCTTTCGTCTTTGATATGAAAGGTCAAAGACAGACTTCCAGGTGACAAACGCCCAGCTGATACGCCTCTTCAGAATACCCTTTTTGCCGAGCTTGCCTTTTACCAGAAGACACCGTGGACATTCTTCTGAGCGGCAAGTGTTGGCTCCATCCACAACTCATCATCTTAGATAAATCTTCGCTTTAAATCCCGGGGGAAACTTATGCAATCTATTAATCGATTAGCCAATATTTCGTGTTCGACTCTATTACTAATTACTCTCTTTCTCGCAGCCTCATCAAATCCAACATTCGCCCAAAGCGTGCCGCCACTTGGTGCCGCTGAAAGTTTTGCCGCCCTTGCTGGCACTGCAATCACTGCAACTGGCTCGGCCGTAATCTCCGGGAACATAGGAGTCAGCCCAGGTACTGCCGTAACCGGATTTCCGCCGGCGGAGGTGCAGAACGGCCAGATTTACACAGGCGCGGGATCGCTCGCAGCTCCTGCGCAGAGTAGTGCGCTTTCGGCCTATAACAATCTGCGCGGGCAAACCTGTGGGACGAATTTAACCGGTCAGATTCTGGGACAGACGCCCGGATTCCTGAGTCTGAACCCAGGCGTCTATTGCTTTGACACGTCAGCCCAGCTCAACGCCGTTCTCACACTAAACGACGGCGGCAATCCCGATGCGATCTTCATATTTCAAATCGGTACCACACTAACTACGGCGAGCAGTGCACAGGTCGTGATGAGCAGTGGCGGCCGCGGGAAAAACGTCTATTGGCAGGTTGGTACGTCGGCGACGATTGGCACTTCAACTACCTTTCGTGGAAATATCATCGCAAACACCAGCATCACGCTGACCACGAGCGCCACCACGACCGGACGCGTCTTTGCCCTTAACGGCGCCGCGACCATCGACTCGACCGCCGTTGACGCCGTGCCCACAGGAATTGAATTCAACGCAGCCTCCTATCCTGTGAGCGAGGGCGCCACGCACGTTGACCTGACAATATCGCGCTCGGGTGATACCTCAGGAGCGGCCAGCGTTCGTTTCGCCACTGGAGACACGGCCGCCGCACAAAACTGTAACGTGCTTACGGGTGTTGGCTCATCGCGTTGCGACTACGAAATCAGAATCAAGACCGTTCGCTTCGCAGCCGGGGAAACTTCCAAGGTGGTCTCAGTTTTTATCATTGACGACACCTACCTCGAAGGTCAGGAAACGTTTAATGCGACTCTGAGCGATGCGATTGGTGGGTCACTGGGCGCGCAATCAACAGCCACGGTGAGCGTGGCGGACAATGACGTCGGCAATGGCGTCAATCCGATTGATACCGCCGGTTTCTTCGTGCGCCTCCACTATCTCGATTTTCTAAACCGCGAACCAGATTCGAGCGGCAATGCTTTCTGGATTAATGAAATTACAATGTGCGGCGCCAACGCCGCCTGCATTGATAACAAACGCAACAACGTTTCTGGAGCGTTCTACCTTTCCATCGAATTCCAACAAACCGGCTATCTCGTACAACGAATTTACAAAACCGCCTACGGCGACGGGACCGGAACTTCAACTCTGGGCGGGTCGCATCAAATTTCAGTTCCAGTGGTTCGGCTGCTCGAGTTTCTTCCTGACACTCAGGAGATTGGCGAGGGCGTAGTGGTTGGACAACCTGGTTGGGAGGCGTTGCTCGAAAGCAGGAAGCAGGCACTAGCCGCGGATTTTGTGCAGCGACCTCGCTTCACTACGGCGTTTCCGGTTTCGATGACATCGGCGCAGTTTGTCGACGCGCTTAACGTAAACGCCGGGAGTCCGATGTCTACGTCAAAGCGTAATCAATTGACGACTGACCTGTCGTCAGGGGGAATGACGCGTGCGCAGGTATTGCGCTCGATCGCTGAAGAACCGAATCTTATAAGTGCAGAGTCTAATCGCGCTTTCGTGCTGATGCAGTATTTCGGTTATTTGCGACGGAATCCAAACGATGCTCAGGACACCGACTACACCGGTTACGATTTCTGGCTGACGAAGTTGAACCAGTTTAACGGAAACTTTCTCAATGCTGAGATGGTGAAAGCCTTTATTACTTCCATCGAGTACCGGCAGCGCTTCGGGCTCTAAAGCTTATCCGGCGTTTTCGAAACGATGAATGAGATCAGGGCAGTCCTTCGGGGCTGCCCTGCTTTTTTGCTGGCCGCCCTCCCCGCATCGGCACCTCCAGCTCTTTTGCTTAGAACGCTGAAGGCGTTGGCTAACTTCAGCCCAGGGTTGGAGCCCGAGCGACTACCTTGGGATCACGAGTTAAAAAAAGCTGTGATTTGCAACGCTGAAAGCGTTGCAAAACTGAGCCCTGCCCGCAATCACGCAACGCCTTCAGCGTTGCAAAGGATGATTATGTGATTCGCGATCCCAGGGTTGGAGCGCAGCGACTACCCTAGGCTGAAGTTAACCAACGCCTTCGGCGTAACTGCAAAACCGGCGCAGGTCCATAACCTCCATCCCCGATCATCCTTAACAATTCCCGATCCTAGCCGTCACTCATCACTCATCACTCATCACTCATCACTGCCGGTAGCCGCGCCGGGGACCCCGGGGCCAATACCCGGCCTCTCGGTCTTTCATGCACTAGCATTGATTGAGAACACAAAGGTTGCACGGAGATGTCAGTCAGAATTGACATCGACTGCGAACAGGCAGGCTGGTATAAACGAATAGACGTTGAATTCCCTTTACTGAAACTTTATGACCCTAAACGGCTCGATAATGATCACCGGTTCGCGCGACATCGATCGCCAGACGGCCCGCACATTGTTTGAGCAACACCTCACCTCGTTTCTTTCGCAGGGCCGAACCTGGATCGTGGGCACCTCGCGCGGTGTTGATCAATGGGCAATGGAATGGTTGTTGGAGAATAGTGAAACGTGTTGGGCAGTAGTTCCCTACACGCGCTTCAAGCTGCACCAATGGGTGCAACCGTTGCTTGACGAGATGGATCGAGTTGTAGAGCTCCAACTTCCCAAACGCAAAACTGCCGGCGCGATCAGAAATCGCCATATGGTGGATCTGGCCCAGGTCGTTTATGCGTTTTGGTCAGGCAAAGGTGGAACTACCGTAAAGACATTGAAGTATGCCCTACGTCAACGCCGGGAAGTGCACGCGATTCCCGTTTTGTTGAGTGAGAATAATCAGGACTAGCAGCTTTCACCCAAACTCGCCACGGCCATTGGCTATGCATTTCTGCATTTCCTTTCGTGACTCCTTTTTCGATTCGTGGGCCGTTTTTATCGCAGGATAAAGATGGTCCACGAAAGAAAGCATCTCACGAGGCACAGCCGGACTACTTATTCCCGAGTCAGCAGCCAGAGGTCTGATTCTGTTTTCTGCACGGTGTAGTAAATCGTGCGGGCATCGCGTGTAGGGCAAATTGTGCTTATTGTGTAAGGCGCCGCGGAGAGGATTTCATGCGATTTCTTTGACTGGGTGTCTATCAAATGAAGTCGGCCATCTCGTTCAAAAAACAGGCGACGATTGTCGCTCAACCATATCGGCCACACCCCAGTGACGTTAAGGTTCTCGAATGTCTTTGTACCAAAGTCATAAACGTGCAAGTAGTTGGTGCGGTTCAAGACCCACGAACCCACCAACTTGCGACCATCCGGCGACCATGAGGTAGCCCAGAAAGCTTCCGGAACGCCTTCCATTCCGGGCAATTTCTGCGGGGTTTGGTCACTCCACGATTGGTTGATCTCGAAAAGAAACGGTTGTGAATCGCGTTGTTTGAACAGCATTTGGTTACCATCAGGTGACCATATTGGGTAGACCGTGGATGGCCCTGACGTGTAGGTGAGTTGCCGCAGCCCAGTGCTGTCGGAGTTTATCATCCAGACCTCGAAGCGTCCGCTGCGATCGGAGTAAAAAGCGATGCGCTGACCGTCGGGCGACCAACGTGGTGCGCGATCGCGGAAGACATCGTTAGTTAGCTGGCGCTGTTCCGTTCCATCGCGTTTGATGAGCAGGATATCCTCCTGCCTCTCTCCTTGAGAACTAAACGCAAACCACTCTTCATCGGGTGAAAGGTCTGGGCTGGAAACATACTTCGTCCCTTCAGTGACCGGGTCAGGCTGTCCGGCCGTTACTTCCCGGGCAGGGTCAAACGCTGTGCGGTGCAGATTCCTGGTCTCCGACTTCTGCACGTAAGCCAGCCGCTTGCCGTCGCCAGAGAAACTCAAATGTTGGCTGTACACTGAAGGTGTCAGCACGGTTTCCGGTGTACCTTGGGTCTTTCCCGAGGTCTCGTCCACCGCCACTCGCCAAAAGTTCATACTGCCACCGCGATCACTGGCAAAGTAGACATACTTTCCATCCGGCGACCAGACCGGATTCCAATCCAGGGCCTCATCGTTTGTCAGTCGCACAGCTTCACCGCCGCTGGCCGGAATACTCCAAAGATCACGTTGTCCCCCTTCCTGCAACGCCCAATAGGCGATGCGCTTACCGCCGGGAGACCAGCTTGGCTGTACCGCATCGCCGTTCGTCAACAAACGTTTCGCGCCGGTTGCCACGTCGAGCACCCAGAGCTGACTTGGAGTAACGCGGCGGTTTACGGGATCGGTAACATTGTCCGTGCACACGACCAATTCTTTGCCGTCGGGCGACCAGGCGGGATGGAATCCCACCTCGGACACACGTCGCACGTTTTCACTCGTCGCCTCCATTATGTAAATGCCCGGTGTCTGACGTTCGGAACGAAAAGCGATGTAGTTGCCGTCCGACGAGTAAGCTGGTTGGAGGTCGTCAGCCGTAGAGTCTTTCGTGAGATTGACTGTGTTCCGGCCACCGACACGCTGCCAGTAGAGATCCCAGTTGCCACTCTCACGACTGGCGTAGATGAACATCTTGCCGTCCGGCGCGAGGTCAACGGAATACTCCGTACCCACCTGATTAGTGAGTTTGGTCGATTGAGCTTGGGACCAATCGGGCCCGATGATTCTGTTTGTCGGTTTCTTCCGGAAAAATACAGCCCAGGTACCGACAACCAATACGGCCAGGGCAACTGCTAGTGCAGCTGTAAACTGCCACCCAGCAAGCCGTGGTGGCCGGCGAACTACACTCGGGTCTTTTTGATTAGCTGAAAGCGCTTCAGCGAGAGGTTCATGCGCTCGCGTGTTGATACCGTTCAACCCGGCCGGCGTTTCCAGAGGGGGATCTTGCTCGACAAGGATCTTGTCTTCTGAAACGTCGGTCGCGGCGCCGGCGCGCCCCTGGATCTCTTCCAGTGGCCCAATGTAGCGATAGCCTTCAGCCCAGCGAGTCTCAATAAAACACGGCGTTTCCGTAGTGTCTCCCAGCGCTTTACGAATCGCGCCGACGCATTTGGTCAAGGTGACGTCATAAACGTCGCGGCCGTCCCAAAACTGATCCAGTAACTCCTGCCTCGTCACAATTCGCTCGCGGTTCTCAACAAAGTGAAGCAGCACGCGGAAGGGCCGGTTCGAAAGATGCACAGCTCTACCGTCACGCTTTAGAAGGCGCTTGTTAGGATCCAGCTCAAATTCGCCCAGCCGGTAGATTTTCCGAATCTCTACTGTCATCAACAACTTAGCCCGCGGGTAGTTTTTCTTCTCATCTTTTTCGCAATCTGTTCAGGACGCGCGGAGCGGTAGCGGTGTATTTCTCGGACTTGAACTGGGCTCGCACCCCAAACAGTTGGCTCTGCATATTACCGCCAACCGTAGCAGGCGAGGAAGCTTGTCAGACTTCAGGAGTATGAAACCTGGACGCAACGAGTCGTCGGTTTACTGGGACCGCGGGCGTCCCGCCTGCAACGAGCGCAAAGCGCGAAATGGGTTGTTTGAACGCCCACTAAGGCTTCGCGCCCCGGGGTGTGTTGCGGGCGAGTCGCCCGCGCTCCCAGTAACAACTCGAGAGTATGAACAAACTGTTCCACTGCCGAGAGACTTTGCGTCATCAAGTCGAACTGGAAAGGAATCAAATGATTCGCAATCGTTTTGCAGGAACTGTCCTACTCGCCATCGTCACTTGCGGTGTAGTCTCGGCTCAATCCGGTTTCTTAGTGCCAAAATATAAAGCCAAAGCGACCGAGACGCGTGAGCCGGCTGCCACCGCGGACCTGCGTATCCGCGAGTTTGTCTTCAATGCCGCCAATGACAAGGCGGTTCGAGTCCGCATCGTGAATACCGGTGGCGCCTCCTCCGTCCTCTGCATCCTGCGTCTCACGGTGCGCAAAATTAACGGAGTCTCGGTGGGGAGAGTGGCCGATGTCAGACTGCCGCCTCTGGCCCCCGGCAAAGATGCCTGGATGGTCATAAATGCGAAAAGCATTCTCCCAACGAATGTCTCCCTTGAATCAACCACTTTCAAAATAAACGCTGACGCGACGTCGATCATAATGGAGTCAAACGAAGCTAATAACGAAGTCTGGCACAACCTGTGAAGTCTGAAGTCAACTTGGAAAAAGCAATTGAGCTTAAAGGAGAAACTACGATGAAGAATCTCAAAACGCATTCGGCCATTGCAGCCGGATTCACGATCGCGATGGTCCTGCTCCTGGCGCCAATCAGCGGGTCAAAGGGCCAGTCCAGCGGAATTGAACGGCTGATCGCAGTTACCCAGCTGAAGGCTCAAACTGCTAACGATGAGGCCCTTCAAGGGGCAGATAAACAGCGGAAACTGGTGAGGGAGCAAGAGTTGCTTCGGTCGACAGCTCGTGAATCGACGAAACGCATTGCCGGTCCCAACACTTCTGATAACCAGCAACGACCGCAACCGGGTCGCCTGAGCTCCTGTGACATAGCGCGCGAAAAAGCGATGCTGCAACTACTCGAAGCGAACGCCAAAAGATCCGCGGAAGTTCTCGAAAGCGTTAAACGACTCGCCACCGAGCTCGATCGCCAACCGCGTCGTTGAGCTTGAGGCTGACACACCGCAGTTAGGCGTCGCGACACAGGGTGCTAACTCGCTGGGTGTAAATCGAGCCTATTTGAATTTGCGTAGGCTTCGCGCCCGGAGCGAGGGGCGTGCCGCCGCGATCGTAGGCCGGCGCCTCAAAGAACTCGTGAGGAAATGGATTTGAAAGGAGAAGCGTCATGAACAGACAATCTTTGGCTCGCCAGACGGTGATGATAGTCGTCTGTGGCTTAATAACAGTTTTCGCGAATGGAATCGCCTATTCCCAATCGAGGGCTTTACCTCTTGAAGAGGTTAGCTTTTCTTATGGCAGGATTTCGGCAAGGACGGTCCATATAAGAATTTCTCTTGACTCCTCTGCCACAAGATTCCTGGCGGACCCCATTCAAACACTACGCCAAAATCGGCGCGCTGTGCCCCAGTCAGCTGAAGAACCCTGGCGCGAGTTTGCCGATGCGTTGCGGAGATTGACCAACCCGCAACTCGGCCGTTCCAACGCCGGTCCCAGGCGTTCAGGTGGCGGCGAGAGCCTAACCTATCAAATTGAACTGCGCGGGTTTCAAGGTGGGATCCGCATTGCTCTCGGCGATGTGAATAGCGGTTCTCCCTCTGCACGTATGAGTCTTGATAGGTTGCTGAATGACCCAGTCAGGACTCTGCGGGCGCAGGGTGTGCAAGTCCCGGCCGGCGATGAGCGCGACTGGAAACAACTAGCCGATGCACTCAGGGCGTTGCAGTTAGCGTATGCAAGACCTGGCAACGTTCGCGATCAACGTCCAACGCCTGGCCGCGGAGTTGACCCATACAGAGGCGAAAATCCCGGAAGGATGCCCAGGATGCCCAATGTGCCGTCGCCTCGCACCCCGCCAACGCAGGAGCTGGCGACCGGACGGCAACCAACACTGGACAAAGAAGCGCTGGAGCAAAGCCTCCATGCTGCGATAGCGCCAAACGTCATGGGTTACACGTTTCTCCTGATCAAAGATGGTCGGGTCGTCACCGAGGGGGCGGGCGGATTGGCCCGAAATGCAGTTGATGGAGAAATGAAGATGACTACCAGAACACCCCAGAATCTTGGCAGTCTTTTCAAGTTCATTACTGGCGTCACCGTGCTGCACATGTTGGATCGTCCGCCTGCGGGTTCGGCGGGCGGTAACAACTCGTTCGAGACGAGGCTCGAAGCACCCGTGACGCTTCTTTATCCGCAACTGTGGAACTCGGCGATCAAATGGCCCACGATTCGTACCATCACCTTTCGTCACCTATTGCAGCATCGAACGGGCTTTCGCGCCTGCGATACTCCGCTTGGCTGCTTCGGCAAGCGTTACAACAATAGTTTGCTCGGGGTGCGTGATTATGAAAACATCAACTTCCAGCTACTTGGCTTTCTGATTCCGCTTTACACGAATCCTGAACTTATTCCGGCGTTGAATGCCGTGACCAAGACCGTGTCCGAGGAAGAGGGCGATAAGCATATTCAACTGGTCCTCAGCGATCGAATGGACCGGTTTATCAATCAGAAGATGTTTTCACTGGCGCCGGGCAGAATCTCCGCCAGTTGCGACGCAGAAAATGAATATAAAGCTACTGGGGCTTACGGCTATATCTCAAAGTCAGACAAGGGCAAGGGGATCATCACCAGCCGCAAGGCCGGCGGTAAACCATGTGTCGGATCCGGTGGCTATTGGATGTCGATTCGCGACTTTGGCGCGTTTGCCGCTACTGCTCTGCACTCTGATCGCATGCTGTCGCAAAAGGCGCGTTTGGAAATGTACCGAACCGGAATGCCAGCCGATGACCGCCTGGTATGGTCTTCGAGCGGCAGCGACCCATGGATAGCCGACAAGTTCAAGATGTCCGCCATCATTCAGTCAAACGGCTCCCAACCTTATGACGGCGGCCAGGGATTCGTCACGGTGATTTTACGACTGCCGCTCAATTACGAGCTGATGGTTTTTGTAAACTCCAAGGGGATGGATAGTAACGCTCTGACGGTCGCCGGACTGAAAGCCTTTCGCGCTGGCATGGAGGCTAATTTCCAGTGACTTCACGCCAGCAGTGCGAGAATGACTGACAGTTACGGTAGAGCTTTTATTCAGAAAGGAAAAAATGATGACCAGAAGAATTATTAATTTTGCTTTCCTGTTCCTAATCGCGGTCTCCACGATCCCTGAGGTCTCTGCACAGACGCCGAACCGCGATGAAGCGGTCACGCCCGCGTTCCACACTCAAGTGGAATTTGTCGGAAAAGAGACCTACGAAGTGAATGGTGAGAAAGGCACCAGGTACAAACTCAGCGTCACTAATCGCGCCAGTCATCCTGATTTCCTGTGGCATCCCTCGGCTGACCTCCCGCCTTGTGGCAAGAACGAAAATGCCGTGCGTACCTGGGTCGAGATCTTCGGGTCGCCTGGTGATAAACGACTCAACGGTTTTTGCGCACTTCGTTCCTCCGACGATTTAGGTCAACTTTGGTTTGCTGTGCCGTCGGGAGAAAAGGGACCGCCGTGCGTCTATCTCGTGATGACCGATCGGAAGACCGGAAGGCGATACAGATCCGAACGCGTTTGCTCGCGCCTTTTTACGGTCACGACGGGGCTGAAGGCCGGCGGGCAGTCCGCAGAACTGGCTAAACAGAGGCGTGAGCAGTGGATTGAACTCACGAGCACACAGGCTCACCAATCATCAGCAAACACTAATGCACGCAATGGCGATGTGGTTTTCAATGCTTCTCGCGGACAGACAGTGCCAAACACCGGTTCAAGTGCTCCCAGAGGTTGGGATCCTAAAAGAAAAAAAGAATCGCCTAACTCAAGCGAACCTGGTCGAATAGGTCCTTCGAACAAAAGTGCCGGTGCGGCGCAGCCCGACTTGAAAATTAAACAATTTCTGTTTCCACCCACAAACGACAAAGCGTTGCGAGTGCAAGTGGTCAACTCTGGCGGGGCTCCCTCGGGTGCCTGCCGGTTAGTCATCACGTTGAGGAAAATAAACGGCGTGCCCGCCGGAAGAAAAACGCACGTCAACGTTCCCCCGTTGAGCGCCGGCGAGGAGGTCTGGCTCGTGATCAATGCCAACATCATTCTGCCGAATAATGTTTCGTTAAAGTCGACGACCTTCAAACTCAATGTTGATGCCACTGAGATCATCACCGAATCAGACGAAGCCAATAACGAGCTTTGGCATAACCTTTAATACTGCTCCAAAAGGCAGTCAGGGAGCGCATAAATTATCTTCGACGGTTCACAGATCCGAAGGACCGGCAGTTAATAGCCACGCCCGTCAGGGCGTAGCTGAACGGAAAACCGCCCGAGCGCCTAAGGTGCGCCATTTGTCGGTTTCCGCTGTCGGTCCTTCGGACCTATTGCACTAAAAACCATAGCTTCCACGCCCTGACGGGCGTGGCTATTTACTCCCGGCCCTTCGAGCCTCTTGTTTTACCCCGCCAGAGGTTTGTCATCCCGCGCTTGGGCAAAGCCTTGTCATCAAACGATCGTCTTACCTAACGGCGTACCAGTCGACTCCGCGAGCGCTTTAAAGTTCAACAATTGTCGCCGCATCATAACCAGATCGCCCCAGGGCAGGACCAGCCTGGTCATCTGCCCTCTCAATCCTGACGGGTATTTAACAACCAGCTTCACCAGCAGACGACAACTCAACGAAGACAGGGACACGATCATGTAACTAACTGCTATATCACCAAACAGTCCGGTTGAAGGCCTGTGGGGTTTTAGCCGAAGCGTGAGATGCTGGTTGGTAGCAAAGCCAACGAGATCGAAGATGCGCATCACCGTCTGACCCTCGGCAAGGTTTTCCAATCCCGGAGTTAATTCGCCTGGGCTGCGCCGGCCGCCATTATCCAACCAATCGTAGCTATACGGCGCGGCGCGCATCTGGCACAACCAACGAAAAACGACCTCGGCGGAAGTGTTGATCGTTACCCCGCGAAACAGTGCGTGATCAGCGCCCGGAATCAACCCATCGCAGGGAAACACAAGCTCACGTTCCCCCGCCTCAGTTCCCCATGTGTGGCCTAATGAGTCCATTGGTTATCAGCAAGTTCAACTCAGACCTTACTCGACTAACCATCCACGGATAAACGGAATTCTGTTGCTAACCAACCGGCGGATGATCTACGTTACCTCGCTTCCAAACATGGCAAAGAAAAACACAAACGAGCGGCCAAGTGAATCGGAAGAGGCAGTATGGGGACTGCGGCGCGAAGAATTGCGATTGGTGGGAATGCTCATCGCCATCAAAGCGCTACTCTTCCTGTTCGCGGGCCAAAGCTACCAGATATTGCAGAACCAAAAGCTGGCCGGCGTAAAAGCCTGGTTTGAAATCTGGAACCGCTGGGATTCAATAAACTACCAGAAGCTAGCAGAGTTTGGTTACAACGCCGGCGATGAAATGCGGCCGCGGCTGGTTTTCTATCCGCTATATCCCTGGGCGGTCAGGCTTTTTACATTTATTACTCACGACTACTTAATCAGCGCGTTCGTAGTCTCGACAATAGCGTCGCTGGCAACCGCAATCCTGTTCTATCGTCTCGTCTCGCTTGAGTTTTCGAAAGAGCTTGCCCAGCGCGCGGTTTGGTTTCTGTTCATTTTTCCCACCAGCTATTTCCTGCATATCGGTTATACGGAAAGCCTCTTTCTGATGCTGGCCCTCGGTGCGATGGTTTCGGCTCGCAAGCAGAAATGGCTACTCGCGGGCATGCTCGGTGCACTCTGTTGCCTCACCCGAGTCAATGGTCTCGTTTTGATTCCGGCATTTTTTATCGAGGCCGCTCACCAGTACTGGACCACGCGCCGCTGGCAATGGCAATGGCTCTCGATCGCCATCATCGGCCTCGGCTTCGGCGGATACCTTTTGCTCAATCATCACGTCACCGGTGATCCCTTTGCATTCTCCACAATCATGCGGCAACACTTTCACAAGTCACTTACCTGGCCCTGGGTCGGTATCGACAGCTCACTTGGAGCGCTAACCCGGGAAGCTGCTGACGCCCAAATGATCGGGGTTCAGGAGCTTTCCTTTATAGTGCTCGGCTTAGTGTGCACAATCGTGAGCTGGGTCAAGCTGCGGCCCATCTACAGCGTTTGGATGACAGTCAACTGGTTGCTCTTCACCAGCGTCACTTTCGTGCTCAGCGTGCCGCGCTACACGCTGACGATGTTTCCGATTTTCATTCTCTTCGCCATGCTCGCAAACCGGCGGATCTGGCTGGCGGTGATTTCCTTCTGGTCAATTCTCTACCTTGGGTTATTTGCCAGCGTATTCGTCTGGGGACGCTGGGCCTTCTAACTCGGCAAAGGCGAATTCGCAGACGCCGAGTACACCGATTAGAAACAAACAATCAAAAACAGTAAGAACTACTTCTATTGTGCTGCCATCTGTGCAAGCTGCGTAATCTGCGGATGCCTATTATTCTTCGGCAAGTTATAGTTTGAACTCAGCCACATGGAATTTGAAACAAGGGGGCAGGAAAGATGCCGATCAAGAGCGATGACCTTCACGGAAACGTTCCGGATGCCGCGGGTGCGGCGTTGTTATTGATAGATGTTATTAATGACTTTGAATTTGAGAATGGCGCGCAGCTCCTCAGGCTGGCGATGCCCGTGGGTAAGCATATTGCTAGTCTGAAAAAACGGGCGAAGAGATCCGGCATTCCGGTCATTTACGTGAACGACAATTTCGGTAAGTGGCAGTCGGACCTGAACAAGATCGTCTCCCACTGTCTCGACGACGGCGTGCGCGGTGAGCCTTTTGTGAGAATGGTCTTGCCGGATGAGGACGATTACTTTGTACTAAAACCAAAACACTCCGGCTTTTATTGCACAAGTCTCGAGTTGGTGCTTGAGCATGTGGGTGCGCGAAACCTGATACTCGCGGGCATTGCAGGTAATAACTGTGTTCTGTTCACAGCAAACGACGCTTACATGCGCGATTTTAAGGTTTTCATTCCGGCCGACTGCGTAGTGTCTGAGCGTGAGGAAGAAAACAAGTACGCACTCGCGCAGATGGAGAAAGTTTTGAAAGCTGATATCACTACTGCGGCCGAACTGGACCTGGAAGCGATGAAAAGTACAAGCCGCGGATGAACGCAGCTGAACGCGGATCAGGAAACCTTTACCGATTAAGGGGACAGCGACACCGCTAAGTTCAATGAGTTACCGGGTCGAATGATTCCTGGTAGTTTCAGGATCCGCGCCATCGGCGTTCATCCGCGGCTAGTTTTCTTTCTTCCCAGGCAAATTGTATCTGAACCAATCCTCTGCAGACTGCGCCGCCATATCTCTGCCCACTCTCTTCTCAATTTTTTCCTGCGCCTGTCTAATTGCCCGGCTTACCAGCGGGTGGGATATGCATTCGTCCTTCTCCATCCCCAACCTCTCAAGCAGGCCCTTGATCGAGTCGGAACCGAAAAATTTCATCAGCGGATCGTCAAGCGAGAAATAGAAAGTGAGTGTTGCATCGCTAGCTAAGTGACCGGCGGCATCTATAACCTCCTGATCGCGCGATCGCATGGGATGATGCTCAGCCACAATAATTTCCAGAGGCGCTTTCTCATTTGACGAAGTTATTTGATTAATCGTGTGGAAGGAACGAGCGTCGCTGAGCCAGACCCTCGACAAGCCCCCGGCAAGGCGCGAGGCGAGACTAACCTGCGACCGTTGGTGGTCGATTCCCTTCTCGCGCAAGAGTTTTGCAAGAACGACAAGGGCGGATTCGAAATGCGAAAGCAGCAGGATGCTCTGTCCACTTTTGCAAACGTCTGCCACGCGATGAGAGATTTGCTCAAGCTTTCGAGCTTCGTCATACCAGACTCTGTCGTCGTTTATTGTTAGCGTCACGGTTGGGTTTATCTTGCCACATTGCGCGTAACGCAGTTTGAACGACGGAACGGGGAATGGCTCAGTTTCCGCGTTCAAACGTTTTGAAGTCTTCCTCCAGTTGCCATTGGAGCCTCGCTTTTTCGCTGCTCTTCAGGTATTCCCGGCAAGCCCCGGAGGTGAGCTTCATCTGCGCGACATCCGGAACGCACTGCCCTACCGCCGCCCACTTTGCCCTATCTCTCCACAAGCTTCCGCCCTCGATAAACGCAAACTGCAAACTGTTCCGCGTCATTGTTTTAAGTTGAAGGTATCCAAGTCCCTGCTCCTGCGCGGCTTTGAGAAACTCACGCGACATTTCAGAGCGCGACACTCCTTCATCATCCGTCGCCAGCGCAACCGGTACGCCATGCTTCAAATAAACTGCGAGTGGATGCTCCGCCCACGAACTCCGAGAATCAAATCGTTGCTCGATAGACAAACTTCCACCATCACATTCCGCCGCGCCATTTCCTCTAACAGTTCATAAGGCCGGTGTTCATTCATGATATCCACGCCGTGGCCAATTCGTTCCGCGCGCGCTGCCATCACCGACTCGCGAATGTGAAACCTCAAACCCTCCGGCGGCACAAGACCCGGCGCCAGTTCACCCGCGTGCAAGGTTAAGCGAGCCACTGGGTAGAGCGGCCGCAGAGAGTGCAACATCTGCATGTGAATCGGAAAGTTTTGCATAGACGCGAGGCCGTCTTCGCCCTGCACCAGATTTAGTGCCACGACTTTGGAGTTTGGGTCGTTTGCCAGGGCAAACCCAGTTACCATTTGAGCGAACACCGCACCGAGCGAGCCGCCGCGCGAGACCTGTGAAACGTAGCGAATAGTGACGGAACAGCCGGCATCAGCTTGCCCTGTGTCACATTTCAACAGATTGTTTTTCTGAGTCTCAGCATCGCGCAAAGCCTGAATCGCCGCGGTGGCCGCTGCTTCAATGCCGTTGGCTTTTAGTTTTGCCAGTGTACCTGCCACGTTGCCGTCCCATCCCACCTTCTGCCCGATTTGGCTCGACATCACACCGTCGGGCGTAAGCATTAGTTCAAGGTAGGAAACGTTGCCGCGAGCGGCGCGAGAAGCCGCCTCAGCGATCATGCGTCCGGTTTGGTTGTATGTGGCGGGGCCAAACTTGCCGAAAGCATCGAAGAAATGATCGTGCCCGCTTTGACCCGAGAGCTGCCAGTTTCGCATGGACCACGCGTCGATCATCTGGCGGTAGAGTACCGAGTTGGTTAAGGCCATGCTCGCCGGAGGTTGATTTGATTTTGGATCGCAACTTGTCTTGTCAGCAGGAACCACGAGTGCCATGGTTTGATTGTTCACGCACAATCCATTCTGCGCGGCCCATTGAATGTACGACTCCGCGTAGATCGAGCCCGACAGGTGATTATGAAGATCGCCGCCCTTCGGCATCCTTAAGAGAAATGCCAACTGCTGAGGTGGAGACTTGCGTAAGGATTCGAAATACCGGGCAGTGCGTGCTTCCGCAGATCCGGTCCTGAGGGAGTCAGTTCGTGCCGGGCTTGTCGGTGACCTGGTTTGCGCGTTTAGTGTAATGCTTAGCGCGAAGACAATGAAAAGACACCCACAGAACTTTCTTAGCGAGGGTAGTTGGGAAACGGTGCGCATAGTTGGCTCCTGAATTAATAGAAAAACGGGAAAGGAAAAGTGGGTCCGAAGACTATCGGAAAAACGGTCACGCACTCTCCAGGCGGTCAAACATCAGTTCATCAACATAACACCAACCCCAATCCTCGCCGGGTTCAAACGACCTGATGATCGGATGACTGGTGGACTGAAAATGCCGCGTCGCATGTTGGTTGGGGGACGAATCGCAACAACCCACGTGACCGCAGGTCATGCAAAGCCGCAGGTGCATCCAGCCGCTTCCGACCTTAAGGCAATCTTCACAACCCTCGGCGCTCGGCACGACTGTCCGGATCTGATCAAGATGGGTACAAGTCTCTGCCATGGCCCTCTCCCCTTCGATTGGCAAAGTAGTTCAAACTCAACTCCTTGGAGTGCGCCGACCAGTCGGCGCTTTGGTCGGGCGTTCCCAGTTCAAGTCAGTACTTGAAGCTCTCTCAACAACCCCGCAAGCCAAAGCGGCGACAAGTCGCCGCACTCCAGGGAGTCCATTCAGCCGAACGGTTCTTCAATCGACGGACTCTGCTTCGTGAAAAACTTAGGCCCCTGTTCGGTGATGTAAAGACAATCTTCCAACCGAATCCCAAACTCACCATAAATCACAACTGTTGGTTCATCACTAAAACACATCCCCGGGGCGAGCGGTGTTTTATTGCCACGCACGAAGTTGGTCCATTCATGGCCATCGAGACCGATGCCGTGCCCCGTGCGATGCGGCAGCCCGGGCACTTTGTAATCCGGACCAAACCCTGCATCAACGATGACCTTCCGGGCAGCCGCATCCACTGCCTCACAAGGCGCGCCGACTTGTGCCGCGGCGAATCCAGCATCCTGCGATCGCCGCTCAAGGTTCCAGATGTCCCTCTGCCGCGGGGTGGGCTTTCCAAAAACAAAAGTGCGCGTGATGTCTGACTGGTAACCGTCAACACTGCAACCGCCGTCCATCAACACCACATCTCCCTCCCGCAACTTCTGCGGTGTGCTACTCCCGTGGGGAAACGCGGTGTATTTTCCAAAACTACAGAACACGCCGCCGCTCACCCCAAGCGCGCGGAACGCAGCGCTGCAGTTTCCTGAAAATTCATCCTGCGTCATACCCTCACGCATACTCGCGTGGGTCGCTCGGTAAGCGACTATCGCGATGTCGTTTGCACGTTGCATGAGTGCGAGTTCCGCCGGCGACTTATACATCCGGCATCCGGCCGTGATTGGATCCGCGCTGACATATTGATAACCGGGCGCAGCTTTGCGAACGCCATCAAAAAGGAAAAATCGCACCCGCTCTTCCATCCCGATTCGGCCGCCGCGTAAACGGCGGTCACGAAATATTTCAGCCACCCGTTGATAAGGACTCTCATCCTCTTCCCAGGTACGAATGTCGGTGCCGATTTTGATCAGCTCGCGCGCGCGTTCTTCCTCAAACTTCGGACAGACCCAGGCCACTTCGCCGCGCACGGGAATCACCAAACCAAACATTCTTTCGCTCAAACCCCAACGCATTCCAGTGAAATAGAACATGCTGGATCCGGGTTCGAGGTAAATTGCGCTGATGCGATTATCGCGCATCAATCGTCTCGCCTTTTCGATTCGCGCCCGGCGCTCGTCAAGGGAAATGGGAACAACCCCCTCCGTCATCCGGCGCAACTTGCGAATCGCGTCTGGGACCTCGCGTTGTTGAAACACCTCGGAATGCGCTTCGTCAGCGTGTACAAATGCATTGCCAATTAGTGTCGCTCCAGCCAGAGCGGCAGAGTGTTGCAGAAACTTTCTTCTATCAGTGCACATAATTTTTTTAACGCTCGATCGATTGTTACTGAAATGGTAGCCGGACATTGCAACTCTGGGGTCAGTCGCCTTAAAGTCCGTCCCGCTTGGCGCGACATGCTACATGAGAAATCTGAGAGTGAACAGGGGTTGTCTTCGAATCCTGAGATTATTGAGGATAACCCCGAATGCGATGGCTGGAAACCGGCCTTCTGAGATAAGACCGGGGGAGTAATCGCCTGTGTCATTCTCAGCTGACACTAGTCAAGCCGGCTTAGGTAGATGGGGGCGCCGGTTAGCGTGACAGAAATCCCCTTTGCTTCGCCCCTCAGAATACCAGCATCGCGGCCGTCGTGTGTGCGCACTGTATAGCGCCCCTTGTACAGCGGCAACAAAACAATTCTGGAGTTATCGGCGGTTGTCCAGGCGGCATAGCGCCGCTCGTTTCCTTTCCGAAATAAGAGTACGTAGTCGTCAGGTCCTCCGGAATTAATACGCTCTTCATACCGGTATCCGCCAAACATTGATGTCAGCGTCCTGGCTGCGTGGTACGACGGCTTTGGATCGTAGACCGGTTCCCGGCCTTCATGGTAGGTGTTGGAAACCATTCCAAAGTGATGCTCGGGTTCATTCGGATCCGGGCCATCATCGCGCCAGTCGTACCAGATCGAAAGTGGTATATCGTTGGCTACGTTGGTCAACCATTGTCGCGCCAGATACCAGCCTTGCTTTTCCTCGTCCATATCACGCCAGGCGGAAGAGTAGCCCCACTCCCCGGAATATATTTCGACATGCTTGCCCTTCGGTGAATAGGTCTTGATTAATTCGCGCAATCGATAGTACTCGCCCGAAACGCGCTCGGGATTTGAGCGAAGATAGGGATGGACCGACACAGCCGGCCAATACTCGAGTAGTCCGGATTTAAAGCAAACTTCCAGGTACTGAAAATCCATCTCCCCGACTGCGGGACCTATGAGCACCTCATTCGGAACAGCGGCGCGAAATGCGCGCGCGACCACCAGGGCCAACGCTGCATACTCGGTTGCGTTTGTACGGGGCTGCCAAAACATTTGATTGTTTGGCTCGTTGTAGGTTTCCCAGATGATGCCACGGCCGCCAAAATGTTTCGCCGCCGCTACCGTCCAACGAGCAAAAGCCTGGCGCGTGGATGCAGTGCGAGGGGGGCTGCCATCGTCATAGAGTGGATTACCGTAGTCGAGGATGAAGAGTGCGCGGAGTTTGAATGGAGCGAGTGACGCCATCAGGCGATCGTAGGCGCTGAAATCGTACTTTCCCGGCTCGCGCTCGGTTTCGTCCCACTTAAAATCCATCCGCACCCATTTCACGCCGGATCCAGCGAGCATCTTCATCTCGCCAGGCCGCGCATCAGTGAAATGGATATTGACTCCAAAGCCGTCGGGGATGGCAGGAACACGAGCGGCGGGATCGCGTCTGAACTTGCCGTCGGCGTGTCTGCCGCAGCTCACGCAAGGAAATATTGCCAGCACTAGGAGAAGCCAGACGAATGGTTGAAATCGAAGTCTCATCTGACTGTCACGCTGCTTATGGGACACCGATTTCCAGCCGGGCTACTAGGCGTTTTGGGGTTGAGATAGCTTGGCCTGCGCGCGTCCATCAGAAATCGAAACCTTCGCATCTGCGGGAGTAGCCGCTGTTTTCACTGCGGCCTCCGCGACCCTTAGGCGTTGCCGTCTGCTAATCGCCCAATTTCCAAACCACTGCAACCAGGGGCTACTGGCCCAATCCCATTCGCCCAGGTATTCAGTCGGCTTCGCGCCCGTCCCGCTTTTGAATTGATACACACCGGGATTGACCACCGGCTCGATCCCGCCTAAGTCGCAGGACTTTATCTTTAGCCGGATGCAATGTTGGACCAGGGCCCAGGCCACCGCGTATGAAGCACGCAACTCACGCCCTCGCAAACTGGTTGCCGATAGGAGCTCGGTGGCTCGATCTCCGACCAGAAGCCAACCGCGAAGGCTAACCAATTCCCCTTGTTCGTTTTCGCCGCGGTAAACGATCAACCGATCCTTCAGGTGCTTGAGCAGGTTTTCAAGTTCCGTCCGGGAATATTGTTCGTCGAGTCCCTTGAACGATTGCATTGAGGAATAAACAGAAACAACTTCATCAAGGTTCGGCTCGGTCCACTCCCGGATGTTCAGGTTGCTTTTACCTGCGCGGCGCAAATTTCTTTGCCAGTTCCTATCGCAACCGGCCAGCACCTGACTTTCCTCGCGAGCAAGATCCAGGCTCATAGAATAGCTTGTGGTTAACCCGAACCATGACCGGTGCCAACCAAGCGTGCTCAACAGCAAGGAGTCTTCAACCAGCCGTTGCCGATCACAACGAAACCGGCAGTAAATTCGCTTCAATCCTGTCGTTCGTTTAATTGCTTCGTGCAAGGACTTGTCGCAAACGGAGAGATCGCCAACTGGTCCACCTTCACTCCAGATCAGTCCAAATTTCAGCGGGTACCGTCGCATGAGGCCCTGCATCATCGCGACGATTTCACCGTTCTCGTCAAACGCTGCCCAGCGGTAGGGCAGCCAACCGAGAGCCCGCTGATATTCGCCCCAGGCAAAAGTCTGAAACGGACTATGGTCGCTAAACCCCTGCAGCGCCTGGTCCCACGTCCCTTGCGCTTCGTGATCCAGCAACAACTTCCATTCAGCCATCGTGTCGGTATCTCCCTTTCTAAGATTGCACTTCGACCTTTTCAATGCGAGACACAACGTGGTCGGAAGTCCGCGGCATTGTCCGGCCCAGTAGTGAACGAATGTTCAGGTTGCGGTAACCAAACTCGAGAAACTTGAAATCAGGAATGTCATCCCAGCGAGGTCTGACACATTCCCAGAAACTGATTTGGCGACGGCGCAGCAACCAGAAGAGCGCGACCAGGAACATCACGCCATAACCGGCTATCGACGCGATTGCCGCGCCCTGGATGCCCCTGGTCGGCAACAGCGTCAGCAGGGCTGTTACGATAACTACCGCCGCGGCGATTCGGGCGGTAGCGCTCAATCCCGGATGCCCAAATCCATTTAGGCCGCTAATTACCACGGCGCCCGCGCTCCAGATCACCGAAGCGAACATCAACAAACGCAATACTCCGGTCACTGGAACGAATCCCTCACCGTATGCGAAGCGAAGTATGTAAGGTGCGGCGATCCAAAGCGGGACCAGAATTAACAAATGGGCACCAACCGTGAGCCGCAAACTCCTGGTTACGATCTGAGTTGCCTCATCCTCTTTTGTCGATGCCGCCACCTCCGGCAGTAATGCATCACCTACTGAGCCCGCCAGAATAGTTGTGATGTCCGCGAGCTTGAGGGCAACAACATAAAGGCCCAGCGCCGGACTCGATGCCACTCCGACCAGCAGCATGAGATCAAGCCGCCAGTTAACAAATTCAGTAAGGATCCCGGGGTAGTCACGAACTCCATATCGGAGCGTAGTCCCGAGCTCCGACACGCTTGGCTCCCATTTGGGTGCCAGTTCCCGCCAAACGGCAATGATGGAAACAATCAATGACGCCGTTAAGCAGGCCATCATTGTGTAGAGGGCGTTCGCCACTGTCAGCGTGCCCATCAACCAGAGAACAACGTACGTTACCAGCTGCACGCCAAACAGAATCAGGCGCAAAGCTCCGACCCAGGTGAATCGGCGCGCGCCTTCCAACATGCCGCGGGCCAGATCCGTAAACATCAGAACGGGAATTACCAACGCATAGATCCGTGCCAAGCGGTGCACTTCCGGGCTACGCTCGCCGATCAGATGTGGAATCAGCAACTCGGCCAGTCCCAGAGTTATTAAACCCACGACCAGCGTGAATATCACGGCATTCGAGAAGAGGGCGGAAATACATTCGGGGCGCTTAGCACTCCAGTAACGATATGCCTGCGGCAAACCAATTTGCGCGACCATCGCAAAAACTGCCGGCCACATAAACACCACCACGAGATCGCCACGGCCAGCCGGCCCAAGGGCCCAGGCCCCGAGCAGGCTGGTGACTACGCCCGATGAGAGCATCAAAGCGTTTGTCCCAAAAATCAGCTTGATGTTTTGTTTCAGCATTGACGATCAGTTTGACGCTATCGAAATAGATCCGATTCCTACGTCGCGAGCTCCAGATTCTGAGCGAGCATTGGTTCACTTTTTGTTTTCATCACAAGTTGATAGAGATCGTACGTAGCCTCGGCAACTCGCTCCCATGAATACTGTTGGACGCGAGCTAGTCCCAGCTCTTTCATGCGTTCGCGCAGTCCAGGGTCTGAAAGAGTTTTCCGCAGTGCACCGGCGAGCGCGGTCGCATCGCCTTCAGGGAAAACCAATCCGGAATCGCCGATCACTTCCGGAATTGCGCCGCAGGTTGAACCAATTACCGGAACGCCGCTGGCCATCGCCTCAACGATTACTCTGCCAAACTGCTCACGAATGCGCTTCGTGGTTTCAGTTGGAATTACCATGACATCGAGCTTCTGAAAGTATTCAGGAACGAGAGCGAAATCTATGGCGCCCGTAAACGTCGCGCGATCGCGAACACCGTAGCTCGATAGTTGTTGTTCAAATCCTTCGCGTTCCGGTCCGTCACCAACGACGAGCAAGCGCCAATCCTCTGAAGAAAGTTGCGCGAGTGCATCGGCGAGAACCTTTAACCCTTTCCCGGGCAACATTCGACCAACAAATCCGATTGTGAAAGGGCCATCTGGTCTTTTGGTGCCTGCCTTGGGAAGGCTGAAGGCCTCGGTGTCAACGCCAAACGTAACGATGGGCGCCGGCTTTTTAAAACCTTTGGCGCGCAGCACCTCAACCACTGTCTCGCTACATGCATAAGCAGCAGCAACGCGTCGAAATGCGCGCTGCTCCAACCAGCTGAACGGAAACGGATAGTTATGAAGAATGTTTTGGTTCGTTTGCATCACGACTGGCACTTTGGGCGCGAACCAACGACACAACGTCAATATCTCAGCACCCGCGATGCTGTACGGCTCGTGGCCCATATCGATCAAGTGTGGCCGGTGTTCGCGCAACGCCTTGATGATTTGCCGCGGATCGTAGGCGAACAATTGAATGTGCCGTGAAAGGTGGCTGCTCGCCGTCCTGACTGGAAAAAGGTCGTCAGGAGTGGCTTCAACTTCCATTTCTGCTTCACGAAACCGTTCAGTAGTGAGCACCTGCAGATCAATATCGGGATATCGTCGAGCAAAGGCACGCTCCCGCTGGCGCAGTGCCGGGGTCAAGCTTGAATGAGCAATACGCAAAACGCGCATCTTCTCGCCTCCTTGTTCAGAGTTATTACCTGCCATTCTCGTTACCTCTAGATCCTACTCGGGTCAGGCATCGTCAACCCGCGGGGATTGGGTGAACGTTCTGCGGCTACTTCATCGAAAAGATTTAGATACTGCTGGGCGATTCTTTCCCAGGAATAGTTGCTGGCAGTGGCGATACCGTTTGCGCGAAAACGCTTCTGCAGCTCGGGGTCAGTCAGGAGTTGATCCAACTTTGAAGCAATATCGCGCGGATCGCGTTCGATGTGAAATCCGTTTTGGCTGTTAACCAGATAGTCTTCGATTCCGCCGACTGGGGAAGCCAGCACCGGAAGACCAGAGGCCATCGCTTCCAGACATACGAGCGCAAACGTCTCATAAAGGGTGGGAAACACGAAGGCATCTGCTGCTGGATATATTTCAGGCAGATCTTTGCGCGCACCTGCGAATATCACGCGATCGCTAACGTTCAATTGTTCAGCAAGACGCTTGAAATGGGCTGCTGAATCACCGCCAACCACGAGCAGCACTGCCCTGGTTTCCATCTTGGCCAGGGCACGGATCACAAACTCCAACCCTTTCAATCGAAACTGACTGCCAACAAAAAGCAACAGCGGAACATTGTCAGCAACTCCGAAACTCCTCCGCATCTTTGTTCGGTGACGAGCATTTGCCGGGTTGAAGCGAGATAGATTGATTCCGTTTGGAATCGTCACAATCCGCTCATCCGCAACGCTGTAGTAATCCTTGAGTTGCGTCCGGACGCGTTCGGAAATGGCCACGATACGCCGGTATCGACCGCGTTTGAGCATCCACCAGTCGCGCCAGGTCACCCATAAGTTACTGGGATTTATGAGCCAGCCGTAATACCCTGCGCGGCGTTTTTCAAGCAAAGAAGCACGGTTGACTGCGTGCACCACGCAGACATCTCCAATCAGTGAATCACCGTGACTCAGAATTATTTTTGGCCCGCGGGTGCGATAAACGCTTAGGGTGGCTGCGAGCGTAAACAACGGGACAGTGATCAGCGCAGCCAGATGGGGCCAACGTCCGCGCAGTCCCCAAGCGGTCAGCCAGGGCGCTACAAAGCTGATGCCCTGCTGTGGTTCGGGCTCAGTGGCCATGCTGGTCTGCACTCGCGCGTCAAGACCAAGCGCCAGCCACGCACGGTGCAGTTCATAAGCGACGCACTCGCTGCCACCGGCGAGACCAACTTCCATTGATACTTGTAGGATAAATAGCTCTTCCATTTCGTGCTTTTGACTCCAAAAAGTCAGGCCACCTCCGCAACCTCCGTCACACCGGTTGTCGACTCAGCGGAATGTGAATTCTCAATCCTTGAGCGATAGAAGGCGTGTAAATCAAGAAGGTAACGATCGGCGGAAAAATACGCCTCGGCGTGTTGCATACCCCGATTCGCCAGACGCGCACGATATTCGGGACGACGACCGAGGTGTACGATCCCCTCGGCCAGCGCCGCCTCATCGCCCGGCGAAATTAGCCAGCCATTTTCACCATGTTGAATTATTTCGGGTATCCCATCGACAGCCGCGGCGACAACCGTTGTGCCGCAAGCCATTGCTTCGAGTATCACCAGACCGAAGGGTTCGGCCTTTGAATTCACCACCAGTAAATCCAGGGTCTGCATGATTGCCCCGATGTCACTTCGGGGTCCCAACAGTCGGACCTTGTTGGCAATTCCCAGTTCTGTCGCGGTGCGTTTGAGCGTATCGAGATATTCGTGATCACGATTGAAGAGCGGTGCTCCAACAATCAGCAATACCATGTTGGGAGACTTATCCAGGGCGTGGCGAAAGGCGCCCAGCAATTCCAGTTGACCCTTACGCGGTGTCACCTGCCCAACCGTACCGATGATGAGATCAGACTCGCGAAAGCGCATTTCCTTACGAATCCGTCGTTTGGCAAATTGATCTGGATGAAACTTGTCGAGATCAATCGCGTTGAGGATTACGCTGACGCGGTCTCCCATCAGCCACGACAACTGCCCGCGAAAATTTCGGGCCACCGCTTCGGAAACGGCGATTAACTCAGTTCGTTTTGATAAACCTGCAAAAAGCCGAATCAATGTACTGATCGGATGTCCCGGCAGCAGATCATGCAAATGCCACGCGATGCGTGTTTTCAAACCAACAGTTGCCGCCGTTGCCACCAAACCTGCGCGAATGCTGTTTGCATGAACGAGGTCAGGCCGATGATTCGTCACTTTTCGCCGGAGCTCACGCATGACGCTTACGAACGAAATGGCGTAACGAAACAGATGATCCACTCGCCACGTAAATCTCGCATCGAGACTCTTCAGTTCTTCCACACGCACGTCCAGCTCGGTTGCCAATTTCTTGAGAGTTCCTTCCGCCGGGCAAACCAGACACGGTTCAAACGTCTTCCGATCCATTAACGAAAGGATCATAAGCAGCATGCGTTCTGCGCCGCTTACTTGTCCGGTGTGGTTGTAGAAAAGGATCTTCATCGTCGTTCGGATAACCTGTTAATTGTCTGCGACTAACTGCTTAGCGCCTCCCGGCTTTAGATTTTGAGTTTCGTCCTTCTGGTTGAACCGATGCCATCGAGCTTTGGTGAGCGCATATAGTCCCGAAGACTTGATCACGAACCGGGCGAGATCGTCGCGGCGGCCCAGCGGCACTCGACGGAGTGAATGCAAACCGTTGTTCCCCTTCCAAACCGACCAGGAAGCTTGATAGCCACACTCCGCGCTTAGTTGCTCGAGTTGTTCATTGCATTCACCAAACGGCCACGCCAACAAATTAACTGGCTTGCCGGTTATCTCCGCCAACCGGTGTCGAGATTCGATTAGTTCGTGGCGCGCCTCGTCCGTGCTGAGTAGATTGAAGTGTCGATGCCAGAGGCCGTGGGCGCCGACCGTTACCAATGGGTGACGTGATAGTTCCTGCAATTCACTTTCTGACAGATACGGCTCTCGACCCAGGAACCCGGCCGTCACGAAAATAGTCATCGGCAATTGGTACTTCTCAAGGAGAGGCAACGCAACGGTGAGGTTATCTCGATACCCATCGTCAAAGGTTAGCGCCACTGCATTTCGACGCGGGTCCCGCAGGGTTTCATCAAGTGGGACCACGCGGCGCCAGCGAGCTAGCCACTGCAAGTGGCGCTCAAATTTTTCTGGTGAAATATCCGCGTCGGCGACCAACGGTTCCAGCGGCGAACTAATCGTGTGATAAACCAGAACTGAAGACATAGGGCTTTGTCAGTAATCAGCAGGTTGTTGCCAACTGCTTAGCGTTGCTTAAAATTAAATTCAGCTATATTGAAGGCAGTGCCTTGTTAAAAGACCTCTTAAACAATGATGCCAAAGGTCTTAAACGCCGAATCGGGTGACTCTTTCAATGATTTGTGGAAACGATGTGAGGGCGGGAGGCGAATTCCACAGAAAGCGCCACCCCCTAACGCAGGTGGTTCTGACAAGAGCGTTTATGCGGCGCGCTCGGCTGGAAATGACTCAAACATATTCACTTCCTCAGCCTCACCCGCTGGCTCTGAAGCTTGACGCAAAGCGCCGGCACTTATCCAGCCGATTATCAGCCAACCTACGGGTGCGACTGAGTAGAGGGTGAAGGTGTTGCCGAAGAAGCTGTTCAGGATCAGCACCGGCAAAAGCGCAGTTGTGACCCTCCAGACCCGCGCCTCGCGCGAACCGACTTCGGACTTGCGAAACGCCCGCCAGCTCAGAGTGGTGGCGCGCATTAAAATCCAGATAAAGAGCAGCGCCGTCGGCAGGCCGCAAGTGATTACAGTTGAAATAAAGTAACTGTCGATCGGTGGCAGATCGACATCGTCAGTGAAGCGGTATGCGGCCAGCGACGTCCCACCCAGCCCGATTCCCAATGGCCGGTAAGGTACCAATTCGGTGGCGAGGTAAGTCCAGTTCTTCAAACGCTCCTGAAGGCTGTCCTCCTGAGTTGGGTTTAGAGTGCCTCGCGTAGTGTGAGACATTACGGCACCCATCCGCTCTTCTTCACCATGGTTGAGCATGTCGTCATTGGTCGGCGCCGTCACCAGAATTCCGACTAGCAACACCGGAACGACCGCGAGCAACACTCTTCCGACCACGCTGCGCCAACTCTTCGCGCCCAAAACCATCAGCAGAAAACATCCAAAGATTAATCCGAACATCGCCGTGCGTTGTCCGGTCAACAAGAGCATCACGGTTAACGCGGCACCACTTAGAAACCAGGCTCCGCGCCGTAAGAGAGTGCCTGCACAGGTGGCAAAGCCAAAGGCTATGATTGCGCCGATTTCAATGTAACGGCCCCACTCCTCCGCACTGCTGTAAGTCGCCAGCGCTCTCTTAACGTTACCGACGGAAATAGAATCGTAGAACTCGGTATTGTCGAGCCAATACTGCTCAAACGAAGGGAACCCAAAAGCGAGTTGATAGAGACCGTAAAACGAAGTGAGAATACCCAGCACCACCATCAGGCGCAGCGCGGTTTCAAGGAAGGAAGGTTTCAAGTCCTGCCCAAAATAAAACCAGGCAACGGGCACTAGCATGAACAAAGCCCCGGAAAGACCGACGGCCAGACCTCCCTGGAGCGGATTGAAAATCTCCAGGAAATAGATCACGCAAAGGATTGTTACCAGCCCCGCCAGGGGCGTTTCTCGAAAGATCCGCAACTTCCGGCGTTGCAGGAGCATCCCGAAGGCCATCAAAGTGACGAGCGGCGTAACCAGGTGAATCGGATCGGTCGATGAGTAAGGCAAGAAGAGATACTGCGCGCGTCTCAGGAAACCGCGCAGCGGCTCGAAAAGCATCATGGCAAAGAGGCCGGCTTCGAGACTAATCAGAAGTGGCAACGCCAACGACCAGGCGACGGCCCCGAGCCCCAGCCAACGAAGCGCCTCGCCTCCGGCGTTTACCGCCCAGACGGCCAATGCCGATATCGGGAAGGTCACAACAGGCCACAGCTTTAACGGACTACGGGTGATGTGGTGGCTGGCTGGTTCCTCAAGAATATGACTACTCATTTTTACAATGGATCTTCCGCCGGACTTCTTAACTCGGTTCCGTGTCGGTTCCGTAGCTGCGAAATGTTCTACCCGTCTACCTCGCCACGGCCAGCCTTGGCCACGTGCGGGCCGCCACGTTTCCGGAAAGTAGTCGTGCGCCGGCAGTCAGATCGGCGGAACATGATGTCGGGGCCACCGAACCGAGAAACTGCAAGACGCGAAACGCAAACACGCTGCGATCAAACTTCTGCGCGTGCCTTCGCAGCGACTGCTGATCCCACGTTCGACTTTCAAACTCTTCAATCGCTTCTATCAAAGATGCACTAGTCGCAGTTTTGAAGAATACGCCGGTTAGTCCGTCCACCACTGTCTCGACAGCTCCGCCTCCCTTAAATGCGATCACCGGACGGCCGGCCGCATTAACTTCGAGCGGCACCATCCCAAAATCTTCTTCGCCTGGAAACAACAGCGCCTGGCATCGGCTGGCGTAGTGGTTTACCTGGCTGTCTGACTGGCGCCCTAGAAATTCGATTGTAGGTCCGGCGAGTTTTTCCAAACGCTGGCGGTCCGGGCCGCCTCCAATGATCAATAACCGTCGGCCCAGGCGATTGCAGGCTTCGATCGCCAGGTCGATCCGTTTGTAGGGCACGAGTCGCGACAAGACGAGGTAATAGTCGTCAACTTGTGATGACATAAGAAAGCGATCGACATCGATTGGCGGAGGAATGACAACGGCATCGCGACCGTAGACCTGTTTGATTCGCTGCGCCACTAGCTGTGAGTTGGCAATGTAGTAATTGGGCTGCCTCGCCGCGCGCAGATCCCACTTCTTCAGACCCCACATTGAGATTGGCAGCAGCGAACGCGCAACGCGCCCAAAACTCTCGCGCGCCACGTAATCCTCATAGCGCCACACCCAACGCATCGGCGTATGACAATAGCAAACGTGTACCGCATTGCTTCGCCGTCGGACACCTTTCGCGTATCCGGAGCTGCTGCTGAAAATCAGGTCAAACTCTGAAAGGTCAAAGTTTTCGACTGCAAACGGGTAAAGCATGAAGTATTGACGGAAGCGCTGCTCCATTGCCGGCAATCTTTGCATTGCCGAGGTGCGAATGTCAGCACCGCGCAGTTCTTTCGGCAAGCGGTGGGGCAAAGCAACTGTGGTGAAGATTGGGGCCTTGGGAAAAGAGTCGTGCATCGCTGCAGCGACGCGTTCGGCTCCACCCATCTGAATAAAGTAGTCGTGGACGAGGGCAATCTTTGACAATAGTTTTTACCTTTCTATTTACCTCTGTATAAGACTGGGAATCGAGGCTTCTTTTCAGTTTGAAAGGAATTAAAGAAGGGTGTGCGACCGGAACTTCAGATACGAATAGGCAGCGAGATGATGAGGTCGATACCCCTGCTTTAGAGCGTGGACGACCTCATTACCGGTTGGGATGGTGGCAGCGCCAGTTTAGTTAGTTAGCTAGTTAGCTTGCTCCGCGGGTCAACAGAATTGCGGGAATGGTGCGCAAGAGGATAAGGCCGTCGAGTCCGAGCGACCAGCGATCGATATATTCAAGATCCAGCTGCATCCACTCTTCAAATGAAAGATTGCTCCGGCCTGAAACCTGCCAGAGACAGGTCAATCCAGGTTTGACGCTGAACCGGCGTTTTTGCCAGGCCACTTCCATTCGCAACGCGTCGCGAACTGAAAGAGGCCTTGGGCCAACAATACTCATATCGCCCAGCAGGACATTAACAAGTTGCGGCAACTCGTCAATGCTCGCCTTGCGCAACCACTTGCCCACTCGAGTGGTCCGCGGGTCGTTAGTAATCTTGAAGATCGGCCCTGTCTTTTCGTTGAGGTGTTCGAATTCCTGCATCCGTGCCTCGGCATCGATGCACATGGTGCGAAACTTGATCATGCGAAAGCGCCGCTTGTTAAAGCCTACTCGCTCCTGCACGAAAAACACCGGCCCTTTTGAGTCGAGCCTGACGATTAGCGCGACGATCGCCAACATTGGGGCTGACACGATGAGCAGGACCAACGCCACCAGGATATCCAGCATTCGCTTCATTTCCGTTCGCCAGGTAACTGGGGGTGCGCTGTGCAATGACAACAACGGCGAGCCTTCGAATTCCGACGGATGAGAGCGGGCCAGGCGGTGCGGGAAATGGTCCGTGAACAGATGCACCATGATACCCTGCTCTTCCAGCAGATTAATGGTCTTTTCAATTTGCGAGTATTGCGACTTGATCGGCAAGGCCACAAAAACCTCGTCAATTACATCATTAGCAATGATGCGCGGAAGGTCGTTCACGTCTCCGAGTCGGGGCAATCCTTTGACGCCATGTCCATTGAAGTTGGTTTCGTCATCTACGTAACCGATGATGCGATAACCGAGGTCAGTGCGCCCGCCGATTTCATTTGCGAACCAACGCGCGCGCGGGCCACCGCCGACAATCAACAACGTCTTGATATTATGACCGCGTAATCGCAGACGCCGCAGGTTAAGCCGCAGCAAGACTCTCATGGACACGACCAGGCCAAAGCCGATTCCGCCCACACATGCCGCGGTCCAGAGGGTGATAATTCGCCACTGGCCCAACTGCGCCACCATGAGCAACATCAGCGTTGCCAAAAATACCGCGCGACCAATCTCCCTAATTTCTTCAACAAACCTGCTGAGCCGGTGCGAACGGTAAATGCCCTGGAGATTAAAAACCAGGTACCACGCCAGCAACATCCCCGCTCCCAGCACCGCGTTAGTCACCTTTACCCGCGTGGACAAGAAGTCGATCGCATATTGGGAAGTCGGAACCTGAGCTTCTGGCGCGTAGTTGATTAGGATCGCCACACACAGGGCAGCGAGCATCAGCAGCAGGTCAGAGCCCTTCAGGAAGAGGTTCGCCAGTTGTCCGTAACGTGCAATCATAAAAGGGGCCGAGGAAGTTTTTGAATACTCTGCGTTTCTGCTTAACGGTATTGTTTGTCCGATAGTCCTGTGACAACCAAAATCAAACCCTGCTAGCGAATAAGTGGGTTCAGGAATGTTGCCAGACTTGCCAGTCGCACATAGCGTTCGATCTTGCTGATTCGATTTCGCGGCACCAGGATCATGTCCCCTGGCTGCAGCGTCAGGTCGTTTTCCAGATCGCTCGTGCGCTTCAGTGTCCTGAAGTTTAAAACCCTGACTTCGGCCGTTTCACCGTTGAGTTTTCTGAACACGAGGATCTGCGACGACTTCGCACTGTCTTTGAATCCACCCGCAAGCAAGACTGCCTGAATCGCGGTTACCTTTTCGCGTAACTCAAACTTCCCCGGTTGCACGACTTCTCCGGCAACGACGACATACGGCTTCTGAAACTCTTTCAAAACTACTATTACTTCGGGCGACGCCAGTCGCTTACTGGCGTAGGTCAGAATGATTTTGCGAACTTGATCCAGGTTGCGGCCTGCGACTTTGACGTCGCCCCCAATCTCAAGTGAGACATAGCCATCAGGCTGCACGGTAACCGTCTGATTAAATTCCGGCGTGTAGCGATACTGGATTTCAAACACGTCGCCTGGCACCAGCACATATCGAATCTCGGTGCCGAAGGTGCCGAGGCGCGGCGGAGTGCGGGACCTATCCTGGTTCTGGGCCATGGCAGTATTGCCGGCGCCGATCGCGCTGACCATAACCAGACCAATCAATACCAACCTTTTGATCTTCAAAGTCCTAACCTTTCATCAAAACTCTCCGCAACCAATCGTTGCGTTTACAGCCTGCGATAAAGCCAGCCAGGCACTGGATAGCGCCTCTGATTGAGAACAAACCCCAACAGAGTGCCTCCCGCCGTTTCGATCAACTGTTGCAGGCGTTGAATCTGGCCACGTCGCGTTTGAGCTGCTTTAACAACTATCGCAACGCCATCGGCAAGGGCTGCAACCGTTCCCATGTCGGAGGAAACTGACGGAGATGGGCAATCGATTAGGATGTAATCAAAATTCCATCGCAACGCAGTCAAACAATCATCTCGATACTCTGGTACTCGGTCCCACTCACTAACCGCCGGAGCCATGGCAATCGCCGCCAGTCTCGAGGTTTGACCTGCTGAGACGGCCGACGCCATCGACAAAGTCAGTAAGTTCTCAATTTCTGTCTCTTCACAATGACGCGAGATGACTCCTGAATCGTCGAGACGAAGCGTTTGGAATACCCCGGCATCAACCACCAGGACGCGCCTCTGCGTTTGAGTTGCCAACTCACGCGCAATGAGGTTCACCACATAACTGACACCCTCGCCGGATGTTGCGGACGTAAAAGCTACAACGCGGTGGCGCAGTTTTCCCTCATCGTCAACAGCCTGAAAAATCGTCCGAATGAGGTCAAGATAGAATCCAGCTTTCATTTCGCGTGGTCAGCTCCTAGGTTTGCTCTATTCACCCGAGGCCCAATCGAGTCGGGGTTCGTGGACAATTTTCGGTGGCGACAGTCTTGGCTCAGAAGTTTTTGGCCCCGCCAATTCTCTGCTTTCCGAAGCGATCGCTCGGACTTTCTTCGGCTGCGAAGATTCGGCCCGAGTCCTGGCTGAGCGTCGTACCGGGACGTCCGCCGGCCTGTTCAGCCAACCAAGCTTTGGCACCGATGCAAGCACCTTTGCGCTTGCAAAAACTTCCAACTCGCGCGGCGTCAACACTGTGTCACGAGTAAATTCGGCTATTACCACGCTTCCGGCTGCGAGCAGCGCTCCGAGAAACAAACCCATGATTAGGTTCAGGGGCCGGTTGGGTCTGACGGGCATTTGCGGCTGCACTGGTGCTTCGGCAATCGAAACGTTGGTGATTTTGTTCTGGTCCAGTTCGTCAGTGATGCGCGCTTCTTCCTCTTTTTGCTTGTACAGCTGGAAGTTGTCCGCGTTCTGTTTCACTTTGCGATTGAGGTCTTCGTATTCGGCAGTGATGCCTTCGAGACGCGAAAGCTGAGCCTCATATTGCGAAACCTGTGCGGCCAGCATTTCCTGACGGCCCTGGGCGCCGGCCTGATCCACTCGTGCACGCGCCCGCTCGGTTTCAAGCGTTTGCCGTAGTGGGTTCAAGTCAGTCGATTGTTCGGTAACGGTCTCGCCCGTCGCTTTTTCCAGTGCAGCTCGCGTTGTTTTGATCTGTTGATCCACTTCCTTCACAAGGCGATCTTCCGGGCGAAATTTTGTCAGCAACTGAGTTTTGCGATTCTGAAGTTCCACAATCATCGTGTTCAGTCGCTCAACTGAATACTGATTTGGTAGCGCGCGACTCTGTGTGACGATGCGCGGCTGAATCGTTTCCAGCTGCTGTTGAACTTTAGCTATGCGGTCATTCACCTCACGCAAAAATGCATTCGTCTCGAGCAGTTTCGATTTGGCTTCCGTAAGCTTTTGCACCGTCTGCTCTTTTTGCTGGGTGAGCGAGACGACGTTCATCGACTGCTGAAAACTCGAAAGATGTCGTTCCGCTTCTCGCAATTGGGCCTCGTTGTTATCTGCCTGCCCTTTGAAGAATTCGTAGGTGCCGGGCGGTCTATGCAGCTTCAAGTGCTTTTCGAGGTAGAGGTCCTGAAGCTTTCGCAGTACGGCCGCAGCGGTTTCGGGAGAGCCCGAAGTGTATTTGACCTCGATGATGTTCGCCTTCTTGACCGCGGTAATGGACAAATCTTTTGCGAGTTGCGCACTCGCTTCTTCCACCTGACCCGCCTGTGATGTGGCCGCTTCTTTCAGTCCCAAGCGCGCGCCAAGTCCGGGCTTTCGGCCGTACAAGCCGACTTCGGTCACGACCTGGTTCATCAGATCCCCACTTGTCAGCAATGCAACTTCGGAGTTGATCTGATTTTCGGAGACCTCATTCTCGAGATAGTTGCCCGTGGTGCCCATCGTCGCTCCAGGCGTTATTTGAACGTCAGACCGCGTATTCTTCACGAGAATCTTCATGCGCGACTCGTATTCGTTCGGCATGAGGAATGTCACTAATGCCGTGCCCAGAGCCACAGTCAGGAAGGTGACGCAGATCAAGAGCTTGTGACGAAACAAGACGCCTGCAACGTCGCGTACAGAGATCTGGGGCGATTCGGATTTACCTGGTTTTTGTATGTTCATAAACAACGGCTGCAGTTGATTTAAAGGGGTAATCGGCGGGCGATTCCGTTTTCTGGAGCGGGGTGCGGTTTCAGAGTGGATTCCAGTTTCCGCGGGTACCAAAGTAAAGGCGGAATCCACACTAAATTCTGAGCCGTGGCTAGCGGCTTCCGTTACAATCAGGGCATGACACAAACGGTCCAGACAGCACTGCAAGTGGCTTCAACCGATGAGATTCGGGCTTTGTTCCCTGCTTTGGGGCGCGTTCACGAGGGACACGCGGTCGCATATTTCGACGGCCCGGGCGGAACTCAAGTCCCAACCAGCGTAGTCGACGCAATGTCAGACTATCTGTTTCATCACAATGCGAACACTCATTGGGCTTATCCAACCAGTGCGGAGACGGATGTGGCGCTTGAGAGTGCCCGAAAGGCTTGCGCTGATTTCCTGAACGCCTCCCCGGGCGAAATCGCCTTTGGGGCAAACATGACGACGCTGACGTTTCATCTGGCCAGGGCACTGGGCGCTCAATTCGGACAGCACGATGAAATTGTGATCACGGAATTAGATCACCATGCGAACGTTGCGCCATGGCGCCGCCTCGAAGTTGAGCGCGGGGTTAGAATTAAGGTCGTAAAAATGGATCCGCGGAGCGGGCAACTCGATTGGGAGAGCTTTGAGCAAGCGGTGACGGGCAACACCAAACTGGTTGCAGTTGGCGCAGCGTCCAATGCCCTGGGCACAATCAACGACGTGGGCCGCGCGGTGCAAATGGCCCACTCCGTCGGCGCGTTGGCGTTCGTTGATGCTGTTCACTATGTGCCGCATTCACTCACGGACGTGCGGGCACTCGACTGTGATTTCCTGGCGATGTCGGCTTACAAGTTTTATGGCCCTCACGTGGGTTCACTCTTCGGTAAGCATGATCTGCTCGAGTCTATAAACTTTCCAAAGTTAATTCCGGCACCCGATCATGCGCCCGAAAATGTCGAAACCGGCACGCAGAATCACGAAGGCATCGTCGGAGCCGGGGCGGCGATAGACTTTCTTGCCTCGCTCGGTGAGGGCGACGGAGACCGCCGCAGTCGACTCGCAAATGCTTATGGCGAATTGCATTCGCGCAGTTCAAAGCTTGTTCGTAGACTTTGGGAAGCACTGACGGCTATAGAGGGGGTCCGAGTCTATGGGCCAGAGCCGGATCAAGCGCGAACGCCGACCGTCGCTTTCACAATGGAAGAAATTACTTCAACCGAGGTAGCGCGCAAGCTTGCACGGCGTGGGCTTTTTCTTTCTCATGGCGATTTTTACGCAGCGACCGTTACCGAACGACTTGGCCTGGGTGATGAAGGTCTGGTGCGCGCCGGCTGCGCCTGCTACACAAGTACGGATGAGATCGAGCGGTTAATTGAGGGCGTCACTGAGATCGCAAATCAGAAATGACGCGGATTAAACGGAATAGTCGCGGATAAAGTGGGAGCAAATTGACTGGAGTTATGTCCGCGCGAAATCCCGTTATTCGGGTTCTGTATTCGCGCTCATCCGCGTGTATCCGCGGCGAATTTCTTACGGCCTGTCGGTTCGGACGGCGTTGATAAAGTCAGCCAGCATCCCGTACGCAGTGCTTTGCAGGTTTGGCCGATGGGAGGTAATTGTCAGCCCCGGCATCATGTCCAACTCGAAATGAACTCCCAGCGAAGTGCCTCTGATGTTCCCCAGCGGATCACTAATGGGGACCTGCTCCGGCCGGACGGTAGCCACCAAGTCCCCATCGCGACCAAGCCTTGCTCGTGCCATCAGTTTGAACGGAGCACCCGCAGTTCGCGCCGCCTGCACCTTTCTCGCGTCCAGGCCGCGAATACCTTCCCTCGCGACGTCAATTGGTCTTAGCTTCACACCCATTAGCACATTCGCAATCGCGCACACTTTAACCGTTGCGTCCCACCCATCAACGTCGTGACTCGGATCGGTTTCCGCCACCCCGAGATCCTGGGCGGTTTTGAGTCCCTCTTCAAACGAGCGTCCCGCCTCCATCGTTTCGATAATCACATTCGTCGTAGAACTAAAAGCGCCGCTGAACCCGCGCAGCTTGGCCGCCGGCAAGGTCTCGCGAAAAAGTGAAAATACCGGGGCGCTATCGAGGACCGTTGACTCGAAAAAGAGCCGCTTTCCCGCCGCCTGCGAAAGTTCGCTCAGAATTGAAAATCCATGAACTATGACTCCTTTATTAGCAGTAATCGCGTGAGCGCCGGCTTCGAGGGTAGCGCGCAGATAGTCAATTGCCGGCTGGCCCGTTTCATGGTTGAGGGAAGTTGTTTCAAAAACTACGTCCGGCTGCGATTGCCGGAGCCAACCGTCAATGCCGGCAGACGATACCGCACTCTCTTTCAGAGTTTGTGCCGAAAGCAGCGATCCCGGATCAAAACCCTCCGCCGCATTGGCACCGTCTTTCGTAAGCCAGCCCAGACTGCGACTAGCCACTCCGGTGATGCGCCATTCAATGCCATATTGCTCGCGCAGCTCAACAGATTTCGCAACCAGCAACCGCGCCAGGGCGCGCCCGACGTTGCCAAAGCCGAGAAACGCGAGGTTGTATTGTTTCATTCGTCTTTCCATTCCGCGCGTCGTATTATTTGACCCAACAGTTCGACAGGATTTACAAGATTCACAAGATTGAGATCAAAAAAAGATACGAAGGGTAACTGTTCCGAGAGCGATTCCCGCGTCAAACCTCGCTCCAGCTCTTCCGTTCTAATCGTGTAAATTCTGGTAATCCTGTCTAAAGCGTTTTATTCATTCTATGAAACAATATCACGATCTGCTGCGATCAATTCTCGCAAATGGCAATGAACACCGGGATCGCACCGGCGTCGGCACCATCTCACATTTCGGTTATCAAACGCGGTTTGATCTGCGCCAGGGTTTTCCAATTGTAACTACGAAGAAGATCCCCTTTCGATGGGTAGCCGAGGAATTGTTTTGGTTTCTCTCCGGCGACACAAGCGAAGCAAACTTGCGGGCCAGGGGCGTGGATATCTGGGCGGAATGGGCCGACGAAGCGCACACCAGGCGTTTTGGTCGAGAACCTGGCGACCTTGGTCCGGTCTATGGCTATCTGTGGCGCTCTTTTGGCGGCACCTATCCGAAACGCGATGGCGTGGATCAAATTGCGCGTCTGATTGACGAGATCCAAACCAAGCCAAATTCGCGGAGATTGATCGTAACCGGTTGGGACCCGCGCCAGGCCGACAACGTAGACCTGCCACCTTGCCACACCTTGTTTCAGTTCAAGGTGGAAAACGAAACAATCCTCCACTGTCAGCTTTATCAGAGATCTGCCGATGCGTTTTTAGGAGTGCCTTTCAACATCAGTTCCTATGCGCTACTGACGCACCTGGTGGCCCATGTGTGCGGGCTTCAAGTCGGAGAGTTTGTCTACACCCTCGGCGACTATCACATCTATCAGAATCACCTTGCCCAGGTAGAAGAGCTATTGGGGCGCGCGCCTTATCCTCTACCGCACCTTGAAATCAGCGATGAGGGTGAACTTACGCGAGGACTTGAAGGCCTGCTCGCGATAGGCTACGAGAATCTTAAACTGGTGGGATACCAGTCTCATGGCAAGATTGCCGCTGCCGTAGCTGTTTGAGCAGTCCGACAAACTTCAGTTTGTCGTAGTTTTGCTAATTGAACTTCTCGACAAACTCAAGTTTGTCGGACAACTCTTATGATCATCGGAATTGTCGCAGTTGATCGAAATGGTGCAATCGGCAAGGGTGGAAAGCTGCCCTGGCACTACTCTGCGGACATGAGGTTTTTCAAAGAAACGACTACCGGTCATGCCTGCGTTATGGGAAACAAGACATGGCGAACTTTAAAGAAACCTCTGCCCAATAGACTGAACATTGTGTTGAGTAGGCAGTCGGAAATCGCGCCGCAGGATTCTGTAATTCTGGTGCGTCACGTTGAGACGGTCCTGGATATGGCAAAGGATTATGATCGCGAACTATTCGTGATTGGCGGCGAGCAGATCTATCGCGCGTTTCTTCCGCACATCGAGCGATGGTTAGTGACCGAAATTCCGTTGACGATTGAAGGCGCTGATACGTTTGTCCCGGCGGACTATCTTGAGGGTTTCAAAGTTACGGCCGCTCGAGAAATTGAAGAGAATTTGATAGTTCGGACCTACGACCGATTACAAACGTAAACCTGAAGCGCTTAACTCAAAGGCCCGGTAATCCCCAGTTTCAAATCAAGCACATCGTGGCGCGTGATAATCCCCACGATCCGACCATACTCCTCAACTAAAACCGCCGGACTAGATTGCAGACGCTTCGTCACTGCCTGCGCGCTGGCATCAACGTCGACAGTGGGAAAGCTAGCTTCCATCACCTCGCTGACCGCCGCATCGAGCAGTTGACGATCACGCACCACCTTAGCCAACACACGGTTTTCGCTCAGCGATCCTATCGGCCGCCCTTCATCGAGCACGGGAATTTGCGTCAGTCCCAACTCATTCATCTTAGCCAGGGCTGCGCTCACCTTGTCGTCAGGCGCGACCGAAACCAGCGAGTCTGGTGCATTCAATCCCTTCGTGTCGCTGATTAGTCCGGCAGTCATCTTCTGCGGCTCGAGCAAGCGTTTTTCTTTTAGCCATTCATCCGAATGATGCTTGGTCAGATAGTGTTCGCCTGTGTCGCATATGATGAAAACTACGATTGCGTTCTCATCCAGGTCTTTTGCAACTCGCAGCGCAGCAGCGAGATTAGTTCCGCTGGAGCCGCCGCAAAAAATCCCTTCGGTGCGGCCGAGCTGGCGCGACATTTCAAACGACTCACCGTCAGTTACGTTGATGACTTCGTCAACATATTTGATGTGCACGTTTGGCGGCACAACTTCCTGTCCAATTCCTTCCACGAGGTAGGGTGTCGTCTCTACTAGTTTCCCGGTCTCTTTGAAAGTCTTGAAAATGGAGCCATACGGATCTGCTCCAACCACTCTTATTTTGGGGTTCTGCTCCTTCAAGTATCGTCCGGTGCCTGAAATCGTTCCGCCCGTTCCTATACCCGCGACGAAATGGGTAATCTTCCCTTCGGTCTGCTCCCAAATTTCAGGTCCGGTAGTGCGGTAGTGGGCCTCCGGATTTGCCGGATGCGAATACTGATCGGGATAGAACGAGTTTGGAGTTTCCTTGGCAATTCTTTGGGCGGTGGAAACGTAGTGATCCGGAGTACCCGGTTTCGCCGAAACCGGAGTGATAACTACGTCCGCTCCCAACGCTTTCAGATAACGCGACTTCTCGACCGACGCTTTGTCAGTCATCACGAAAATGCATTTGTAACCCTTAACCGCAGCGGCCAGGGCGAGCCCGATTCCTGTATTGCCCGAAGTAGCCTCAACGATCGTCCCGCCCGGCTTGAGCTTCCCTTCCCGCTCAGCCGCTTCGATCATCGATATGCCGATGCGATCTTTCACGGAATACCCTGGGTTCAGGTTCTCCATTTTCGCCAGCACCGTGGCTTTGAGTCCGCGGTTCATGCGGTTGAGCTTCACCAGGGGCGTCCGCCCGATCAATCCAAGCACATTATCGTAGTAGGGCATTAACGTCTCCGAGACTCTCTACCTGAAGTGGAATTTGATTGGTCTATTTTTAACAGAACTTAACTTCGCACGCTATTTGGAAAGCACCTCTTCGCAAAGTTTTTTCGCGATGATGTCACCCGCCGCGCTGTGGCCCACCTGATTCCAATGCCCGTTGCCAATGTTTGGCCCGAATCCGTGAAGGAATGCATTTTTGCCTTCAGCGAGCTGCTGAAGATCGGGAGCCAGGGTAATCACCGGGATTGCGTGATGAGTGCAGAATGTCTTAATGCGGTAATCGGGATAGAAAATGTCGGCAATGCCAAGCTTCCTCATAAACGCCTCACGCACCAGGGGATTTGGCACGACCTGTATCCCGTTGCTGAGGGTGACGACTACAAACCGGGCGCCGCGCGTCTTGGTTTCATCTCGCATCGTTGCAATCAGCCCCTCCGTAACGCGCCAGGCCTCATTCCAGTCCGCGTTGCCGGGTTCAAGATAGATCAGATTATCAATTCCCAGTTCATCCGATCTCGAGAGTTGTTCCTCAGTTTGTGACGGCTGACCCGGCGCCATCGGCGATGTTTGTTCGGCGTTTGGTTTTTTAGTTTCCGACTGCGCACGCCAGGCCGCAGTGCGAATTTTTAATGCATGATGGCCTTCAATCGTCGCCTGCACCAGGCGCGAATGATCGCGAAACCAACGCCCGATGCTGCTGATAGTCTTCTGCCGCCAAATAAATGCGCGCGACGTTGTGAACGAGGAGTCGAGCACTAAACCATTTTGTTGGTAAACAAAGTAAGGTATTTCATCAGTCTTCTTGAGTGCGCGAAGGTTGTCTGCAATGTCGTTGTTAGTCGTCACTGCCAGCATGACGAGATCCGGCGAGTATTTCCAGACCTCTTCGCGAAGTGTCAACAATTCCTGAGCGGTTCCATAACCGGAAACTCCAAAATTGATGACCTCCACGTTTTTACCCGCCATGCCGATGCATTCCTGAAGCCGTTTTTGCATGACCGACCAGAACGCCTCGTGCACAGGAACCGACAACGCTTCCGGATAGGAGTCTCCCAGTATCGCGATACGAAAAGTGTTTTCAGGCTTGGCTATGGAGTGTTCACGATCCCGAAGCCCATCGCTATTGATCCGGATGTATGCCTCACCCTCCTTGCGATACCAGCCTTCGGCTCCAGGGCGCAGAGCGTAGCCGCGCACTTGATCGAGGACATAAAACTCGGGATAGGAGTATCCGACGATTCTCAGCGCTACTTCAGCGACAATCGCTCCAAAGAAAAAACCCAGTAGCACCAGGAAGAGCTTCGCCAGAATGCGCCGGAATCGATTTGCTTTTGGACTAGTGTCGTTCACTTTGGAAGGGGCCGTCCACCGCTAGAATTGTGCGCAGAATCGGCGGTCGAAAAGCAATTACCTTAAGCGAACGGCTTTGATTTTGTCCAAAGGACCTGGATGTGGTGAGGGGCCTGGTGTGGCACGCGCGTCTTGCGCGTGATACACGGGCGGGACGCCCGTGCCACTTTCAAAACTGACCCCGGATTTGTCTCGGCGGTCAGTAAACAAAATTTTGAAGCCCGGATGTGCTCTCCCCTTCACATCCGGGCCTCTATCAAGGTCGCCGTTGTTTAGACGGCCACCAAGCTCAATTTTTTCATTCCGCTTTTCGCGGACCGCTTATTTAGTATCGGCGGTTCTTATCGCGAATCTTGTAGGTGTAGACAGCCGCTCCGGCCCCACCTGTAATCGCTCCAATGATCGCGCCCTTCTTGCCGCCAATTAGGCCACCGATAACTGCACCACCAGCAGCGCCCCCCGCAGTGGTTATCTTGTCGCGGTGCTTGTCCCAAACGGAACGGTCGCGGCCAAAACGGTAGTCGTAATTCTCGTCGTAATAAACATTGTTCTGGTTCACTCGTTGAGCCCGACGTTCGTTGCGGCGGTCATATCGAGCATCGTAACGATTGCCGTAAGTCGAACGGTCATAACTTCGACTTCGCTTCTGCGCCGCCACCGGCAACGCCATCATTGCAAGAATCGTAAGACTGATGATTGTGGCAATAAGTTTTTTCATTGTTTCCTCCGCTCCCTCTTGTTCCCTGCCGCATTCCCTTTGGCAACGGGTATGCCACGAACGACCCTGAAGAGATTAGCGCCAGTTTTGAAGTGTTTACTACTTTCGATAAAGCGTTTGGGATTGTGCTCGCAATTTTGCCGAACGATACCGTGTGAAGTTATCTGCGGGACTTACCTTTTGGGATACGCGCAAATTCGGGTTACTCTAAAGCCAACCCCCTCGAGCAATAAAATTAAACAGATCGAACATCCGGAGGATTAAGTATGTCTATCGCACGTGTGACTGAAATTAGTTCTACATCGACGAAGAGCTTTGAAGACGCTATTCAGAGCGGTGTGAGCCGCGCCACCGAAACACTACGCAATGTGCGCAGTGCCTGGGTCAAGGAACAGCAAATCAAGATTGATAATGGGAAAATTGTTGAGTATCAGGTAAACCTAATGATCACTTTTGTCCTGGATGAAAGCAATCAAGGCGAGGTCGCATAGGATGAGGTTGAGGGATTATCTTCGACGGGATTGATCCGGGCTAAGCGCGCTGCTGGTAAGCGGTGACGCCTTCGATAGCGCCTTCGTGCATTCGCTCGGGGCGAACGTAGAGCCAGTGTTTTGCAAACTCTTCGTCACTTAGAGAAGGCTGTGCAGCGCGCTCCTTAGCCTTTAACCACTCCTCAACCCACTTCCGAACAGCCGAGTCGTTATTCATAGCAGACCTGGCCGCGTGCATATTAACCGGAGCACTCATTAGATAGTGACCTTTCGCCTGGCTTACCCACCTACCCGCGTTTCTTCGCCGGCTTCGGCAAAAATCCACGTAGTTTCAACGGATCCTTTGAAGTTGAAGGATTCTGATCCTGACCTGGTTTCACCCGTTCCTGCCGATCCTTCTCAATCGTCTCTTTCAATCGCTTCTTTGCACGCTTATTCATCTTGTTCATAGCGAGGATTATACAGCAGAAGAAAGTGAGACGCGTATCGGGCACTCGGTTTTCTTCGTGCAGGTTCGTGTCATTTCGTGGATCTTTTTGCACTGAACGTAAAGCACAGGATCCACGAAATCAGACGAACCCTCACGAGCCGCCTAAACAATCGTCAGGCTACCGGACATCGATTGCAATCCAATAGACCGCAAATCCTGTACAATACGCGCGATGATTCACCCCGACACCGTCGACCGGCCGAACCCCACACCCTCTGAGGAAACTGCCAATAGCATCAGCCATGGGTTAGGACTGGTGGCAGCGATTGCTGCCGTACCGATTCTCGTGATCACTGCGATGCGAGATGGTGATGCGTCATTCGTGGTGGGCGCGAGCGTCTTCGCCGGCTCGATGGTTTTGTTATACCTGGCTTCGACGCTTTATCACTCCGTTAATCATCCACCGACGAAGCGCATCTTCCGGCTTCTCGATCACAGCGCTATCTTCGTGTTGATTGCAGGCACCTACACACCTTTTACGCTTGGTGTATTGCGTGGACCATGGGGCTGGACGCTGCTCGCCATGGTTTGGAGTCTGGCCACTATTGGACTGACGATCAAAGCGATTTACGGCACCCGCTACAAGTGGGCCACGATGACGCTTTACGTGGGAATGGGCTGGCTTGCTTTGATCGCAGCTAAACCGATTCTCCTTCATGTTCCACTTCCGGGAATTTTGCTCGTAGTCGCGGGTGGTCTTGCTTACACGGGTGGCCTTGGTTTTTTTGCCGCGCACCGAATGCGTTACCATCACTTCATCTGGCACCTGTTTGTGCTAGCCGGCACCACCTGTCACTTCTTCGCCGTGCTCTGGTACGCAAAACCTTGAATGCTCGTGTTACAGACTAGCCCGCCTTTGTATTATCAAAGCCACCTATGACGGCAGACGACAGTCGCCAGAAATTGGTCAAACTCCTTCAGCTTGCCTATTCGGCTGAGCTCGCCGCGGCCTACGCTTATCGGGGTCATTGGCACTCGGTCCGCGACCAGGAAGAACGTGTTCAGATTGAAAAGATTGAAAACGAAGAGTTGCATCACCGCCACCTTGTGGGAGAAATGCTGGTCGAGTTGGACGCTACTCCAAAGCGAATCAGCGAGCTGCGCGCAGCAATATTAGGCAGAACTCTGGGGCTGCTCTGTCACTTGAGCGGATGGCTCGCACCGATGTATGGCGCCGGGAGGCTGGAGAGCGGCAACATCGTCGAATATGAGATTGCTGCCGGCAATGCGCGCGATTGTGGAAAGGAAAACTTCATCGACTGCTTGCTGGGAATGGCCGAGGTGGAGTGGGAACATGAAGAGTATTTTCGATCCAGAGTTTTACTCCATCCCCTGGGGAAACGGCTCTCAATGTGGCCTCAGCCACGGCCGAGAGAGATGATTCGCGCATCGTTTGTGCGAGAAGGATCTAAATAGCCAGCCAGCGAGAGCTGCCGTGCCGGTTTACCCAGTAACTCATTTCTCTGCGCGATCCCAGCGTGCTCCATAACTTGGCGGTGAAAAGAACCGAGCTCACCACCGAGACTCAGAGAGCGCAGAGAAAGCGCAGAGTATTTCGACAATTGCACCCACGATTTAAGGGAGTCGCTGTTTGTTCCCTCGCGTGATAATATCCACCCTGCAAGCCCAAACGGATCAGCTAGTTAAAAGCCATGCGGAATCAGCAAACGTTAAATCATCGTCCGCTCGATAGCCGGTCAAACCTCTTCGCCGACTAGCCTTTTCTCGCCATTCAGCGCCCTTCTGCGTTCGACTTGAAACTCAGTTCACCGTCGTCCGTCTCAGAGATCGGTCCTTCATTTTCAAAGGAGTCAGGAACATGTCAACAACAACCATGGCGCGAGCAAAGAGACCCGAAATCAAGACCGCGTTGCCAGGCCCAAGGGGTCAGGAAATTATTGCCGCGGACGCTCAATTCGTTACCCCATCATATCCCCGCCCTTCCTTCAAACTCGTTGCGGAACGGGCCCAGGGTGTTTGGGTCGAGGACGTGGACGGAAACATCTTTCTCGATTGCAACGCCGGCGTGGCGGTTTGTTCCACCGGTCATTGCCATCCCGAAGTGGTCCGCGCGATTCAGGAACAGGCCGAACAACTAATTCATATGTGCGGAACTGACTACTACTACCGCCACATGCCGGCGCTCGCGAAAAAACTCGACGAGATCGTTCCCGTGCAACGGCCTACGAAAACACATTTCGCTAACAGCGGCACCGAGGCTGTGGAAACTGCTCTGAAACTTGCGATGCACGCTACCGGCCGCGAGAAGTTCATCGCCTTCTTCAACAGTTTTCACGGGCGTACTTTGGGATCGCTTTCGTTGACTTCATCAAGAGCGGCGCAGAGGCTTGGGTTCAAGCGCCAGGCGCTGGACGTCGTTCATCTGCCGTATCCCAACGAGTTTCGAAATCCATTTAACGATGCCGACTGCGGCGACGGAGGCGCGAGCGCCGGAGCCCTGAACTGGATCGAGGAACGGCTTTTCAAAACCACAACCCCGCCCGAAGAAGTAGCCGGCATCGTCGTGGAAGCCGTGCAGGGCGAGGGCGGCTATGTGCCGGCGCCAGCAGGATTTCTCAAAGGCCTGCGGCGCATCTGCGATGAGCACGGGATAATGTTGATTATCGATGAAGTGCAATCGGGCATGGGTCGTACCGGAAAAATGTTTGCTTCCAACCATTACGACGTCAAAGCTGACATCGTAACCATTGCCAAGGGTATTGGTTCAGGGTTGCCCATCGGTGCCTGCGTAGCGCGAGCTGATTTGATGAACTGGAAACCCGGCGCGCACGCCTCAACCTTCGGCGGCAACCCTGTCTGCATCGCCGCTGCGCTTAAGACAATTGAACTGCTCGAGGGCGGGTTGGTAGAGAATTCCGCGAACGTAGGTGAGTATCTCAAGTCCGGTCTGAAACGTTTGCAGGAAAAATACGATTGCATCGGCGACGTCCGCGGGATGGGCATGATGCTCGGGGTTGAGTTTGTCGAGGATCGAGCTTCAAACAAAGCAGCGCCAGACTTGAGAGACCGGGTGGAGATCGCCTGCTTCGACCGCGGCCTGATTATTCTCGGCGCCGGAGCCAACACAATTCGCTGGTCGCCGCCGTTGATTCTTACGAAAGAGAATGTGGATGTCGCGCTGGAGATTTTTGACGAAGCAATCGCCGCGTCGATTCAGTAGTGATCGGACGAGGGTAACGAGCGAGGGGGCGATTTGGTAACCGAGAGTATCGTTTACTCTTGAACCTCCTGGAGCATTGCATTTTCCATGTTGCTAACGCGCCCACCTCGGCCCATCCTGCGTCCGTTCGTAAAGACGCTGTGGGTAACGAACCAGTCGCCCAGCCTGGCTCCGACCAGTGCACAGAGAGAGCGGGTGCTGCCGACGGGTACGATGCACGTTGTTATTCGTCTCTCGAATCATCCGGTGCGGCTTATCGACGATCTCGAAGGCCGGGCCAAAAGGGAGATCGGCCTCGCAATCGTCGGCGGCGCCCGCAGCACCTACTACATCCGTGAAGCGGCCGAGCCGGCAGGTTCGGTAGGCGCACAGCTTCTCCCCGGCGCTTCTGAACTCCTCTTCGGCGTTCACGCCGACGAACTTGCCGGGCGTCATACTCCACTCGCCGACCTCTGGGGAAATTTCGCTGTGGAGACGCGAGAACGTCTGACCGAGGGTGGTTCTCCTGAGACTCAACTGGACATCTTTGAGTCGCTTCTAGCTGCCCGTCTTCCGCGGGTCCATGGTCTCCACCCGGCAGTGGCCCATGCGCTGGATCAGTTCACCACGACGAGCGACGTGCGAGAAGTGGTGAGGCAAACTGGCTACAGCCACCGAAGGTTTATCGCGCTATTCCAGCGGGCCGTCGGCCTGACTCCAAAACTCTATTGTCGCGTTCTCAGGTTTCAGCACGGCCTTACGCTGACTGCCGCAAAGCAGTCGAACTCCAGGGTAGATCTGGCAATCGCAGCGGGCTACAGCGACCAGCCTCATTTCAACCGTGAGTTTCGAGAGTTTGCAGGCGTAACACCTGGCGAGTATGACGAAATCTCGCCGTCCTCTCCAAATCACGTTCCGATCAACTAAGGGCCACACCGCCAGACTACACTGGTCAATTTTGTTCAAGACGGAAATTTGCCTCGGGAGTATCGTGAGCTCAGCTTAATCCTGTAGAGGAGTAGATTAATGAAAATACATGAGCTGTTCGCTTATCTGTGCGTTGAAAACACAGCAAAGGCAATTGAGTTTTTATACCGAGGCTTTTGGCGCCAAAGAGAAGTTTCGTCTCACCGAGCCTAGCGGTCGCATCGGGCATGCTGAGCTAGACTTTGGCGGAACGATTATGATGCTGTCAGACGAGTTTCCTGAATGCGGGATCAAGGGTCCTAAGGCGCTCGGCGGAACTCCGGTCACGATTCATATCCACGTCGACGACGCAGATGAAATGATTCGACGTGCCGTGAAAGCCGGCGCCGAGATCGAACGAGAACCTCAGGACGCTTTCTATGGGGAGCGCTCAGGGAGCATTCGCGATCCTTTTGGGCACCGCTGGAATATTGGGCACAGCATCGAAGAGGTCTCCACCGACGAAATGCAACGCCGGTACACCGAGATGTTGGAGGAGAAGTGATCTGAGACCTGCGGGGCAGAAACTAGGTCCAGAGTTTCTCGGCAATCTCCCCGATGCGCGCGCGCAGACGATCTTCATCCACGGTTAGGACACGGCCGTCGCGATAGACTTCCCTTCCCGCAACCACAGTGAGCACGACATCGCGTCCCGATGAGCTAAAGATGAGTGTGCTCTCTGCATCGTAGGAGGGAGATTGATGCGTGCCGTCCAGCGAGACGACGGCAAAGTCCGCTTGTGAACCTGCTCGTAACTCCCCGACTGCGCCCTCCAGGCCAATGGCTTGCGCGCCGCCCACAGTCGCCGCGTGCAAAACATCTGACGCCGATAGCTGCCGCGAGCTGCCAGACGCCGCCGAGCGAGCAGTCAACAAAGCAAACCGAGCCTCCTCGATCAAGTCGCAGGTGTTGTTGCTTGCAACGGAATCGCTTCCAAGTCCTACCGCAAGACCGGCATCGAGAAACTTCGCAAATGGAGCCACCCCATGGCCCAGTTTTGCATTCGACTTAGGACAGTGGGCCACGCGTGACGCACTTTCTCGCAAGATTTCAATATCTGCATCGTCAACCGTGATGCAATGGGCCAGCAACGGGCGGGTTTCAAGGATTCCGTGCGACTTCAAGTATTGAATCGAGGACACGCGGGGGACGGTCCATTCAATTCCGCGCCGTTTGAAACCTTCAGAAAACGGCCCCGACCCATCGCGCAGGAGCGAAGTTTCCATCGTCGTCTCAGCCGCGTGCATCATCAGCGGTAACCGTTCACTCAGAGCAAAGTCCGCGATGAGTTCGAGCTGAGGGGCGCACACGGTGTAAGGTGCGTGCGGTGACACACCACACTTGACCAGGGGCGTTTCCAATTCCCGGAGGCGTGCGATTTTGTTTTCGAGCTTTGAAAAATTTTCGGCGGCGAGCTGAGGATCCGGGCCAAACGATTCCTGATAGACAACACCTCGGAGTCCGGCATCACGCAATGCCTTCATGCTTTCAGCAGCGGAGTCACTTGCGTCGGCAAAACAAGTCACCCCTGCGCGAGCGGCTTCACAAGCGCCCCACGAACTTGAGACGTAGAGGTCGTCTCCGGTCATCTGTTCGAGACGTGCGGTGGTGAGCTTTTTCAACCACGCGAAAAAATCGCATTCTTCGTTTTCAAGAAAGCCACGCATCGCGGTGAGTTCAAGATGCGAATGGGCGTTGATTAAACCCGGAATAATTGCAGCCTTACCCCAATCATCGATCACGGCTTCGGGAAACTGTCGAATGAGTGCGTCGCGCTCGCCGACAGCAATTATCAAATCGCCTTCGACAACTATCGCGCCACCAGCAACGCGTGGTGATGAAACCGGCACGAGCCAATCTGCGGCATATAACGTGAACATAGATTGGGTTTCGAAGCGAAATCTTCTTATGGCTTGGGCTTTTGATCAGGAGAGGGCGACCCTGATCCTGAATTTGCAGCGAGCCGGCGGGTGCGACCCTTCAGTTCATCATATCGCTGAAGGATTGAACTCACGTATGCACGCGTCGAAGCGATGTCGATCCTGCCGACAAACTCCGCGCGCGACAGCGCCGCTTTCCCTTCATCAACTTTGTTCCATTCGGCCGCCCGACTTGGACCAGCGTTATAGCCGGCGATCATGCGCGCCTCGGCATCCGGGATATCACGATACTGCTCGCGAATTTTCTCCAGGTACCATGAACCGACCTGAATGTTGCGTTCAGGATCGCGCAGCAAACGCACCGGATCCTGGGCCATCTGTCTCTCCAATTCAGGAAGTCCCGTCTCGGCCGCCCACTCCCGCCCGACTGCCGGCGTAATTTGCATTAAGCCTACCTCTCCGTCCTTTCCATTCTTCCAGGGACGAAAATAGGTCTCTTCATAAATAATGCTCCAAACGAGATCGGGATCCAGCCGGTAGACTTCAGCCTGCCTGGCAATGAGGCTATCGTATCGATGGATCCAATATTGGTTGAAAAAGTAAGCGCCCACCGCAAGTGTAAGGAGCATGAGGGCAAGGACGGCAAGACGCTTCATTAAGTGTGATCGGAGCGGGTGTTAGTTTCGACGTTTTAGTTTTGCCCAGAAGTCGGCCGCGGATGATGCAGCGTCAATGCCTTCATAGCGCGAGCGCAGCGCCACTTCATCGAGCACGTGGCCTTGCAGCCAAATCTCGGCGTCGAGCGTGGCGCCCGGTGCAAGTTTATCTCCGCGCAACGACCGCTGGTTTACGAGTATCTCCAGATTCATTCTCTCCAGATCGAGATGAATCCAGTATAAATCACTTCCGGACAGCGGGTTCTTCAGCGGCTTGAAGGCTATGACCCGCCCGGAAAGGCTCCAATCGTTTTCGTGCGCTGCGCGAGAAGGCGCCGCCTTGTCCAGCGGCATCCATCTGGCTTTACCAGGGCCACTTCGCACTCGCGCGCGATACGCTAAACCACAAAGACCTACGTGAAGCTCCTGGGCGCCGAACCCATCGGGACCAACCTCGGTAAGGTTTTGCAGTTCAAACAGGACTTCGGAGTCAGTGCCATCTCGATACCCGTGGACCACCGCTTCGCCTTCTTCGTCATATTCGGTCAGCGCCCACGGACTAATCGTTTGAATGTAACGCGCGCGAAAACCGGGGCGGCAATCCGCGTAGAAAACATCTCCGCTTCCGGATTCATAAAGAACCGTCCAGACTTCCAGCCCATCACCTAACTTCCAACAACGGCCGTGGAGCACTGCCCCGCGACGCGCGACCTGAGTCGGCTCCCCCTGATCGCCGGCACGTTCCGCAAGATAGTTGAAAGCCTTTTCGCTGGGAACTTCCAGGCCAATGGTTTCAAAAGTGGCGTTCATAAATCACTATTTCTTTACTTCGAACCCTGCGTGACGCTCAGAACTATGAATTCTCTATCCGGATTTCCCTGCGCGCTTCCTGGGTCGTTCCTGGCCCACATCCGGTTCAGCTTCCACCTCGTCACGTAATGCCCGCGTGCGCATTCCCCTGATGATTCTTTCCGGACCGTAAGTTGGCTTCACGCCTGAACGCACCATCTCCGCAAACAAATCGACGTCGTAATCCACCTCGCGAGACATATCCTCGCGGATGGCGTGCAACACTTCAAGAAATTTGGGACGGCGATACATCTTCAGTTATCAACTCTTCTATCCAGACTTCGAACTAATCAGAACAGCGTCCAGGGAATCAACGCGTTCTCTCCGTGGCTTCAGAAACCAGGAACTCTGGCGTGACAATCATAGGAACATAAAACCCGGCCGCAGTGTTAAAGAGCCTGATCCTTGCCTGTCGTCGGACGTTAGCCAGATGACCAAAATTCCAGGTTACCAGGTAATCGATTTTGTGATACGACGCAATCGCAACGTGCAACGCATCGGCGATGTATTTGCGATGGAAAATACCTCGCGAGATATATCCGTCGGCTAGTATGGACGCTTCTTCCGTCAACTCCACCTGTTCCAGGTTGGCGATCAATTTCAAGTACGAAGAGCGATGCGGCTCAGCAACGCGCTCGAGTTCTCGAGGCACGAGCGGAGAAATCACGGCCCTGTAGTCCGGCATTTCATGCTCCCACCAGCGGATCGTCAGGTCGCGGCGAAAAGGCTCACCGTTATCAAGGTAAGCGCCGATTACCGAAGTTTCGAGGTAAAGACTTTGCTTCATATCTAGTTAAAGAATTCTTTCAGTTCGCTCGGCTCACGATATTACCAACTCGGTTCCTCTTTGACAGTTTTCGAAAGCGGCTCGAGACGAACGAGCCCGCGCTGGAAATCGAACGTCAAACGATAGTGGCGCAGAAAGTTTCCGCCAAGAATGCCGCTCTGCATAAAACCAGACGTCTCGTTAAGTGTTTCCAGATCAAGGATTGCAGCGCTCACTCGTTCACGTGCGAGAGAGCCCAACGACACTTTCGGCAATGAAATGCGCTTTACATCTTCGGATACGCCGGCCGCGCCAAACACGCGCATCCTGGTCGGCTCGATCAAACTTGCCAGGTCTTCCTGTTGCACCAGTTTTTCTGACACAACCGTAATGCTTGCGCCGGTATCGATTATGAAATTCAGTGGGCGAGCAATACCCTGGAGCTGGACCTCGCCGCTGAGAAATCCGCTTGAGGTTGTGCGCACTGGAATCTCCAGCGCATCCGTTGGCGTCGTGGGAGCGGTCTCTTTACGCATCGGGTCCGAACGTCGAAGTGCGAAGCTGCCCTCACCGAAGACAAATGGATCGTCCTTTCGTGCACCGCCCGGCTCGCGCCGCAAACTAAATGTGTTGGCGCCGTAATCAACCGAAGCGACAAACCTGGAGATCACGGCCAGTCCCAGATATCCGTCGACTCTGTTCGTTTCGTCGTAGAAGCGGCGGATGTATACCGGAACGCGTTCGACTTTGACTTCCCCAACTTCCAGCGAAGACAAAAAACCGTAGACGATTTCAAACTTCCCGCCACCGCCGACGGCCCGGGCCATCCCTCCTCGCGCAACCGCATTTACGCCGAGCTTCTTCGCAGTTTCGTCGGAAATCACGGACATTCCCGAGCCGGTATCGAGCACGAAACGCAGCTGCTCCTTACCGCCATTAACCCTCACTTTCAGGATCGGTCGTCCGTCGACAGACTCGAAAGGTATGACGGTCGAGTTTCCCGAACGCAGATCATAAAGCGAACTCTGTTTACCGAGGTAACGGAGGAAATCGATCAGTCCGCGAATGCGATCTCTGCGATCAGCATCGGTCCTGGGGGCTATTATCAGAAAGCGCTCGTATGAATCAGCGGCTTCTTTGTAACGTTCGGATCGCGCGGTTGCCTGGCCGAGATTAAAGACATAATCGGGCTCATCCGAGTCGAGATCGACGGCCCGTCGGAGTCCTTTGATTGAGGGCTCAAGCCGGTTCTCATAAAAATCGACCATTGCCAGGCCCGCAATGGCGAGGGCCTCATTCTCGTCAAGAGTCAAGGCCGTACGAAATTCTTCAACCGAGTTCCGAAAATCACCTGACGCCAGCACGGCAGAACCCAATAGTGCATGCGCCCGCGCAGAAAGAGGTTCTGCCATGATCACTCGGGCAGCGTGATCGTAAGCATCCTGAATGCGGCGTTGCTTCAAAAGCGCAAAACTCAACCCGAGGCGCGCCTGATGGTCCAGAGCGCTCTTCGTAAGCATTGCGCGATACAACTTCTCCGCGCCTTCGAAGTCTCCAGCGTTTAGTGAGCGTTCAGCTCGTTGACGCGTTTTAGAATCGCTTTGAGTTCCCGACCATCCGGGAGCAGCAACACAAACGGAAACTGCAAGCAGACTACTCGCGACTCCAGCAATGACCCAGCGGCGCGCGTTAACTTTTTCCAGGGGATGCATGTTAATACCTTCAAGACGCGTTCGAGCAGCACAACTGGGGGAGACGCAAAAACCAATCACTTCAAAACTTCACCCGTTTTCATCGACCAGAGAACCAGATCCAACTCATCGAAGTCAATCTTAATGTCACGCGCAAAAGAACGAAGTTTGTCTTCTACTTCAAGGTATCGCGCGCGACTTGCCGGTGGCTTGGCGGAGTCAATCACCTTCAGATCCTGAAGGCAGCTCAGCACGTGTTTATCGAGAATGGCGTAACCGCTAAGACCGATGTTTCGAAGGTAATGACTGGCCTCTTTGTAGCCAAGTCCTTTAACTTGTTTCTCCTGCGCCAGCCAATCTCGGCGTTTGATTGGGTCTTTGAAACTCCCGAGCTTGCGACGTAGAGACATCTCGCAGTTTGCGCGCAGATAGTTTCTGGTGACGACGATATATCCTGGCCGAGCGACCGGAAAACGATGCGCGCCGGCGGCCACCAACGCCTTAGTCATCGCCTCCGCATCGCCTTCAATCAAAAACGGACGGACCGCATCAACTGCTTTGAGCCCCATGCGCGCGGAAGCTCCGGCCGTAAAAATGCAATAGACGAGTTCTTCCCAGAGTTGAAGATCTGATCCACCGCGCCAGAGACTGCGAAACTCATTCAAGCGAGCACGAATTTCCTTCTTTCGCGTCTCGTGCGCAGCTCGAATATCCTCAAGTACGACCGGCTGATGGTTACTTCTCACAAGGATTGTCAATGCTCAGATTCTAGGTTTGCACTTTTACGTTGTCAACGCAATTGAAATTCAGCAAAGTCATGCTCCGCTAGGGCGCTCAACTCCTTGGAGTTGCCCATCACGCATCTCTGACGACTAAAGCGGCATCGAAGAAACTCTCCCACGCTTGACTCTCCTTCGTTCGTGTTAATATTCCCCCGAGCCCTTTTTATTTGGTGCAATTGATATGTCACTCGTAAAAATCATTAACCGTTCCTTAATTATTTTCTGCTGCGCCATTTTCCTAACGGGAACGTTGGGCAGCATTGTATCGGCTCAACCCAGTTCCACTCAGCAACTACCTCCGTTAATCCAGAGACCGACCGCACTCGATGACCCGCAAGCAAATCCGGTTTACGGCTATCAAGGCGTTCTGGTTGAAACCGCGGATGGCAAGTTAGTCTCCGCGCAATCAGTGGACCAAACATTCAATCCGGCCTCAGCCGTCAAATTAGGCACCGCACTTGTTGCGATTCAGAGTTTCGGCCCGCGGCATCGCTTTACTACGGGATTCTGGACAGACGGATCTCTCAACAAAGCGACTGGTGAATTACAAGGCAACCTCTACGTCACCGGGCGCGATCCGTCGTTTCATTTTGAACACGCCGTAATGGTCGCGCGCCAGCTGAATCACCTCGGAATCCGCAGGATCACAGGGAGCCTGGTTATAGCGCCCGGCTTCACTATGAACTTCGGCGCCTCAACGCGACGAGCCGGCGAAACGCTCTTCGATACCCTTGACGCGACTCTTCGATCTTCAGAAGCAACTCGCGCGTGGACTTATCAACGGACGACCCTGGGGGACATCGCAAGTCTTCAAAGTAACCCGAGCGTTATTGTGATGGGTGAAGTGGTCACCGGTTCCGCTGCACCCGGCGCTCGTCTGCTCCTGACACATAATTCAAGCAAGCTTACAGACATTCTAAAAGTCTTACTTTGTTATTCAAATAACTTCATGGCTGAGCGAATCGGTGACAGCCTTGGCGGAACACAGTCGGTGGCGCAGAAGCTGAGCGTCAGGTTGGGAATTCCGGCTGAGGAGATGCAGCTCGCCTCGTTGAGCGGCCTTGGGGTAAATCGTGTAACTCCTCGGGCGATGATGAAAGTGTTCAGGGGCCTGCGAGCCGAACTCCTTAAACATAAACTTTCGCCGTCAGACATCATGCCGGTTGCAGGAATCGATCCGGGGACGCTTGAAGATCGGTTTACTGGACCAGCGTGGCAAGGTAGCGTAATCGCCAAGACAGGTACGCTGATTCGAACTGACGGCGGCGCGAGTTCCCTTGTGGGACAAATGCGGACGGCCCGCGGTGATGTTTTGCTATTCGTAATCATGAACCAGCGAGGAAGCGTGGTCCGCTTTCGTCAGAACCAGGATTTGCTGGTGATGCAAATTCAGAATAGTCGAGGTGGACCAAGACCTTTCAAATACACGCCTTTGATTTTGCCCATGAAGCTCGCTGACACCGAGAGCATATCGGGAACATCTGGTTCAGTTGCTGAACCGATTGTGAAGACTGCCGGACACTAACTTACATCTTGGTTTCTTTCAGCATGACGCCCCGTCGATCGTAAGATCGGCGGGGCGCTTTACCGTCCAGCCTGCATGCGCAATGTGCGGCACCACGCACGAAGGGGACGATCCGGTTGGGCTCTGAGCCCGCAAACCTGATCGAGTAAAGTTCGAAAGACTCTGGATGCCCAGATTTCGGCGAAAAGCTCGGCAACGTGTGCCGTTATTAGCCCTCAATCTAGAGATGAACCTTGGTACGCAATTTAGGTAATCCTCTTCCGCTATTGTTACCTTAAGTTACAAATCCCTGGGCGTTCCCGCCCCGAAATCCCCAATTCCTTCTATTTCCTTGGCGATTCTAGATGGCATGTATGTTGCCAAACCTGGGTGAGCAAAGGTCCGTTGACCTTGCCAGTTTTCGAGAAGGCGGAGGAGCGATGTACATCGACAGATTAGCGAATAGACAAACAGTTAAGGGCGAACGTGGTTTCACCATGATTCAGGTGCTTATCACGGTAACGCTGGTAGCGGTCGTCTCCACCTTTGGCGTTATGGCAATCGGTTCTGCGCGGGCTTCATTCCGGCTCAGTGGCTCTTCGCGCGAATTGGCGGGTTATCTGGAAAAAGCGCGCTCAAATGCAATTCGTCGCAACGATGCAACGAGCGTGACTATCCTGAACGCGACCAGTTATTCGGTCACGATGGATTCCGACGGCGACGGCGCAGTCGAAACCCGCACAATAACTCTTCAGGACGGCGTCACTTTCGATAACGGTTCGATTGGGACTTCGGCGGTTTTTGACTGGCGCGGCCGCGTGCCTAACCAACTTGGAATTATTCTCCGCAACGACCGCGGCGCCAGCAGCAGCATTAATCTTTCGGGCGCAGGCGACGTGACACTCGACAATGAGATCTTTCAAGATGGGCAGATCGGCGATATCACCCTGAACACGGATGCACCCGCAGGAGTTGCTTCGCCAACGCCTTACGGCAGCCCTGGGGCTACCCCATATCCGACTCCAACACCAACACCCGGATCATCGCCCGAGGCCACCCCGACTCCGCAGTCAACCCCTAGTTCAACGCCGACGCCATTTCCTACAGCGACGCCTACTCCTTTCCCGACGGCAACGCCTACGCCGTACCCAACGGCAACCCCAACGCCCACTCCGACGCCCGCGGCAACGCCGATTCCCTGTTCGTTAACGGCGCCGTCGTCGCTAACATTTCCAAAGAACGCCAGCCCGAAGACATTCTCAATCAGTGTGGCAAATGGCAATGCTAGCGTCATCACCGCTGGGAAATCAGGAAAAGTCTCAGGGGTCACACCCGTTACGACCACGGTAACTGGCGCCGGAACTGTTCTCTACACTGTCACATATGGCAGCGGAAATGGTTCGGGAACAATAACTCTTACTTCCGTCTGTGGAAACAAGACCATCCCCGTGGCGATTAACTAATTGACTCAACGGTTCAGGACAATGACTAAAGACATGAAAAAGCACGAGCAACAATCCAAAAAACAAGCAACGGGCCAGCAGGGCTTCACGCTCATCGAAACAGCAGTCTCAATGGTGGTGATGATGGTTGTTGGACTGGGTGCGGCGTCGCTCTTCGTCTTCGCCCTCGGCACCAATAACAGCGCCCGTGATCGTGAGTTGTCGATGGCTGTGGCCCAGCAGCAGATGGAACGGCTGCGGAACACCAAGTTCGCGGATTTAACGACGACGGTGACCTCGACAGGCGGTGCAAGCAAGACAGTGACTAGCGGCGACCGCTCCTATTCAGTTGTCACTACTATTGCTGACACAGTTACAGGCGTTACCACTCAGAAGACGATTACGGTCCAGGTGACTCCCGTGACCGCTAACACCAGTGGACTGACTGCGATTCAGCGCGTCTTTGGCGGAGTCACACTCGTAACCCAACGTTCGACTACTCTCCTTGGTCCCAATCGGGGCTAAGCCAGCTGACCCATCGCGTGAGATGAAACGCACCCATTTCCTAAGGAACTAACCCATGTTTGACCCGAAAGCTGCGAAAAATCGCCCCGAGAGCGGATTCTCATTAGTTGAACTCCTGATCGCCATGTCGATCTCGCTCGTGATCATGGGCGCCGCCAGCACGCTGCTGTCAACTTCCTTCAAGATTCGCAGCCGCGAAAACGCTCGCTCCGATTCAATCGCAGATGTGCAGCGTGCGTTGAATATCATGGCCCGTGAGGTCGCTATCGGAGGCTACGGATTCGATCCGTCCAGTAACGGCCTGGTAGTTGGAGACTCTGACGCTTCCAACATCCGCGTACGCTCGAATCTCAATCGATACACTGCCGGTTCGATGACTATTGAAAGCGAGAACGAAGATATTAAGTATTTCGTCGACACGACGAATGACCAGAACTATCTGGTTCGCTACGACCGGTTTGCTGCCGGACAGCAGGCTACAGTTTTGGCAAACCGAATCGACGACCTGGATATCGTCTATTGGAGTCCAACCAATACAGCCCTCAACGTAGCTGCTGATTCATCTCAAGTGGCCAACGCGATCGGTGTGCGGATCACGGTTGCCGTTGACCTTCCCGCCGTTGGCATGCCCGGTTCTCCGGGTTACCAGCCGGCAACGATTATGCGACTTACGTCGGATGTAACTCTGCGAAACAAGAGTCAGAATCTGACTACCTACTAAGGAAACATTTGAGGAAGCCTATGATACCGATAATGGAAAATCATCCGCAGAAAGCTGATCGCAAAGGCGAACGTGGAGCAGCGCTGCTTACCACGCTCCTGATTTCGATGCTGGTCCTGGCCGCAGGTATGGCGCTGGTGACATCGACGTCGCTCACAGCCACTACTTCAATTGATGCGACTGCCGAACAGCAAGCTTACTCCGCCGCAGAGGCGGGTCTCGATGCAGCACTCAATGCAATTCGAGGCAACGTTACTCCCGACGCGTCATTGGTCGGCACTAAGATGAACTTCCGCACAGCGGCGCATCCCGCTCTTTCAAATAAGACGAGCGATGCCTTGGCGAGCGGCACTGGCGCAACGGCACGCATGTCTGGTTGGCTAAACTATAGCTATCAGAATACGACTGCTGACTGGCGTGTACCTCTAACCGCTTCTTACGCGCCGCGGACCGGTATTGCTTACAGAATTCAGGTCAGCGACCCGGATGATTCCGGACCAATCGCAACCAGGCGGATTATGACGGATGGCACGTATTCGCCTACCCGGATCATGCTTCGGGCTGAAGGGTTTGGTCCCAAAGGTGCGGTCAAACGCCTTGAGATGATCGTCACCAGCGCTGGCGCTGATATCAAGACCCCCGGCGCCATAACAATGGCGGGTAGCCCGGTTAATCTCGACTTGGGAAATTCGGCGGTGGTTAGTTATACCGGTAATGACATGGCCAGCCCGCCGGGACCATCAGTTTCCGCAATCGCAGTTTCAGTTGGAAGCGAAGCCGCTGGTCAGGGCGCCATCGATGCTTTGGGTGGGGGTCAGGTCTCACCGAGCACGGTGGGAACCATCACGGACTCAAACTCCCCAAGTTTCCTCCGGTCGGCTGATGCAGCGCGGGCCTTTCTAGCGTCGATGCGTGCAAGCGCAAGCGGCAACGGAAGATTGTTTACCACACATGCTGCGGCCGTTGCGGCTGGCGGACTTGGCACCTCGACGAGTCCGAAATTCACTTTCATCGACAACTACAACGGATCCGCTGTTGACTTGGGCCCTAACCATCAGGGTAGTGGCTTGCTAATCGTCACCGGCGACCTTGAAACGCGCGGAAACACCGACTTTGAAGGAATAATCCTGGTGCTCGGCAGAGGCAACGTGTCAAGAAATGGTGGTGGCAACGGCGTAATCCGCGGCACGATTATGGTTGCGAACTTCGATCCGAATGGAGCTGCCGGGACCGGATTCGGGGGCTCAAGCTTCTCGATCAACGGCGGTGGCAACAGCACGGTCGGCTACGATTCCGAGTGGATCAAGAAAGCACTCGACACCCTGGGCATCTCAATTGTCGGAGTCAGGGAATACCATTGAGTCGACTCTTAAACGCGCGATCGATTTCGCACGATTGCGCGCCGAGGTATTAGCGAAAAATGAAAGCCCCTCTCACTCAAAACAAACTCGGTAACGACGCCGGCGTTTCGAAGGTCGAACTCCTGATCGTTGTCGCCATGGTCTTCGTGGTTGGCGGCTTTGTCTTCTTCAAACTGATGCGCAGCCCGAAAGCCGAAGCGCGGGCCAGCGTTTCCCGAGAACTAGCTGGGTACCTGGAAAAAGCCAGAAGTGATTCGATGCGGCGCAAAGCCACAGAGGTCAACGATATGGCCCAGGTAAAGGTATTCAACGGAAAATTCTACAGCGTGGCCCTCGATGCAAATGGCGATGGCCATCTGGATATTCCATTGGTGATGAGTTTCCCCGCCGAACAGGGGGTTGAATTTCAAGGGCCCTTCCCCAAGACGTTTATCTTCGATGGACAAGGACATAACGTCGATCTGAATAATCGTCCAGTTCCCTTCCAGCCTTTGATCCTAAGAGACAATTCGGGAAATAGTGCGGTCAAGCTGTCTGAAACAGGACAAGCCATTGTAATTCCCGCCGTGAAGTTGCCGACTTCAAATTAAGAAGCTCCCCCCGACAGGTTTTTCCAATCAAGGAACTTGCGTTGACCATGACAACCCCCAAAGTGAATAGTTTTGTTGAGACCCGCCGCAGCACTCGGGGCAGTTGCGCTCGTGGTCCGCAGTCGCGACCCTCGCAAAGCGGCTTTTCACTTATTGAGACGCTGATCGTGGTAACGATGATCGGTGTGCTGACCGCTTTCGCAATTCCTCAGATCATTGCCGAACGTCGCCTGACGCGATCTATCGGCGTTACTCGCGAGATACTCAGTCAACTTCGCCAGGCACGTCAACTCGCAATGTCTCAACGACAGGCGTTTACGTTTCAATACGACAACGCCACCAGGCAGATGTCGATTATCGATCACAACAGCAATCTGGCAGCTGCTCTGCTAGCCGACCCGTCTTATCCAAACAATGCCGGCCGAGTTGTTGTCAGCACTACTCCGCTTGCCACCGGCGGACTAGACAGCTCAGAGATGATCGTTGGCGTTCCCGCCGGAGTTCCAACCGTGCCTCTCGGGGACGGGATCTCAATGAGCGCGCTCATTAACAATCAACTCAACATCACCTTTCAGCCAGACGGCTCGGTGATTGATCTGAATGGCAATCCCATGGGCCACGCGCTATTTCTCTACAACAGCCGTGCAGCTCGTGACACGGCTTCGGCGATCTCAGTCGTCGGCGCATCCGGACGCGTCAAGATTTGGAGGTATGACCGAATTGCCAACGCCTATGCCGAATAACAAGCCTCCGAAACCTGACGCCAGATCCGACTCCGGCTTTTCGCTGTTGGAGTTGGTCGTGGCAGCCACGATTCTAACGATCGGATTACTCGCCGTCGCTTCATCGATTGGCTACGCGATGGTCGCCGGCAATCACGGCCGCGCGGTCACGAACACCAAACTGTTAGTCGTATCGATCCTGGAGCAGATGGAAACCTTACGTAATACCGGCAACCTAACCTTCGGCCAAATCTCCAACGTGGGACAGGTAGACAATACCGGCGCGCCCCAGGCATTTGTCGGTTTTCAGACCGGCTTTCAGCAGATATCGACTAACCCCGGTCCGGACGGAATGTTTGGCACCGGCGACGATTTGATCGACGCGGGCCCCGACGCCATCTTCGGAACTACCGACGACTTTGTTAACCCAAACTTCGCTATCGTGGGATACACGCGCGAGATTCAGATCACTTCGCTTAACTCTTACCTGAAGAAGGTGACCGTAACTGTTAGTTATCCGGTTAATGGTTCGATGAAGCAGCTCGTGGCCGTTTGTTACCTAAACGATAACTCTCGCAGCGTTTTTATGCCTTAACTTCCCTTCTCCGTGCAGGAGACAAATCATTTGACCAAACCAAATTTCAAAACTCGTGAGCAGGGATTTTCCATCCTCGAAATGATCGTTGCGATGGCGGTGATGGCGGTAATCACCGGAGCCGTGTTCGCGCTCATGCGCGAATCGGTAACGACGAGTAAGTCCAGCATGGAAATGAGTGATGGCCAACAATCCTCGCGCACAGGGCAGGAATATATCAATCGCGATCTCATGAATGCGGGCGATGGCCTCAACAGCATCACCAATATTCGCGTCCCGGAAAACTTCGTCACCAATTATCTGGCTCTCAATCCGGTGACTAATCCCGCAACTCCCGGATTTATCAACCTTGCGCTTATTACTTCAGACAACGACGTTCCGGCAAACACCATTGTCGCCGGAACAGCCCCCGCAGTTGCAGTGCGCTCCACTCCGGTGCTGACAGATCGAATTACAATCCTGCAAACGGATCAGGCCTTCGTTCCCATCACGGTTAACGCTGCGGACATTGGGATTACTACCGGCGTGGTCGCGGTTTCACCCGCCGACATCGATCGATTTCGCGTAGGGGAAATCTACTTCCTCACTTCTTCAATTGGCAGCATATTCGCAACCATCACGGATCGAATAAATGTGGGCTCTCCAACGCCGTCTCTCGTATTCGGCGGAGACGCCTTCGGGCTGAACAGCGTCGGAGCCGGCGGACAGCTGGATTTTGTTTCCGCTGGAGCTACGCTGCCTGTGTCTCTCTCCAGGATGAAAATGATCCACTACTACGTCAACGGCAACGGCCTGCTCATGCGTCGTGTTTTTGGCGTGCGAAATTCGCCCTTCAACGAAAGCATGATCGCGGAACACGTAGTCAGTCTTCAGTTCCGATATTTCCTGAACATGCGAGACTCCAATGGCAATGTCGTGCAGCCATTAAATCGGCTTACAACTTCGCAACAACAAGTCGAGACGCGCCAGGTCGAAACAACCCTGACCGTGGAAACGGCGCACGCCTTGCAGAATGGCCAACGTCAGCAGATGTCGATGACCACGAGCACCAGCGTTCGCAACATGCAGTTTCGTCAGAGCCTGCAACCTAGCGGCAGTTAAACCCCTTGACTCATAAAACCGCCATGTCATTTAAAGCCCCACACTCAAGAAAAAGTCCGTCCGGCGCGCGAGCGTCCGAACGCGGCGCTGCGCTTGTCACCTCGATTCTGATTCTGGGTATGTTGAGCGCAGTGGCACTTACGGTTTTGGCTGTAGTCACCAAGGAGTCGCAGATTGCCGGAAGCGACCTCCGAAAGACGCAGACGTTTTATGCGGCCGCCGCGGGCATCGAGAAAATGACGACGGACTTCAGCGCACTCTTTCAGGTTACTTCACGCCCGACTGCTGCCCAGCTCTTGCGAATTCAAAACTCGCCACCACCCGAACTCCTAACCGAAGGCTATACGATGAGCCAACTCATCGGGCTCGATAACACGGCCTTAACCGCGATGCGCCAAACCCAGGGAATCACCGACGGCTCATTCCCGCGGGTAACGATTCCTGGCGGTCCCTTCAACGGCCTTTCCGCCAGCGTCGCTCCTTACGTGCTCAACACCATGGCAACAGGAATTGACGGCACCGAAGTCGCGCTCACACGCCAGATGAACAACTACCTGATTCCGATTTTTCAATTTGGCATGTTCAGCAACGCAGACATTGAGTTACATCCCGGCCCTCCGTTCTCCTTCAATGGCCGCGTGCATGCCAACGGGAATATGTACGTCAACGGAGATGTGAGTTTTCTGGCCAAGGTGACCTCAGCCAATGAACTCATTTATGACGTAGTACGCAATGGCTCGCCGCGCGCCGGCGCCAATGTCTCGATGAGGGTTGGAACTGTCAGAGTACCTCTGACAATGGGTAGCATGTTTGCTGGCCCTAATATCGTCGGTTCGACGGCTGGACAGCGTGGTTTCTTCCCAACTTCGCCCGACGGGACAATCAATGGCGCATGGGATTCGACGTCGATCGCTCCCGCTACTGCCGGCGTTCCAAATCAGTTTGGCGGTCAACTGCAAACGCGCTCTACGGGCGCGGCTCCTTTGCTGCTCCCCCTCCAACTTAACGGCAACGCAACCTGGGAAGTGATAAAACGTAGGACGCCTGCAGATCCTCAAGTTGTAAAAGACTCACGCTACCACTCGAAAGCGCAGATTCGAATTCTGCTTGACGATGAAGTTCCTGCGGGTGTTGATGACCAGGGCATTCCAGCGGGCCAGGGCGTTGCGCTTTCCCAGTTTGATCCGCTTCCCTTGCCAAACGTCGCTGCGGCCTCCAATGGTGGAAGAGCCCTGTGGCGCATTCGAGACGACGGCACTTATCTGGACACAGCTGCTACCTGCGTGATGCAGCAACAGGGCGGAACACCTGGTCAAGCGCTCACCGTTCGCGGTGTAAAAGCCGCTTCCTTAGCCGTCAGCCTCAATGGGACCGCTACCACGATTCCCTCGGGCGCGGGTCTGTCAGGGCGAATTCTTGTCCAGATTGTTGACGAGGCCGGCAACACCTTCGACGTCACTAGAGAAATTTTGAGCATGGGCGTTACGGTCGGGGAGCCTAACTCAATCGTCGCGCTGCAACGTCCGTTATGGGCCGCTTTCACACAGGGGAGCAGGGATGCCAGCAACCTGGTGAATAATGCTCCTGATGGCACGGCCTACTTCAATAATTTGGTGGACATTGTCACCCGCACCAACATCGCTGCCGACGGCGAAATTCAAACGATGCCCGGCCCCGTACAGGAAGCTACTTACGGCTACCTTACCGGACTCCTGGATGACGGGGGTGCGCAACCTCAACGAGGCGACAATGCGCCGCTCATGAGCGTAGTGGATTGGGGAACCGCAAACTGGACCAACAATCAGGAATGGAATGCCATCGTACCAATCAATCTCTACAACGTTCGTGAGGGTTGTATCGACGCCTTGAATTGCGATGTTGTTTACGAACGCGGGATCACAAACGTAGTCGAACTCAACATGAGGAACCTCGCGCGTTGGCTGGATGGCATTTACGACGGGAACCTGCTGGCAGGCACCAGCGCTCTCAGCACCAACATTGCCAATCCAGGCGGCTTCACCGTTTACGTTTCTGATCGGCGGGGAGACAAGGTTAAGCCGACGGTTAATCTCGCTGGAGCAGTCGTCAACAGCACCAACGGCATTGTTGACAACGAAGACATTTATGGACCAAACGGCGTCCTCGACCCCGGTGAAGACATACTCCCCAACAACGCCCTCGATAAAGATGTCAGTGAGCTACCCGATCCGGCTGCGCTCGTGGGTGCTTTTGGAGCCGATCGTACTATGCGCGCGTTAACAGTGGCGGCGTGGAACAACCCCAACAACTTCTTTCGCCGTTCAGTTCGATTGTTCAACGGTGAAGATCTGCTAATTACCGGTGCCGCAGGTAAGTTGTCGGACACTCAAGGAATATCTGTATCTTCAGAAAACATGTTGTACAGCTGGGGCAACTACAACACGATCGGAATCAATGCCGCTCCGCCCGCAGGCATTTCGTCGCTTGCCGATCTGGCGGGCCCGTTCCATTACCTCGGTGACCAGGTACCTGCATCGCTGGTCTGCGATGCATTTTTCCCGTTATCCAAGACCTGGGCCGACAGCGCAGGTGCGATGTATCCCGAGCTAACCGGCCGACGCATCGCCGACAGGAACCTGCCGGCCGTGACGGCTGAAACCTCTGTGCGAGCCGGATTAATAGCCGGTAACAACCAAAGTGCCCTGGCCGGGCTTCCAGACGCGGGAAACAGCGCCGCCGGCGAGTCTCGCCTGAACGGCGGCATGCACAACTTTCCGCGGTTCCTCGAACGATGGGGCGCTCGCTGGAATTTTATCGGCTCGCTCATCCCTCTCTACCACTCATCGCAGGCGGTGGGCCAATACAACGCTAATTCAACTATTTACGGCGCGCCGATCAGGAACTGGGCCTTCGACACGTCGTTCCTTGATCCCAACAAACTGCCGCCGTCAACGCCTCAGTTCCAATACGTTCAACCGACGGCGTTCCGCCAAATCCTCTAATTGCAATTACTTTGACAGGTAAATATTAATGCCCAGAATTGACGATATCCTTAAACAGATGGTGGAGCGCGACGCTTCTGATCTCCATGTGGCCAGCGGTTCCGCACCGTATTTTCGGATCCATGGCGAGATGGTAAAGCTCAACTACAAGGAGCTGACTCCAGAAGTTTGCCAGGCATTGATTTTTGAAGTCTTGTCGCAAAAGCACCGGGAGAACTTTCTTGAGACTTTCGATCTCGATTGCAGTTATGCCCTCGAGGGCGCGGGCCGGTTTCGAGTCAATGTCTTCAATCAGAGGAAAGGTGTCGGCGCCGTCTTTCGACGCATCCCGGAACATATCCAGACTGTTCAAGAGCTGGGGCTACCCGATAGTTTGATCAACCTCATGAACGTTTCGGAAGGTCTGATCCTGGTAACCGGGCCAACGGGTTCCGGCAAGAGCACCACGCTCGCCTCATTGATTCATTCAATCAACTCCACTCAAAGAGCGCACATTATCACCATCGAAGATCCGATTGAATTTGTTCATCACAATGACAAGTCGCTCATCAATCAGAGAGAAGTCTCGAGCCATACGCGTTCGTTTCACCAGGCACTCCGCGCAGCGTTACGCGAAGATCCCGATGTGATTCTGGTCGGTGAAATGCGCGACCTGGAGACCATCTCCCTCGCGCTCACAGCCGCGGAAACAGGACATTTGGTATTCGCCACGTTGCACACGAACAGTGCGACCAAAACAGTTGACCGAATCATTGATGCGTTTCCCGAAAACCAGCAGGCTCAGATTCGAGTAATGCTTTCCGAAAGTCTCCGCGGAGTGATAGCGCAATCGCTGATTGCCCGCAAAGACGGTAAAGGACGCTCGGCCGTGGTAGAGGTTCTGGTCAACGTTCCCGCGGTGGCAAACCTCATTCGCGAAGGAAAAACCTTCCAGATTCATTCGTCAATGCAAACAGGCCAGGCCCATGGAATGATCACGTTTGAAACAGCAATCAACGACTTGATCCGAAAAGGGGTCGTCTCGCGAGATGAAGGCAACAGCTTCCTCGCTCGACGAAGCGTCGGCAAGCAGCCCGGCAACACACACCGCGCCGCTTAAGCAGGAGCCCGGCCCCCTCTACATTCCGTTTCGGGACCCGCATTCCCAGCCCAATCAGGGCCAAGGGCGAAAGTCCCCTTGGCCCTATTTCTCTTTAATACCGGGCCAAATGAGCGTTCGGCGCAGAATCCAGACGCGCCGCCACCGGTTTTCTGGAAGTCGCAAACTTTTACGAAGCATTTCCGGAAAACCCGTCCTATCGAGCCTATTCTTAAAGGGTAGGTTGAAGGAATTGGAACATCTTAGGAGGAAATACCTTGAAGAAAACGCTACTCTTATTCGCCGCAGTTGCCCTTTTTAGTTTGCCGGGCTCAGCTCTTGCGGAAACCATTACATTTCGTGCTCCGGCAACCGCCCCTAACGTGGGCAACGGCGGCGCAAACCAGGTGGACCTAGATCACCACCGTGCTTACACCTGGCGAATCGACAACACAAATCTCAAAGGCAAACAAATTACCGGCGCCAAAATCACTTTCAAGAACATTAGCAACTGGGACCGAAACGCCAACATGCTTTTCATCCATATGCTTGACACGGCCAAAAACGCCGGCATCTCTTCCTTTCAGGATGCGACCGGAACGCCAGTGCCGTCGAGTCAAATTATCGATAACTTTGCCGGCTCGCTTTACAACACAAACCCGCTCGTCAATCCTGGTACCGGAAACACTTTCCTGACGATGCAGAGCTTTACGACGAATCCGAGGGACTTTGTTTTCAACTTCACCGCCGCTCAACTGCAAGCGCTGACGGCATATGTCAACAACGGGAACAACGTCGCGTTTGGTTTTGATCCCGACTGCCACTTCTGGAACAACGGCATTACTTTCGAAGTTACTACCGGCGACCCAGTTCCAGAGCCGATGACCCTTGCGTTGCTCGGAACAGGTCTTGGTGGTTTGTACCTGAAACGGCGCCGTCGCAAGCAAGGAACCATCGAGGCTTAATTGAGCCAGTAGTCTGACTCCCGGTGTTCTCCTAACTCACTTTCCTTTAACAAAAGGGCGCGGATGGTAAACAAACCATTCGCGCCTTTCGGCTTGTCCCTGGGGTAAATTGCTCCGTTGCTCCCTTACATTGCGCCGCTGCCTATTTATATTGGTCCGTTGCTGACTCTCTCAGACCCTTTGTCTACTTACATCCTTCCGGTGTCGACTAGCACAGCTCCTGTGTTAACTCGCATTGCTTCAATGTTACTGACATCGCCCCCGTGTTAACTGACATTACTCCCGTGTTAACTACCATTGCTTCAATGTTACTGACACCGCCCCCGTGCTAACTGACACCGCCGCTGTGTTAACTGACACCGCTCCTGTGTTAGCTGACATCGCTCCTTTGTCGACTGACATCGCTCCTGTGTTAGCTGACATCGCTCCTGTGTTAACTGACATCGCTCCTGTGGTAACTGACATCGCTCCTGTGTTTACTGACATCGCTCCTGTGTTTACTGACATCGCTCCTGTGTTAACTGACATCGCTCCTGTGTTAACTGACATCGCTCCTGTGTTAACTGACATCGCTCCTGTGTTAACTGACATCGCTTTCATACGCCTTGATGGGGAGCCTCTCTTTGGAGTGCGCCGACCCGTCGGCGCTTTTGCCTGGAATAGGCGAGAAAAGTCGAGCAGACCAAAGCGGTGACAGGGCACCGCACTCCAAGGAGAGGCCATCTTCAACGCGGAGACACGACATTTTGAAGATGAACCACGCCCACAACCGACATAAAGCCGCACACCCCGCCCACCTGTTGTACAATTCCCCGTAGCTGCTCGCGCGTTAGTCCTAGAAAAATGCCTGACATTCTCCTCGTTGAAGACAAAGACAGCCTGCGCCGTGTCCTGCGACTGACTCTGGAAGCAGCCGGCTACACCATCACCGAAGCTGCCGACGCACGCCTGGCTCTCAACGAGATCGCCACTGCACCGCACAAGCTGGTTCTAACTGATTTGCGCATGCCCAACGGCTCCGGACTTGATGTTCTGCGAGCTGCGCGTGCTGCTGACGGCAGCATGCCCGTCATTGTCATGACCGCCTTTGGATCCATCGACGAAGCTGTTCAAGCAATGAAGGATGGAGCACACGACTTCCTGCAAAAGCCGGTCGACTCAAATCACTTGTTGCTAATCGTCGAGCGGGCGCTCGAGCAGGCGCGGCTGCGAACGGAAAATATCCTTCTGCGGGAAGAATGGTCACGCCGCTACGGGTTCCCACGCATCATCGGTGAGTCGGACGCAATCAAGCAGGCCGTCGCTGAAATTCAACGTGTAGCGCAGACAGAAGCGACAGTCCTTTTGCTCGGCGAATCCGGAACAGGCAAGGAACTGTTCGCCCGCGCGGTCCATCACTTATCCAATCGACGCGACAAACCCTTCGTAGCCGTTAATTGCGCCGCGATTCCTGAGACTTTGATTGAGAACGAATTATTTGGCCACGAACGTGGCGCATTCACCGGCGCAAACGATCGGCGGCTGGGAAAGTTTGAGCTGGCTTCGAGCGGCACAGTTTTCCTCGACGAGATAGGTGAGCTTCCCCTCGCAGTTCAGGGGAAACTCCTGCGAGCAATCGAGGAGAAAGTTGTCGACCGAATTGGCGGCCGCGCTCCGGTGCCGGTCGACGTAAGGGTCGTAGCTGCAACCAACAAAGACCTGAAGACAGCTGTCGAAAATGGGGAGTTTCGTCGCGACCTGTTTTTCCGCCTGGCTGTATTTCCTCTTGAGATTCCGCCTTTGCGCGAACGCGGAAGTGACATCGTCATGTTGGCAAAGCACTTCGCGGCTCAATTAGGAAAAGATTTGCGCAAACGCGAAGCGACGCTGAGCGACGCAGCGTGTGCAGCCCTGCGAGCACATAGTTGGCCTGGGAATGTGCGAGAACTGGAAAACGCCATCGAGCGCGCATGTATTCTCTCGGACTCAATGGTGCTCGAACCGAAGGATCTGGGACTTGCCGGCAGCGGCGGGAGCCCTGACGCCATTAATCTCTTCGACTTGTCAGGCACGCTTTCCGACGTTGGCCAGCGCGCCTTGCGTTTTGTTGAACGGAACAAGATCCGCGAAGCTCTTAAGAACGCAGAAGGAAACAAGGGGCGCGCTGCAGAAGATCTGGGAGTCAGTTACAAAACTCTGCTGACTAAAATCAAAGACTACGGCCTCGGAAACTGATGAACGATCCTTCGAAACCCGAGCTGCCGAAGTCGCCCGAATCCGACAAGCGCTCTGCCGGACTTGAGGCCACCGGCTCACCTCACGATGAAGCGGGCTCAATCGCCGGAGAGAAATTTGTCCAAACAGATGAAGTTGGGACTTCGAATCGAGTCGCACGCTCTGCCGGCATTGTCTCACTTGCCGTACTCGGCTCCCGACTGCTAGGTCTAGTTAGAGAGCAAGTATTCGCCTATTATTTCGGCGCAGGTTTTCTTAATGACGCATTCCAGATTGCCTTTCGCATACCAAATATGCTTCGGGACCTATTTGCGGAAGGGGCTTTGTCAGTTGCTTTTGTCAAAACTTTTTCTGACTACATTGAGAAGAAAGGGAAACAGGAAGCCCTCGAACTTGCCAGCTTAGTCATTAATGTGCTGGTAATTGTGCTTGGGGCGATTACCCTCCTTGGCATTCTGTTCGCGCCGTGGATTGTGTCTCTTGTAGCGAGTGGGTTCTCAGACGAGAAAGCCGCCCTCACCATTACGCTAACCCGCGTAATGTTCCCGTTCTTATTGTTGGTCGGTCTGGCGGCAGTCGGGATGGGTGTTCTCAACTCTCAAGGCCGTTTCGGGATTCCTGCCTCTGCGTCGAGTCTTTTTAACGTTGGATCTATCCTCGGCGGATTAGCATGCGCATTTTGGTTAAGTGGTGGGGGTTGGCCACTCGTGACAGATCATAACGCTCCACCTGGCGAGGCGGCGGAGTGGGCCATAATAGGTATGGCAATCGGAACTCTGATCGGCGGTGCTTTACAGTTCATCTGCCAGATTCCATCGATGTATGCAGTCGGCTTTCGCTTTCGCACCCGACTGGATTTCTCAGACCCTGGTATACGGCAAATCGGCAGATTGATCGGGCCTGCTGTTATAGGCACTGCTGCGGTACAAATCAATGTTCTTGTAAACACCTTCTTCGCATCAAGCATCCCAAATGCTCCGTCATGGCTCGGATACTCGTTTCGACTAGTGCAATTTCCTATTGGCGTTTTTGGCGTGGCGGTAGCTACGGCGACGCTTCCGGCTATATCCCGCCAAGCCTCCCGAAAGGATATTCCAGCATTCAGATCAACGCTTTCATCCTCCCTCGGCCTAGTTTTCTTGTTGACGATTCCTGCAGCGTGCGCACTCGCCATTCTAGGTACGCCAATAATCGCACTGCTCTATGAACGCGGCGCTTTCACAGCTACGGATACAAGGATGGTGAGGCTGGCTTTGGCCGGATGGTCCGTCGGCCTTGTCGGTTTTGCCGCAATCAAAGTACTTTCACCAGCTTTTTATGCATTGAACAAACCTCGCACACCGATGCTGGTAAGTATGTCTTCCATAATCGTTAATGCATTCACCGCTTATGCTTTGATGAATTGGTTTTCACAGTATGGAGTATCACCAGAAACACCGTATGGTTATGGACACGTCGGCCTCGCTCTGTCCACTTCTTGTGTCGCCATCGTTAACTTCCTTTTATTGCTGTTCCTCATGCGCCGGGCAATAAAGCGTCTGGAGGGCCGACAAATTCTCTCATCATTCATCCGTATTTCAATTGCATCTTTGGCTTTTTCAGCCACTTGTTACTTTACATATTCACTACTCCTAACTAGGTTGATAGACTCCGGGTTTATTGTAAGACTCATTGAAGTTTTCATACCCCTCTTAGTTGGCGGCTTGGTCTTTTTGTTAACTGCTTATCTCTTGGGTGTTCGAGAGCTGAACCAGGCTGTGACGTTAATATCGGCGCGGTTAAATCGTACCCGTGGTTAATATCGCGATAGGTGCCCCGGATAAGGCTTGACACCTATACCCGCTCACTATTTAATAGCGGCGCTCAATCCGTCTAACAGATTTAAGTCCTCTCAGAAAGTTTCAAAAATCATATGAATGCAGCACCGAGTAGAAAGCTCGAAATAGCAGCATATTGTGCAATCATTGTGTTGTGCGGTGTGGCTTGCACGGCTTTAATCAAGAATTTCATCCTGAAACCGTCGGACTTACAACCCCAGCCGCCGTCGATAGCTGGAACCAAAGTTTCGCTCGACTATGACTGGGCCAAAAATAATAAGACGCTTCTTTTGGTATTGTCGGAAACTTGCAAGTTCTGTGATGACAGCGCACCGTTCTATAAAAGAATGGTCAAGCAATTCTCAAGTGGTCAGCAGGTTCAATTTCTTGCAGTATTTCCACAACCTAGTGAAAGCGCCACCAAACACCTCGCCGCCCTAGGCGTTTCCATACCAGAGGTGAGGCAGGTAACGCCTTCATCTTTAGGTGTCACTGGTACACCCACCCTGATTCTTGTGGATAAAAATGGGGAGGTGATCGATTCTTGGGTCGGAAAGCTTTCACCTATTGATGAGTCGAAGGTGATAGCTCGAATCGGCGCCTAAGCTGTTCAGAAATTTTTAGTCGCGCCCTTACACACCACCATCGCATTAGGGGAAGCCTGCGATGGTCAACTTGGCTGCCAAAGGAGAAATTGTGAAAAAATATCTTACCCTTCTGCCGGTACGAAAACGAATTTTATTAATGCTGTTCTTCGCGATTCTTACGACCTCCATCAGTCTATCGGCGACACCCGCAACTCCTGTTCTGAGTTGCTCTCAGTGCTGTCATGATAGGATGATCTGTTGTCGAGACCAATGCTCCTGGTGGAACATCTTCTGCATGTCGACGTGTACTGATCTGCTGAAAAACTGCGACCAGGCGTGTAACCAGGGACACACTTGCGAAGTAACCCCTGAGCATTGTCCTGTAACTTAGGTCCACCCTACAAGGGAGCCTTGCCGAGCCGAGGATGTTAGTCCGGTGCCGCTTGAACGGCCTCCAGCACTAGATTCACACCATTTCAGGTGAAGGCCTAACCCTCGGATTCCTCCAACGCCATAGACGGTCGGCCAGCCCGAATAATTTGGTCAGCGGAGCGGAAGATCTTCTGCGCGCTCCTTTCGAGAATTGTATTGCCATCGAAGCCCCTCCCTCGGTAAAGCAATTCTGAGTATAGCAACGACAAAAGTCCGAACCTTCAGCGGCATCCCTGTTTAAGCTCTGGGCGGCAGCCGTAGTATGCACTGGCATCGCATGGGCGTTGAAATGGTCCTTTGGCTCGCTTCATCCAATTCCCCTGGCTGCCTTCGTGCTTGGCTGCTACGGCGTCGCCTACTTCGGTCTGACCTATTCGGCCGGCATCGCCGAATCGCGAGCCGTCGCGGGCAAAATCCTGCGAATCTCAAACATCGCGCGATAGCTAAAGAGAAGTCGAAAAGGCCTTAAACAGCGGAAAATCCGTGCAATTGTCTCTTTCCTTAGAGTAGCAAACTGCGGGCTTTGGCCCCTGGTTTGGAATAGCATACGGTTGGAAGGATGAGACTAAATGAAAAGGATTTTCTCCAAAGTTACCTTATTTGCCTGTGCTTTGATCTTAGCCGGCGCTACCACAAGCGCCAAGGCTGACACCTTCACTTTCTCCGGCATTAATACTGGGGTAACGGGCACCATCAATATCACGCAGCTGAGTAATAACGTGCTGACAATCACGGTTACCAATACTTCGACAGGGGTTGTCACAGGCAAGATGACTAGCATCGGATTTGACCTTCCCGGCAGGAACTCAGGTGGTTTCACTTTGGTCAGTGCCAGCAATCCGAATTACAAGCTGGACACCAATATTGCCGGCAACGCGGCCGGGATTGGGCGCACTTTTGAGTTAGCCTTGCTGACCGGATCGAATTTTAACGGCGGGGGAAATCCCAACCGCGGAATTGTAGAAGGCGCCAGTGCAACCTTCACAATTTCAGGGAATTTCGCAGGATTTAGTCAGCAGGCAATCGCTCTGGGGATGTTTCTGCGATTCCAGGACGTAAACATGGGCGGCGGCAGCGACGTCGCAAACTGTATGGGGTGCGCTCCGCCACCCGAGATTCCCGAACCAGCCACGATGTTATTGTTAGGTACCGGACTGGCAGGATTTGCTGGAGCTGTTCGCAAGCGACGAAACGCTGCCAAATCGGAATAGTCATCTCTTAGCTCCTTTCCGCTCAAGCCCGAACTGGTAAAACAGCTCGGGCTTTTCTTTTGAAAGATTTTCCAAACTTTCTGGAGATTCAATCCTATTCGATCTTTAGTTAGGTATCCTGGAAAACGGACGGTTGGTGCAGCGGCAATAGGCGGGCGAGCGGCCCCCTTGGGGTCGCTCTTTTTGTTTTTGGATCTGACATTCTGGCTTCCAGATTTTGAATTCCAAAAAGCGACAATCCCTTTTCATCCAATCGTTGACTTACAACCCTTCGATCGATTGACCGCGCAATCGCTCATCCTTATCATCCCAACGTGCAGCCAGTTATATCAGCCGAGCAAATGAGGACCATCGACCGTCTGACGGTTGAGACTTCCGGAACTACCTCACTACAGCTAATGCAACGCGCCGCTCACGCTTGTTTCAAAGCGATCAATTCCCATTTCGCAGGGACGCTGGCTGGTAAAAGAGTGCTCGTGCTTTGCGGACCAGGTAACAATGGAGGTGACGGCGCTGCGCTCGCACAGGAACTTTCAAAAGCCGGGTCCTTAGTTGACGTCGTTCTTGTGGGAACTATTGCGAAGACACGGGGCGATGCGCAGGTCAACTTTGAAATCGTTCGTGATCTCGCCGGCTCCCCTTCCGGGTCCAATGCGTTGAGATTCGTTGAGATTGAAAACACTTCGGAGTGGGGGGTCTGGGCAGGTAAGCAAGAACCGTTTGACATCATTATCGATGCGCTTTTTGGAACGGGCCTGAGCCGTCCGCTCGATGGCCTGTTCGCTGACGTTGTAAATCATGTGACGACCCTGCGCCGGAATCGGGAAGCGGCGTCGACATCGAGTCCATGGATAGTGTCGGTCGATCTACCTTCGGGATTAAACGCCGACTCTCGTGACCCAACTGGCCCTGCGGTCACGGCCGATTTGACGGTAACGTTTACCGCGCCCAAGCGCGCAAACGTTCTGCCTCCAGCGTCAATCCTGAATGGAACGCTCATCGTTTCAGACATCGGTTCACCATCAGCGTTGGTTGAAGCAGCAGATTCCAATCTCTTCGTGACCGAGGAAGACGATGCCCGACAATGGTTAATGAGCACGCGTTACACTCCCGGTTCCTTCAAAAACTCGCACGGGCACGTTCTGTTGATTGCGGGCTCGCGCGGTCTTTGCGGCGCGGCAGTGCTATCAGGCAATGCAGCAATGCAATCGGGTGCGGGACTGGTAACGATCGCCACGCCGGCGTCAGCACAGTCGTCAGCCGCCGCCGGCGCGATGCCTGAAGTGATGACCACTGCGCTCGCGGAAACCGATCGTGGCGCAGTCAGCGACGAAGCCGTCGAGCATGTGTTGCAGCTCAACTCCAAAGCTACCGTAATGGCCATCGGCCCAGGGCTTTCGTCGAATGACGAGCGAACTCGTCACTTCGTCCAGAAGGTCGTCAGACAGCGGAGGACGCCAGTAGTTATTGATGCGGACGGTTTAAATTGTTTGGCCCCCTGGCCCACCGACCTTCAAGGGTCCGCCGAGTTCCCGTTAATACTGACGCCGCATCCAGGCGAGATGCTTCGTTTGATGGGAACAACTAACAAAACGGCGCTCGACGATCGTGTTGCGGCGGCGAGGGAGTTTGCTATGCAGCACCGGGTGGTCCTGGTCCTAAAGGGTTCCAGATCTTTAGTCGCCGCAACTGATGGTAAAGTTTTCGTCACGCCGACGGGTAACGCAGGGCTCGGCACAGCCGGGGCCGGCGACACGCTCACCGGCATCATCGCCGGCTTCATTGCCCAGTCGGCGGCAAGTCGGTCTGCCGGCTTCGACGAGGCGGATGCACTTTTCGCTGTAGTCGCCGCGCTTTACATTGGCGGTCTGGCTGGCGATTTCGCCGCCCGCGATCTCGGAATGCGCGCGATGGTCGCCTCGGACATTTGCGAATATCTGAGCGAGGTTTTTTGCTCGTTGGATCCTGAAGGTGAAACACCCTAATTCTGGGAGCGCGGGCGTCCCGCCCGCAATGAGCGCGAAGCGCGAAATAGCACCGGTGACTCAACCGATGGCAATCAATCTAATTGGAGATCGGGTGTGTCACGATGCAAATGACACCTTCAATCTCGGCAGACAATTTGGCGAGCAGCTTGCCGGCGGTGAGATCGTGCTACTGAGTGGGCCGCTGGGGGCGGGTAAAACCGTATTCGTCAAAGGCCTCACTGCTGCGTTGGGTATCGACCCCGACGAGGTTAGTAGTCCTTCCTTTACTTTGGTAAATCCTTACGAAGGTGAGTTTCCCATTTTTCACATCGATCTGTACCGCCTGGATGAAGGTCCAGGCGCCGCGCATGCTGTCGATTTGGACGAACTGCTGAACGACGAACGCGCTGTCGTCGTCATTGAATGGGCGGAGCGGTTGGGCAAGTATCCGCTGCCTGCAAATGTCTGGCGGGTTTCGATCATTGGCGACGGGGAAACGCCGCGCACCATTTCAATAACACCCAACGAACTTTAGCCGAAGCAACGCCGTTATTTGAGCAGTGTTCCCTGAGCGCTTGAGCAACTCCCTGGAGTGCGCCGACCTGTCGGCGCTTTGGCCCGAAGCGACTTCGCGCAGTATGGTTAAAGGATTCAACCAGGTAGAGCAGTATTACGGGGGAACAGCCAAGGCGCCGACCTGTCGGCGCGCTCCAGGAGCTGACCAACGCACTAACGCAATATTACTGAACCGCTCGCAGCGCGACGCGTGCCCGCTCGAACTGTTATAATCAAATCCTTAATTTACAACAGGAGAATTGATATGCCTTATCCAGAACTAATGATCCGACCGATGCGCGAGGAATTGACTCGTATAGGCGTGGAGGAACTGCGTACGCCTGAACAAGTTGATGACATTATTAGCAATACTAAGGGAACAGTAATGGTGGTGGTAAATTCAGTGTGTGGCTGCGCCGCGGGAAAAGCCCGGCCCGGAATCGCCTTTGCCTTGCAACACAGTGTGCGACCGGACAGAGTTGCTACTGTTTTCGCCGGGGCAGATATCGAAGCCACCGAGAAGGCACGCGGTTATTTCACCGGCTACGAACCCTCCTCACCTTCGATCGCCTTACTCAAAGACGGAAAGATTGTTTACATGCTGGAGCGCCGCCATATTGAAGGACGCGACGCCTATCAAGTAGCGCATGAACTGACAACGGCTTTTGATCAGCACTGCGTCAAAGCTGAAGGAACTACGAACTAGAGCGTTTCCTCCCTTTCAAAAGCAGCCACAGATCCGCACGGATTACACGGATCAGATTCAGCAAAACATGATCCACCAAATGTTTGGTTTTGATCAGTCCGAATCTGTGTGCATCTGTGGCTAGTGGATCTCTTTCGATAATCTCGCCGGCCCGAGCGCCTTCGCAAACTCCCCGTGCGCCAACACCACTTCCGGAGATTCCTGCATCGCCGCGAAATACTTCCGCTGAAATTCGTCGCCTGATTCCAATGGTGTCAGGAGAATTTTCGACTGGCTGAGCAGGGCAGCTCCGGTTGTCTCACGGGGCGACTCGCGACTTGCCAGCAACTCGTCCATCTCCACAATCAGCTCTGACAAACGACGCAGCCACGCGAACCAGGGATCGCTCATGACGAGATTTAGAAACTCGTAGCTATTGCCAATTTTTCCTTGCTCACGTTCGAAGGCGTCCCGCTCGTAATCAAGCAAGGTCTTGTGCAAACTCAGCAAGACTCCTCGCACACTGCGAAGCTGATCTCTTGTTCTTTGTGTTAACTCAATCTCTGAAGTCATCGTTACCTTTAGTCATCAATGGCGATCTGAAGTCTTTACCGAGTGTGAATATCCTAACCCCGAGTCCACGCGATTTCCTATGCTATGATCCGCACAATGCCGCCTCCGTTCAACCTCAATCTTCCGATTGTTGAGTTATACCATTATCGAATCGCGCGCTTAGGCCAGACGCTTTCACACAAGTTGGCCCAGTCTCTGGCCGGTAACTTCAATAAGCCAGACTCCAGCAAGGCCACGATTGAGGATCTACTGAATTACCTCCCGATGCGTTATGAGGATCGTTCCAATCCCGCTCGAATTGCAGATCTGGCGGAAGGGATGGAAGCATCGCTTGAACTGATCGTTAAAATCGCCGGGGGATTTCAGGTGAAGAACCGGCGCACACATGGACGTTCCAGTCTCTTTATTTTTGAGATCACTGCAACTGATCCAAAACAAACCGGCAGACCGGTAGTTGTCTGGTGGTTTGTTTCCGGCGCCCATGCTCACGACATTATTACTTACTACACGAAGCGTTTCACCAGAGGCGCGCGTTTTGTAACTTTTGGAGCCTGGGAATGGGATAAGCGGCGAGCAACCTTTAATCTTCACCTAAACAAACCTGCAGATGAGCTCGAAATGTTGCCCGCTTTAGACCATTCGGAAACGAAAACGGACGACGAGAGCCATCCGGCAGACAATGACTACGGCGATCCGGCATTCGCAATGATTCATGTCGGCCGTTACGTTCCCATTTACCGCAAGCTGGGTGAATTTAGTTCGAAGTATGTTCGCGAGATAATTCACGCTACCTTAGCTCGTCTGTCCGATGCGGCGATTGTCGAAACCCTTCCCGGAGAATTGTTGCGACGACGCAAGCTCATCGGTCGCCCGCAGGCGTTGCGCCACATCCACTTCCCTCCTGAAGAAACGCCCCTTGCGCTCTACGAGCAGGCAAGAAGTCCCGCGCATCTTCGTCTCATCTTTGAAGATCTTTTCTGGATCGCGTTGGGAATCAGCATGAAGCGCGGACGGCGCATAAAAGAACCAAAAGGCGCCCTAATCAAAATCGACGCGGCAACAAAAATGCGGATCGGATCCGTGTTGCCTTTCAAGTTAACCGACGCTCAGCGACGAGTGGTTAAAGAAATTTTCAGGGACTTGAAATCCGGCGAGCCGATGAACCGTTTACTGCAGGGTGACGTTGGCAGCGGAAAGACGATTGTTGCCGTTATAGCAATGCTGGCCGCCATGGAAAACGGTTATCAAACTGCGCTGATGGCGCCCACTGAAATTCTCGCCGAGCAACATGCGCGCAACATCAAGAGGTTGCTGGCGCCAACCCCATATCGGGTTGAGCTTCTTACCGGTGCTCTGCGAACTGCCCAAAAACGAGAACTACACACTTTGCTTGCAGCTGGAGAGATACACGCGTGCATTGGCACACAGGCGCTGATTCAGGAGTCCGTTTCGTTTAAGAATCTCGGGCTGGCCATTATCGATGAACAGCACCGGTTTGGCGTGATGCAACGCGCTGAGCTGCGCGCGCGCGGTCTCAATCCTGACGTACTGGTAATGACTGCAACGCCAATTCCCCGTTCGCTGACAATGACGATTTACGGCGACCTCGACGTTTCTCAAATCGATGAACTGCCGCCGGGCAGAACTCCAATCGAAACAATTGTTATGGGCGAGGAACAACGGGCGGAGGCTAAAAAAGTGGTCAACCAGGAGGTGCGGGCGGGCCGCCAAGTTTATGTTGTGTATCCCCTCGTCGAAGAGTCGGAAAAAATGGATCTCAAAGATGCGACGCAACGATATGAGTATCTTCGCGATAAGGTTTTCCCAAAGTGTACGGTGGGACTAGTACACGGGAAAATGAAGACCGCTCAGAAAGAAGAGGTGATGCGCCGCTTCGTGGCTGGTGAGATTCAGATACTTGTTTCAACCACAGTCATTGAAGTAGGTGTCGACGTTCCCAATGCCTCCCTGATGATCGTGGAACATGCGGAGCGCTTTGGGCTCTCCCAGCTTCATCAATTGCGTGGGCGCGTGGGTCGGGGGGCTGAGAAAAGTTATTGCATCCTGTTGACGTCGGACAAGAAAACGAGCGTCGCCGAAGAACGGCTCGGCATCATGGCGAAAACAAACGATGGCTTTGTTATCGCCGAAAAGGATTTGGAACTCCGCGGACCGGGGGAACTGCTGGGAACAAAGCAGTCTGGCCTCCCGGAGTTTCGAGTGGCAAATCTGGTGCGCGATCAGAAGTTTCTTGAGAGCGCGCGCAAGGAAGCCGAGTTCTTTCTGGCAAAGGGTGATCAATCACCTGAGACTGCGAACATGATCGAACGAATTCGAGCTGATCCGCGCTTTGGTTTGGCCGCGGTGGGCTGAAGTCATTATCCGCCGATTACGCAGATTGCCGAAACCGGGTAACGACCTACAGCAGTGCAATTTCAGAAGCCTTCTAACCTTCTTCGGTTCTGCTGTATCTGTGTAAACGTGATCTGTGGATCTGTTTCTTGGCTTGAATACAATTTGCGAATAATTGCCGGAAAATATCGGGGTAGAAACTTGAAGAGCCCGCCTTCGCTCGAGGTGCGGCCGACGTCTGACCGCCTGCGCGAGACGCTCTTCAATGTTATCGCCCCGCGGATCGCGGGCGTTCGGTTTCTTGATCTTTGCGCAGGATCAGGCGCCGTGGGAATAGAAGCGTTGTCGCGCGGAGCGGCGCACTCCACGTTTGTCGATCGTTCGCGGAAGATGATTGCGTTGATCGAAGCAAACGTGGAGTTGTGCCGGATCTCGAATGACGAAAGCTCCCGTATCCACGCCGAAGCGACCGTCTTTCTTGAGCAGGCCGCTCGAAGGAAGGATGATGGAAAACTTGGACTGTGGGATATCGTCTTTTTTGATCCACCTTACGCAATTGACTATCTCGAGGTGTTGGACATTTTCGGCCAAACATCCGCCGCGCTCTTAAGTGAGAATGCACTCCTGATCGTGGAGCATCACCACAAAAAAGAATTGCCTGATGAACTCGGCAATCTGCATCGCACGCGCATTCTCAAACAGGGCGACTCCGCGCTGAGCTTCTATGAAGTGAGCGACTCGAAACATATATTGCCAACGAGCGCCGGAGGCGCGGAATAAGGTAGCCAGGGGCAAAGCGCTTTGCGCGCCGCCCCTGGTACTCTGGGCCACAAATTGTTCCTCGCGCTGAAGGCGTGCGAGGAATTCTATCGCACGATTCCAGCGACCTGTCGCCCTTCAAGGGCGACTCTCGTGTTTCTCGATCCAGGGGCCGCGCGCGAAGCGCTTGCCCCTGGCTACCTTATTCCGCGCTTTCAGCGCTCGTTCGTCCGATAGCTCGATCATTGCTAGAATCCACTCATGCTCGTTCTCGGAATCGAAACATCGTGCGATGAAACTGCCGCCGCCGTAGTGCGGGATGGACGAGAAATCGTCTCTTCAGTTATTGCTTCACAGATCGAAACACATAAACGCTACGGCGGCGTTGTGCCGGAAATCGCTTCGCGCGAACACCTCGACAAGATCGTCCCAATTGTTAACGAGGCCCTTACGCGCGCCGGCTTTGGACCGGAAGAGATGGACGGGCTGGCGGTTACTGTTGGGCCTGGATTGGTGGGATCACTGCTCGTCGGCGTGTCATATGCGAAGGCAATGGCCTTTGCGTTGAAAAAGCCTCTGGTCGGTGTGAATCACATCGAAGGCCATGTTTATTCAGTCGCTTTCGAAAACCCGCCGGTCGAGTATCCCGCGCTCGCGCTCGTAGTTTCAGGTGGGCACACCAACCTTTTCTTCATTCCTGAACCGGGTAAATACAAAATCATCGCGCGCACGCGCGACGACGCCGCAGGGGAAGCTTTTGATAAGGTCGCAAAAATGGTGGGGCTCGGTTATCCCGGCGGACCGATCATCGAACGGCTGGCGCGCGAAGGCGATCCGAAGGCGGTCAAGTTTTCCGTCCCGCGTATGGGCGATGGCTCGCCGGATTTTAGTTTTAGCGGTTTGAAAACAGCAGTTACCAAACACGTGCGCGAAAGCGGATTGCGGCCCGTCGAAAACGGCGCAGAACCTTCACAGGCGATAAAAGATCTGGCTGCGAGTTTTCAGAGCACCGTGGTGCGCTCGCTCGTTGGCACGACCGAGCGCGTAGCCAGTGAATGCGGACCGAAGACCCTTATTCTCGCCGGCGGTGTCGCTTGCAACGGCGCGTTGAAATCAGCATCGAGCGAAGCCGCGGCACGGCTGGGAATTCCGGTCTACTTCCCTTCACCGCATCTATCAACCGACAACGCCGCCATGATCGCGGCGGCAGGCACGGCAAAATTACAAGCCGGCGAACGCGCTGGCTTCGATCTAAATGCTGACGTGACTTTGCGTTTGCAGAATCTGGATAACGTTGATGACGAACTGCGAAAGGCGAAGGTGCGATACCGGCTCTAAATAAAAAGTCCGACAAAATTAAGTTTGTCGGACTTTAGCTTTCTAGTTGTCGTTGGTCTCGACACGCGAGACCGGGGTGGGCCTTATCAACCCTCGATGACGCTCATCGCGCTCACCGCCCTTTTCTCATAGGCGACAATTGCGGCGATGTTACGTTTCTCCAGTGGAGTTAACTGAGCGTCCGTGAATTCAGGGTTCGCTTTATACCAGCCAAAACTCTCGAAGTAGGTTTGAAACCACGGCTCTTTTGTAAACACCTTACCTCGGCGCGCAGATATCTCATTCCGCATCTTGGCGGCGTCTTCGATGAACAATCCCTCCAACAAGCTTCTCGTTATCGGCTGCCGGCCGAGGTTGTCGTGGATCTTGTTCTCGTATGCGACGATCGTTTCCACGTTTTGCTTGTCCATCCCTGACACGTCTTCATCTTTGAACGTCTCAACCGGCTGGTACCAGGGTTGACTGTAAAAATACTGCGATAGCCAGGGCGCTTGAAACTGGCGGCCATGCCGAGCATAGATCTCGTTTCGCAGCAGCCGCAGTTCATTAAGACTTAAACCGTGCAGCATCCGCTCGGAGATCAGTTTGTTCTCAAACAGCTCCATGTCGCCAGGCGCGAGGGCGAGTCGACGCGACTTTTTTTGCGCGTCAGCGATTGTCGCCAGGTTTTTTTGCTCAGTCGCCGTCAGCTTTTTGGGATCGTAATTGTCACTCGCGTTATACCAATAGCGTTCTTCAAAATACTGCTGCAACCAGGGCTCGCTAAAACGCTTGCCGTGTATTGCCTCCACTTCGGAGCGCAACACACGCCATTCGGCGCCGCTGTGCGTGCCCAACTTCCGCGCGGTCAACGGACGTGTTTGCCAATAGCGCATGTCGCCCGGCTGTACTGTCGCGTGTTTGCTCGCTTCAGCGATTCGAATCAGGTCCAGGTTTCGCCGCTCCTTATCGTTGAGCAGGGAGTTTTTGAAATCGGCGTTTGGTTTGTACCAATCCTGAGCTTCCAAATAGAGACGGATCTCGGCGTCTTTGAAGATGCGGCCGTGACGGCCGAATACAATGCCTCGAAGGAGCTCCAGTTGGTCGAGTTGAAGACTGGTAACGTCAGTGGGCCTTAACAACGACTTCGAAAAATCGAAATTCTTCCAACGGCCCATGTCCTGTGCGTGAGCGACTGGACCGGCGACGAGTATCACTGCAACGACGAGAAGAAATAAGTAACGCCTGGGGGAATTGTTCATGCTTTTATCCGGCGATCAGGGCAGGCAAACTTGTCAGGATTAGTTAGCCGAAAATATCACGAACCTTGTCGACCAAACCCTTGTCGTCAAGGTCCTTGTTTTCAACCACGGAAAGCTGTTCGAGGAGTTTTCGTTGTTCCCGCGACAACGACGTGGGCGTCACTACGCTTACCGCGACAAAAAGATCGCCACGGCCGCGACTGCCGAGCACGGGCATCCCCTTGCCTTTCAAACGGAAAACCGTCCCGGTCTGAGTACCTGCCGGAACCTTTATTTTCTCTTCTCCATCAATCGTGCCGACATACACGTCGGAGCCGAGCGCGGCCTGTCCAAAGGTGATAGGCAACGATGCGTAAAGATTATTTCCCTGTCTTTCAAATCTTTCGTGCTCGGCTAGATGGATAACGACGTAAAGATCGCCCGACGGACCGCCCTGAGTGCCATCCTCTCCCTCGCCCTGAACGCGCAAACGAGATCCCGTTTCGACGCCGGCCGGGATTTTGACTTCCATCTGCTTCTCGCGCTCAATTCGTCCCGCGCCGCGACAGTCTGAGCACGGATTCTTCACGACGCGTCCCGCGCCACGACAAGGCTGGCAAGTGCGCGCTACCGAAAAGAAGCCCTGCTGATACCTAACCTGGCCGGTGCCGCTGCAGTTATTACAGGTCTCAGGCTGGGTGCCTGCGGCAGCTCCATTTCCCTTGCAGCTTTCACAAGTCTCGAGCCTCGGAATCCGAAGTTGAGCGGTCAACCCGTTGTAGGCATTTTCAAGCGTTATCTCGAGATCGTAACGTAAATCAGCTCCGCGCTGAGCGGCAGTTCGTCGCGACCCACCGCGACCTCCGCTGAACACATCACCGAAACCAAACAGATCGCCAAGAATATCCTCGATGCCGCCAAACCCCGGCGCGCCCCAACTCTGGCCTGCGCCACTGGAAACCCCGGCATGCCCAAAGCGATCGTAGCGCTGGCGCTGTTCCGAATCTGCCAACACTCCGTAAGCCTCAGCAGCTTCCTTGAATTTCTCTTCGGCGCTGGGGTCATTCGGGTTCTTATCCGGATGATGAAGGAGGGCCAACCGGCGGTAAGCACTCTTAATCTCCTGATCGGTAGCCGTCCGGCTAACGCCCAATACTTCGTAATAATCTCGTTTACTCATTAAGACTTTTCAAAGCCTCTCGTTCTAATCTAATAAAATGAAATCTTAGAATTTTGTAAATTCACTGGCAGGCGCATCCGCGTCGTCTGACGCAGGTTCATTCGCAGGGCTCATCATGGCGGCAGTAAGCTGCGCGGCCACTCTTTCAAGCGCCGTCAACGTCTTGTTTATCTCTTCGTTATCTTCAGTTTTGACGGCTGCCTCGGACTCTTTGAAGATGCGCTCGGCGATCTCCTGATCATTGGGGGACAACATCCCACCAAACTTGGCAAACGACTTTTGCGTGTTCCGCAGGAGGGATTCGAGCTTATTCCGCAGCACGACGATCTCCTTCGCCTGGCGATCGGAACTAGCGTAGCCCTCTGCCTCTTTGAGTAGGTTTTGAATTTCGTCGGGCGCCAGCCCAGAGGTCGGCGTGATACGCATCTGCTGTTCCCGGCCAGTGGACTTGTCCTGAGCCGACACCGAAACGATACCGTTAGCGTCAACTTCGAAGGAAACGTCAATTTGAGGTACGCCACGCGGATTAGGTGGAATACCCACTAACTCAAATTTCCCCAGCGAGCGATTGCCTGCAGCCACTTCGCGCTCGCCCTGAAGGATGTGAATCTCCACGGATGTCTGATTGTCCACCACTGTGGTAAACGTCAGGCTGTTGCGCAAAGGAATGGTTGAGTTCCGATCGATAATCTTGGTGAAGAGCCCGCCACGAGTCTCCAACCCAAGACTGAGCGGCAATACGTCGAGGAGCACGATGTCCTTGACCTCTCCGGTTAGCACCCCGCCCTGGATTGCGGCACCCATAGCGACCACTTCGTCAGGATTGATCTCGGCCGAAGGCTTCTTGCCAAAAATCTTTTCTACGGTGCGCTCGACGATCGGAGAACGCGTTTGGCCCCCCACGAGAATTACTTTGTCGATGTCGTGCGGCTCCAGTTTGGCGTCAGCCAAGGCCCTCTCGCACGGTTCGATTGTTTGATCAATGAGCTTGACGATTAGATCTTCAAATTCAGTCCTGGTAAGGGTTTTATTGAAATGCTTGGGACCGGTGGCGTCGGCAGCAATAAAGGGGAGGTTGATGTTGGTCTCCGTGGCCGACGAAAGCTCACACTTCGCCCGCTCAGCAACTTCTTTCAGGCGCTGCAAGGCGAGCCTATCCTTGCGCAGGTCAATTCCCGTGTCAGTCAAAAACTGGTCCGCCATCCAGTTCATGATTTTCTCGTCGAAATCTTCGCCACCAAGAAACGTGTTTCCCGAAGTTGAAAGCACTTCAAAAACGCCGTCACTCATCTCGAGAATGGAAATATCGAAAGTGCCGCCGCCGAGATCGTAAACCGCCAGACGCTCAACTCCGGATTTACCCAAGCCGTAGGCTAGCGCGGCTGCCGTGGGCTCATTGATAATTCTCTCGATCGTGAGACCGGCGATTTTTCCGGCGTCTTTCGTTGCCTGGCGCTGCGAATCGTCGAAGTAGGCCGGGACTGTGATAATCGCATCGGTTACCGGCTCTCCCAGAAAATCTTCGGCCGCCGCCTTCAAACGCTGGAGCAGTATCCCCGACAACTCCGGCGGGCTGTAGCTTCGTCCCTGAACACGTACGCGTGCGTCGCCGTTTGGAGAATCAACAATCTCGAAAGCTGCAGTTTCACGCATGCGCTGCACTTCCGGAGCGTTGTACTTTCGACCGATCAACCGCTTCACCGCATAGACCGTATTGGCCGCATTTGTAACGGCCTGACGTTTTGCAATCTGGCCCACCAGTCGCTCACCCTTATCGGTGAAGCCGACGACGCTCGGGGTGGTTCGTCCGCCCTCCTTGTTGGGCACGATCTGCACAGCGCCACCTTCAAGAACAGAGACGCAGCAGTTCGTCGTACCTAAATCTATGCCGATTGCTTTTCCCATTATTCAGGAATCCTAGTTGTCAGAGGTAGGTAACTCATTTCTTGATCGCGACCTTAACCAGCGAGGGTCGAATCAACTTGTCACCGAGAGTGAATCCGCGAACAATTTCCTGAATCACAGTATCAGGTTCATGATCGTCAGACGGTTCGGTTACAACAGCCTCGTGCAAATGCGGATTAAACTGTTCACCTTCAGCCACAATCGGCTTAACTCCAAGGGCGTCAAGCACCCCGCCAAGTTGTTTGTAAATAAGATCCACACCGCTCAGGAAATGACGAAACTCATCCGACTCGCTTGCCTCCAGCGAAGCCTCGGTCTCCAGAGCGCGTTTCAGATTATCGAGGACTGGAAGAAGTTTCGATGCAATATCCGCGACCACCCGATCGTAGGTTGCCGCCCGTTCCCGATCGACCCGTTTCCGGTAGTTCTCAAAATCTGCCTGCCGTCGGGCCAGGCTATCTCGCAAATCCTTGACCTCGGCTTCCAGCCGCTTGAGTTCGGCTCGAGTGGCCACCAACTCGGCTACTTCCGGCCCGCCTGAGGCGGGTGGAGCTTCGGCGGGGGTGCCATCAGCTTGTGGAGACGGATGGCTGGGTGGGCTATCGAGATCGAACACTTCATCGCCCTCGTCGGCAGAGTTAAATTCTTCGTCCATATCGTGCTTAAACTCCGGCTCTGAAGAGGGCGTTTCAGCACCCGCATCGGGATTGTTTTCGCCGTCCGAGTCCAGGAAATTCACAGGAATGCGATTAGAGGAGTTTCCTTTGTTGTCAGGGGGCATTTGCTAGTCTTCGATCCGAAACTCTTCGGTTCAACTCAAACACGGGCTTCTTCGCTGAGTCGCCGCTCAATTAGACGCGCCATGTAGTTTACCATAGCCATGATGCGTGAATACTCAATCCTCATCGGCCCTACGACCCCGAGTGTGCCCAGTTGCTCATTTGAACCAAGCCGGTAGGGTGCAGTGATTAGAGCGCAATTCCGCATCGATGCGATTGCATGTTCTCGCCCAATCAGAACATGGACGTCGCCCGCGTGAGCGTAATTGTCGCGCGAGACACACTCATTGAGAATCTTTATCAACCGCGACTTTGCTTCAAACGTCCGAAATAGTTCGCGCATTCGATCAACGTCAACAAAGTCTGGCTTACTTAGAATACTTGAAGCACCATCTACATAGACATCGCCGCTGGTTGATTCTTCTCCGTCTAGACTCATATCACAAAGCAGGATGGCATTTCTCAGAAGTCGATCATACAGAGCCTTCTCTTCGCTCATCATCTCGAGGATTTCGGCCCTGATCGAAACTAAACTCTTGCCGCAAAATTCTGTATTGAGATACCGCGCCGTGCGTTCCAGTTCTTCCTGAGTAAGGTTATCCTCGAGACGGATAATCTTGTTATGAATCGTATTTGACGTAGTAACTAATACAACAAGAATGCGCTTCTCGGAGAGTTGGATAAACTCGATATGATTCAAACGGTTTTCCGCGAGCGATGGCGAGATGACGATTCCTACGTTGTCTGTAAGTTCCGACAACGCGTGCGACACTTGCGCCATAATCCGGTCGGACGAAGTTGCCGAATCGAGACCGCTGTAGGGGAACACGCGCTCAATCGCCCTGAGGTCCGCACGCGATAAGCGGCCTTCCTCCAGCAGATTGTCTACGTAGTAACGATAACCTTTATCGGTGGGGACGCGTCCTGCGGACGTATGCGGCTGCTCTACGAGTCCGGCTTCCTCCAGTTCGGCCATCACGTTTCGAATTGTGGCGGAACTCCACCCGGCGCTATTCGAAAAGCGCTCGGCAAGCACGCGCGAGCCCACAGCTTCACCGGTGACCAGGTGTTCCTTGATCACCGCAGCGAGTACTGCCTCGCCGCGTGCATCCGGCATCTTTTCATCGGCCGCCTGGAGGTTTGAATTGCGTCGAGGCATCTATCTCCTGCACAAATTCGTTTGAAGTTGGATTCCGGGTTTGTCGCCGATCAGGCCCCGGGGGAAAACGCCATCAAGAGCAGTAAAATCACTACCTTACGCAGTATAAGGAATGATTCTCTGCGCTGCAAACCACTTCCTTCCCGATAGCACTGTTGAGCGACCGCAAGCTGTAATGTCCACCTGGTCAATCATTTAGTGACACGTCTCCGGTTTGGGCCGCTCAAGATCTCACGGCTCACAGGTTCCACTCAATTATTTTGCCGATTGGGGTGAAACCCTCGGTTTTCCTCAGGTTTTCGCCCATGCCGCCAGATCAATTGACGGTCGGCGAAAGTTCTCCGTAAGATGCACGCGTCCGCTTTGCCGTCTCTCCAACGCCTCGGGGTCAGCAGCCGGACCAGAATTGTAGTTCCCCACGTCCTCCATCGGGTTCAACATTGGAGACTTAAACGCGAGCTGGTTGTCAGGAGCAACGGGCAATGAACGAAGTGACGAAATTTTTCACTGACGCGTTTCAACACCTCGGCAGCGGCCGTGGCTTGGGTTTGATTGACGTGCGTTTCTATCCCTACGCTGGCTTGCGACATACAATTCGACTGCGCTCTGGCCATGTATATGTGCGCTTGTCAGATATCTGCAAGGACAGCCCGCCGGAGGTGATGCGTGCCCTCGCGTTTGTTTTGGTGGCCAGGCTGTTGGGCAAGCGCGTGCCGGCCATCCATGAACGAACCTATCGCGACTATTCGTTGGCACCTGAAATCATGCGTGCTTCCGACATCGCTCGCCGCCGTCGTGGCCATAAACGAATTTCAAGTGCGCAGGGCGAGACCTACGATCTGGATAAGCTGTTCGCCAAGGTAAACCGCCGTTACTTCGATTCCAGCCTCGAGAAGCCAACCATTACCTGGTCGCAACGCAAGACAAGGACGATACTCGGTCATCATGATCGAGTTTACGAAACAATAACCATCAGCAAGTCTCTCGATTCAACCCAGGTGCCCGAATGGTTTGTAGAGTTTATCCTTTATCATGAAATGCTCCACATAAAGCATACCGCCCGCATGATCAAAGGACGGCGTTACTATCACACGGCGGCATTCCGGGCAGATGAACGACGTTTTGCCAAGTATGACGAAGCCCAGCGGTGGCTCGAACAAATCGCGCGACAGCGACGAGTCCCCAGAGCGCGCGCGGCGTGAAATCAAATTGGAACCTTTCCAGCGTTGAAACGTTTTCACAAGCGAGGTAGGTGGGCTCCTCAAAAGGGCGGTCATTCCGGAGTCAGCTATATGAATTCGGGGAGACCGCCTTTTCGTGTCTGCGTGCCAGTGTCTGGCTGGACAAAGCCCCTTGGCCCTCGCTAGACTACGCGTTTCGTAAACAGGCCCGAATACTCACCGGTAATTCGCGGTATAAATCAACGTATTAAACGGAGACTTAATTAGGTTATGGCTATTTCTGCCACTCAGATTCGACGCGGGATGGTAATCCTTTTTAATGGCGAGTTATGTAAAGTAATGGAATTTCGCCACCACACGCCAGGCAACTTGCGCGCAATGGTGCAGGCGAAACTTAGAAACATTAAGACTGGATCTTCATTCGAGCACCGCTTCCGTTCAGCCGATTCGGTTGAAAAGGCCAGCCTTGAGCAACATGAAATGGAGTATATGTACTCCGATGGATCGCATCACCATTTTATGAATACCGAAAACTATGAGCAGGTCGCTTTGAGCGAAGAAGAGTTGGGCGACGCCGCTCAGTGGCTTACTCCGGGTTTGAAAATCCAGGCTGAGTATTATGAATCAGCACCAATAGGTATCGACTTGCCTCCGTCGATGGAGTTGACTGTCACCCGCACTGACCCAACTCTGAAAGGCGCGACGGTCTCCAATGTCAATAAGCCCGCCACGCTCGAAAATGGTGTCATTGTTACCGTTCCTCCGTTCATAAACGAAGGCGATCGCATTCGGGTTGACCCTTCCGAGGGACGCTACATCGAACGGGCCAAGTAGGTAAGTAGTAGGACAGACATTCCTATCTGTCCATAAGTTCAGCCCGTCAGCGGATCAAGACAGGCAAGTATGCCTGTCCTACGTATGTACTTCATCTACAGCCTTCTACTGGCCCTTGGCTTTCTAATCCTCCTGCCACGTTTCTTGTTCGACGCTCTAAATCACGGAAAATATGTCGCGGGATTCCGCGAGCGACTCGGCCTCATAACTCCACTCGAAACCACCGGCCGACCGGTGATCTGGATCCACTGCGTCTCGGTTGGCGAAACTTTAGCAGCGCGTCCTTTGGTTCGAGGTATCCGACAAAAGTTTCCAGAGTATTCAGTGGCAATCTCCACTACGACGCTGACCGGGCAAACCATCGCTCGCGAGGTTTTCAAGGATGATGTCGCCCGGGTTTTCTATTTCCCTTTCGACTGGCGCTGGATCGTTCGGCGGGCGCTATCTGCTATCAATCCCACGGTAGTACTGATGATGGAAACGGAACTTTGGCCAGGCTTTCTTCGCGAATGCCAGTCGCGACGTATCGCGGTTGCCGTAGTGAACGGGCGGCTTTCGGAAAAATCGTTCAAGCGTTACCGGATCATCAGTGGTTTCATGTCCCGAGTCCTTGGTTCCATCAGCGCAGCCTTCATGCAGACCGAAGCAGACGGAAAGCGCTTAGTGGCGCTGGGTATGGATCCATCAAGACTCTTTGTTACGGGTAACATGAAATTCGACGCAAACTCTCCATCTTCATCTGATGAAAGGTTGACTGCGGAGTTTCGCGAGCGCTTTACAGTTAAGAAAACTTCACCGTTGCTGGTTGCGGCGAGCACGCACGCGCCTGAGGAGCACATCCTGCTGGGTGCGCTCAAGCGTTTGTCCTCGGATGCAGAACGAAAGCCGCGCATGTTGATTGCGCCGCGTCATCCCGAGCGCTTTAACGAGGTCGCCGGCTTGGTCAAGGCTTCGGGATTCCGTTGTGCGCGTCGGACCGCCAACGCCACCGAAGCCGACAAGCTGTGCGAAGTAATCTTGCTTGATAGCATAGGAGAATTAACCGCAGTTTATGCCCTCGCGTCAGTAGTCTTCGTCGGTGGCAGCATTGCAGAAACAGGTGGCCACAACATCCTTGAGCCGGCGGCAGTTGGCGCTGCAGTGATTACGGGTGCAAATACTTTCAACTTCAAAGAGATCGTGGAGACCTTCGTCGAAGCCGAGGCCGTCATCCAGCTGCCGCCCTTGTCTGGGCCGGACGCTGCGGTTGAGCTGGCAAATACAATCAGGCGGCTGCTGACGAATCCAGACGAAGCGGCTGAACTGGGCACTCGCGCCATGAACCTGGTGAATCAGAATCGCGGGGCGACTGATCGCACCCTCGATGGGCTCCGCACGCTACTTGGCAGTTTCCCAAAAGAACGCTCAGGTGAGAATAGACCTGCGATACAAAACTAGACGACGCCACTGCTTTCAGAAGACTTGACGAACCAGTGAGAAGTTGCGACTTTCATCAGCGCAAAACGCGGGCCCAGCCGCATGAACTTCCGGTTACAAAAGATGCTTTTTCCGCTCAGCATTGTTTACGGCGTCGTCACGCGCGCGCGCGCGCAGGCTTACAAGCGGGGTCTGCTTTCCAGGGAGACGCTCCCAGCTGCGGTGATAAGCGTTGGCAATTTAACCACCGGCGGAACCGGAAAGACCCCATTGGTCGAGTGGATTTGCCGGAAGATTGCCGCTGATGGATTTAAGGTTTGCGTTCTCACGAGGGGTTACGGGCGTCTCAATCCTAAAACGCAAGTCGTAGTTTCAAACGGAAACGAAATACTCACAGACCAACCGTCCGCCGGTGACGAACCCTTTCAGCTGGCAGAGAATCTTCTCGGGCAGGCCGCAGTGATTTGTAATCCGAATCGCGCTGCAGCAGGGCGTTGGGCCATCGAAAACCTGGGAACACAAGTGTTCGTGCTTGACGATGGTTTTCAACACTTAAAGCTGACACGCGATCTGAATATCGTGGTCATCGATGCCACCGAACCGTGGGGTGGCGGCAAACTATTACCGCAGGGCAGAATGCGCGAACCAAAGAACAGCTTGGCGCGAGCTGACTGTGCTGTGATTACACGAACCGATCAGACGGAAACATTTAACTCAATACGTGATGCTGTCCATCAGTTTGCCTGCACCATACCTGTTTTGGCGTCCCGTATGGTCACATTCCAACTCGTAACGATCGCTCGGGTACCTGCGGAGCTGCCTTCCGCGGCAACCGGTGCTTTCTGCGGGATCGGAAATGCCGATGCCTTTTTTCAGCATTTGCGTCGCGCAGGATTTAATCTGGCCTTCGCTCAATCATTCCCTGACCACTACCAATACAAACAATCCGATATCGATTCACTTGTGCAAAACGCGAAAAGCAACAACGCCCTCAGCCTTACAACCACGGCAAAGGACGCAGTCAAGCTGCGAAGTCTGGAAATTGCAATTCCCTGCTATGTTAACGAGATAAGGATCGAAATCCAGGATGAAGAAACGCTGGTTCAGATGATCCGCAAGGCAATATCCAAAGCCGATATTTAACGCGAAAAGAGTCTCCTGCCAGTTAATTATCGCTTGGGGGTGTAGCTCCGGGAGCTGCAGCCGTCGGCTTGGGGACTGGTGTTTTGGTCGCTGCCGGCGAAGGGACCGGTGGCTCATCAGACGGCGAACGAGTTGGAACTGGTGTGGGAATGGTTGGATTCCGGCGCGGAGTTTCCGTCGGCGTCGGGCTGGCTTCGGGTGGCACCACTTCTGCGGGAACTTGATTACCTGGTGAAGGTGAAGGCGACGCTTCGGCGTTGGCGTCAGGTGTCGCGTTCGGGTTGGTTACCCCGCCCAGAGGAATGCCTGCTTCGCTTTGTCCCGTGGCGGGCGATGCCGCCTCAACCGGCTGGCTATTTGGATCGGCCGCCAAAGTGGTGCCGGGCTCGAGCTCACCAGGAGTCGTCTGTGAGTTGCGCGTCAGAACGTAGATCAATCCAAAGATCAACAGCAAACCAATGACAGAGGGAACAAGAATCTTCCATGGGGAAAAGCTCGACGGCGGAGGCTGCATTTCTGCCCGCGCCGGCGGCGGCGGTGTCATCGGTGTCGTGTAACGCTTGCGAACCAACGTCGCTTCGTCATCTCCGTCAAACTGATCTGAATTCGTGTCCACCGGTACTACGACCCGTTTGTGACTGGCAGAAGGTGAATCAGAAGCCGGCGCCATGCCTGCCGCAATGGTGAAATCTTCAACCAGCTCGTTTACGGTTTGATACCGTTCTTCAGGCTTCTTCGCAAGGGCGCGGGAGATGACATTAGCCACCGATGAAGGAACATCCGTTCGCTCGTCCAAAACTGAAGGCGCAGGCTCCTGCAGATGCTTCAACATTATCGCGGTCGGCGATTCACCGGTAAACGGCACGTGACCAACCAAAAGCTCATACAGGATTACTCCCAGGGAATAGATGTCGGATCGCGCGTCGATATCCGGCGATTGTGAACACTGCTCAGGAGACATGTACTGCGGCGTGCCGATCACAAGATCCGGCGCTGTCAGTCCCGGATCATATGCGCCATCGGCTTCCTTAATTTTCGCAATTCCGAAATCCAGGACCTTGGCGTAGTCAGTTCCGGAACTGCTCAACAACATGATGTTGTCGCTCTTAAGATCGCGATGAACTACGCCTTCATTGTGCGCTGCATCAAGAGCTCCGCCGATTTGCCGCAGGATTTCGACCGTGCGCGGCAAGGCCATGGGACCGTCCTCGCGAAGGATTTCCTTTAGAGTCTTCCCGTCAAGATATTCCATTACCAGGAAAACGACGCCGTCTTCAGCTTCGCCGAAATCGGTAACGCTCAAGGCGTGTGGATGAGAGATGCGGGAGGCCGCGCGGGCCTCCCTGGAAAAACGCGCCACGATTTTTTCGTCGGCTGCCAGCGACGGACGCAGGACCTTAACGGCCACTGTCTTGTCCATTAGCACGTGAGTGCCGCGATAGACAGTGCCCATACCGCCTTCGCTGAGGCGATCCTCGATTCGGTATTTGCCGGCCAGAGTTTTCCCGAGCAAAGCGTCGGAAGTCTTTTCGAGAGCAACACCATCAGAGGGACACAAGGTGTTTGTGTCGGGATACTCAATTCCACACTTCGGGCACTTTTTCATTTAGCTGGCGCGGCCTCGTGTAAGACAGGCGTTCGGGCTCTGTCGTTTTTCATGATGAGGACAGGCTAAGGATGTCTGTCCTTCTTTCGGGAGAATACTTTACTTGGGAGAAGTTGTCAGCGTATCACAGACGTTTGAAGAGCGGCAAAGATCCCAGCAATTTACGAAGCCAAAACACATCCACGAAACCACACGAACTAACACGAAATGATTTTTTCGTGTGACTTCGTGTTGTTTGGTGGATCAGTGCCTTAGCTTAAGTATCTTAATAGCCGAAACGTCGATGCCCGCAAACAAAATGCGAGCGAGACCGAAGTCCCGCCCGCATTTGCAAAACATCCGCGCCATTCGCGAACTAGGTCTTGACGAACACGATTACGAGCGCGAACAGAACCAGTGATTCGATCAGCGCCAGACCCAAAATCATCATGGTCTGAATCTTGGCCGCTGCACCCGGATTACGCGCCGCACCTTCGCAGGCGGCGGCGCCGATGCGCGACTGTCCCAACGCACCGCCAACCACAGCGATGGCAAAACCAACGCCGGCGGCGATTGCTTTGAGTCCAACGTTGTGATCAACAGCGGGCGCCGCACCCTGTGCCAAAACAGGCATCGCGCTCATCAACACGCCGACAACTGCCATAAACAGTAGATTAAGTTTTCTCATTCAGTTTCTCCTGCGGGGGCGCCCTGTCGCCACCAGCGTGAGCGGGTGGAACCTGCCTGGCAGCCCTGAAATCATGGGTACAACAATTCGAAGAATCTGCGACCTTTATTATTTCGCCTGCATCCGGTATCCACCGCCCCTCTTACAACGGTGCGCCAGCGAGACAGACATTACTTCGCTTTAACGAAGCCTAACCAGGATATGTCGCAGCTTCCCTCCTATTTGTGCCACATGGAATTAATCATGCGGTCAACGTGCATCGGCGCAATTGCCGGCGTCGCTCGACGCGCGCGCTTGTAATAAAACTAAAATCAGGTAGCCAGACTCGCGGCTTCCGTCCCCGGCAGTCCGTGGCCATGAGCAGTGTCAGCACCGTGTTCGGCATGTTCAGCGTGCTCGCCATGTTCATCATGAGGAGCGTGCGAAACTTCGCTCAAATAAAGTTGCGAAAGCAGTATGAAAACAAAAGTCTGAATGAAGGCCACAAAGACACCCAAAGGCATCAGCATGACCGGAACCACCCAGTGAGTAACATCCGGGTAGAGACCGGCAACTGTCGCCACGACCTGTTCGTCAGCAAAGATGTTACCGAAGAGACGTATGCCGAGGGCGAACGGACGGATGAAGTTACTAATCAGCTCAATCGGAAAAATCAGCGGCGCTATCCACCAGATTGGACCGGCCATGTGCTTGAGGTGTCCGACTATTCCATTTTCCTTAATGCCAATCCAGTTGTAATAAAGAAATGAAGCAATGCCGAGCGCAAACGTGACACTCGTCGCTGCTGTGGGCGACATGAACAGCGGAAACTGTCCCATCAGATTTGAAACCAGAATGAGGACCGCAAACGTCATCACCACGGGGAAGTATTTCAAGCCATGTGGGCCGATGATGTCTTCGATCATCCCGCGCACGGCCAGCACGCCGACTTCGAGCGTCTGCTGCCCGGGCCCTGGTTCTTCTGTTGAGAGCCGGCCCTTCATGATCCAGATAATCGCGAAGCTAAGCAGGCAGGCGATCACAAACATCACTGTGTACCAGGGAATCGCAGTCTCGGGCGTGTAAGGACCAAACACCGCCTCCGGCGTGGTATCAAACTTGGCCAGCACCGTGGTCCAAGCCGGCTTCGTGTATGCGATTTGGAACCTGTGTGCATACTCGCCGAAGTAGTGATTCACAAGCTCAACAATAAGCGGCGTGTGATGCGCGGCTTGTTCGGCATGCTCAGGCGCCTTCGCCCCGTGCTCCGCAGCCTTAGCGGTTTCCAGGAACCAGTACATTAACTAATTTCCTCTCGATGGATAATTGCAAAATAAAATTCTCGAATCGCCTCTGCAAACAAAGCGACCACGAAACTGCAAAGCCCGGCAATCGTGGCCACGAGCGACACGAGGTTCAATTTGTAAGCAGCAAATACAACTCCGGCGATGACCAGGTATCGCAGTATGTAATTAAAAATTGTGAGACGCGGCTTGGCGCCGTGCGCGACAACCTTGAACGCTGCGGTCGTGGAACTAATCAGCCAATAATGATTGAGCAACGAAAGACATCCGCCGACCAGCAATCCCGTAGTGACCCGCCACTCGGCAAAGGCAAAACTCGCAACTACAGCAAGACCAACGGCAAACGCCATCGTCCGGAAAACGCGGCCATCGATATCGCGGTTTCGGTCGTTGCCGGGGTCACCATTGCGCAAATCTGGAAGCAGAGCGCCGCCTGCATTGTCTGGGGTTTTGTTCATTACTAAAGCTGGGGATTTTACACGGGAAATCGCACCAATGTCGAGGAGCGCGATCTGTACCGATCCCATAGTAGCGACGAGTGTTTGCGCTGCTCTCTGTGCCGACTCTGTGTTCTCTGTGTCTCCGTGGTGAAAGTTCTTAATCAGTTGCTCACCACAGAGTCACAGAGAACACAGAGTTACACAGAGTTTGGCGAGCCGGGATTGATTTTTTGGGCCCCGGGAGATGATTTGGGTACCCGGGAATAGAGTTGGGGTACCCGGGAATTGATTTTGTTCACCCGGAAATAGAGTTTGGGTACCCAGATATTGAAATTGGGTACCCGGGAATTGATTTTGTCTGCCCCGAAATAGAGTTTGGGTACCCGAGAATTGAATTTGGGTACCCGAGAATTGAATTTGGGTACCCGAGAATTGAATTTGGGTACCCCGAAATAGAGTTTGGGTACCCGGAAATAGAGTTTGGGTACCCGGGAATTGATTTTGTCTGCCCCGAAATAGAGTTTGGGTACCCGGGAATTGATTACGGGTACTGCGAAATAGGTCCGAAACACCCAAATTCGGCGCTAATCCCAAGCTTTTCTCAGTTCGTCAGCTCGAAGTCAGGCGGATAAACTGATAAAACCCTACTACCGCACCGAGCACAAGTCCGGCGACCAAAAGCCACGGCGCAGTCCCTAGCCAGCGATCAAACAGCCAGCCCACACCGCCGAGGCCCATGACTGACGCAAAAAGCGTCAATCCCGCCGCGTAGGCGAAGCCGCTCTTGCGATTCTCCTCTTGCTCCTCGGTGGTCATTGCAGCTTACCAGTAGCTTCAAATGTGGCACGGGCGTCCCGCCCGTGAATCACGCGCAAGATGCGCGAGCCACTACCAACTCTCGCGCGTAATGTAGTTCTTCGGTAGTTCATACAACATCGCTCGACTCGAGTGGCGCATCGAGTCGTGGATGAAACAAACATGGGTGCACCAACAGGCTTTCCCGCCGTCGATGGCCTTGAGTTCAACTTCGCGTTCCTGCGTCGCCCAGAGCGCGCCAAAGTCGAAATCAAAATCTGCGAGCCCCGCGAATTTCTCCCGCAACTCACACGCGCGTACATCGCCGTTGTAATCGATCACGGCAGTTGTCTCTCCCGCCGTGCAGGGGAAAGGCCAGGGCGTGGGTGTTTGGAAGTTTGCGTGCTGGGTCCGGTAGTGTGTGGTGATCGCGCCGACGTAAGCCAGATTTTTTACGAAGCGCTTGCTCGCATCGTCTTCCCTAAACATTCGATCGCCGTAACGCTTTGTTAGTTTCGAAATATACGCGTACATCGACGGCAACACTTCGGCCGGCACTTGCTTGATCTCATCGCCCACTAAGGTTTCGCCGCGAACGATATTGAAATACTGGCCGTCGAGCTGGAAATTTTCCCACATAAACTCCCCGAGCTTTTTGATTTCCTGATAATTGTCAGCACAGACCACGGTATTAACGTTGAGCCGGAAGCGATCGGCATACTTCGCCTTCAGAGGGTAGAGCGATTCAATGCACTCGAGCGCCTTTTCCCAGTTTCCCGGCACGCCGCGAATCTGATCATGAGTTTTGCCGTATCCGTCGAGCGCGATATTCAAATAGAGATCAAGAGTGGGGCTGCAACCGAGAGCGCGGTCAACGATTTCGATCACCCGAGACTTGATGAGGCCGTTGGTGGGGATAATGATCCGGTCAACTTTATTATTCTCGACAAAGGTCTGAATGATGTCGGAGCAATCGCGCCGCAGCGTTGGCTCACCGCCAGATAACCAAAGATCGGTAATCGCGGGCATAGTCTGCGAGATCTTTTCGATCTGGGCGAAGGTCATGTCGCCGGGTTGGTTGAGCTCTTCGTGATAGAAACAGGTTTTGCAGAAAGCATTGCAACGCGAAGTGACGAATAGAATCACCGTGCCCAGGCGTTTCTCGCGCTGCGTGGTGCGAAGTAGTTGAACGAGCTGTACAGCTTTGTTTGGCATTCAGTGTTCGACAAACTTCAGTTTGTCGCCCTGTAACGCAAACTGTTAGTTTGCGCCGTTTGGGTAGGCGGTTGTTATCGCAAACTAACAGTTTGCTTTACAACTCGCGCGCGACGGTTCGACAAACTTCAGTTTGTCGCCGGCCGATAGGTCGATAGCTGAGCTCCGACAAACTAAAGTTTGTCGAACTCGCGCGCGATGATGACAGCTTCGTTAGGTGATTTCAAATCGTAGGTAATCCCGCGCCATTTAATTCGGCGCGAAAACGCCGCGACGATCGCATTCAACAGAAAAAGCGCCGATGAAATGGGCCAAAGCAGCAAATGCGCAGGCCAGCTCCGGTAAACAGCGCTTTCGTAACCGGCCATCGCGCTTCCCACAGCGCGTAATCGGATGTGGGCCTTTGCCGAGCCCAGCGCATAAATTACCAATACCAACAAAAGCGGAATCGCGTAATTAGCCCCGAGGATTGCGCGAGCGATAACCAGAGCGATACCGCCGAAAAATACTGCGCTGAAGAGAAGGCTGCCGAGGAGGAGCGGCTTCCATAGGTGTGTGGCGTATACCCTGGTGATCTTCAACTGCCGATTGGAAAACTCGATCAGTTCCCTGATCGTGCATTGGTCGACCGATGCAACCAGGCAGGCGGGCACAAACTGTATTGGAAGGCGCGCTTCCTGCAAGACGCGCGTGAGGGTGAAATCATCGGAAACGGATCCCTGCCAGCGTTCAGGCATTTTCAATTTCTCAAACGTAGTTCTGCGAATTGCGGTCGACCCGCCCCAGCAAAAGTTTTTGTCACTGCGTACACCAAGCGCTGAAGCAATGGAAGCGTTCCATACCGAGCGAAGATGGGTAGCGAAGCCACCTCTAACAGGGACGAACCAGCGATAGCCGGTGGCCGCCCCGAGGTCTTCATCTTTCAAAAAAGCAACGAGAGATGCCAACCATTGCGGATTCGGACGGCCGTCGGTGTCAACGAAAACAAGCACTTCGCTCCGCGCGTTAATTTTTGAAACTGCAAACTGGAGATTGTGTACCTTCTGCCCGGTATCCGTAGCCGCACCTGCCACGACGCACTGCGTCTCCGGAGAATCTGTCGTCTGAAAACCCTGACGCACCTGCTGAATTACACCAAGCGCCGGATCATCCGCTCGATCTGTTACGAAGATGATTTCGTAGCGGGGATAGTTCTGCTGGAAAAGTGCAGCGATATTCGCAGTGAGCCCGTCGTCCAAACCGCGGCACGGGGCAATGACTGAAACAAACGGAGCAAAGTCTGGAAGCGGTCGGGCGATTTCGCCGCGCACATAAGCCGAAAAACTAAATCCACTGCGGAGTGACAGGACACCAAGCCAGATAACGATCAGAGTGAAAGAGTAGAAGACGAGCATTATCCGCGCTCGGTTTCACCGACTACACGCTCAACAGCCGCGCGGAATATCTGTGGGTCAAGAGCCGGGTATTTGTAAATCTTGTCTTCGATTTGAGAGAAGAACTTCATTAGCAGAGGAGGTTCGACGAAGCCGTTTTGAATCATTTCATGGACGTCGTGCAAGTCAACATGGTGGCCGCGCTCAATCTTGGCTAGCGCCTGGGCATAGAAATCGTAGTGGAGAAAAGTGAGTTTGCCCGCCTGCAAAATAAACCGGCTTCGTTCCTGCCACGAGGGGAGCTCAGGAATGAAGTCATCTGGTGAGGCCAGCTCGACGTTCACATGCAAACGTTCCTTGAGGATGGGCAAGTTGCGCAAGATTTCATCACTGTCGGGAATTGCCTTCAGATCGATGTCGATCGTGGAATCGCGCCAACCGCACAGGACGGCCGTCGCTCCACCAACCAGGAAAATGCGAGCTGATCCAGTAACCGCATTTCCAAGAGCCTGCATAAACTCATGCAAGCGCTCGGCGTTCACTTTCTGACGCATTCTGCTGCCCGTTCGTAGCTGACTAGTCTTCGTATGAAAGCGTTGTAGCGCGAGTGCGCCGAGTCTGAATCATCCTCTGCCAATAGATCATACAGTCGGTGTTCAGGATCATCAGGCAGTGTTGGAGGGAGCTGGAGGCCTAATCTTCGGAGGCGAGGCGAACCGATTGCCACCAACAAACCAGCAACTGTCTCCCGCCCTTCGCGCAGATCCCGGACACCGGCCTCAATAAGATCCTCGCCTGGCAAAGCGTTTGTCATCGTTCGTTATTCTAGGGCCAAGCAGTGAGTAACTGCTAAGGCGCGACCAGCTTCTGGACAATCCTGATCAGCGGCTGAGGGTAGACGCCGATCGCGATGATGCCAAGGAGCGAGGCCAATAAGGCGGTTTGCAACGCCGGCGAGAGCGAGAGAGGTTGATCGTCGGCAACCCTGTCGCCGAGATACATGACGCGGATGAAGCGCACGTAGTAGTAAAAGGAAACGACGGTATTGAGGACGGCCCAGCCGGCGAGCCAGTAGTACCAGGATTTGCCGTCAGCCTTTCCGCGCTCCAGCAGCCCGCCAAAAAGAAAATACTTGCCGATAAAACCACCGGTCAGGGGCAAGCCGCCCAGCGAAAGCATGAAGATGCCCATCATCGCAGCCATGCCCGGGGCTTTCTGAGCGAGGCCGGTGAGATCGTCAACGTTATCGCCGATGATCCCGCGTCGTCGTAAACTGATGATGATGCCAAACGCGCCCATGTTCATGAGGGTGTAGACCAGCAGGTAGATCATCAACCCGGTGTAGCCATAGCTGTTACCAGCCACCAGGCCCAGCAATAAGTAACCGGCATTTGAGATCGATGAGTAAGCGAGTAGCCGTTTTGAATTCTCCTGAGTGACCGCCGCCCAGTTTCCCACCATGATTGTGATCGCAGCGACCAGCCCCAACAGCGGCGCCCAGTCTGCACGCATTGAAGGCAACGCCTCAAACAGGATTCGCGCGAAGAGCGCGAAGCTGGCGGCTTTCGAGCCAGTCGACAAAAAAGCGGTGACTGAAGTTGGTGCGCCTTCGTAAGCATCCGGCGCCCACATATGAAACGGCACCGCGGCAATTTTGAAAAACAATCCCGCCGCGAGGGCGATCATCGCAAGCAACAGCATTGGCCGGAGTTTCGCCTGAAAACTCTCCTCCACTGGGGGGACGGAGCTAAATACTTGACCTAGCGCCTGGCCAATCTCACCGAGATTTGTCGAACCGGCAACACCGTACAGCAGCGACATGCCGTAGAGCAGAATGCCTGACGAGAATGCCCCCAGCAGAAAATACTTCATCGCCGCTTCGTTCGAACGCTTCTCGCGTTTCGTGAAGGCGACCAATACATAGAATGTCAACGCCATCAGTTCCAGACTGATGTAGAGGATGATCAAGTCGTAGCCGCAGCCCAGAAACATCATGCCGACAGTGGCAAAGAGGACCAGGGCGTAATATTCGCCGTGCTGCTCGCCCTCGATATCGAGATAACGCGTGGATATTGCTATCGCGAAGGCGGCCGCAATCAGAAAGATGGATTTGAACACGAGCGCAAACCCGTCGATACGCACCATGCCGTAGAACCCCGACATCGGCAGATCGGCGTTCCACCCCTGCACTCCGAGCGAGATCGCGGCAAGGGCGATACCCACGAGCGAAAAGTAAGCAGTGAACTTGCTTTTGCGATACGGCAAGACCACTTCCATCACCAATACAACGCAGGCGCAGATCGTCAGGATGATCTCGGGCGCGATCAGTTGTAAATCGGCAACGCTGAAAAGCGCGGTTGTGTTGGCTTGGAGTAAAAGCATGTGGTCAGAGTGGTCGTTGACGGTTCCCGGAGCGCTAGCAGCGTTTTCGTTTTAACAAAACAGGCTTCTCTGCATTAGCGCCTGTTGCCGGACCACGCTGAAGTCTAAGCCCGGCTGTGGTTACCGTCCCTGAAAACGTTTCTTCTTCATCACGTCCCGCAAGCTTGATCTTGAAACTGATCTTTGCCCCGGTTACGTCTACTTTTGCCGTTGCGGGGTCTGGGAGTTCAACTCCGCCACCCGCTTCCTGAACAATCGCGTGAATACCGCCACCACCGTCGATAAGCATCACCCGCATGCCCACCAGGTCACCTGATTCTTTACCGACAGTGAGATTCTCATAAGTGCCTTCAATGCGGACCGGCGGCATCTTCTGCGGGACCACGGTCATCGCCGCAATTGATGAAAGACTGACTAATAGGACCAAACGAATAATGAACTTCATTGAATCTCCCTGAGTTTCGAGTCTTAAAACGTTGACTACTTTTCACTAACGATTGAAGCCTGTGCCGGAGGTTGAACCGTGACCGGGAGCCCCTGGATCGGATAAGTAGGACGAATCTGGCGAACCACAGCATTCACCGGCCGTTCTATGAATTGGAGAAACGGCTTTGGATAAACGCCAATCCACACAGACAAGAGCACCAGGGGGGTCATGTAAATCCACTCGCGCGAGCTCATGTCAGATAGTTTTTCATTTTTCGGATTATCGATGGTGCCAAAGAACATTCGCTGGTAGAGCCAAAGCATGTAGCCTGCGTTAAGTATTATTCCCAGCGCGCCCCAAGCGGCCCAATAAGGATTTGCCTCGAAAGCGCCGCGCAACGCAAGAAACTCAGAAATGAAAACGCAAAGCAGCGGCAGTCCAATCGCGGTCATCACCATTGAGAGGAAGATCGCCGCGTATCCCGGCATGACATGCGACAGGCCGCCAAACTCTGCGACGCTGCGTGTGTGTCGCCGTTCATAAATTATTCCGACCAAAAGGAAGAGCGCAGCGGAGTAGATGCCGTGATTGATCATGTGCAAGACGGCGCCGTTAACACCGTTAGGATTGAGCGAAAACAATCCGAGCATCACGATTCCCATCGACGATACGGATGAGTAGGCGACGAGCTTCTTTACGTCGCCATCTTTCTTGACGACGAAATACATTGCCGCCAGAGCACCGTAAATAATTCCCACAATCGCCAGAAAGATCATCACACTGCGCACGCCAAACGATCCGAAAAACGATTCATCGGCAGACGCTGCCGGGAACATCGGCAGGTTAAACCGGAAGAAACCATAGGTGCCCAACTTCAGCAGGATGCCCGCAAGGATCACTGAGCCGGCGGTTGGCGCTTCAACGTGGGCGTCAGGCAGCCATGTGTGAAACGGAAACATCGGGACCTTGATTGCAAAACCGAGCGCAAACGCAAAGAACAACAGCACCTGCATCGTGCCCATCGGCATTACCGATCCCAACGACTGCATGTAGATGATATTGAACGTGCCTGTGCCATTAGCCGCCGCTGCCTGTATAGAACTTGAGACCGTGGCTGCCGCTTCAGAGTTGCCGGCGAGCAAGTCGATAGTCGCCTGTGTTATCTGCGAAGTAAGCGCCGTGTCCTGCGTCAGGAAATACATCTTCAGGACACCGAGCAGCATGACAACTGATCCGACGAGTGTGTACAAAAAGAATTTGATCGCGGCGTAGAGACGGTTCTCGCCGCCCCAGATTCCAATCAGGAAATACATCGGTACCAGCGACACTTCGAAGAACAGGTAGAAGAGAAACAGGTCCATCGAAGTGAAGACGCCGACGACTGCAGTCTGAAGCAGGAGCAGCAGAATGTAGTATTCCTTTTCGCGCTTCTGGATGTAATTCCAGGACGACAATGCGGCAATGATTCCCAGCAAAGTCGTGAGCACAATTAACAGCACTGCCGTGCCGTCAACACCCATTTGATATCGCGCACCGATGGAAGGAATCCACTGGCAGTCTTCAATAAACTGCATCCCACCGAGGCCGCGGTTATACGCAAGGAGGAGCAGCGACGCGAGAAAGGCGAGTCCAAACCAGGCCGTGGCAAACTTCTTGATGTTGTTGGCCTGGGTCTTCTTGAAGAGAGCGAGAATCAAGATAGCCCCAATTGTTGGGAGCCAGGTGACGATTGAAAGTATCGGAAGACTTTTCATAAATGTTAGTCCGTAGTCAGTCAAAGTAGGACAGGCATTCTTGCCTGTCCTTGTTATGGGACAGACAGGAAAGTCTGTCCTACGTGACTACCCTTCAAAACCCAACAGCAAACACGGCCCTGAATGCCTTCGTAATATCGGCGCCAAAGAACAAAATCACCGCCAGCACCAGACCCAACACCATCACCAGCGCGTAGTTTTGAGTGAAGCCCGTCTGGGCCGCGCGCAGGAGTGGCGACATCAAGCGAACGATAAATCCGGCAATCGCGTTAACCATGCCGTCGACAAAATAACGATCGGTCAGGCCCGTCACACGGCTGGTAAAACGCGTAATCGCCGCAGACCCATTCACCGCCCCGTCGACCACTTTCGAGTCAAACGAAAAGACAGCGCGGGCGGCGTCCATGGTCCGGCGCGTGACCGCCCATCCGAAAAACTCGTCAACCCAATACTTGTTGTAACTGGCCAGATAGAGAGGTCGCAGTCTCGCCGCCCAAATATCCGGCAGCCGGGGATTCTTCACGTAGAAGAGCCAACCCAGAAACATGCCAAAGCCGGCAACGAGCAGGGAGATGATAATGAACACCCACTCAGTCAGCGTGTGGTTGTGAAGGAAAGAGTCGATTGCGTGTGCAAGATTGAAGCCCTCATGTCCGTAAGGCGGTGGGGGCTCAGCGTGCGCCGGCTCCGTTGTTAACACTGACGCGGTAGCGTGTTTTTCAACCAACTCCAGCGGCTTGCCGAAACTGTCAACCACTTCATGCGTGCCGAAGAGTCGCGTGGTCGGATTCCAGATGATCGGGTCGAGAAAGTTGACGATGTTCATCCGGCCGCCGACGTGATGGCCTCCGGTAAATGCCGGACTGATTCCCACAAAGCCGCCGATCGTTGCCAGCACTGCCAGCACCGCCAGCGGCACCCACATTGATGCAGGCGATTCATGCGGGATATGCGCGTGGTGTGCAGGCGTGTCGTGATCTTTGTCGTGGACCTCGTGCCCGTCACTGTGCTCGTTATGATTGTCGAGGAATCGCTCTTTCCCCCAGAAGGTAAGCGCCATCAGACGCGTCATGTAAAACGCCGTACAGGTCGCCGCGATAGTCCCCACGATCCAGACAATCCAACCGACCGGTACGTATCTGGTTGAAGCAGCGCTCCAAAGAATTTCATCTTTCGACCAGAAGCCGCTAAAAGGGATGATGCCGCAAATCGCCAGCCAGCCGGCGAGGAAGGTCAGGTAAGTGTACGGCATATACTTCCTGAGCCCGCCCATGCGACGCATGTCCTGCTCGTGATGCATTCCATGGATCACGCTGCCGGCGCCGAGGAACATCAGCGCCTTGAAAAAGGCATGGGTCATCACATGGAAGATACCGATCGCAAAAGCGCCCACGCCGCACGCCATAAACATGAAACCGAGTTGCGAAACGGTTGAATACGCCAGCACCTTCTTGATGTCGTTTTGAGTGATACCGATTGTCGCAGCAAAGAGCGCGGTCGCCGCGCCAACCACCGCCACCACGGTCATCATCGTTTGCGAATGCTGGAAGATGACGTTGGTGCGGGTGAGCATGTAGAGACCGGCAGTCACCATCGTGGCGGCATGGATCAAGGCTGAGACCGGGGTTGGACCAGCCATCGCGTCGGGCAGCCAAACGTGCAGCGGCAGCTGCGCCGACTTGCCACAGGCGCCGATGAAAAGCCCGAGTGCAATCCACGAAAGGATTCCCCACTGACCTAACGGTTCGAGCGGGAAGTTCGCAGCCTGGGCAAACACGTCGGTGTATTGAGTGGTGCCAAACGTAGCGATCACACCGAAGATAGCGAGGGCAAATCCGAAGTCGCCCACGCGATTGGTTATAAACGCCTTGCGCGATGCGTTCGCTGCTTCCTGACGATCAAAGTAGTAGCCGATTAGCAGATATGAACAAAGACCCACGCCTTCCCAGCCGACAAACATCATCAGGAAATTCGAGCCCATCACGAGCACGAGCATCGAAAACATGAACAGACCCATGTAAGCGAAGAACCTGTAGAAGCCCGCTTCCCCATGCATGTAGCCGGTGGCAAAAACAAAAATACAAAGGCCGACGCCCGTAACCACGAGCATGAAGATCGACGACAGCGCGTCGAGCTGATAACTCCACTCGACGTCCAGCAGCGACGCGCGTTCCTGCTCATTGATGGCACTCAAAACGGGAACAGTTTGACGTTGCGCCTGTTCGGGCGACATCTTGGTAAATTGCTCCCGCGCTTTCTCCTGCACTGAAGCCACTGATCGAGCGTGGCCGCCCGTGGTAAAGCGTACTGCGCCACCGGGAATCCATGAATAGGACGCGCCGTCCTGGCTCGTAACGTAGACGTTGGGCCAGATCGCATTGCTGCCGAATGCGTAGGAATAAACTGATGCGAGCGAGATTAAAAAAGCGAGCGCAATTGAACCAACTGCAATACCGCCAATGAGGCGTTCAGAAAAACGAAACTTCCGTCCGAGCAGCCCATTGATGGCTGCACCGGCGAGAGGTAAAAGGGGAACTAGCCAGATGTATCTGTACATCAGTTTCGAGTTTCGGGTTCTGAGTTTCGAGTTTGATTGTCGGGTGTCGTATCGAGAAACTCGAAACTTGAAACCCGAAACTCGAAACTGTTGTTCACCACTTTAAGATATCAATCTCGTCTACCCAGATCGTTTCCTTATTGCGATAAAGTGCAATCACAATTCCTAAACCAATGGCGGCTTCCGCCGCTGCTACAACGATCACGAACACCGCAAAGATTTGACCGGCCACCGCATTGACACTGCCGGTCTCTTGCAAATAACGAGACATCGCCAAAAAGTTTAAGTTTGCGGCATTTAGAATCAACTCAATGGACATGAAAATGACGATGATGTTCCGGCGCGTCAGCACCCCGGCCACGCCAATGATAAAAAGCAAAGCACCGATGATCAGAAACTTCGAGAGGTCAGGATTTTGCGCCCTTTCCCAGACCAATGCCATGCGGCCCTGGCCGGGCGCCTGAAACAGCAGGCCAAGGAATGGAGAGAGAATCTTAAAGAGGAGTATGTGCATCAGTTCGCGTTATTCAGTTACCTTTACTTCCAGCAACTCGGAATCCTTGATCGCTTCTTCTCGTAAGACATCCGGCGCCACATCATCAACCGCCGCTTCTTGTTTGAGCGTGCGGGCCAACATTACGGAACCGATGATTGCTACCAACAACAGCACGCTCGCTATTTCAAAAGGCAACGCACCAAAGCGATAGAGCCCGTTGCCTACCCATTCGGTCCCGGTGGTTATCTTTGAAGCGCCCGTGGCCGAGGTGGCCAGAGTTTGATCTTGCGCCCTTCGCGCCGCGCCGGTCTCGCCAATCGTGGCGACGTCCCGCTGCTTGATCCCGTCGTAACCGACGTTAAGAGCGTAAATGAGCCCGGCTACGAGCAAGCCGCAGAAGATGACGCTGGTGGTGACTTGTCGTGAGCGGTTAAAAATCTCCTCCTGCCCCCGCTCTTCGTCGCCCACGTTTACCAGCATGATCACAAATAAAAACAAGACCATCACGCCGCCGACGTAGACGAGTATCTGAACTCCGGCCAGAAACTCAGCATGAAGGATGATAAAAAGAGCGGCCACCGAGATGAGCGAAGAGATCAAAAACAATGCGCTGTGAATGGTGTTGCGGGCCATCACGGTTAGGAGCGCCGCGAAGATGGCCGCGATAGAGAAAACCCAGAAGAAGACTGCTTCCCAACCAGAGAGAATCATAATAATGGTGATGAGTAATGAGTGATGAGCAGTAGCTGATGCCGAAGGAGTCTTTCGACTTCCTACTCATCACTCATTACTCATCACTCATTACTAGGTCAGCGCGTGTACTTTACAGTCTCGCGTCCCTGCTCGAGCATTTCCCGATTCCAAACAAATCCGGCGCGCGAATAAGTTGCCAACTCAAAGTCCTGCGTCAACTCCAGGCAATAAGTTGGGCATGCTTCCTGGCAGAGCGCGCAAAACATGCAACGCGACGTGTCGAAGATAAACTCGTCGAGAACCTTCTTCTTGCGCGCTTTGCCGGCAACCATGACCTCGATGTCCAGCGGAATCACGTCGATACAATCCTCAGGACACGCGAGCGCGCAAAGGTTACAAGCGATGCACAGCGTGTCGTGTGTTTCCGGATCCATGTTCAGACGCGGCGCGCCATGAAAACGCGGCGCAACGTCGGGACGGTGCTTGGGATATTGCTCGGTGTAGATTCCCTTGCCCGCAATCGGATCGCTGCCCGTCAAGGCACCAATGTTGTATTTGAGCGTTAGCTTCAGACCTCGCAGCAGATCCACCATGAAAAAGCGTTGGACCTTTTCGATGAACTTGGGTTTTGGAACTTTAACTAAAGGCATATAGAGATTTCCGATCACTAAAGATCCCGAGCTTCACTACATCTCTGTGTGGCCTCGGTGTTCTCTGCGTCTCTGTGGTGAGTGGCTGCCGATAAACATTCACCACAGAGACACAGAGAAACACAGAGGTTGCACAGAGAAAAAAAACATCGACGCTTCTAGCCCTCGTTGACCACAGCCGGCACGGCCGGCTTGCCCTGCGGAATATTAACCAGCCTGATGTTGCGTCGCTGACTCTTCAAATTGAAATCTCTCGAACGCCAGTTAATCCGACCCAGCAGTAAGCCGGTCACTGCCAAACCGATTAAGCCCAACACAATCATCACGCCCTTACCGGTTCCGGTTAGATTCAGTCCACCGGAGAGCGAGTCGATCGTCTTCAATCCGCGCCACCCATTCAGAGCCTGGACCACAAAAATTGAGATCGCGGAAGTTCCAATGTTGATTAGGGAGGCCGGAATCAACCACTTCCATCCGATGTCCATCAGTTGATCGTAACGAAAGCGCGGCAGGGTCCAGCGCAACCAGAAATACAGGTAAAGAATGACCGACAGTTTAACAATAAAGACCAGGAGGCTGACTATAACATAGAGGTTGTGGTAACCCTTCGCTTCAGTCATTTGATAAACGAAAGGAAAATACCAGCCCCCGAGATAGACCGTCACGGCCACCGCGGACACAACAACCATCGCCGCATACTCAGCCATGAAGAAGAGCGACCAGCGAAATCCGGAGTACTCCGTATGGAAGCCGGCGACTAATTCTGATTCAGCCTCCGGAAGGTCAAAGGGTGCACGATTGTTTTCCGCAATCCCGCTGACCAGAAAAATCAGGAAGCCGAGTGGTTGATAAAAAAGGAACCAAATGGAGTCGCCACTCTGCGCGTTAACGATGCTGGAGAGCGACAGCGTGCGCGCAAACATTAGCGCGCCAATTAACGAAAGTCCCATCGCCACTTCGTAGGAAATCATCTGCGCGCTTGAGCGCAACGCTCCGAGAAGCGAGTACTTCGAATTTGACGACCAGCCCGCAAGGATCAACGCCAGCACACCCACACTTGAAACCGCGAGCACAAAAAGCAGGCCAATGTTTATGTCTGCAATCACGGCCCAGTCGGGACCGAAAGGAACGACTACGAAGACGATGAAGGCTGCCGCGACCGCGATGTAGGGGGCGATAAAGAAGATCCAGCGATCCGCTTTGTCAGGAATGAAATCTTCCTTGGTGAGCAATTTGATGCCGTCCGCGATGGGCTGCAGAATTCCCCACGGCCCGACACGCATTGGGCCGAGCCTCGCTTGCATGAAGGCTGAGACTTTTCTTTCCAGGTAATTTGCTGCGGCAACCCAACCAGTGACCAGCGAGATAACCAGGACAACCTGAATGAACGGCCAGACGACATGGTTCACCGTGTCTGCGCTGAAGAATTTCAGCAGCAGGTCACTAATGAAGTCGATTGGAAGAAAAAGAAGCACTCAACCTCTCCGATTTTCTTGCTTTCCTCTGTGCGACATCTGTGTCCTGTGCGTCTCTGTGGTGAATGCTTTCAGACTCGGACCTACCACAGAGACACGGAGAACACTGAGGTTGCACATAGAGATCATCTGTCGATCTCACCCAGCACTATATCGAGCGTTCCAATAATCGCCACCACGTCCGCCACCAGGTGGCCCACGCACATTTGCTTTAACGCCTGCAGATTAATGAATGAAGGCGGGCGCACACGCACACGCCATGGCTGCGCGGTACCGTCGGAAACCAGGTAGCAACCAATCTCGCCTTTCGGTCCCTCTATGGAATGGTAGTAATCCCCTACGGGCGGCTTCACGATCTTGGGCAACTTCGCATTCACCGGACCGTCGGGAAGCTTGTCCATCGCCTGATCAATAATGCGCCGCGACTGTCGCATTTCCTCGAGGCGGACGAGGTACCGATCATAAGTGTCGCCGTTTTCGCCGAGTGGAATATCAAAATCCATATCAGCGTAGGCTGCGTAAGGCCGCGACTTGCGCACATCCCAGGCCACCCCTGAACCGCGCAGCGCCGGGCCGGACAAACCAATCGCCACCGCCTCTTCTCCGGAAATCACACCAATGCCAACGGTTCGGCTCAGCCAGATGCGATTCTCCGAAAGCACAGTTTCATATTCATCCAGACGCTTGGGAAAGTTGCTGACAAAGCGACGCACATCAACGTCAAAATCGTCGTACGCATCATTCGGCATGCCGCCCACTCGCCAGGCGTGGCAGGTCAATCGCGCGCCGAACTGTCGCTCAAAAATCTTCAGGATCTCTTCGCGTTCGCGAAACGCCCAAAGCAGTACGGTCACTGCGCCGATGTCGAGGGCATGCGTAGCCAGCCAAAGAAGATGAGAAGCAATGCGATTGAGCTCAGTAAGAATGGTCCGCAGGTAATGTGCGCGAGGTGGGACAACCAGCCCCATCATCTGCTCGACCGTTTCCACCCACACCAACCCGTTCGAAACTGCCGCGATGTAATCGAGCCGGTCCCAGTAAGGCGCGATCATCGTGTACATACGATTCTCGGCAATCTTCTCCATGCCGCGATGGAGGTAGCCAACATCGCAATCGAGATCGATTACCGTTTCACCGTCGAGTCTGAGGACGATGCGGAGCACGCCGTGCGTAGACGGATGCTGCGGGCCCATGTTGAGCACCATCTCGGGACTATCGAGCAGCGTCTCTTGAGTTGTGGCGATCTCTACCTGATGCATAAACTTGTTCGACAAACTTCAGTTTGTCGTGCGCTTCAATCTGATTCAGAACATCGACAAACTAACGCTTGTCGGGACTCCTCACGCTGCTACGGGCGCCGGCTCCGCGGGAACATAACAGCCGGTCACGCTCCATGGCTCTATGACCAAACCAATTTCCGTGGCCTCGCCGGCTGCGCGTTTATCTAAAAGCTTGGTGACAATCGCCAATGCAGCGCTCGCCTTATTCCAAACATTCCGCGGCGCCATCGTTTCGGTTAAGACATAGCCAGCCACCTTCGCCGCCTCCGGCGTTTCAAAAACCTTAGCTTCATACTGGGCGGCAATCTCTTTTGGCGTCATATCGGCTGGTCAATGGTAAATAGTGAATGGTAAATGGTGAGCGAGCGCATTGAATTCAATTCCTGACTATTCACTATTTACCATTCACCATTTACTTGTCTTTGGGCATCACTTCTTTATCGCCCTGGAAGATCTCGCGCATCATCCGCTCCTGCGGGACGGACAGTATCTCCAGTCCGTATGCGCGTCTTTGCTCCAACTGCTCCTGTTGGACATCGGTCATCTCGGGCAAGTGCTTTTCCGTCCACTCGTTTTCGATAAATTCGAGGGCGTAGTCTTTTCTGAGCGGATACCCGATCCAGTCAGGCGGCAACAGAATTCTTCTCAAGTCCGGATGATTGCTGAACGTGACGCCAAACAGATCGTAAACCTCTCGCTCCATCCAGTTTGCCGACGGCCAAACACTGGTCACACTTTCAACGCTCCCCTTCTCCGTGGTTCCCACTTTCAATCGCACCCGCTCGTTTCGTTTGATCGAAAGCAGGTTGTAGACGATCTCGAGCGGTGCTTCGCGATTCATCGGATAATGGACGCAGGTTAGATCGGAAAGATAGTTGAACGGAGTTTCCTCATCTCGTCGAAGAAAATCACAAACGTCAACTATGCGACTCGCTTCGATGCGGATGGAAATCTGGCCAATAAACTCTACTGCCTCGAGTACGGCTCCTTCAAACTGCGTTTTCAACTTCTTGACGAGGCCATGAGCGGAAGCGTCTGTAGGCTTTGGTCCTTCTTCTTTCTTCTTGACCGGTGGTTTGGGCGTGCCCGGGGCTGCTGTTCCCGAGGCTGGCGGCGCAGCCTTTTCAGCAAGAGATTCTTTGACGGCTGCCACGCGCGACTTGGCCTGCTCGACCATCGCCGCTTTTTCCTCGTCAGCGCCGGCAGCCTCGCCTGCATCGGGAATGGCGGAAGGCGGCGGCGTGCCCGTGGATCCAGCAGGAACGATTACCCCTGGCGCCTCCGCCTTCGGATCGTCCGTGGGTTCCTTCAGCTTGTCGTTGTCGTCCGCCATAAGCCTTCGGTTCTTATAACCACACTCTGACCAGCAGTGCGATTCACTTTCGCGATCGCGCTAAGAGTTCTGATTCGTTATGTAAAAGCTATTGCAAAGGGTCGGCAGAAATGGATTTAAGCATGACCGTAACTTAGTGTCAACAAACTTGTTCTCGACAGATCGTGGTAAGGCAAACTGTTAGTTTGCGTCCCAGGATTCACGACCAATCGACGCATACGAAGTCTCGATGCAGCCGCAAACTAACAGTTTGCTTTACAAGGGCAAACTTGACGATGTTGTGCACGTACCCCTATCATGGCTCGTTTGTAAATGGCAGCATTTAGCTGTCTATCGCTAAGGGTTAGAGAGAATCATGAAACCAGAAATCCATCCGCAGTATCAGGAAATCACAGTCACCTGCGCCTGTGGCGAAAGCTTCAAGACGCGCTCCACCAAGAATGGTGACCTACACGTGGAAATCTGCTCCGCCTGTCATCCGTTTTTCACCGGCAAGCAGAAGCTTGTCGACACCGCCGGACGCGTCGATCGCTTTAACAAGCGCTATGGCAAAAAGACTCCCGCGGAAACGACTGCAGCCACTCAGTAAGAATCTTGCGAGGACTACTGCTTGAGTTTTAAGCACTAGCAAACTTTTCGAATCCAGACGCCGGCGAGAAATCGTCGGTCGCTATTTGTGTATCCCACACGCGGCGACCGAGATCAAATCGCCGGCGTTAGTCTTGTGGGAGTCAAGCAGTCCAGAGTTCAAGCTTTAGCTTGCTGGTACCTTGAGACGGACAACCTGAAGGTTGAACTCTAAACTGCTTGCGGAGGAAGAACCATTGAGCACCAATGAGCGAGATTTAATAGTCGGTGGGCAGGCAGTAATTGAGGGCGTGATGATGCGCACTCCAAACGCCTACGCTGTTGCCGTCAGGAAAGCGGACGGAACGATCGTCAACATTTCGGCGCGTTTGCCGAAGTGGAGTGACAAATACCCGCTTTTGAAGCTGCCCGTGCTCCGCGGCAGTGCGGTGCTCATTCAATCAATGGGTCTCGGAATCAAAGCGTTGAATTATTCGGCCAATGAGGCATTTGGCGACGCACAAGAGGCTGAAGCGAAGCAAGTCCAGGTCGCGCTGACCCCCGCAGTAATTGAAGGCGAAGGCGACTTTGCCGGAATCACCGGCGCGATGCCTGGCCTGTTTCCCATTCCGACTGAGAAGCGTCCGAAAGATGAACTCAAGAAAGGTGGCACCGCTGCCGCAGCGGGCTCGATCGTTTTTGCCATCATCTTCAACATCTTGCTTTTCGTGGCGGCGCCGCTGCTGTTGACCAATGCCCTTTTCATCGGCGCCGGATGGGCCACGCCCCCTGCCGTGCAGACCGCGGCGCCTGTCGATTCCAGCGCCAGTTCGACCTCAATAGCAGACGCAAGCAAAGCCGCGCCGCTTGCAGAGCCAGCCTGGTACTCAAAAGCCTGGACCTCGGTTCGAAGTTATCTTCATCCCGTACGGCCGTCGATATCATTTAACCTGGTCGACGGGGTGATTCGCATGAGCTTCTTTTTGATAATGATCTTCAGCTTTTCGCTGATAAAGGACATCAGGCGTGTGTTCGAGTATCACGGCGCAGAACACAAGACAGTGTTTACCTGGGAAGCCGGGTTGCCGCTCACAGTTGAAAATGCGCGCCCGCAACCGCGGCAGCATCCGCGATGCGGCACCAGTTTCCTGATGGTAGTGATGCTGGTTTCGATTGTTCTGTTCTCGGTCATAAAGTTTGACTCGTTGCTTTTTAATTTCCTCGTGCGCCTGGCTTTGATGCCTCTGGTTGCGGGCCTCTCTTACGAGATCATCCGCCTGTCCGCGAAGAAGGAGAGCGGTTGGTTCTTCAAAATGATGACCCGCCCTGGCGTGTGGCTGCAAAATATTACGACGCAGGAACCTGATGATCAGCAGCTTGAAGTGGCGCTGGAAGCATTGAAGGAATCACTGAAGTTGGAACCAATAACAGGCGAGCCTGCGCTCGCACCATTGTCCTAAATTCTTATGTTAGAACGACTCGAACAAATCGAAGCCCGTTACGAAGAACTCGCCAGCGAGCTCTCCGCTCCTGAGTTGCTGTCCGATCAGGCGGCTTACACTAAGGCTGCGCGGCAACATCGAACGCTGGGCGAAATCGTAAACAAGTATCACGCCTGGAAAACGCTCACGGGAGAGTTGGAAGGCGCTCGCGAGCTGGCCGAGATCGCCGATGACGACGAGATGCGCGACATGGCCCGACTTGAAGTGGAGACGCTGCAGAAGAAATTGGAGACCAGCGAAACTGAGTTGAAGTTGCTGCTGGTTCCTTCCGATCCCAACGACGAGAAGAACGTCATCGTCGAAATTCGCGCCGGCACCGGCGGAGACGAAGCCACGCTATTCGCCGCAGAGATGCTGCGAATGTATGGGCGCTACGCTGAAAGACAGGGTTGGAAGTTTGAAGTTCTTGATGCTTCCGAGTCGGGAATTGGCGGCTTCAAGGAAGCCATCGCTTTGATTGAAGGCGAAAAGGTTTATTCAAAGCTCAAACATGAATCAGGCGTGCACCGGGTGCAGCGCGTGCCGCAAACGGAGGCCAGCGGGCGCATACACACTTCTGCAATTACCGTGGCCGTGCTACCCGAGGCAGAAGAAGTCGACGTGAAGATCGATCCAAAGGAACTTCGCATAGATACGTTTTGCTCATCCGGCCCGGGCGGACAGTCTGTAAACACTACCTATTCAGCGGTGCGCATCACCCACCTGCCGACAAACACCGTGGTATCGATGCAGGACGAAAAGTCGCAAATCAAAAACCGCGAGAAGGCGATGCGTGTTTTGCGCGCGCGTTTGCAGGAAATGGCTGAACGTGAGCAACACGATGCCTTAGCTAGCGAGCGACGTTCACAGGTGGGCTCAGGCGATCGTTCAGAAAAGATAAGGACCTACAACTTCAAAGAAAACCGCGTCACCGACCATCGCATCGGTCTCACAATTCACCAGCTTGACCTGGTGATGCAGGGAAACATCGATGAGATTATTCAGGCCCTTGTCTCCCACGATCAGGCCGAAAAAATGAAAGCCGAGGCTGTCGCCGCTTAGATAGTTTCGAGTGCCGAGTTTCCAGTTTCGAGTTCAGAGCCGGGGCATTCGGATCGCGAGCCTTGAGCTTCGCTCGCGTGTCTCGGGTTTAGACTCCCTCCGCTTGAAACTCAAAACTCGAAACTCGAAACTCGGAACTCGAAATTCGAAATTCGAAACTAATGTATTCGTCCACCCACGTTATTCTCGTTCGCCACGGACAATCACAGGGAAACGCTGAAGGTCGCTTCGGCGGACACACTGATACTCCGCTGTCGAGTCTTGGTCGGAAGCAAGCAGAAGCCACGGCGAAAACGCTCGCGGCGGAAAAGGTAAATGCGATTTACTCAAGTGATCTGCGCCGCGCAGTTGAAACTGCGACACCCCTGGCTGCTTTAACCCGTGCCCCTCTGCTGAGGACAGATTCGTTGCGTGAACGCAGTGTAGGTGTGATGGAAGGATTGACTTTTGCGGAGGCCGCTGCGCAACACCCTGAACAATATCAAGCGCTGCTGCAACGCGATTTCGATCATGTGCTGCTGGGCGGCGAAAGTTACCGGCAAATGCTGGATCGCGCGGCGGCCAGGCTCGACGAGACCATTCAAAAACATCGAGGCGGCCGGGTAGCGATTTTCACGCATACCGGAACCATATGCATTTTGATTCTCCATCTCATGGGCGCACTCGACTCCCCTACCCTCAAGCCTGTTTGGATCGGCACGCAAAATTGCGGCCTCGCACGCTTCGAACTACGAAGCGACGGATTCGTCCGCGTGCTTGCGATCAACGACACGCGCCACCTGGCCAACATCTAATATCTGATTCCAGAACTCGTGCAGTTTACTTTGCGATCTTTGCGAGACCTTCGCGTCCTTTGCGGTTTGTGCGAAGAAACACCGCAAAGGTCACCAAGCCAAACGCAAAGTCTCGCAAAGAAGAGCAGTTCAAGTTTCAAGCTGCGCCAGTGCACCTGATCCTATCAGCTTGCTATCCTGGCTCCCTCAGCATTCGCCCAATCACACAGCGCCTTCACATCTGCCGGTGAAAGTTTGGAGCCCGGGTGTAATGGCGTATAACTGGACAGCGGCATCATGCCGTCTTCCACTTCTTCACAAATCTCCTGCAGCTTCTTCTCTTTTTGATTTTGAGGGAGTTTGCCCCACTCAGAGAAATTCAAATGCCGGCGGCCGTCGTCCACGTGATCGACAACAAACCACGAAACAGGCGTAACGTTCGTGTACCAGGGCCAACGGGTTTTGTTTGAATGACAATCGTTGCAGGATCGATCAAGGATCGCGGCTACTTGCGGGTTTACCTGCAAGTGCGCTTCGCTTGTTTGTGAGGGGTCAATCGCGGGATTAGTGCGCGCCGGCTGCCAGACTTGCGCGATCACAAATGCGCAGGCCAGGACAATTACAAACCACTTTATTACTTTTCGGAGTGTCCTCATTCGGCCTCGTTCCTCGAAGTCCTTGCCATGAAAACGTCGCGACCCTCGGCCGGGATCGTTTCTAAGTAACGCTCAACCTCCGACGCGCATTAACACCGGACCTGAAGGCTAGCGCCCCGTGCAATTCCGCGTACAGCGCTCAACCTTGATATCCCGAACGCCTCGCAGAACGCCGTCAGCTCCACGTCTAAGAGTCAGGACCGCAGAAAAGTTTGCGGCGCCGGCGCTAGCGCGCATCTGCTCAGTGACAAACGGATCGTCGCTGAAATGATATTCATCGATCCAATACTCCGGATAACCCGGGCCAGAAACATAGGCGTGGATGTGCGCGGCATTGCGGCTGTCCGGATAAGAACCCGGCTTTATCGTGCGAAACTCGTACCGCCCATCAGCCCCGCTGCGCACCACTCCATGGATGCGCGTGTCACGATTGTCGCCGCCGTTGCCGCTGGTCGAATACACGCCCTTAGCGTCAGTTTGATATACGAAGAGATTAATCCCTTCCAGTGGTGTGCGGCCGTCCGGCGCATAGATCGTTCCGGAAACTATCAGTGGTTCTCCGGGTTCCTTGTCCGTTACGATCGTAACTTTAGCCGGCACAGGCTCACCCAAACTGAGACCGTTAGACTTCGCAAGAGACGGGTTCTGTTGACTACAACTCAGCGAGACCGTCGCTACGAATGCAATTGCGAAAACCGGTCGCCTGGTCAGATAACGCTTGCGCATGATTTGTTTGACTAACTTGTTTGCCATAACCCCTCCTCATTCCTATTGCTTTTTCACTTCTGGCAAATGCCCACCGTCCAAGGACCACTTCTTTCTCCGACTGCCCACTGCCCATTGCTCACCGCCTACTGGTTTACCGCCCGCTTTCTTAAAGCCTGAATCCCCGATCCAGCTATTCTCCAGATAACCTTTCCAGAGATGAAGCATCTTCTCGTCTAGCTGAAGGCAACCATCTCGCGTCACCTCTTTGGGCGGCGGTGCCAGCAGAGCCATGCGCTCAAATACCCGCTCACGTTGCTGCCCCTTGACCCGGTACAACAAATGCCAGAGCGTAAGCGTGTCGCGGTGTCGGGCATCTGCAATCACTTGATTCAAAACCGCAGTTCTTTGATCGTCCGTTAACCCTTCATCAAAATCGAGCTTCGTCAACGCGGCCTTAAAACTCTCAGAAGCGTCCGCAAAATACGGAGTGCCTGGGCCAATTCCAGGGCGCGTGGCACAGGATGCCCCGGCGGGCACGATGGATTCGATATCTCGCAGTTGCATCGCAACCCAACCGGAGGTGACGTGCAGCAAGCTCGCGCCCAGGTCATCAACTTCAAGCGTGTAAGCGCAACCTAGGTCGGCCGCAATCCCTGATGGTGTGTTAACAAAAAACAGCCGCGGTGGCGCAAAAATCTTCGCGCTCATGCGGCCGCGCGCGAGCTCGAGCCGGTGTTCAGTGGGTTTCGTTTCAACCAAACGCACACGCGTATTTGGATCAACTTCCACATGGCCAATTGTGCCGACTTCAATCTGCGCGCGGGACGCGCCATCCGTTTCGAGCCATTCTCCAACTGCAAGCTGGCCCTTGTCGCTAATTCTCGAAGAACCAACCAGCGGCGCGCCATCAAGCCGTGCTACTTCCCAAAACGGCCGCGACTCGCGCGTGAAGAGCCATAAGGCGCCGATGCCAATCGCCAACATCAGGCCTGCGGCAATTGCCGCAAACCTCAACATCCGACCGGAATGCGTTTGTCCATACCTCCCTGACAACTGCACCGTTGGCTGCACATCGACGGGCGTATCGAGTTGAGCTTCAATGTTGGCCCAGAGTGAAGCGGGCGCTGCAAACTGTGGTATCTGCTCTGCGAGTTTTGCTCCCAGTTTGATCTGTTCGAAGTCAGCACGGCATTGAATGCAACCGATCAAATGCTCGGCTACCTGCTGCGACTCAGCAGTGGTCAGCGCCCCATTGCAATACGCCGACAATTCTTCGTTAACGTGCTTCGAAACCATCTCACTCTCCCAAACTTCCACGGTAGGACAGGCATTCCTGCCTGTCCCTTCTCTGTCCACCTGGACTGCATACTCACTGTCAAAATTGACAGGCAAGATTGCCTATCCTACTTTCTCAAAGTTGCGCCCGCAGGTGCGACAGCTTCTTCGCCAGGCTTTGATGCCCACGATTGAGCCGCGACGAAACCGTGCCCATCGAACACTCCAGCACCTCAGCAATCTCTTCGTAGGAAAGTCCCTCGCCATATTTCAAAAGAATCGGCATCCGCAGTTTTGGGGTCAGCTCATTAATGGCGGTTTGCACCTGCTCTGAAACTTCAAGCCTCGCGAATTGCCTTTCCTGCGGACATCGATCGTGATTCGTCTCAATCGGATTATCATCCAACTGAAGCAAGCGGCCGCGTTTGCGTTGTTCATCGATACAGGCGTTAACCACCAGGCGGTATAGCCATGTCGTAAACGCCGAGTCGCCGCGAAAGTGTCGTATCGAATTAATCAGTTTCAGAAATATCTGTTGCGACACATCGCTTGCGGCTGCCTGATCGCCGCTCATGGAATAAACAGCGATTGAAAATACTTTGTCTTTGTAAGCCTCAAACAACTCACGGAAAGCCTCGCGGTCGCCCCTTTGGCAGCCTTCGATAACGCGGTCGTCAATCTTTGGTTCGGCCATCACCGCGCGCTGCTCCATCCGGCCCTCCGTCTTGACCTATCAGACGTTAGACGGAGGCTTATCGATTTTTCTTCCAAAGGGTGGAGAAGAAAGTCTATTGGCTAATCGCCATCTGGGGATTTCCTTGCGCCGATTGTAATCGCGACTCGCGCCAGTAGTGAACAATAGTGTGAAGGATTCAATTTTATGGAACTTCTTACGGTTAATATGCCTCCTTGCTTTGCGACTTTGCGGAACCCGTCGCGTCGTTCTTCACTTGAGTGTGAACCGATGACTCCTTGGAGTGCGCCGACCTGTCGGCGCCTTGACCTGTCGGCGCCTTGGCCTGTCATTCCCGTTTATGACTCTGCCTGCCGCACTGCGGCTGCAACGCGGCGGGCATGCAACCCCAGGCCAAAAGTAGTGTCCTAATTTCCATTTTCTCTGTGCCCATCTGTGCGCTCTGTGCCTCTGTGGTGAATAAACCGAAGCGAGGATTCACCGCAGAGACACGAAGGAGGCACAGAGGATTTCAAATTAGGACACCACCCGGGCCAACTCATCGCTTGACCGAAACGTATGGGTTCTCCACAATGCACTCGAAGTTACCCAGCTTCGCCTTGGCTCCCGATCACGGTTTCTTAATAACCAGGACAATTCAACCGTTCACTCCGAAAGGATGTCCCCCACATGCCTGCACGACTGTTTGCTCTTTTTTTGTTTACCATTCTGCTACCCGTGACCATTGCCGCCCAACCCTCTTCACGTGACGTGGAAAAGGAAAAACAGATCTGGACTCGGATTGAAGCCATTGGCCCGAAAGCACTCGACGACTTCAAAGCTGCCACCACGGCAATGGACGCGGGTAACTTCGAGGAGGCCGTGCGCTTGTACGCATCGGCGCTCGCAAAAGCACCGGAATCCGACGATATCCTGCGCCGGCTGGGCCTTTCATTAGTTGGTCAGGGAAAGACGAGCGAAGGGATCGATCTGCTTGAGCAAGCGGTAGAGGCAAATCGCTCACCCGAAAATTTAATCAGCCTGGCCACTTACCTGGCATACCCAGCTGAGGGTAGGGAAGGTTCGCCAAAGGATAAGCAGCGTGCTTTTGCCCTCGCAAGGGAAGCTAACCGATTACCGAAAACCGCGGACGATCCCGACTACCTGGGCGTGCTGGGACAGCTGGCTCTGGAACATAACGACGTCAACGAGTTTCGCAGCGTGACCGAGCAACTCGTCGCCCGCCATCCCGGATTGATGGTTACTCACTACTACAGCGCCCTGTTGGCAGCCGCCGATGAAAAATGGATCACGGCCGAGAATGAAATGAAGGAGGCGGAGAGACTGGGGCTGCCTCACGCCGTCGCACAGGACTTCTATGATGCCGGTATCCACACTCGCGCGACCGTTTGGCGTTATGCAACCTATTCGCTCTGGTTGGTCGGCGCGTGGCTGTTGGGGCTTGGGTTGCTCTTCGTAATTGGCAAACTAATGTCCAGGAAGACCCTGCGTTCGATCGAAACCGCCGATCCGTCCACAGGCACCAGTAGTTCTGATGTCTCTCTCAGGCATTGGTATAAGAGGTTAATTAACCTCGCCGGGTTTTACTATTACATCTCGATGCCGGTGGTGATCTTCCTGGTCATCGCAGTGGCGGCATCAGTCGCCTATGCCTTCATGATGATCGGTCAAATCCCCATCAAGCTGGTTCTCGTTCTCGGTGTTGCCGCCATCGTCACCGTCTACAAAATGATTCGTTCCCTCTTCATCAAGATCGACAGTGAAGATCCGGGCCGAAGCCTTAAGGAGGAGGAGGCGCCGGCGCTCTGGGAGTTAACCCGGACAGTCGCTGAAGCGGTCGGCACTCGCCCAGTGGATGAAATCAGGGTTACCCCAGGAACCGATCTCGCGGTCTATGAAAAAGGAAGTTACCGGGAACGTTCTCAGGATCGAGCGCAGAGAATTCTCATTGTCGGCGTCGGGATTCTGAACGACTTTCCTCAGAATGGTTTTCGCGCAGTGCTCGCTCACGAATACGGCCATTTTTCACATCGAGACACAGCCGGCGGCGATATCGCGTTGCGAGTAAACGCAGACATGATGAAGTTTGGTTATGCGATGGCTTTGAGCGGGCAAGCCGTTTGGTGGAATATTGCCTTCCAGTTTCTGAAGGTTTACCACTTCATATTTCGGCGCATCAGTCACGGCGCTACGAGGCTTCAGGAGGTCCTGGCCGACAGGGTCGCGGCAACGAAGTATGGCCCCGGCGCTTTCGAGGAGGGACTGAAGCATGTAGTCAGGAAGGGAGTCGAATTCCAGCTGGCAGCTGAGATGGAGATTAACGAGTCGGCAAGTTCGCAGCGAGCGTTGCAAAATCTATATGCACTGCAAGTGACTGACAATCCTGATGTGGAGTCGATGGTGGCAGAGACAATGAATCGTGAAACCAGCGAGGACGACACGCATCCCAGTCCAAACGACCGCTTTCGTTTCATTCGAAAGATCGGCTTAGCCAACGAGCCGCCGGTTTCCGGCCAGGTCTGGGACTTATTCAAAGATAGAGAGGCACTAACCCTCGAGATGACAAAACTGGTTGAGTATCAACTGCAGGGCGGCTGAACTTAACGTGCTCCTTCGTCAGTTCCAATGTTTCAGGCCGTGTAGTAGTTCCTGTTTCGTGAGATTTAGTGTGGTTTCGTGGATCGTCCGCTCGGATTCGGAGGAATACGATCCACGAAATCACTAAGTGATACGAAAGAAAACTGGATAGAGTTAAGCCGTCACTACAACTTTTGGCGGCTCTGAGGTCGGCGGCAGTCCATCATCGTCGCCGTATTCCTGTTGCCGATGTACCGTGCCGTCAGATTCGAAAATGTAAGCGGAAGGCGCTTCACGCATGATGATGTCCTGAAGACGCATCAGGCCATAAAGCAAAGCTTCCGGGCGCGGTGGACAGCCGGGAATGTAGACGTCCACCGGGATGCAGCGGTCCACACCCTGCATCGTTGAGTAAGAATCGAATGGTCCACCCGTCGAAGCGCATGCGCCCATCGCTATCGCCCACTTCGGTTCAGGCATCTGCTCGTATACGCGTCGCACCACTGGGCCCATCTTCAAAGTCACCGTGCCGGCAATGATTATCAAATCACTCTGGCGCGGACTCGGGCGAAACACCCCGGCGCCGAATCTGTCGATATCAAAACGCCCGGCGCCCGTAGCCATCATCTCGATCGCGCAACACGCGAGGCCAAACGTCATGGGCCAAAGTGCAGACTTGCGCGCCCAGTTGACGACCGGCGCAGCCATGTCGACAGCCTTCGCACCCACACTGCGCCGCACCGCGTTCATCAGCGTGTCGAATCTTGTCAGCAGAAATCCGTCTTCGTGTTCAGCCATAGTGTTTAAGGGATGAGGGCGGAGGGATGAGGGATGACCACTCGTTCCCGATTCGCCGATTGGTTTCGCTTGATGCCCTTGGCCATACTTACAAACATGGCGATAAGCTCGTTCGTTTCTTTCTGCAGCGGTTCCAGACGTGCGTTATCCACTATTCCGGCTTCGCCAAGCAACTCTAACCAGTAAAGGCTCTCGTCTAATTCCTGTAGTCCACCTTCAATCTTGCTGATGAAGTCCGGATTCGACTTGGCGCGACATGCTTCTCGATAATGAGCACCCACAGAGGTCCCAGAACGGAGAATTTGCTTTCCCAACACCTGGGCTTCGGTAGTCTTTGGCAGAGCTGAGTAAAGTTTGATTATTCTTAAGGCGTAAAGTTTGGTCCGTTGTCTTAAGTCTTGTCGGCCCTCAGACTTCATCCCTCATCCCTCCGCCTTCATCCCTCAGCTTACGCCCACTCCAACGCGCCTTTGCGCCAGGCGTAATAGTAACCAACAATCAGGATTCCGATGAAGACAAACATTTCGATCAGCGCAAACTTCGTAAACGAAAAATCTTCGCCCATGAAAATGATGGCCCACGGCAGCAGAAAGATCGTCTCCACGTCGAAAATCAAAAACAACATCGCTACGATGTAATAACGAACGGTAAAACGCGAGTGGGCGTCTGTCTTCGGATCGATGCCACACTCGTAAGGCCGCATCTTTCCCTTCCCCCACTTGGCCGGACGGAGAAACCTGCCGAGCACAACCGGAAGAATCGGAAAGGCCACCGCCACAACGAAGAAAATCATCACTGGCCAGTAAGCAGTGATCGGCGCGCCGACGTTTATGGGCGCAGTCGGGTTTACAGTTGTAGCCGCGGCGAGTTCTGTCGTTGCCTGGAACAGCATCGTGGTTCGAAACTAGGTTGTTAAGAATGAAAGCGAATGCGATTTCTGAAAGATCGCGAAAATCTTAAGCGCGTGCGCGATCCTTGTCAACGAAGACTTGTGAGTTGGTGGTGTCCTAATTTGAAATCCTCTGTGCGTGTCCTTTGTGTCCTCCGTGTCTCTGTGGTGAATCTTCGCTTGGGTTTGTTAACCACAGAGGCACAGAGACGCCGAGGGGGCGCAAAGAATTCAAATTAGTACCCTACCTTTCGAGGCACTACTCGCTCCTGCTCGCACCGTCACCTGGAGAACCGGGTTCAACCCTTTAGTCTGAGCTTACTTCCCCAACGGAATGCGGGGAACATGAACGAACGCGGTTCCTTTAGATCCGCGGTGCCACCCACGATGAATCCGCGCACAGCCATTTGATCATCGACCACCGGCGCGCCCGCGGATCCTGGCGCAACCGCACAGGCAAGTTCAACTGTGTGGCCGCAGTGATAGCCGCTTAAGTCCAGCGGAAACTCAACCCCACTCTTCACGGTCCCAGTGGAAAGTCCGAATGGCACATGCTCTCGTTTTCTGTTCTTCAACTTTTCAGGAAACGAAGACTGGTGTTGCACCGCCACGCCAATCTGTATGGGCAACTTCGCAGACACTGGGGCATTATTCAGTCGCAGCCCTGGCACCTCCAACTCCTTAGGTACTTCCAATAAGAGCGGGCCGAAGCGATCGCCTGGCACCAGTCTGATTGCCTTCGTGGGCAAGTGCACCCCGCGCGAGGTAACAATCTCGTTCACATTAAAGCCGGTGATCTTCGGGTCACTCATACAGCCGTCAACTACTATCACTCGCGGTTCGGCCAGCACGAACCCGGTCATGCCGATCAACTCATACTGCGGATTCCAGATTCCAACTACGGCAGCGAGCAAGTCGTCAACGGTAGTGGCCGTCTGGACCACGATGCTTTTGGTTCCGGGTGATGAAGCAGCTTTCAAAGGTTTCCCTCGGCGTGAAGCGGTGGGAACACTCTCGGTTTTGCCGGTAAGCGTCTCACCCTTTTGAGGTTTCTTGCGTCGAGGTGATACGGCGGCTTTAATTGGTTCGGCGGATTCTTGCGCGGCGGCAGCAACCGGGGCAGGAACTACTCCCAGTTCGTGCGCGAGTTTTGTAAACAAGGATTCAAACGAACAATCGGTGCTCACAACTTCCTCAATACCCTCGCGCTCGGCATCGGAGAGATGGGTAGGATGCTCGCTGTAGTTTGTAAACCAAACCCTGCCGCCGGAGTTCAGCACCATGTTTGCAATCCGCGGGTCCTTCAAACTGTAGCCGACCGTCAGGAAGTCTCGGCCTGCGACAGCAGCGGTCAACTGCGGCCAGATGCCTTCGAGATAATCGTCCATCTCCGCGAGGGTCCAGGCCATTTGGCGGTAGAAAAGATCGCCGTGGAGCTTGATGATCTTGAGGCGCGGATCCGGTTGGGAAAGCAACAGGTTCATGCGCTCCGGACGGATGACGCCATTGATAAGCACGACATAGTGGCGGCGTTTGAGATTGGCTGAAGCTAACGCATCATCGAGCAACGGATCGAAATTGGCGGTAAGCACCAGATCGAAAACGCGCGATGCGCAAAGGTCGGCGAGGGCCCGATAACCTGGCGTGACTACGCCGGGATCCATCGTTTGCAAATGATCTTCCAGCAACTCGTAACGGGCCAGGGCGGTCTTGCGACTGATTTGATCGCAAAACTTCTCTCGCACGTCCGGGTCTTTGGGATCCAGTTTCAACCGGACGAACAACTCTTCCATCGCCGCCAGCCCCGCCCCCTTCGACGCGCCCGCGCCCAGCAACAAAACGGGTCGAGGCCGCCCCAGAAGCTGAAGCTCCTTCAAGTAGTCGACTAGTTCTGAAAGTTTTCGTTTGGGCATAGCAACGACTGTGAGTTCCCGGTGTTTCGAGTAAGCGCTTAATCGTACTCGGAGTTGAATAGACAGGGCAACGAATTACTCGGTAAGAACCCCCGACGCTTTGAGTGCGGATCGCGATTCTACCTAACGCTATCGCGATCCGCTGTCGAGGGAAAGCTCTGCCCTACGCGCGTACCGCTGTGGCTCGTTCACGCAGCGCTCTTCCGCGTTCGCATGTCGCGCCTCGTCGTTTTGCGTATCGCTATCCTTGAGCGGCCCTCCGGGTGCGATGAGCGAGCGCCCGGGAACGATGAGCGAGCCTCCGGGGAGGATGAGCGAGCCTCCGGGAACGATGAGCGAGCCCTCGGGGACGATGAGCGAGCCTCCGGGAACGATGAGCGAGCCCTCGGGGACGATGGAGGAACCGCAATTGGAACCAATATTGAGATTTACTCAGAAATTGCGATTCTGCGGGACCTTGTGACGTCGCTTGCCGAGCGGAATCAAGCAGAAGCCCGCGCGTAAGCAAGGGCTCTTTCCCGGACGTTTCACACTTCTTTCGGTTCCATGAGCCCTCCCTGACGGTCGGGCTTCTGCCTGTTCTTTCGAACTGCCGCTGGGGAATCCGGCCCGTTAGGCGATGGCGTGACAGAGAACGGGGCGAGCTACCACCCCTTCGCGGCTTCCTCGGCGTCTTCGAGTTCTTCCTTCCGCCGCCAGTAGCCACATTGCTCAATCAGCTTCCGCGCCGCCGCGAGATCGTCCTTCGCCACGCGTGCCGTGCCGTCTGGATTCTTATCCCACGGATAATTCATCCCTCCGCCTTCATCCCTCATCCTTCCAAAGAGTCGCGCGCGATAAAGATGAATGTCCGCCATGAACAACCGCATCGGCCCACGCTCCGCGATTTCCCAGGCTTCGTCCAAGTCCTCCTGCGCGCTCTCGGTCCCAGTGTGCACGCCTGTTAGACTTCGAAGCCAGGCGCGGGTGAGGAGGGCGCTGGGAATGTGGTGCGTCGTTCCGGCGCGGCGGAGGGCGTTCACGGCAGCGTCGATCGAAGTTTTGAGTAGGTTTTGAGTCTTGAATGGCAAGCCGCCCACATCAAGCACGACTTCGTAGAGCGCGGCGCAGCTTAGCGTGAGGTGGTTGAGGGCGAAGTCGAGAAGGGGCGCGCCCGCGAATTGCTCCGCCCAGTTGAGCGTCTGCGCCGCGCGCTGAGTGACGGCATGGCAGGATTCAATCGAAGTTTCAAGTTCTAAGTTTCGAGTTTTGAGTCTAAGCATCTTTTGCCACGCGGCACGCTCGGGGGCGCCGAGGAGCAGGGCGCAATATTTGAACCCGCGCACCGAGTAGAGCATCGGGTAATCGGGCTGCATCTCGGTCTGCATTTGCTCGGCCTCGCGGAAGCGCGTCTCCGCCTCGGTCCGGCGACCCGCCTGGTGCAGGGCGTCAGCGTGGGTCGCGGGACTGATCATCCGCTGACCCGCATCGCCGCTGTGGTCGGCGTAGGTCATGGACTGCTCGGCGTCCCCCACCGCCCCGCCCACATCGCCCAGAGTCAGTTCCAGCTCGCTCAGGTTGCTGGCGTCGAGGGCGGCCTCTTTCCAATTCTCCTGCCTGATGCGCATTGCCAAGCCAGCCCGCATGGGCTCGAAGGATTCCGTCAGCCTGCCCAAGGCACGCAAGCGGAAACCGGCAAGGTTAAATAGCAAAGCTTGGATGTCCTCCGAAAGCGCAGTCGAAACGCGATTCCAAGGTTGTTCAAAGAAACAGGCTAGTGCTCCCAAGTCTGAACCGAACGCGCCGAGTTTATGGACTGCGTAGTCTTCATGCGTGCGTCGGATGCGGTCGCGGTAAACCTTTTCACGCGCTTCACTCTGCAACCCCGCCTTGCAGCCGTGGGCCACAGCTTGGTAGAGCGGTTGGAGGTCTTCGAGCGTGGGCTGGGGTTTGTCCGGCGTGCTCTCGCAGAGGTATTCGTAGAGCCGTTTATGACCGGCACGCCAGGCATCGGGGTTAATCGCCTTCAACTGCGCCCCGAAATACTCGCGAATCAGCGGGTGGCAATCGACGGAATCATCATCCTTGATGCCAACGAGACTAATTTCCTGTAATCGGCTGAGCGCAATCTTCCAGTCTTTGTGAGAACTGCCAGTGAGTGCATCACTCAATCCGGCGATCGGCAGTTCAGCTCGCAAGGCCGTCAAGCAACCATTCGATGCCGGCCGATCGAACAGTCCCAGCAAACGTAGAATTGCCAATTGCCGTTTAGCTTGTTCATCACCCGCCTCGAACCATTTCTCGTAAGCTTCGATCGCTTTAAACGCGTGTCCATATTTACGAGTTGCATCATTCTTGTACTCTGCCTCCGCGTCGGCCAACTTCATGCGGTCGCGTCGACGAATGTCGCCATCTTCGGTCAGCTTCAAGTATTGTCCGATCAAAAACAACGTCAGCGCGTGTCCATGCACCTCAATGCTAGCCTGTTGCAGTTCCTTATCATCGCGAGCAATAATTTTCTCACCGGCCCGGACCGCTCCCGCATAGTGGAGCAACGCCGCACCAGCGACCGGCGACAGAAATTCCAGCGCATGATCGATCGCCGACTTACCGTAGTGTTGCTTGATTTCATCGACCTTTTCACGAGTCGTCACAACGCACAGGCCCGCATTTCGACCGGCCAGTCCTCGCAGCAGCGTAGCCATCCCCGGGTCCGTCAACTGGCCGTGCATGGGCCCGGGCGGATACTGCAAAGGTTCCAGGCCATCCAGCACCAACAAGCAACGTTCCGCGCCGACCAGTTGCGCCAGCCGAGCGCCGCGTTCCTCAGGTCCACCACGATTTACGTCCGTCTCGCCAAAGAAAGTGAGGGCGGCGATGATGAACGTTTCCGCCGAGGCGGTGCCCTGATCTTTCGTGCCCTGGCTGTAGAACGACCAATCAAAGACACGCTCAGCCCCACGCCAATCCTTCATCGCCAGCTCGGCCATCCAACTTGCTACCAAAGACGTCTTGCCTTCGCCGCCTTTGCCTCGGACGACCACTACGTTCTTGTGCGAATCGTTCCAGGCATCGTCCAGCAACGTCAATTCCGGGTCTCGGCCAATTAGCACCTCAGCGGTGTGGCGCAGTCTTGTAGGAGGAACGTCAAAGCGGGATTCCAGCCGTGGGAGAATTTCGACGAGGTCACGGAGCACGGCGGAACTGAGACGTTCCTGATTAAGGAACAATCCGCGATCGCGTCCGAGTGCGCAGATTCGAGCGTGGTGCTCCTTTTGATACTTTTCCTGGGCTGGGTCATAGACAAAACGGTCTTCGCGTGGACAGGTGACCTCGTTGAGTTCGAAGTCATTAGGAAGATAAATAAATACTGGACGCTTGTGATAAATTGCGAGATAAGCTTCCCACTGCGTGTAGGAGAATCCAGGATCGGTTTGTTTCAGACGCTCGGCGAGTGGAGGCAGTCGCTGAGCGAAGTCGGGATATTGCGTCAGCAGATCCTGCACAGCCACTGCTTCCGGAACGGCCCCGGTTGCTTTACCGATCAAATGCACGACGCCGTCACAAGCTTTGATGTATTCGTCAAGTTTTCGGAGCGTCGATCCGCCAGAAACGATGAAGTCTTCCTGCACGGCCACATCCAACGTCGGCCGTTTCAGATCACCTGTCAGCAGCCGCCGGTGCGTTTCAAACTCACTGCTGACCGCCGACAGGAAAAGTTTCTTGTTGGAGCTGGAAGCCTGCATCGTGATGGTTGCCCGAGCTCAAGAGTATCGTTTCCGCTTCTTCGAGCGCTTGAGTAGTCCGGCGCACCGTTGATAAGCGAGAGAGAGAAAACGAGTCGCAACTTCAACCCGAGGTTGAGAACTAGCAGGCGCAGTCTATCATATTATTTTGGCGCGCGATTTTTGGAGTGTGATTCTTCGAGAACTGGCGACCTGTAGTCTGCAGCTTAATTCAGGCCTCGACTTTCAATGTTGGGTGTGCCCGGCGAGTAAGGCGATCGCGTGGCTCAGGACAGGCGCAATTACGGCGAAGCTTTCGCGCACGCCTTTGGGTGAGCCGGGGAGGTTGATGATCAGCGTTCCCGAGCGGATGCCGCAGACGCCGCGCGAGATCATGGCCATTGGAGTTTGCTTGAGCGTCTCCATACGCATCGCTTCTGACAGGCCGGGTGCGGCGCGTTCGATGACGGCGAGTGTGGCTTCGGGTGTGTTGTCGCGCGGGGAGAAACCGGTGCCGCCGGTGGTGATGATGAGATTCACGTCGCTTCGTTCTGCAAATTCGCGCAACGTCGCCGCGAGCGGTTCGAGGTCATCGGAAACGATTTTCGTCGCGACAATCTCAGCGCCTATGCCGCCAAGCAGTTCAGTCAAGGCTACGCCGGACGCATCTTCACGCTCGCCGCGGGAGCAGGCGTCGCTGACTGTGATTACCACTGCGCGAATAACTAGTTCGCGAATCTCAACTGGCATTGTGTTAGCTCATTCTCGGGAATCCCTGTCGCCCTTTCAGGGCGACCTTTGTGTAGGGACATCATCCAGGGGCGTCGCTTCGCTTGCCCCTGGCTACTATATGTCACGCCTTCAGCGTGATGCCCACCCGCTACCGCAGGTGGTTCTGACAAGAACCGCTGACGCAGTGGCTTCTGCTTGGGCCCACCCGCTAACGCAGGTGGTTCTGACAAGAACCGCTGACGCAGTGGCTTCTGCTTGGGCCCACCCGCTCACGCAGGTGGTTCTGACAAGAACCGCGCAGGTGGTTCTGACGGAACCAGCGACGACGGTATGGCGGCAAAAGCACTCAAGCCGCTCTCACAATTCTTTCAACAAAATCTCAGCCGTCCCTAAAGATTCTCCGCTCCCCTTCCGGCTAGATTAGCGATGCTTCGCGACAATCTGCATCGGCTGCATCGGCTGCATCGGCTGCATCGGCTGCATCGGCGAAACTTCGAATTCACCGGCATTCTACAGAAGAAGCAACACCACCAACAAAGTAATCAGGCGAAAAGCTGCAATCACAAATTCGACCGACCTAATAGAGGAAAACATCGAACGATGAAAACCAGAGCGATTTTAGAACTGCATACGACCCGCACGGTCTGCGCCATGCTCGCGTTGGCGAGCCTCTTCCTTTCGTTAGCACCTCGCCCGGCTGGTGCAAATGTCAGCGCCTTGTCAAAGCGGTCTGACGTCGCCGCACTCGATGCCGCAAATTATGGAAAGTTAGATAGTGAACCGGCTGACCGAGCAACCGCCCCCAGGAATTACGACGAGCTTCCCTTGAGTTTCGAGCCCAATCAGGGCCAGGCTGACCCGAGTGTGAAGTTTCTCTCGCGCGGTAAGGGCTACACACTTTTCCTGACACCAACGGAAGCTGTCTTGCGATTGCAGATGTCGGATTGTGGAAAGCGGAATCCGCAGTCCGCAGTCTGCAATCCGCAATCGAGCGTGTTGCGCATGAAGCTCCTGGGAGCGCGCGCGGCGGCGCCGGTCACCGGTCAAGATCCACTTGAAGGAAAGGTTAACTATCTAATTGGAAACGACCAGTCGAAATGGCAACGCAACGTTCCGACTTTTCGCGGGGTGCGATATGACCAGGTCTGGCCGGGAGTAGACATGCTTTGGCATGGCCGGCAGCAGGAGTTGGAGTATGACTTCATCGTTCAGCCGGGCGCAGATCCTTCCCAGATTCGCCTGGGATTTGAAGGTGCGGACAAACTTCGGTTTGATGGCGCGGGTAATTTACTGGTCCACACAAGTGCCGGCGAAGTAGTGCATCACGCGCCAGTGATTTTTCAGGACGGCGACCACGGTCGCACGACTGTCGCCGGCAAGTACGTCTTACTAGGCAAGCGTGAGGTCGGATTTAAAGTGGAGACTTACGATGCAAGTAAGCCCCTCGTGATCGATCCACTCCTTATCTACTCGACGTACTTAGGTGGCACCTTGCTTGACGCGGCGACCGGGATCGCGGTGAACAGCGCTGGAGAAGCGTTCATTACCGGACAAACCTCTCCTCCTTCCACCTTCCCCAGGAACAACGAGCTGGCGGTTCAAAACGACAATTCTGTTGTTGCCTTCGTAACAAAATTGCGGGCCGATGGGACCGGCACAGTTTATTCGACGCTAATAGGAAACGGTGGGTTTGGTGGCAACGTAGAGGCTGAAGCAATAGCCATAACCAGCGACGGCAACGCTGCTATCACCGGCAACGTCGACAATAGGCTGGGCCATAGTGAATTTCCTGTCACCGGCAATGCTTATCAGGATGCAGGACGCGACTGTATAGGTGTATGCAACGGTCGAGGCCGTTCCTTCGATGCCTTTGTAATGGTGCTGAATGCTCAGGGTAACGGTCTCTTCTATTCAACTTTTTTCGCCGGGTCCTCCATTAACGAAGGGGAGCAGGGCAACGATCTGGGCGAGGCGATTGCAGTCGACTCTGGCAACCGGCTCTACATCACTGGTTCGACGTCGTCGAACAATCTTCCTACACAGAACGCTTTCCAATCCTCAAGAAAATCCTCGGGCGAAGGCTTCGATGCTTTCGTTGCCGTGTTTGATCCGTCGCAGGAACGCGGCAATGACACGCTGCTTTACGCGAGCTACCTGGGTGGTGAGGGAGACGACATCGGGCGAGGTGTGGCTGTCGACGCTGCGGGCAACGCGTATGTGGTGGGTAGCACTGCTTCGACCGACCTCAAGACGAAAAGTCCATCCGGGCTACCTCCTCTCCAGGAGAACTTTCAGGGTGGGGGCTTCGATGGTTTCGCCGCCAAGGTGGATACTAAATCCAAGGACGACAATTCATTGACTTACCTGACTTACTTTGGTGGCAACATCAATGACCGGGTTGAATCAGTAGCAGTCGATTCTTCACAGCGAGCCTACATCACCGGCGCGAGTAATTCTTCACCAGGTTCTTTCCCGTTAAAAAATCCGTTCGACTCGGCTCAGACGAACGGCGAAGCGTTCGTGGCCAAACTGAACGCGGATGGCACCGCCCTCTTCTATTGCAGTTTCCTCGGCGGCGCTAACGGTAATACTCCGAATGACGGCGAAGAGGGACTCGGCATTGCGATCGACTCAGCCGGAAATGCTTACGTGACCGGGCGGACCACGTCCGGCGACACCTTTCCGCTTGCCGCCGTTGCACCGCCATTTCCGGCAGGTGTCGCGGGCACCGCCTTCGTTGCGAAAGTCGGAGCGTCAGTCTCTAACAACTCGATACCGAAGCTTCTTTACTCGACGACGTTTGGTGGTCGCGGCGCGAAAGCTGAAGCGATAGCAATCGATCCGCGAGGCAATGTGTATATAACGGGGTTTGCGGCCGGGGACTTCCCGACAACCCCGCTTGCTTTCCAAACTAAGTTTAATGGCGGCGAGACAGATGGATTTGTCGCTAAGATTTCCACGAGTTTCGAAGATACGATTGGGGTCTTCCGGCCGGCCAACAATCAATTCCTGCTTCGCAATTCCAACAGTGCTGGCCCACCTGACAAAACGATCACCTTCGGAGTGGCCGGAGATCTTCCGATTACCGGCGATTGGGATGGAAATGGTGTCGATGATGTGGGCATCTTTCGCCCGACCACGCAGGAGTTTCTCCTGCGGTTACCAAACGAAAGATCTTTTACGACGATCAGGCTAACCAACTTCGGACAGCCCGGCGATCTGCCGGTGGCGGGAGACTGGAACGGCGACGGCATTGATACCCCCGGCGTATTTACTCCTTTGACAGGTCAGTGGCTGCTGACAAATGGGAACACCAACAACACTACGCCGCCGGTCAACTTCAACTTCACTTTCGGACAGAACGGCGATACGCCTTTGGCAGGAGACTGGAACGGCGATGGCTTCGACACGCCGGGGTTGTTCAGGAATGGAATTGCGCAGTTCATTCTCAGCAATGGGTTTCAGGGAACAATTGATATCCCGCCATTCCTGTTTGGTGCGCTTGGGCAACTGCCCCTGGCGGGCGACTGGGATGGGGATGGGGTTGCAACGATCGGAGTCTTCAATCCAAACATCGGTACGATGGCTCTGAACAATACCAACTCCAGCGGTAACGGCATAGGTGACCTGATATTTAACTTTGGACAAAACGGTGATCTTCCGCTGGCGGGGGATTGGGATGGTCAACCGACCGTGCCTACAAACTAAAAAAAGCAGATGTTCCCTGTATTCGGAAGACAGATTCACTGCTTCAAAGGGTTCGTGAGATTTCGTGTTATTCGTGGATCGTCAGCTTGGGTTACGAACAACACGGCCCACGAAAACACACGAAGTTACACGAATAGCGGTACTTCAACCTGAGTTAGCATCGGATTGCGTCGGGCTGGCAGCCAACGGTTGCTCGGCCTTAAAGACACCGAGCGGTATGTCTGAGTGAATCCCAAGATGGACTTCGACTAGTTCGCCGGGTCTGATAGCCATGTAGGTTTCAATCGGGACTTCATAGTCCTTACCCTTCACCTTGACGAAATAAGTCATTTCCAGTTCACCGGTTTCATGCGACATTAACGCTCCCCTGCGATGGCGTGTCTTCGCGCGACTCTTCATCTCCTGGCTTTCCATTGGACTAGTGAAAACTCGCTTAACGCCTCCCTTGATGTCCATTCCCGCCTTTCGTTTTTCTTCGAGCGCATGCCGGAAGTAAAGAAACACCGCGAGGCTTCCCACGCCAAGTGTTAACAGGATGAGGAGAACCTGTAACCAGGAAAAGCCCCAAGTCAACATAAATAAGACAGGTAGGATAAAGATTAGAGCCAGAAGTATCGAACAACCGACAGGCGCGCCGCCCTCTAGATCCAGTTTTTCTAAATCATCCGCTTCCAGCGGTAATTGCTTCTCGGTTTCTCCCATTGTTCCCCCTTGTTCCCCTTGTCCCGAGCGAAGACGGATTTGCCCGCCCGCTCCCTTGATGTTCCGTTGAAGATTAGCGATTTACGGCCGTGAGATTAATGAACAGCGGCGCTCAACGCATGCAATTCCTGTAATGAGTGGACGTTGATTGTTCCGTCGGTTTCCCGCGCGGTGATCGCTTCAACCAGAGCCTGCGCGCCGGTCATCGTCGTCACACACGGCACGCTGTACTGCAGCGCCGCCCGGCGAATCGCCTGCTCATCAAAATGCGACGCGCGGCCCAGAGGTGTGTTGATCACCAGGGCGATCGCGCCGCGTTTGATGTGGTCCACAATGTTTGGCCTGCCCTCATTCACCTTGAAAACTGTTTCCGCCTTCAACCCAACCTCGCGCAAACGATCCGCAGTCCCCAAAGTCGCCATGATCTCGAAGCCAAGCCGCGCTAGTTTGCGCGCAAGCACCACTGCCTGTCCCTTGTCTCCTTCGTTCACACTGATGAAGGCAGTGCCGGCTCGTGGCAGCGTCAGCCCGGCGCCGGTCATCGCCTTGCCATACGCTTCGCCAAACGTTTCGCCGACTCCCATAACTTCGCCGGTTGAATGCATCTCCGGACTCAGGATCGGATCAACTCCGGGAAACTTGGCAAACGGAAACACCGGCGACTTGATGAAGAATCGATTCACTGAAAGGTTCGGCGGCAGATCAAAACCTGCGAGCGGTCGTCCGGCCATGACCAATGCAGCAATTCGCGCGATAGGGACGCCGGTCGCTTTAGAAACAAAAGGCACAGTGCGCGACGCGCGCGGGTTAACTTCGAGCACGTAAACCCGATGGTCCTTGATCGCAAACTGGATGTTCATCAACCCGCGCACGTTTAGCGCCGTTGCCAGCAGTCGCGTGTAGTGACGCATCGTTTCGATGTGTTCCGGATCTATCCTCACGGGCGGCAAAACGCAGGACGAGTCGCCCGAATGAATTCCTGCTTCCTCAATGTGTTCCTGAATAGCTGCTATTACACAAGTTGACTCATCGGCCAGCGCATCAACGTCAAACTCCGCGGCGCGCTCGAGAAATTTATCAATCAACACCGGGCGGTCTGGAGTGAAACCCACGGCAGTGCGCACGTATTCGTCCAGGCTTTCTTCGTCGTAGACGATGGCCATCGCGCGCCCGCCCAGCACATAACTGGGCCGAACCAAAACTGGATAACCAATCTGGTCCGCAACCTTCTTTGCCTCTTCACCAGTCGCTGCCATTCCGTTTGCTGGTTGGGGAATGCCGAGATCATTCAACAACATACCAAAACGTTTTCGATCTTCCGCGAGGTCGATGGAGTCGGCGGCGGTGCCGATAATAGGGACGCCAGCTTTATGCAACCGCATCGCGAGATTCAAGGGTGTCTGCCCGCCAAACTGAACAATCACGCCTTCGGGTTTCTCGATATCGACGATGTTCATCACATCTTCAAACGTGAGCGGCTCGAAATAAAGCCGATCGGAAGTGTCGTAGTCGGTCGAAACCGTTTCCGGATTGCAGTTAACCATGATGGTCTCAAATCCGGCGTCGCGCAGCGCAAACGAAGCGTGACAGCAGCAGTAGTCAAACTCAATTCCCTGCCCGATGCGATTGGGACCGGACCCAAGAATCATGATCTTGCGACGGTCGGTCGGTTCAGCCTCGCTCTCGGTTTCGTAGGTTGAATAAAGATATGGCGTAAACGATTCAAACTCCGCGCCGCAAGTGTCCACGCGTTTATAAACCGGAATCACGCCGAGCTTCTTTCGATATGCGCGCACCTCGTCTTCAGTCTTTTCGGTGAGATACGCGAGGCGACGATCCGAAAGTCCGACCTCCTTGAAAGAGCGCAACTGCTCCGGCGAAATGTCTTCCAGCGTGCGCCCAGCAATGTCTTTCTGAATCTCCATCACCTCCTGAAGCTGGTCGAGAAACCAGGGATCCACCCGCGATAGACGGTAAATCTCCGCGGTGGACCAGCCATGCTGGAGGGCATAGGTTATGTATGAAAACCGTTGCGAGTTTGGCCGCGCCAGTTTGCGTTGCAGCTCATCGTCTGAAATATCTTCAAGGCGCAAAGGCTTCGATGCCTCGAGCGAACGCAGTCCTTTGAAGAGTGCCTCTTTAAACGTGCGGCCAATCGCCATCACTTCGCCAACCGATTTCATCTGTGTGCCCAGCACGTCTTCAGCGCCGCGAAACTTCTCGAAGTCCCACTTTGGAATCTTGGCCACGACGTAATCAATCGTGGGCTCAAACGATGCCGGCGTCTTCTGAGTGATGTCGTTGGAGATTTCATCAAGCCGGTAACCAACGGCAAGCTTCGCCGCGATCTTAGCGATAGGAAAACCCGTGGCTTTCGAGGCCAGCGCAGATGAGCGCGACACGCGCGGATTCATTTCGATGATGCGAATTTCGCCGTCGGCAGGATTCACGGCAAACTGAATGTTCGAGCCACCGGTTTCCACTCCGACCTTACGAATGATGGTCACTGACATGTCGCGTAGTTGCTGGTATTCGCGGTCAGTCAGTGTCTGCGCCGGTGCTACGGTAATGGAGTCGCCCGTGTGCACTCCCATCGGATCGAAGTTTTCAATCGAGCAGATGATCACCACGTTGTCGGCAATGTCGCGCATCACTTCCAACTCAAACTCTTTCCAGCCGAGGATCGATTCCTCGACCAGTACCTCGTGCATGGGCGATGCGGCCAGACCCGAGGCCACAATCGTTTCAAACTCTTCAGGGTTGTAAGCTGTGCCTCCACCAGTGCCGCCCATGGTGAACGACGGTCGCACGATTGCCGGATATCCGGTGCGTTCCACAATTTCCTGAGCTTCAGACCAGGACTTGGCGAAACCTCCGCGCGGCATCAGTAGTCCGACTTCATCCATCGCCTGCTTAAACAACATCCGATCTTCGGCGACCTTTATTGCTTCTCGCTGCGCGCCGATCATCTCGACGCCGCATTCTTCAAGTACACCAGAATCCGCAAGCGCAATCGCGACGTTCAGAGCAGTCTGACCACCGACGGTCGGCAGCAGCGCGTCTGGCCTTTCTTTGCGGATGATGGCGGTGACGGATTCGACGGTGAGCGGCTCAATGTAAGTGATGTCAGCAGTTTCCGGGTCAGTCATGATCGTTGCCGGATTGGAATTGACCAGCACAACCTGATAACCCTCCTGGCGCAGGGCCCGGCACGCCTGAGTGCCGGAATAGTCAAACTCGCAGGCCTGCCCAATAACAATGGGACCAGAACCGATTATCAATATTTTGTGGATATCAGTGCGTTTGGGCATCAAAGACTAGTTCAGTTGCGAAATTGACCGAAGTGGAGTCGAAGCATTATACATAGGCGTCTCAGACACATGAAATCACACACCCAAATTATCATGAGCATCAACTCTGGAACTCGATTATGCGCCAGACAGATCGGCCCGCTCGCGATCTGCGCGCGCAGTTTGCTGGTGCTGATTTGCCTGGCAATAGTGGTCAATGGCCAGTCTCCGCGGACGGCAGAGGAATACAACAATCGCGGACTGGACCGGCAGGCGCGGGGAGACGTCGACGGAGCGATAGAAGACTATACCAAAGCGCTTTCGATGCGGGATAAACCGATTGTCCTCGCCACCGCCTACAACAACCGCGCCAACGCGCGACTCAATAAGAACGATCTCGATGGCGCCATTGCGGATTATGGAAAAGCGATTGAACTCCAGCCTGTTGATTTCGAGAACTACTACAACCGGGGCGTCGCACTCATGGCCAAGCCGGCATACGAAGCTGCCGTCGCCGACTTCTCAAAATCGATCGAGTTGTTTCCGAAGTTTGCCTCAGCCTACGACAACCGTGGCACGGCCAGGCGAATGACAGGCGACTTGGAGGGCGCAATTCTCGATTACCAGAAAGCAGTTGAGATTCAACCCAAGGCCTCTTTACCTTACTACAATCTCGGAGCGGCTCTTCAGGCGAAGGGCGACACGAAAGCCGCGATAGCGGCCTATTCATCAGCGATTGAACTCGCGCCAAAGTTTGCGGATGCATACGTCAATCGCGGCCAAGCGCGGCAATCAATCAACGATCTTGATGGGGCGATCGCCGATTACGATCAGGCAACCAGTCTCAAGCCGGATGCCGGCGTGTATTACGCCCGCGCGACTACCAGGCAAGCGAAAAACGATTTGCCGGGAGCTCTTGCAGACTATTCAAAGGCAATCGAACTAAATCCGGCGATGGCCAGTGCGTACGCCAATCGAGGTGTGGTTGAAACGCTGCAGGGGAAAAAGGTTGAAGCCCGTCGTGATTTTGAAACTGCATTCAGGCTGGAACCGGGTTTGCGGAAGAACTTTGAGAAGTTTTTAGTGCGACTAAAATCTTAATCGGATTAACGAAACCTCCAGCGATCGACGAAATACACCAAACCACAAAACGCTTTTGCTTCGTTTCAATTCGTGTGTTTTCGTGGATGTCTTCGAGATGTGCCGGTAAGGCGGGGGTTATTCATCCCTGCGCTGGTCGAGGCGCTTGCGGTAGTCGTCACCCTCAATCAGAACCTTCTTGCACATCTCGAAAAGGCGGCTGCGCAAAGGCGTCCCAATCCGCTCTTCGAGAGTAGTCAATTCCTGAATTCGCTCGGAAGCGAAACTGCGGCTGCGGCGCGGTGGCCCGGAGCCTTCAGGTGCTTCGGTGAGGGCGCGGGTTTCGTCGAAATAGTTGGTGGTGAAAATGGTGAGCTTCTTGTTGTTGTAACGCGTGTTGATGATCTGGTAGAGCGTGTCGCGCACCCAGTTGGTAGGCACAGTAGCACCCAGTTCATCCAGGACCAGCACCTCTGCCTGAAACACCGGCGCCAGAACGCGCATCTCTGAGTTTTGAGAAACTGGATTGTAAGAATCCTGAATAGCCTTGAGTAGCGAGCCCGATTCATAAAACAGACAGCTCACGCCCTTTTTCGAAATCAATTCCTTAAGCACCGCAATTGCCAGATGCGTTTTCCCAACTCCGACCGGACCCATGAATAAAAGTCCCGAATCAACTGCCGGATACTGCTCGACCAGCCGCGACGCGAAGCTATGGGCGAAGAACTGTGAATCATTCTTAGGGTAATAGTTATGGAAGTCACACTGGCGAAAGCGCGGCGGAATTCGTGCCGAATCCAGCGGTCGAGTACCGCTATTGGTCCGCCGACAATCGCAAATAGCGGCCCCGCGCCCCGGCTCGATCCGCGTTCCAGTGCCATTGCAAAACTCGCAAACAGCTGGCGCCGTCGAGGTAGTGCCCTCTTTCTCCGGCGGTTTTGGAACTTCGTGAAGCGTGTTAATCATCTGCGGTTTGGACCCTATGCGGCGGATTATACCATCCGATCAAACAAGGGCAACGATACTGCTCCCGCACCCCTGTTATTTCACGCAGTGTGTTTGATCTTGCTCAACTTTCTGGAGGTTCAACCGTCAAACTAACGTGATAAGTCGTCACTATCATGAGCGCCTGGTTTTCAAATTCGGGTAAGGTGAATTATTGTTGTTATGAACGGAACTTTTTTCGAGACCGAAATGCCCTTATTACACTCACTGCTAAGCAAGCTCGGACTTAGTCAGGTCAAGGCAGAACGTCATCCCATTCGTGTTTTTCTGCTGGACGATGATAAGCGGAGGCACCGCTGGTTTAATGTGCGTTTCAAAGGCGATTTCGTAGATGTCGCTGATAATGTGGTGCAAGCTCGAGAATTGCTGAGCGCTAACTCTTACGACGCCATCTTTCTCGACCACGACCTGCACCCGGAGCACTACCACAATCAGAGCCACGACGATGAACGCACCGGTTACGCGATAGCATCCTGGCTGGCAGCAAACCCTGAACTCCAGCGAGCTTCAACTATCATGGTGCACACCAGAAACGCTGACGGAGCTATGCGAATGGTCGAAAAACTCCGAAGCTCGGGCCGCAACGCCGAATACGTTCCGTTCCCGATGCTGGAGGAGCGCATCAAGCGCTACTGGAAAAGCTAGACCTTCAGCAGAATCAGAGGGCGTCGGCTAACGGCTATTCACCATTTACCATTCACTAGTTACCGGTTTTTTTGGTGGCCAGGGACGGATTCGAACCGCCGACGCCGGCCTTTTCAGGGCCGCGCTCTACCAACTGAGCTACCTGGCCTACAGGTAGGAAAGACCGCGTAGTATAGGGAGTTGTGGAACGAACTGCAACTTTGCTCCAAAAATTTCAGATTTGTCTAATTAGTCACAAAACTCGTTGACGGATTATTTCTAAGGTGTATAATCCGGTTCGTTGAGGATGGGGTTGACGCCCAAACGTCAGTCCGGTTGAAAGACGACATCCGATTCGAAACCGATGCCCGCCAGTGCCAGCTCGGCCGCCGATCGCGCCCCCCGCAGTCGCTACCTCCGAGCTGGCACAGCTATTTTCAGCCAACCCATTTCCACCGCAATTTTCTAAGGATCTAGTTTGCTCAGGATCTAGTTTGATAGCCCTGCTCGTTTGAGTAGCGCTGCGCTCTCACGGTTTGCGTCCTGGCGTACGGAATCTTCATCTAACGTTAGCAATTCGCCGTCGTTTAGCACCAGCTGACCGTCAATCAAGACACTCTGGACATCACTGGTTTGGGCCGAATATACAAGTGCTGAAACCAGTTCGCGAGTGTTCGGCGTGGAATGGAGCGATTCAAGCTTCACGACAATCACGTCAGCCTGTTTGCCTATCTCCAGACTGCCGATTCGCTCTTCCAATCCCATCGCCATCGCCCCGCCCATCGTGGCCATGCGCAGAGCCTGTCTCGCCGGAATCGCTTCAGGACCATGTAAGGCTTTTTGCAGCAGGGCCATTGTGCGCATCTCGGTGAACATATCCAGACGGTTGTTACATGCCGCCCCGTCCGCGCCCAGCGAAACTGTGATCCCGCGCTCCAGCATCTGCGATACTTCTGCGATTCCTGATCCCAGTTTCAAATTTGAAGATGGACAATGCGCAACGTGGGTTCGATGCTCAGCCAGACTTTCAAACTCCGGTTCATCTAGGTGAACGCAATGCGCCAGAACCGTCCGCGGACCAGCAATCCCAAGAGATTCCAGGTATAAAACATTTCTGAGGCCGGTGTCTTTCTCAACCACCGCACACTCGTTCTTATTTTCCGAGGCGTGGGTGTGGACGACAACCCCGCGCTCCGTCGCTATCTGAGCTACTTCTTTAAGGAGTTCGCTGGTACAACTCAGGGCGAACCGCGGCGCGAAACAATACCCGATTCGTCCATCTGCTTTTCCGTTCCACTTCTCAAGCAAACGCAATGATTCGTCGATCGAAGCACGTGTGTCTTCATGAAGCGCATCGGGAACTTCGTCACCCTTATCCATCATGCATTTGCCGACGGTCGCGCGAAAACCGCTTTCTTCAACTACCTTAAAAACTTCCTCCGTGTGGTTCACAGTTTCCATCGTCAACGCACAAGTGGTTCCGCCCTTGATTAGTTCGGCGATTCCCAGCTGGGCGGAGGCCCTGACAGATGCGGCGTTGTGCGCCGCTTCCATGGGCCAGACACGCTTCTTAAGCCAGTCAAGCAGGGACAAATCGTCAGCCGAACCGCGAAAGATGGTTTGGCAAAGATGAATGTGTGTTTGCACAAACCCGGGCAGCACGGCGCACCCGGTGGCGTCGATGACGATATCGGCGGTTTCATTACCGGCACATATTTCGGCAATTTGGCCGTCGCGGATAAGCAGATCATGTCGAATGATGGAGTCCCGCTCGTCCATCGTTATCAGCGTTCCGTTTTTGATCAGAATTGATTTCATAAGTAGGACAGGCGTTCCGGCCTGTCATTTTGACGTCAGAATTACTGCTAGGAACAAATTCGCCCGACACCCCTGGACAGACAAGAATGTCTGTCCTACCTGCCGCGCCGGATTATCCGGCCTGGCGAACAACCTGTAAAGCACTGAACAAACAACAAAAAGCGCTCGGCTATGGAGAATGCTAGATCCATGAACCGAACGCTGGTTGTTTGTTGATTCCTTCTACTTCTTTTCCGCGCCCGCAGCCTTGGCGTTGGGTGCAGCCGCCACCGGCTCTTCACGAACTGGCAGGCCGAGTTTCACTTTCACTTCCCTCTCGATTTTCCTGAGCAACTCGGGATTTTCTTTTAGCGACGTCTTCGAGTTTTCGCGTCCCTGTCCGAGCCGGTCACCTTTGTAGGAGAACCAGGCGCCACTCTTATCAACCACGCGCTGGGCCACCGCCAGATCGAGAACATCGCCCTCGCGGGAAATACCCTCGCCATACATGATGTCGAATTCGCACTCACGAAACGGCGGCGCCACTTTGTTTTTGGCAACCTTGACCCTGGTGCGGTTTCCCACCACCCGGTCGGCATCTTTGATCGCGCCGATGCGTCTGATGTCGAGCCGCATCGATGCATAAAACTTGAGCGCGCGACCGCCGGTCGTAGTTTCCGGACTGCCAAACATCACGCCAATTTTTTCGCGAATCTGATTGATGAAGATAAAACAAGTATTAGACTGCGCCACGATCGCCGTAAGTTTGCGCAAAGCCTGCGACATCAAACGCGCCTGCAATCCCGGCAGGGAGTCGCCCATTTCGCCGTCCAATTCCGCGCGCGGAACCAACGCAGCCACCGAGTCGATCACAATCACGTCGACGCCGTTTGAGCGCACCAGAGCTTCGGCGATCTCGAGCGCCTGTTCACCTGAATCTGGTTGTGAGATCAGGAGTTGATCGATATTCACGCCGAGTTTCCCTGCATACTCAGCATCCATGGCGTGTTCGGCGTCGATGTAGGCTGCAACTCCACCTGCCTTTTGCGCTTCGGCCACGATGTGGAGAGCGAGGGTGGTTTTGCCGGAGCTTTCCGGACCATAGATCTCAATAATTCTTCCGCGCGGCACGCCACCAATTCCGACCGCCACGTCAAGACTCAAGGAAGTGGTGGAAATTGCCGGGATATCGGAGACCTCGCGTTCGCCTAAACGCATGATCGATCCCTTGCCAAATTTCTTTTCAATATTCAGCAGTGCGGCCTCGACAGCCTTACCGCGATCCAAGCCAATTCGATCCTCAGCCATAAATTGCATCTCTTTCTCCTGCTCCTATTCTCGTGAGTCTGCTGCCAGAACGATTATCGTTCGCCATGTTGGGCGATGAGCATACCACATGAAACGCGAGAATGGAACAGTGTTTCACACTTGCAACAAAAGTTTTTTTCTCCGGAGGGTTTGGTTAACCAGCAAAAACGCGCCTCAACAACTGCTTTCGACGTCAGCCCTCTCTAACGTCGATTAACTGTCAGAACCACCTGCGTAAGCGGGTGGAACCGGAGCTTTTAGTCCCTGTAACCTTAATACGGCACCACCTGCGTAAGCGGGTGGAACCGGGGCTTTTAGTCCCTGTAACCTTAATACGGCACCACCCGCTTACGCAGGTGGTTCTGACAAACATCGCATCTGACAAACATCTCACGCTCGCGGATATAAGCCTGCAACCAATTCTCCCACGCTTCGCCCGGTTCTCTGCTCCACCTGTTCGCACATCGATGGAATGCCCCCAGTCGTTTCGTCTCGCGAGATACGCTCCACTCGCCACATCGGAAAGAAAAGGTCACCAAATCCAACAAAGGGTTCTTCGTGCACCACTGCACGCAACCATTCGTCAAACGAATTCAAATCCAGGCCGCGCAGGAACACGCCGGCTTGATTAATCTCGTCGAGTATTCCCCAGCACTTCTCACGTGGCGCATGCAATACGAGGAGAACTGCTGCACCCGGCTTAAGTCCCGAGCTGCTTTTCTGGTCTTCCATCAGAGTCCTTCAATTTTCAGCCCCAGATCAGATGCTCGTCGCTCTCATCCGGGGCTAACTTAGGCCTGCCTTGCCTTTCGAGGCAATAGCGACAGTCAACAATGCTTGTAGCAAGTGAATGCAAGAATCTCTGCAAAGCCAGCAATGCTAGTTGCTCCGCGTGCTTGCCGTATTCCCGGGCACTCCCAAATATTTTTCGAACCATTCCAAATTAGTCTGCTTGGCTTTCAAAACCATCTTGGGTTCGTTTGGTCCGTGCGGCATCCGGGGCAGGACAATCATCCGCACCGGTACATTTTGAACTTTGAGCGCGTTGTAAAACTCATAGCCTTGCGAGATCGGCACGCGCTCATCCGCTTCGCCATGTTGAATCAGCGTCGGCGTCTTGACGCCCTTGGCGTTGAACATCGCTGAATGCTTGCGATAAATCTCCAGGTCCTCCCATGGTTGCGCGCCGAAATAGTCTGGAATGAAACTCGGAATATCAGCGGTGCCGATAAAGCTCATCAAGTTTGTGACGGCTGCGCCGACAGATGCTGCCTTGAAGCGATGGGTTTGAGTTATCGTCCAGGACGTCATAAACCCGCCATAACTCCAGCCCATCACACCAAGTCGTTCAGGATCGGCCACACCCATTTGCACAACGCGATCTACACCGGTCAATAAATCCTGATAGTCGCCGCCACCCCAGTCTTTTATGTTGGCGAAGCGAAACTTTTGCCCATAGCCCGACGAACCGCGCGGGTTCACGCGCAGGACGGCGAAACCGCGCGATGCGAAAGTGGCAACCGGATACGGCCCTCGACTCGCAAGATAGCTTTGAGTAAACACTCCCGCGGGTCCGCCATGAATGACCAGCAACAGCGGCACGCGCGTGCCCGCCTTAAAGCCAACCGGATAAGTTAACAATCCCTCCACATCAAGTCCGTCGGTGCTCTTCCATCCAAGCACTTCAGTTTTTCCCAGAGGTAGCGCTGGTAACTCTGCATTGACCCGACTAATTTGGACCGGCGCGAAGCTGCTGGTGCTGCTTACGAAAACTTCCGGAGCCTGCTCCGACGACTGCATAGTGAAACCCAAAACTGTGCCGTCGCGATTGGCAGAAAAACTACCAAGAACCTCGTTTCCCTTGTTGATTTCAGTGATAACACCCGTGCTCACATTAAGTGTGGAGATACGGCTGACGGTACCGCGTGTCTCGGCAAAGTAGATGTGTTTGCCGTCGCCAGACCAATCAACCAATCCTGGTTGCGCGTCGAAAGTTTCGGCAAGCATTTTGGGCGTCCCGCCGGCGGCGGGAATCAAGGCGAGTCGTTGGTACCCGGCCCATCGTGGTGGGTCGTCTGAAATGGTAAACACGATCCACTTTCCGTCAGGCGAATAAGCGGGTGTTCCTTCGGCAGCGTTGGTGGCCGCGAGCGTCTTTACTTCCCCACTCGCGACGTCCACAGCGAGCAGATCCGCAGTGGGCCAGTAGTCCACTTTCGGCGCTTTGGTTCGCGTGAACACAATCGTCTTGCCATCGGGCGACCACTTAAAGTCGCCTTCTACATTTGCATCGCCGGTTAAGCGTCGCGGCTCGCGCTTCCCATTTGCATCTTTGTCGAGGTTGATTACGTTAAGCCGGTTGAGCTTTACTGCCTCATCAATCCAACGCCAATCATTCTTGCCCTTGTTGTTTTTCTCTTCGTCATCGCTGGGCGCGTCGCGCAGCAAAAAAGCGATTCGTTTACCATCGGGAGACCAGGCAAAATTAGCCACTCCGCTCTTAACATCAGTCAACTGTTCCGCCTCGCCACCAATTAAACGCAGCACAAAGAGATTGCTTTTGCCGCTGCGACTCGAGGTGAACGCGAGCATGCTGCCATCGGGCGACCAGCGTGGGTTGTCAGAAGATTTTTCCGCGTACGTTAACTGAACGGCCTTCCCTCGCTTATCGCTCTCCGTCTCTGCCACCCAGATCTGAGAGACATACTCGCTCTTGTCCGGGCTCATCACCGCATCACTCACGGTGTAGGCGACCCGCTTACCGTCAGGCGAAACGCGCACCGCGCCGATTGCCTTCACTTTCAATTCCTGCTCGGGCGTCCAACCTGTTTGAGCCTGAGATAAAACCGGTAAAGCAAAAAGAAGCACGGCTGATAAAACTCGAGCAACTAAAGCCTGGGGGTAACTACTTCGCATCGTTTTTCTCCTCCCCAACATGGGACCCTGGTGGTTCGAGACTGCCTTATTGCCTTCGGTTCGTGTGATTTCGTGTGATTTCGTGGTTCGCCTAAACAGAAGCGACTTCGATCCACGAATCACACGAAGAAACACGAACTAAAGAAAAACGCTTCGCGGTCGGCCAATCGCCATTGTCCAGCTATCTTTTCTTCTCTACCGCTTCCAATAGCTCGGCGACTTCATCTCTCTTATTCTCTTTCGCCCACGCCGCCGCGGTATTTCCTTTGTTGTCTTCTAGCGAAGCATCAGCCCCGCGTTCAAGCAGAATCTGCGCGGCCTCCCGGTGACCGAACACAGCTGCCCACATCAGGGGTGTGCCGCCCATTTTATTCCTGGCGTTGAGTTCCGCTCCCTTTTCCAAAAGCATTCTCAGCACATTGACGTTGCCTGCTTGCGAAGCGAGGTGCAGTGCGGTGTCCCCATCGGCATCTTTCAGATTGGCGTCGGCGCCGCGTGACAACAGATTCTTAACGATGTTTTCGCGCTGTCCCCCGACATAACTCATCAGCGCGGTCACGCCCGTGGAACCCTGCGCGTTAACATCGAGTTCTGGTTTGGCCAGCAAAACGTCCGCGACGTCGTAATCCTGGTCCTGCAAAGCGCGCAGCAAAGCAGTAAAACCTTTCTCATCTTTCTGGTTAACAAGAGCGCCACCCTGGACCAGCGCCTTCACCATCTCCAGATCGCCTCTGGTTGCCGCAGCAATAAGCGGTGACGTCGTCCCGTCTTTCGTATTCGGATTCGTTCCCGCAGCAAAAAACAGATTCACCGCAACCTCGTCGCTGGCTGCCGCTGCCCTGGCGAAATCGACCTGATCAAGTTCGTAGCCACGGAGTTTCAGGATGCCTTTGGCCTGATCTGGGGTCGGGGCCGCATCCCTCGGTCTTGCGCATGCGCCCAGGCCCAACAAAACACAAAAACCAAGGACGAGTCCGGTGTTTGTTATAGCAGTGCTTTTGAACATTCGTGATTTCACTTCTTGCAGGGAGCTACCAGCGCGCGGTTTATGCGAACCGGCTTGGTAGGTTTTTCACCCTGGAGCTCGGCCTTATTCATCGCGTCGACAACCTCGATTCCTTTATTCACCCGGCCAAACGCGGAAAACTTTCCGTCAAGATGCTGACCTACTCCCACCAGAATAAAGAAATTTGTAGTCGCGCTATTGGGTTCGTCAGTGCGCGCCATGGAGACAATGCCGCGAACGTGCTTCACTAAACCAGGCTCGTCAGGAAGCTTGCGCGCCATGCGTTTTGACAGTTCGACGCCCCACCGCTCGCTCGTTGCGAGGTTGCCGCCCTGAACAACAAAGTCCTTGACGACCCGGCTGAAGGTTGTGGTATCCAGCGCGCCGGTGGCGGCGAGATTCAGAAAACTGCGCACCGTCTCAGGTGCGACCTCGGGAAGCATTTCTATTTCAATAAGCCCCGCGTCGGTTTCGAGGGTCACGCATTGGCCGGACATCTTTTCCAACGGCGCCCCATCGAATGGTTCCTTCACCGTCACCGTTGCTTCAGGCGGTCTGGCGTTCGCTTTTTTCGCGCGTTCCATTGGTTGACCTGATTGCGCGCTGGCGGAAACAAACGCCAGGAGCACAATCAAGAAGAGCAGAAAGTTAAGTTGAAAATTGGAAAAGTGCGTCATCACTCCAGTGTGTTCGCGGCTCGGCCGCCTTCCGTGCGGAAAGGCTCAGCCTTTCCGCAATCAGTTTGCTTATGACTTCGCGAGGCTGAGCCTCGCGAAAATTGTAAAGATGTCGATCCGGTAAGGCCAAGCCTTACCGCACGGAGAGCGGCGCAGCCGCAGAAGAAATCTGGGTCAGAGCATTCGCGCGGCTGACAACCACTGTCCGCCGTCCACCACCAACATTGCGCCATTGATAAAACTGGCCGCATCCGAACAGAGAAACACCGCCGCCGTTTCGATGTCTTTGATTCGTCCAAACCTTCCGAGGGGAATGTTCTTGCGCAGTTTCTCTTTAACCGGCTCGGGCACCAGACGCTTCATTCCTTCTGTATCTTCAATTGGTCCCGGCGCAATTCCATTGACGCGAATGCCGTAGCGTCCCCACTCGACCGCGAGGTTTCGCGTGAGAGCATCCACGCCCGCTTTCGCAGCCGAAACGTGTAGTTGCATCGGCGTCCCAAGATAATGAAGCGTCGCACTGATGTTAAGAATCTGACCACGATGCTCTTTCAATTGTTCGAAAGCAGCGCGGCAAACATTGAATGTCCCTTTGAGATCGATATCAACTACAGTCCCAAAGCCGTTAGGCGACAACTGTTCGGCGGGCACCAAAAAATTTCCCGCGGCGCCGTTTACTACGATATCAACCTTACCGAAATGGGCGATGGTTGCAGCGATCGCTTTCTCCACTTCTTCCGGGTTTCGCACATCGGCCGCAACCGCAAACGCTTTGCCACCGTTGTCGTTGATCGCTGCCGCCGCCGGTTCGAGGTGTTCCAGCTTCCGGCTCACCAGGGCCACACTCGCACCGGCTTCCGCAAACGCGCGCGCGATGCCTCCAGTGATGCCAGTGCCCCCACCAGTAACAAATGCAACGTGATCTTTAAGAAGTCCGTCTACGAAGAATGTGTTGGTCATAATTTGTAACGCAAACTGTTAGTTTGCGGATCCTGAGGTTCCCGATTCAACTCCTTGGAGTGCGGCGACCTGTCGCCGCTTTGGTCTGCCACTGCACAGCCACCCTGGTCCTTAGCCGGCAACCCCTAAGACCAAAGCGCCGACAGGTCGGCGCACTCCAAGGAGTTGACTGTTAGGCTGTTACCCACCCGCAATGAACGGTCGCGACTGCACGATGTAAATCTGGCCTTTCATGAACGCCCATTCAATGTCCTGATCGCGATTCCCGAAGACTCGCCTGATTGAATTTGCCGCGCGCACTAGACGCCGCACCACATCGTCATTCAAAACCACACGCTCGCCCGTGATCGCTATTTCTTTAACGCCGCCTCGTTCGTCAAACGTCAGCAAACTCTCTTCATCCGAACGCGTCAACACCTGTACTGCATTTGCACGCTGACGAAAGATGATCTGCTCGGCGACTCGCTTCCCTTCAACGACCTTGATCCCGAGTCCGCGTTTCGCGCTGATGTAAATCGCTTCCTTGTTGTCCTTATCAAACGGATCCGCCGTGATCATGACACCTGAACTCTCCGAATTGATGCCTTCCTGGATCAGCACCGCCATGAAGATCTTCGAATGGTCTACTGCCGCGCGTTCGCGTGCCTCGTATGCTTCGAAATTCCAGAGCGACGCCCAGACCGTTTTGATCGCATCAATCAGTTGCTGATCGCCGCGCACGTTGGGAACAGTATTGTATAACCCGGCCCCGCTAAACTTTGGCAGGTCTTCCGAGTTGGAAGAACTGCGCACAAAAAGTCCTTTCCCGGCAAAATCCTGCGCAACTCGCTTTATGATGCGCGTTCGTAACGGCTCGCTAAACTTCCCCTTTTGCACGCAGTCGCGCAACTCCACCAGCCGCGCCCGCCGGTAGACGGGATCATGCACAAACTTCTGGTCGTTTAGCAGCGTGTAGATCGTGTCATCAATCTTGTTCGCTTTAATAAACTGGTCGTAATAATAAAAAGGAACGGTGAAGCCGTCAGGCACCAGAATTCCCGGTAGACGCGCGTTCATCACCTCGCCAAGATTTGCAGACTTCCCTCCAAAGGCCAGACTCGCGCGCGACCGTTGCTGGGCCAGCCCGAGCATTCTTGTTTCCGACAGATCAAACTTCGGCTTCATCACATCCTGGCGTTGGGCCAACCGGCGCTGATACTCGCGCAATTGATCCACGTCAGCTCGCTTGATCTCATAAGCATCGCGCCGCGCGTCAAAGGTCACCCACCAGCCGTCATATTGCTTCAGCAGCGTGGTGGCATTCTTGATATACGCATTAGGAACGTTCCAGCCCTTCGCCAAAAGGTTGATGTGCGAAAGCGGCGTCGATGGTTGCGACGTGATAATGCCCGCCACCGGCGGCAGATGAATTGGCACTTCGTCGAGCACCAGAATTTCGTTTGAACCAATCTCGACGTGGTCGTCCATCCTGGTAATCACGTGAATCCGGCCGATACCTTTGGCAACATTCAACGCCTGATAGGCCTGCTCGCGTGCTATGTCACTCTGCAAAACACGCTGAAGTCCGGCGACGCCGCGCGACTGCTCTTCCTGACGCAGCGAGTTTGGCTTATAGGCGACGGGGGCAAAAAAGCTGCCGTTGATTATGTCGAAGGTGAGCTTGACCTGATCGGGCGGAATCAGCGTGCCTTCCCAGTATTCAAACGTCCAGCGCTTGATCGGTGTTTGGTAAGCAAGCGAGCCAAGGATGAAACGGCGATTTTCTTTCAGGTAGTTGTTGTCAAAAAATTCCTTGCCGCGCTCGAGCGAGAGGTAGGTCCCGTTCACGAAATCTTTATGGAATCTGTATTTCTGCGTGTTGACGTAATAGATCTTGTTCTTGTCTTTGCGATCGATAACGAAGAGCAAGTGCGGGAGCGCATAAGGTGTATTTTGGTCGTAAGTAACTGAGAGCGAATCAAACTCGGCTTGCGACCGGATAACGCCGAGCGAACGCGGCGCTTGAGTCTGCGCCTCGATGCTGCGTGCGTCGCCCAAGAGCAAGACTAACAGCACCAGAAGCACTTTTGAGAAGTTGAACTTTCTGCGAAAACTCAGCGCAGAGTTACTCTGCCACGCACGACTATTTCTGAACTGCATAATCATTCAATTCCTACACTGGGAGCGCGGGCGTCCCGCCCGCATGGCTCTCACTATTCAACATTGACTCGGCGGACGGCTCTGGGTTCGCGCTGCGCGCTCATTTGCGGGCGGGACGCCCGCGCTCCCAGTAATCAACTCAATCTCAGTGTCGCGCTCTTGCGCTCGAGTAATTCTACCAAATCGTCGATGTGCCTGCGCTCAGTCAAAAAGCTGTTGATGTTTGCCCGTAGCGCGCGTCTGCCCTTGAGCACGGTCGTCGTGATCCAGGCTTCGCCGCTCTTCTCAATCTCCTGCTGTAGACGCTGCTGGACGCGATCCTGTTCGCTGCCGGCGATATCCGTAAAACGCTGAGGCAAGAATCTGAAACAAGAAACCGCGGTCTCAACCGGCCCGACAGTTTCAAAATCTGCCAATTGATTGATGCGGTCTGCGAGGTATTCGGTGAGTTCTATTTGCCCGTCGATCACCGAGGCATAGCCGTTTCGCCCCATAAACTTCATTGCCATCCACAGTTTTAACGAATTGAAGCGCCGCGTGCCTAATTGTCCGTAGCGAAAGAAATCAAACTCGACATCCGCGCCGCCGCGATCCTCGTTCAAATACTCGGGCGTGATATCAAAGCCATCTCGCAAGACGGCGCCACCTTCGCGCACCAGTACCGCGCCGCAGGCAAACGGCACAAACATCCATTTGTGCGGATCAAACGTGATTGAATCGGCCAACTCCAGGCCGCGCAGTTTGTCGCGATGTTTGGTTGAAAACGCCATGGTGCCGCCGTAAGCCGCATCGATGTGGTACCAACAGTTGTTTCGGCGCGCGATTTCGGATAACTCAGGCAGCGGATCGATCACGCCCGTGGATGTCGTTCCTGCTATACCGACCACGCAGCACGGCAGGCAACCGGAATCACGATCCGCCGCGATCTGCTGTTGGAGCGCGTCCGTACGAATGTGAAACCCGTCGTCGGTTTGAATCTTGCGCAAGCTCGCCCGGCCCATTCCGAGAATGTCCAGGCTGCGCTCAATGGAAAAATGTGCCTGCTCAGACGCGTAGACCACGAGGTCTCCAGTCGCCGAGCGCAGACCGCTTTCGGTCGCCGTACGGTGAGCACTGTCGCGAGCACACTTGAGCGCAATCAGGTTTGCTTCCGTGCCTCCACTGGCCAGCGTGCCGAAACTCGTAGAATCGTAGCCAACTAATTCGCAGAGCCAGCGAATCACGCGCGCCTCGATAATTGCGGAGGTTGGTCCATTACGCCAGGCGCCGGCATTCTGATTCAACGAAGAAGCCAGCGCATCGGCCCAGACGCCGATCGGCAAAGGCGTCGGATTAAACTGTCCAAAATAACGAGGGCTGGGGACATTCATCGCATGCGCGAATACATCTGTCTTCACTCGTTCGAGAATTGATTCGACTGGAATTCCCTGCTCCGGGAAGGGCTCCTCAAATAGTTTTTCGAGTTGATGCGGCGTGGCGTCAGAAGCAACGTGCGTGGAATCCAAACGGCCGGCATATTCAGCCACGATGGCCGTCACGGCCCGGCCGAGTCGCTCGTGTTCATCCGCAAGGTCGTCGAACATGGAAGACAGAATCTCACGCCGCAGCGCGAACGGGCAAAGGAAGCCGAATAAATGTGGCCCGACTCATGCTGGAATTTTCTGTGAAACCTCTGTGTTCTCTGTGTCTCTGTGGTGAGCAATTGACTCACAAGGATTCACCACAGAGCCACAGAGATATAGACCAGGCACGGGATCCAGCCAAAGGGACAGCCTTTCATCCCTCGTTGCGATATCGGCAACTTTGCATGACACTTAATCGATGCATGTGGTCGATCAACTAAATGAGTTTCGCAACGCCCTCAAGCGCCATGCTGCAACCTACGAAGTCTCACTCGTCGCAGACACTCTTGATGAGTTAGCAAAATATTTTGAGTTACTAAACACCTGGAACACGCGCCTGCATTTAGTCGCACCCACCTCCCCACGCGAGTTTGCCACCCGGCACATTCTCGAATCGCTGATGTTGCTTAACCGCTTGCCGCAAGCAGCCTCCGTTGCCGACATCGGGTCGGGTGCCGGGCTGCCAATTATTCCCTGCCTCATAGCCAGACCCGATCTGCGCGCGGTGCTCATCGAAGCGTCACCGAAAAAAGCCGTCTTTCTCAACGAGGCACTTAGGGGAATTGCGTCGGCCACAGTTTCGGGAGGAATTGGACGGGTTCGCGTAATCGCAGAAAGGTTTGAAAACATTCCAGCACCCGAGGTTGACTACATCACCTGCCGCGCGCTTGAACGATTTGAAGAAATGTTGCCCACTTTGCTTGCTTGGGCCCCTGCGAGTTCGACTTTATTGCTGTTTGGCGGCGAAGGATTGGAGCGAAGGATTGAGGATTCTGGTCTCGGCTCGGAACGCACCCCCATCCCAAATTCCGAACGCCGGTTTCTGTTTGTGGTTAACGCCGTTGCCAGCGACGCGTAGCGTCGACCTGAATTTAGCTCGGCCTTTCAAGGCTGGAATCAAATCGCGCATTTGGTCAGGCGTCGCGTCCGCGACGCAATGAAAAATGCTATTGCCAACCCCGGCCTTGAAAGGCCGGGGTAACTTCATGCCGACGCTACGCGTCGCAGTCACTTCCGCAATACTTTCAAAAAACGAGCCCTTGCTTACGCGCGGGCTTCCGCTTGGGTTTAGTTTTCAAGGTCTACGTTGTAAGCGAGCACGAGCATCCACTTACCTTCGCGGCGGGAAAACACGTCGGTGAATGCTCCCAAACTGATGCCTCCAACGCCGTCAGCCTGCCGCCATTCTGATCGCTGCACTCCAGTGACTACCGCCACATCACCGTAAACATCCACTCTCTCGTTTTCACCACTGATGGAAACAATCTCCACTGGCAATTCGCTTATGCTGCGCAGAAAATCGGCCCTGTCAGTCGCCGAACCATCGTGGCTGCGGTAAACAAAGTCGTCTGCCAAAAAGCGGCCGAACGCTTCCGCATCTTTGCGCTGGATCGCTGCAAAGATTTCCTGCCCAATCGCGAGAAGCACTTGTTCGACATTCTGATCGACGTGTCGTTCTGTGGTTGAACCACTCATATCATCTTCTCCTGACACCCATCACCCGACACCTGAGACCCATACCCGCCACCCGTCACCTGCCACTCGATACCCGTCACCCGCAGTTTATTTGCCCGGAGTCAGTCGCATCACCCCAGACGCGTCGCGCACCAACATATCAGTCCCCAAAAACACCGGCATGGCCCAGGTGGCATTCTCGGCCAGGTCATAGCGTTGCGCAATATCAATTTTCGTCGTATCGCGCCGTACGACGATCAGGTCGGCATTGTTGGTCAGATACACTACGTGCGACGGCAGGAGTAACACCGAAGCGTGCTCACCTTCCCTGCCCTCAGTTATCCAGCGGACCACGCCGGTCTTCGCATCGAGCGCCACAAACTGTCCTTTGCGTTTATCCGAAAAACCATAGACCAGGCCATCGCCATAAACTGGAGAACTCATATACATCGATACATCTTTGTTCTGCCAGGCTTCGGTGGCTTGCCATTTCCCCGCAGACTGCTGCAGCGCGAAGGCATGCGTGCCCTGTCGCGTCCCGGAAACAATTAGATGCGTACCGGTCCAGAGGGGCGTGACGATGTTTTCGTGCCACTCGTCCGGAAAAGGTATCGTCCAAAGTTCAGCGCCACCCTTCGCGTTGAGTCCAATGATTGAGCTGTTGGTCAACGTCACAACTTGCTTCTGTCCGCCCGCGTCAATAATCACCGGCGAAGCATAGCCCGGTCCTGCTCCACGCCATTCCCAACGCATCTCGCCGGACGCCGGATCGAGCGCAAGAATTTGCCCGCCATGCACATCACTGCCAACCTGAATCACGATCTGGCCATCGAGCAGCAGCGGCGAGGCAGACGTGCCGCAGAACATCTTTGACGTGTCAATCGTCTTCGAGAAATCTTTGGTCCACAGCAGCTTTCCGGTCGCCGTGTCCCATGCGTTAACAACTCCGGTTACGCCGACGGTAAAAAGCCGGTTGCCAACTACGAGCGGCGTCGCGTTTGGCCCTTTCGCCATCTTCACTGCGTATTGATTCTTTTGAAACTGAGCCGGATATTTCTTCTGCCAGAGCACTTCGCCTTTGGCATAGTCTATCGCCGTAACAACTTCATCAGGATCTTGGCGCGCGTGAACAAACACCCGACCCTGGGAAACGAGTGGCGACGAATAACCCTCACCTAGCGGCACTCGCCAGGCTTGTTTCAGGGTTGCCGGCCAGGACTTCGGCGCTTGCGAAGCCGGCACCAGACCGTCACGGCCGGGCCCACGCCATTGGCTCCATTCCTGGCCGAAGGCTGCAGGAGCGAGACTTACAATAAAAAGAAATATCAGAAGTCTGTATAGACATGAGTGCGAATTCATGTGACGCCTCCCTGGCACTTTTGAAATAAGAGTCGCGGGTGTCTCGGTGTAATGCGCGGCAAATAGCCTTCTCCATGGGTCAAGAATGCAGAACCGGGAGCGGACCGGGGTCCCCGGCCGGGTAGCCCGGCTGGGTGGTGGTAGCGGCCGGGTAAAACAATCAAGCTGGATTAACTATTGCAACCGTCGGGATTGCGGTGTGTTCTGAACGAACCCGGTCGTTACCGCTCCCGGTTCTGCATTCTTCGTCCCACTCAGTCGCGTTCTTGAAGTCAAGGCGCCGCCAAAGAATTGTTTGCGGTTCCGTCATCACAGCGGCACGTAATCATACTCGCCAAC
>Ga0190272_10000014_pt1 | contig 160537 bp, 125 predicted proteins | sample Popmic504T_FD_133746 | JGI IMG/M metagenome (GOLD analysis project Ga0190272, IMG submission 133746) | Populus adjacent soil microbial communities from riparian zone of Shoshone River, Wyoming, USA - 504 T | ecosystem: Environmental > Terrestrial > Soil > Riparian zone | place: USA: Wyoming... | reverse complement strand
GCCGCCCCCCCGCCCCCCGGCCTCCCGCCCCCGGCGCGCGGCGCCGAAGCTCCTCCCCCCTGCGCCCTGCCCCCTGCGCCCTGCGACGCACCCGCCCCGCCCACCCGTCGCGCCGCCTTCGCGGCCGCGCGGGCGCGATCCTCCGCCTTGCGGGCGCGGATCGCGGCGATGCGTTCGTGGATGGGGATCTCCAGCTTCTCCGTGGGGCGGCGCGTGTAATCGAAATCCGGGACCGTCACACGCGGCAGTCGCTTGCTGATGGCGCGCTCGATCGCGCGCAGGTCGTTCTCCTCATCCGGTGCCACGAACGTGATCGCGTCGCCCGTCAGCTCCGCGCGGGCCGTACGGCCGACGCGGTGGATGTAATCCTCCGGCAGGTTCGGCACGTCGAAATTCACCACGTGCGACAGCGCCTCCACGTCGATCCCGCGTGCCGCGATGTCCGTCGCCACCAGGATCTGGTAGCGCCCCGACTTGAAGCCCGTCAGCGCCTCCGTGCGCTGCACCTGGCTGCGGTTTCCGTGGATGCGGGCCACGTTCACCTTGCGCGCCTCCAGCTGCTCGAACACCCGGTTCGCGCGGTGCTTCGTGCGCGTGAACACGATCGCGCTCTTGATCTCCCCGCGCTGCAGCAGCGTCTCCAGGAGCGCCAGCTTGAGGTCCTGCGCCACCGGGAACACCGACTGCGCGATGCCCGTCGCCGGCGCCGCCTTCCGTTCGATCGAGATCATGGCCGGGTTCTTCAGCATGTCCCGCGACAGCTCGATGATCGGCTGCGGCAGCGTGGCCGAGAAGAACAGCGTCTGCCGCTTCACCGGCACATGGCGCAGCACGCGGCGGATGTCGGGGAGGAAGCCCATGTCCAGCATCCGGTCCGCTTCATCGAGGACCAGGATCTCCAGCCCGTCCAGCTTTGCGTAGCCGCGTTGAAAATGATCGAGCAGGCGTCCCGGCGTCGCTACCAGCACGTCCACGCCGCTGCGGAACGCGTGCTCCTGCGGCCCCATCCCCACGCCGCCGTAGATCGCGGCGCCGGAGAGCGGCGTGTGCACGGCCAGCTCGCGCAGGTGCTCGTCGATCTGCGCCGCCAGCTCGCGCGTCGGCGTCAGGATCAGCGCGCGCGTCGTGCCACGCTTCTTTCCCATGAGTCGATGGAGGATCGGCAGCACGAACGCCGCCGTCTTGCCGCTGCCCGTGGCCGCGGCGGCGAGCACGTCCTTCCCCAGCATGGCCGGGGGGATGGCGTCCATCTGGATCGGCGTCGGCCGTTTGAATCCAAGCTCTTTGATTCCGCGTAACAGGTCGGGATGTAACCCGAATGATGTGAAAGGCATGAGACGGATCGTCTCACAGTTCGCACTATGATCCCGTCCATGATCAAGCGCCGTCTCGGTCCCCTCGAAGTCTCCGCGATCGGTCTCGGCTGCATGGGCATGAGTCAGTCCTACGGCCCCGCCGACGAGCAGGAATCGATCGCCACCATCCACCGCGCCATCGACCTCGGCATCAACTTCTTCGATACCGCCGAGGTCTACGGACCGTTTCACAACGAAGAGCTGGTCGGCCGCGCGCTGCGCGGCAAACGCAGGCAAGTCGTCATCGCCACCAAGTTCGGCTGGAACATCGAGGACGGCAAAGTGAACGGCATCACCAGCCGTCCCGAGCGCATCCGCGCCGCCGTCGACGGCTCCCTCCGCCGCCTCGGCGTCGACACCATCGACCTCCTCTATCAACACCGCGTCGACCCGGACGTGCCGATCGAAGACGTCGCCGGCACCGTCGGGGAGCTCGTACGCGCCGGCAAGGTGCTCCACTTCGGCTTGTCGGAAGCAGGGGAGCAGACCATCCGCCGCGCCCACGCCGTGCTCCCCGTGGCCGCCCTGCAGAGCGAGTACTCCCTCTGGGAGCGCAACCTGGAGGAGAAGATCATTCCCCTCGTCCGCGAGCTCGGCATCGGCCTCGTCCCCTTCAGTCCCCTCGGACGCGGCTTCCTGGCCGGCAGCGTCAAGCGCGCCGAGGAGTATCCCGAAGGCGACTTCCGCCGCAACGACCCCCGCTTCCAGGGAGAGAACTTCGACGCCAACATGCGCGCCGCCGGCGTCGTCCGCGACATCGCCCGCGCCCACTCCGCCACCCCCGCCCAGATCGCCCTCGCCTGGCTCCTCGGGAAAGGCGGCGACGTTGTCCCCATCCCCGGCACCAAGCGACGCACCTATTTAGAGGAGAACGCCGAAGCGACCCAGCTCGAGCTCCGCCCCGGCGACGTCGAGAAACTCGACGAAGCCCTCGCCTCCGGCTCCATCGCCGGCCCCCGCTACAACGAGAAAGCCATGCGCTGGGTGGACCGGTAGCCTGAGTACGGCGTGGAGCGGCGGGCTTTAGCCCGCCGCTCCACGCCTTACGTTCTTTACCGCGTTCCCCGGCCAAATCTCGGCGGGTATGATTCTGGCGTGTAGGAAAATAACCACGCATGACCACGCCACCCAGATCCCCCTCCCGCGCCGAAGAATTCGCGCTTCTCGTCGATGCGGTTCAGGACTACGCCATCTTCCTTCTCAGCCCCGAGGGAGAGATCCGGTCGTGGAACCGCGGTGCCGCGCGAATCATGGGCTACACCGAGGCTGAGGCCGTCGGAAAGCACTTCTCCATCTTCTACGGGCCGGAAGATCTCGAAGCCGAAAAGCCGCGCCACGAGCTCGAGACCGCCCTGCGCGAGGGGCGCGTCGAGGACGAAGGATGGCGCCTCCGCAAGGACGGCACGCGTTTCCGGGTCGAGACCGTCATCACCCTGCTGCGCGACGACGCCGGCAACGTCCACGGCTTCGCCAAAGTCACGCGCGACGTCACCGCGCGGCGTGCGGCCGAAGAGCACATGCGCCAGAGCGGCGAGATCTTCCAGCTCCTCGTCTCCTCCGTGCGCGACTACGCCATCTTCATGCTCGACCCCGGGGGACACATCGCCACGTGGAACACCGGCGCGCAGCGGCTCAAACAGTACCGGCCCGAAGAGATCATCGGCAAACACTTCTCCGTCTTCTATCCCGAGGAAGCCAAAGACAAGCCCGCGCGCGAGCTCGAGATCGCCCGCGCCGAAGGGAGCGTCGAGGACGAAGGGTGGCGCGTGCGCAAGGACGGCACCCGCTTCTGGGCCAACGTCGTCATCACCGCCGTCTACGACGAGCACCGCCAGTTGCGCGGCTTTGCCAAGGTGACGCGCGACATCACCGACCGCAAGCTGGCCGAGGAGACGCAGCAGGCCCTGCTCGAACAGCGCGAGGCCCGTCTGCAGGCCGAGGAAGAGCAGCGCCGCGCCGAGGCCTCGTATCGTGTGGCCCAGGAAGCCAATCGCGCCAAGGACGAGTTCCTGATGACGCTCTCCCACGAGCTCCGCACGCCCATGACCGCCATCCTCGGCTGGGCGCGGCTGCTCCCGACCATGTCCCCCGACGAGCCGCTGTTCCACGAGGCCGTCCAGTCGATCTCCAGCGGCGCGCAGCTGCAGGCCCGCCTCATCGACGACATCCTCGACGTCTCGCGCATCGTCTCCGGCAAGCTGCGCCTGGCGCCGGAGACGGTGGAGGTCGCGCGCGTGATCATGAACGCCGTGGACGCGGTGCACACCACCGCGGAGGCGAAGGAGATCACCATGACCACCGCCCTTGCCCCGGCCCTCGGCATGATCGTCGCCGACGCCACCCGCATCCAGCAGGTGCTCTGGAACCTCCTCAACAACGCCGTCAAGTTCACGCCGAAAGGCGGCGCCGTGCAGGTGGCCGCGCGGCGCACCGCGTCGCACGTGCAGATCACCGTCACCGACAACGGGGAGGGGATCGACCCCCGCTTCCTGCCGCACATCTTCGAGCCGTTCCGCCAGGCCGAGTCGCCGCAGACCCGGACCCACGGCGGCCTCGGCCTCGGGCTGTCGATCGTCCGCTACATCGCCGAGGCGCACGGCGGGACGATCGCCGCGGAGAGTGCCGGACGCGGCCAGGGCGCCACGTTCACCATGACCCTGCCCGTGCGCGCCATCACCGCCGGCGACGCGCCCGTGCGCAATCCCCTCGGCGAGACGTTCCTCCATCGCGACCGCCTTCGCGGCCTCTCCATCCTGCTCGTCGACGACGACCTCGAGTCGCGCAAGCTCGTCGCCGCCGTGCTCCGAGCCGCGGGCGCCAACGTAATGCCGGTCGATTCCGCGTCCGCCGCCCTCGACGCCCTCGACCTGAAGCGCCCCGACGCCGTCATCACCGACATCGCCATGCCCGACGTCGACGGCTACGCCTTCACCCGCACCCTCCGCGAGCGCCACGGCCACGGCCTGAAAGTCATCGCCCTGTCGGCGTTCCCCGCCCGTCCCAACGAAGCCAGCGGCTTCGACGCCTACCTCACCAAGCCCATCGACCCCTTCCAACTCATCGACGACGTCGCCCGCATCGCCATGCCCGCCTCTGCGTAAGACCGGATTGAGGATTGAGCATTGAGGATTGAGGATGGCTTCGCCTGCCACCGGTCCCCCAATCCTCAATCCCCAATCCTCAATCCTCAATCCGACGAGGCCGCCGCCCCCCTCAAAAATCTCGAATGTGACAGGTAGGGAATTCCGTCCAGCCGTCACACCTATGGTGAGTGGAAAACGCCCGCCCAACCCCGACCTCCCGCGTGGCGCGACCTGGCCGCTTTCGCTATTCTCGGTGCCGCGGCCGCACCGGCCATCGGAACCGCTTGTGGCGAATGACGACCGAGAGCTGTCCGCCGTGCACATGCTCGAAGGCCTCTATCGCGAGCACGCTCCACTGTTGTGCGCCACCGCGCGGCATCGCTACCGCATCCCGTCCGAGGACGTCGAGGCCCTCGTCCACGACATCTTCGCCTCCATGCTGGAACGGCGCCCCCAGGTCGACGACATGCGCGCCTTCCTCCTCGGCGCCGTGCAGAACGCGGCGCGCTACTACTGGCGCAAGCGCCGCCACGAGGCCCCGCTGCTGGAAGAGCACGAAGACACCGCCGACGAGTCCACCGCCGACGGACTGGAGCGCTGGTCCACCAGCCTCAGTCTCGGCGCGATGCTCGCACAGCTCGGCCCCAAATGCCGGGAGACACTCCGCCGTTATTACCTCGATGAAGAGAAGCCACGCGACATCGCCGAGCACCTCGACACCAGCTCCGCGTACGTCATGCAGCTCCTCAGCAGTTGCCGCAAGCGTGCGCGCGAAATCTATTGCCGACTGACCCGGGCACCGACATGACCGACTGGAATACCGAACAATGGCAGCGCTTCGAGGACGCCCTGCGCGCCTCCGAACCGTGGGAGCTCGCGGACGAGATCCTCATCCCTCCGTCCGACATCACGCCGCTGCGCCTCTTCGCCGCGCGTCTCAACGAGGAGCGCACCGCCGCGCGCGCGCTGCTCGAGCCGGTCCTCGAATCGCTGGCCGCCTTTACCGCGGCGAAAGTTGACACCGACCCCGCCTTTCTCAGCCGGGGCGTCGTCGACGTCCTCAATGACGCCGCGCGCCCCCTCCGCAACACGCAGCCGCAGCTGGCCCTGGCCACCTCGGCCGCGGCCCTCGCCATTGCCACGAGGCTGGCGCCGGCCGGCTCCTGCACTCCGCGCGTCCTCGGCCGGACGTACATGGAGCGCGGCTGGGCCCTCTTCTTCGTCGGCCGCTACCGCGAGGCCGAGGAAGCGCTGCGCCGCGCCGACGCCGCGTACGACGACGATCCCCTGGCCACCGACTGGGACCGCGCCCACACCGCGCTGGCCCGCGCCAACGTCTACGTCGAGACCGACCGCCACGACGAAGCCGGCCACGAGGCCCGCTTCGCCGCCTGTGCCTTCTACACCTTCGGCGACTACCACTACGCACTCGCCGCATGCCTCATGGAAGGCCACGTCCTTTACGTGCGGCGCGACTACGCCGGTGCCGCCAGGGTTCTCGATGCCATCGCCGCGGAAGCCTCGCGCTCCGGCGACCGCCTGCACCTGGCGCGGGCCCGCCAGTCGGCCGGCAACTGCTACATCGAGCTGGGCGACTTCGCCCGGGCGGAAAAGTACTTCCTCGCCGCGCTTGCCCTGTGGGACGAGCTCGGCCTCGACGTCGAGCGCCTGCGTACGCACTGGTCCCTCGGCGTGCTCGCCAAGGCCACGGGCGATCTCGACGCCGCCATCGCGCGCATCGACGAGGTCCGCCGCGCGTTCGAGGCCCTCGGCATCATCAACGACTCGGCCATCGCCCGGCTCGAGCTCGCCGAGGTCTTGCTCCTCGCCGGGCGTCCGGGCGAAGTGCGCGACCTGCTGCGCGACGTCGTGGTCAGCTTCACCTCCGAGGGCGTCATGCGGAACGCCTCCATGGCGCTGGCCTACCTGCGGGAGGCCGTCGAGGCGGGCGGCACCGAGCCGGATCTCGTCCGTCACGTCCGCGACTACCTGGAAGAGCTGCCCACGCGGCCGGCCAGCGTTTTTCTGCCATTGCGATGACCGGTCTCATGATTTCCGCCTTCGCGTCACCTAGTGACGGAGGGGTCCATGCATAAAACACTTCGCGGCTTCGTGGCCGCGCTTCTCATCGCGCTGCTCATGACGTCGCTACCGGCGGCGGCGGCGCCGCGCACCTCGCGCACACAGCAGATCGTGCAGGCCGCCAGGCGGCTCGTCGACACCCTGGTTCCGTGGCTGTTCACGCGGCTCTCCCCTCCCGGCGGAGACGTGGAGGATCCGGACGATCCGCCGCCCGATCCGGGCATCCAGCGGCCGAATCCGTAAGGCATCGCTCTACTTCTGTTGCGCGTACACGATCAACTGCCACTTGATCTCGGCGTTCGACGGATGCTGCGCGTGGTTCTGCGGCGGAAGCGTGTGATCGCGCGCAATCCCGATCTCGTCCCCGCACGCGATACACCGGTAAATCCCCGGATGCGGCGCCGCCGCCCCGGGGGAATGCACCGCGTTGAACGCGACGTCGGTCGAGGTGTGCAGATACTGAATGTAGCGGTAAAGCGCCATCGACTCCTCCGGACCTGAAGAGACACGGTCCGGAGGGGATTTGTGGGCCAGAAACACGGTCCCCTCTCCCCGCGCACGGGGAGAGGGCCAGGGTGAGGGGCTCCCTTTAGCCAGACGCCGCCCCCCCCCCACTGTCATCCCGAGCGTGAGTCGAGGGACCTGGGCGGGCGGGCGGCGCGCAGCTTGTGGCTCGTGCATGGCGCCACCCGCCCACCTAGGTCCCTCGACTCACGCTCGGGATGACAGCGCTAAAACCCGTCGTCCCCTCGTGCTACCTTCCCCCGCATGAAACTCGCGCTGCTCGCGCTCACCCTCGCCACCTCCGCGCTCGCGCAACAATCCGCGCCGCCCCCCGCGCCGCCGCGCGTCACCGCCCTGAAAGCCGCGCGCCTCTTCGACGGCACCTCCGACCGCATCGTCAATAATGCCGTCATCGTCGTCGAAGGCACGCGTATCCAGTCCGTCGGCGGACCGATCCCCGCCGGCGCGCACGTCATCGACCTCGGCGACGTCACCCTGCTGCCCGGCTTCATCGACGCCCACGTCCACCTCTCCTTCGAGAGCGGCGAGAACTACTACCGCGAGCAGTTCGAAGGGCTCATGCGCCATCCCGCCGAGCAGGCCCTCCTGGCCACCACCTACGCCCGCCGCATCATCGACGCCGGCGTGACCACCGTGCGCGATGTCGGCTCCAGCGACTACGTCGACATCTCCCTGCGCAACGCCATCGCCGCCGGTCACATCGTCGGCCCGCGCATGCTCGTCGCCGCCCACTCCATCAGCGCGACGGGCGGCCACGGCGACAGCGACGCGATTCCGCCCGCGCGCGGCGTCCCGCAGACCGGACCGCTCGAAGGCATCTGCAACGGCGCCGACCAGTGTCGCGCCGCCGTGCGCTACCAGATCAAGTACGGCGCCGACGTCATCAAGGCCATGCCATCCGGCGGCGTCCTGTCGCTCTCGGATCCGGTCGAGAACCCGCAGCTCACCCGCGACGAGATGAACGCCATCGTCGAAGAGGCGCACCTCTGGGGACGCAAAGTGGCCGCGCACTGCCACGGCGACGCCGCCGCGAAAATCGCCATCGCCGCCGGCGTCGACTCCATCGAGCACGGCACCTTCCTCCAGCCCGACACCCTGGCCGCCATGCGCGACAAAGGCATCTATCTCGTCCCCACGCTCCTCGCCGCCGAGACCGTGAAGACGCGGCTCGACACGCTCCCCGCGTCGATCTCCACCAAAGCCAGAGCGGCCATCGCCTCGCGCGACGCCCTCTTCCGCAACGCGTTAAAGTCCGGCGTGAAGATCGCCTTCGGCACCGACTCCGCCGTCTCCCGCCACGGCGTCAACGCCCGCGAGTTCGCCCTCATGACCTCCCTCGGCATGACCCCCGCCGCCGCCCTGCGCACCACCGCCAGCAGCGCCGCCCTCCTCGGACTCGAGACCTCGATCGGCACCCTCGCCGCCGGCAAGCTCGCCGACATCGTCGCCGTCCCCGGCAACCCCCTCACCGACATCACCGCCACCGAGCGCGTCTCCTTCGTCATGAAAGAGGGCACCATTGTGAAAGGCGCCCCCAAATGACCCAGCACGCCTCCACCACCGCCTCCCGCGACGCCGCGCCCGAGCCGACCTACGCCGAGAAAGTGCGCACCCTCCTCGCCAGCGAAAGACTGGGCACGCTGGCCACCCAGTCCGTGCGCCATCCCGGCTTCCCCTTCGCCTCGGTCATGCCCTATGCGCTCGACGAAAACGCCGCGCCGCTCTTCCTCATCAGCAGCATGGCCATCCACACCCAGAACCTCGTCGCCGACGCGCGCACCAGCCTCCTGGTCATGCAGAGCGGCGCCGGCTCCGATCCCCTCGGCTCTCCCCGCGCCACGCTCCTCGGCCACGCCGTCCGCATCCCCGAAGTCTCCGACGCGCTGCGCGCCGCCTACCTCGATCGCCACCCCTCCGCGCGCTACTGGATCGACTTCACCGACTTCGCCTTCTTCCGCCTCGCCGTCACCGACGTCTACTTCGTCGGCGGCTTCGGCGTCATGGGCTGGGTCCCCGTCGACGACTACCACTCCGCCGCCCCCGACCCCCTCATGCCCTTCGCCGCCGGCATCCTCGAGCACATGAACGCCGACCACGCCGACGCCCTCCGCCACATCACCCGCCACTACGCCCAGCTCGACGCCGAAGAAGCCACCATGGTCGCCATCGACCGCCTCGGCTTCACCATCCGCGCCCGCACCCCGGAGGGCATGAAAGGCGCCCGCATCGCTTTTCCGGAGGAAGTCCACACCCGCGAAGACGCCAGACGCGTCCTGGTCGCCATGACCCACACTGCACGGGGGTGACGCCTCTGAATGAACTCAAAGCAACGCTTGCGGCGGAAGCAAGATGGGGCGTCTCGGAACCAAGTCAGTCCCCTCTCCCTACCGCAGTGGGGAGAGGGCTAGGGTGAGGGGTTGTGGCGCTCGGCAAAAGGGAGCCCCTCACCCTAACCCTCTCCCCACTGCGGTGGGGAGAGGGGACTGATTCAACGTAGGGCGGTGCTTCACGCCCACCCTACGTTTGATGCAGTGCTAATCTTTCCTGCACGCCATGCGACACACCTCCTTCCTCGCGCTCCTTCTCACCGCCCTCCCCCTCCTCGCCCAGAACCCCGCCCAACCCGACGACGTCGGCGAAGTCGCCTTTGCCAACTCCGGGGCGGCGGAGGCGCAGGGGCCGTTCCGGCGGGGGTTGGCGCTGCTGCACAACTTCGAGTATCCGGTTGCTGCCGAGGAGTTTCGCAAGGCGCAGGAGCTCGATCCGTCGTTTGCCATGGCCTATTGGGGCGAGGCCATGACCAAGACCCATCCGATCTGGTTCCAGCAGGATGCCGAGGCCGCGCGCGCCATCCTGCAGCGCCTCGGCGCCACGCCCGCCGAGCGGCTGGCCAAGGCCAAGACCGAGCGTGAGCGCGACTACTTGCGCGCCATCGACGTCCTGTACGGCGAAGGCTCCAAGAACGAGCGCGATTTCAAGTTCGCCGAGGCCATGGGCGCGCTGCACGCGCGGTATCCGGACGACGTCGACGCCGCCGTCTTCCACGGCCTGGCCATCCTCGGCACCGCCCATCAGGGACGCGACTTCGCCACCTACATGCGCGCCGCGGCGATCCTCGAGGCCGTCTATCCCGCCAACCCGCGCCATCCCGGCGTGCTGCACTACCTCATCCACTCCTACGACGATCCGATCCACGCGCCCCTCGGGCTGCGCGCCGCGCGCGTCTACGGCTCCGTCGCGCCCAACGCCGGCCACGCGCTGCACATGACCTCGCACATCTTCGTGGCCATGGGCATGTGGGACGACGTCATCGACGCCAACCGCCGCGCCGTCGACGTCGTCAACCGCCAGCGCGCCGCGCGCAACCGTCAGGCCGCCGACTGCGGCCACTATCCGACCTGGCTCCACTACGGCTACCTGCAGAAGAACGACGCCGCCTCCGCCCGCAAGGCCCTCGACGCCTGCCGCGCCTCGGCGCTCGAGACGCCGTTCCAGTCCGCCGGTCAGATGGACTCCAAGCGGAGTCGCGTCGACGAATACGCCGCCATGCGCGCCCACCACGTCGCCTCCGGCCACGCCCTCACCGCCGCCGACGCCGTGACCATCCCCGACGGCGCCGACTTTGTCGACGCCCGCTACACCGTCGCCTACGGCGACGTCCTCGCCGCCGCGCAGCGGAAGGACGACGCCGCGCTGAAGAGCGCCGTCACCCGACTCCGCGACCTGCACGCCGGCGTCCTCGCCGCGACGCAGCAGGACGACAACCCGTCGGCGCGACTGCGCGCGGACGTCATGCTGCAGCAGTCCGAAGCGCTCCTCCTCGCCGCCGCCGGCAAGCGCGACGAAGCCATCGCCCTCCTCGAGTCCGCGAAAAAGACCGAGGAGTCCATGCCCTTCGACTTCGGCCCGCCCGCCATCGCCAAACCCGCCGCCGAGCTCCTCGGCGACCACCTCCTCGCCGCCAACCGCCCCGCCGACGCCGAATCCGCCTACCGCGCCGCCCTCTCCCGCGTCCCCGGTCGCACCATCCTCGTCACAGCGCACGAGAACGCGCGCAGCCGCGCCGCGAAGACGAAGGTGGGGGAGGAGAAGAAGCCCGCCGAGGCGCACGTGCACTGAGCGCAAAGGTTTGTCATCCCGAGCGTGAGTCGAGGGACCTGGGTGGGCGGGAGGCACGCAGCTTGTGGCTCGTGCATGGCGCCGCCCCTCCACCCAGGTCCCTCGACTCACGCTCGGGATGACAGCAAAGTCAAAAGCGCAGCGCTGCCAAACCGCGTATCAACGGAGGACTCGTGGAGCGGCGGGCTTTAGCCCGCCGCCGCCCCCGGGAGCCGCGGCGGGCTGAAGCCCGCCGCTCCACGGTTCTGCGCTCCGGTTCGAATCCTCTTATATTGATCCCCGGAACCGGAACGAATCCCCCCTCCGCCCCGTATGAATGACGTGCCCCGCGCATTCGTCCTCCTGCTCCTCCTCGCCGCCCTCCCGGCTTATGGCGCGGTCCCGGGCCAGGTCGAGCTCTGCCGCTTCCGCGCGGACGATGCCGAGAACCCCTTCCGCCGCTGGCTTGCGTCGCAGGAAGTCACGTGCGTTTCAGCGGCAAAGCTCGCCGACTTTCCCAAAGGCAAGTGGAACGTCTTCGCGCGCACGGACGGCTCCGTCTCCGCGTCCCCGCTGCTGATCGAGGGCAAGGACGCGCCGGCGTACCTCCATCCGCCCCTCGGCCCGGCAGCGACCGTGACCGCAGTGCTCCCCGAGGGACACACCGGCGTCCTCTACGTCCCGCGCCGCGGCAGCGCCTTTCCCGTCGAAAACACCCGCGCCACCGTCCCCGCGGACGAGCCCCTCTGGCTGTTCGTCCTCGACAAAGCGACCCCCGTCGCCGTGATCTCCATCGCCCCGATCCCCCCGAAAACAGAACGGGAAATCGACGCCCGCGGCGGCGGACCGACGTCCATCGTCGGCTGGCTGCAGGTCCCCGAGCCCGACCGCACCGCGATGCTGAAAGCCTCCGGCCTCACCTCTCCCGTCGTCCGCGCCGGCCAGCGCGACGCCGACCCACTGCCCTCGCCGTCGCTCCTGCACGGCGCCTTCTTTCTCCTCCGCGACGTCGCCGCGGGGAACGCCGAGCTGCGCCTCGAGGGGCGCGGCTGGCTTCCGAGCACGCGCGTCGTCAAGGCGCAGCCCGGCGTCACCGTCGCCGCCGTGCCGCTGCTCGTCCGCGCCGCCGGGACGCTCGTCGTCCACTGGAACAGCGAGCTCGATCTCACCGCGCTCGACCGCTCCCTCGGCGCGTGCGCCGACGAGCCGCCGCGGATCGTCATCGCCGTCTCCAGGTGTCCGGCCCCGCGCCCCGGACAGCGTCCCGACGCCGTGGAGTGTACGGGCGTCCGGGAGGAAACCGTGGACCGCTTCTACGGCAGCATCACCTTCGACGACGTCGCGCCCGGCCCGTACCGCGCCGAGCTGCGTTACGGCAAGCTCCCGCCCTGGAGCGCGATGGCCAGCGTCGGGCCGCTGGGCATCGCCGACCTGCGCCTCTATCCTTTCTATTACACGGGGCACGGCAGCGTGACCCGCGGCGGCGAGCCCCTCGGCGAAGAGGTGAGCATCCGCTTTCCCGGCGGCACCGGCTTCGCGCCCGAGGAGACGGACGAATACCACTCTGTGTTCCGCGAGCCCCTCAATACCGACACGCAGATCACGGTAGACGCGTGCGACGGCTCGCCGCGGGCCATCGTCCTGGCCGAGGAGCCGATCCGGCCGCGTGCGCGGTTCGACATCGACATCCCGGTCAACGAGCTGGCCATCCACGTCAACGACACCTTCACCCGCGAGGCGCTGCCCGGAGCGGCCGTGAAGCTCGAGGCCATCGACAAGGTGGGAAGGGGCGTCGTCGTCTTCACCACGAACAAGACTTCCGGCGAGCAGGGGGACGTCGTCTGGACCAGCGTCCCGGTTCGCGAGCTGCGCCTGACCGTCACCCTGGCCGGCTACGAGAAGCGGTTCGTCGCCCCATTCACGATGCCCGGGAGCGGGAGGCACGCCGTCGACGTGCAACTCGTCCCGCTGCGCGGCACGCGCGGAAAGATCGTCTCCGACCGTCCCTTCGACAGCGGGACCGTGGTCTGGTTCTCACCGACCGGCTCCGAGACCGAACGCGCCGACCTCGGCGCGGACGGCACCTTCGTCCACACCAACTGGCACACCCCCGACGAGACCATGGCCGTCGTCTCCGCGTCGCACCCGCTCTGGGTCCTGCGCGCCCCCGCCACCGAGCGCCGCCAGAGCATCACCCTGGCCTTTCCGAACGCCCCGGCCGTCGCCATCGACGTCTGGCTGGCCGCCTCCGTCCCGCCGCACGAGAACCGCTACATCGGCCTGGTCCTCGGCGGCGTCCGCGTCCCGCAGCCCGTGCTCGCCCAGCACCAGACCCTCCGCCGCGACCCGCCCCTCATGCGCGGCAGCGGCCCCCACCCCTTCCACGACCTCCTCGCCACCGGCCCCATCGACGTCCTCCTCGGCCCGACGGTCGAAGAGGTGGCCATCCGCGCCCGAGCCATGGACATCTTCACCCTCCACCAGTTCGCCGACCCCCCACGCCAGCGCCTCGAACGAGGCGCGACCGACGTCGTCTTCAGCGAACGTCATCCCCAGCGATAGCCGTCGGAGGCACGCGGTGCCGTTCCCGATATCGCGAAAGGGCCCATAACAGTCCCCTCTCCCCACCGCAGTGGGGAGAGGGTTAGGGTGAGGGGCGCCCTTTTGCCGAGCGCCACAACCCCTCACCCTAGCCCTCTCCCCGCTCCTCGCGGGGAGAGGGGACTGACTTGTCCCGAGACGCTCTATCTTCCGTCGCATACGCACGCTCGGGATGGCAGAAAATGGTGTGTGTTACCGTGTCGCCCGCAGGTCCCAAAACATGAAGACAAACGAGTTGCGGCTGGTCGCCAGCGATGGCGAAGTCCTGGAGTCTGCGTCCGATCTCGACGCGCGGGCGATCTTCAACTTCCTGAGGACGGCGTCCGCGGCGTCCGCTTCCTTTCACGCCATTGCCAACGTCCACCTCGTGTTGCGCAACGAGTCCATCCGCTCGCGGTGGCATGCGCGGGCCAATGACGATCTGGTCGCCCTGCAGAAGGCCGGGATGACCTGGATCACCGAGGTCTGGCCCGCCGCGACCGCCGTGCCGCAGGCCTTCATCAACGTCTCCAATCGCGTCGCGGCGTCGGCCCGGGCCATCGAGTCGCTGCTCGCCGGAGGCAAGGCGGCCGAGGCGGCGCGGGTCATCCACATGCTGGCCGAGGACGCGGGCCGGCAGGGAAGCGAGCTCGCCTCCTATCGCGAGGCCCTCGAGAAAGCGTTTCTCGCCGCCGATACGCCCATCGCCGCGCTCACCGGCGGGAGCGCCAGCATCGGCGCCGTCATCGCCGACGACGGCGCAAAGATCGAGGAGCTGCTCCGGCAGATCGAAGAGCTGCGCGCGCGCATCCAGGCGCGCGCCGACGAGATCGCCCGGAAGATCGCCCTGCACAAAGCAAAGCTGGAGGCCTTCCTCGGCGTGTTCCAGTACGTCTACGGCGCCGAAAAGGTCGTCAAGGAGTGGGGGAAGAGTTTCCTCATCATGCTCGCCACCGGCACCACCCCCGGCCTGGAGAGCGAAGCCTTCATTCAGGACGTCACCGACATCATGGAGAAGACCGCGCAGATCGACGAGCTCGGACGCGACGTCGTCGCGCTGCAGAACCTCGCCGCCACCCTGGCCTCGCTCCACGAGGCCAAGCCGCTGCTCGACCTCCGCCCCATCGAGGCCATGCTGCACGCCACCCGGGATCGGCTCCGCGCCACGGCCGCCACCCTCGGCGCCGGTGCAACCGCGGACACCATCGCCGCGGCCAGGAAAAGCATCGCCGCGGAAGTCGAGCGCGCGCGGCTTCTGGCCGTCCATTGTGAACACTTTCAGTCAGCGGCGGTCTCGGCGCAGAAAGCGCCTGACGTCGTCTGGATCGCGTAACCCCGAGGAGAAATCTCATGTCGGCATTGGCATTGGGCCGTATCAATCGTGATGACACCGCCACCGAGCTGCGCCAGATGAAAGAGAAGCTGACCGCCTACACCAACGCGGTCGCGCTCATCACCGCCAACGCGCACACCATCACCAAGGCGTCGCTGCAGAAAGTCGATGCCGCCAACCCGCCGGCGTGGTGGACCACCCTCTCGGGGAACTTCACCGCCTGCCAGGGGCACGCCCAGACGTGGATCGACACGATCTACCCGTCGCTGACGCGCGTCCCGCAGGCCATCATCGACTACAACACGTACTTTCAGGCCACGGCCGGGCGCATCGACAGACTGCTCCAGGCCATGGAAGGGAAGACCCCCACCGAGGAGCAGAAAAAGACGCTCCTCTCCCTGCTCAACCTCCTGGTGAACAAGCTCTCCGCCTGCCGCACCGAGGTCGAAGCCGTGCGCGCCGACATCAAAGTGTTCACCCAGGAGATGGCCGCCGATCACAAGGCCCTGACCACCGGCTCCGCCTCCATCACCGCCGCCATCGAGGACACGAACAAGAACGTCACCCGGCTGAAATTGCGCATCGAGGCGCTGCGGCTGGAGATCGTGGCCCTCAATGCGCAGTTGACCGCCGCGTCGGTGGCCCTCGGCGCGTCGCTCGTGGTCGGCTTCGTCGGCATGACCTTCCTGCCCTTCATCATGATTCCCATCGCCATCATCGGGGCCGGCGTCTCGATCGGCTTCATGATCGACGCCATCGTCCGGCTGAACGAGACCCATCAGGAGATCGCCGACGACGCCGCCGAGCTGACGAAAAACGAGAAGCAGGCGCTCGTGCTGGCCGCCATCGCCTCGACCGTCGACGCGCTGGTGGGCTCGATCGACCAGATCACCTCCAACATCGACATCGTCTCCTCGACCTGGGCCACGCTCGACGTGAAGCTCCGGTCCGTCATCACCAGCATCAAGGCGGCCCGGGACGAGCACTGGCTCGACATCGTGGCCCAGGAGATCGACATCGACACCTCCCGGGAGGCCTGGAAGCAACTGCAGGCCTTCGCCGAGAAGCTGCAGCAGGTCAATCTCGTGGTCACCGACGAGACGATCCCCATCCACGCCGCATGAACGCGGCTCGGCTCGATCGCTCCGCCCTCACCCTCGACGTCGCCGCGGCGCGCGGCGCGTGGGACGTCCTCAGCGGCCTGCTGCGCACGGTCACCGGCTATGTCACCGGCATTCAGGAGCTGTCGCTCGAGCCGGTGCCCGTGTTCGGGACCACGATCGACACCTTCTACGAGCTCCCGGGACTGAAACAGTCCCTGGCCGTGGCCCGCGGCCACGCCTCCCAGTGGGGAAACGTGGGGACGGAGCTCTACCTGGGGGTGCTGTTCGGGGCGGCCGAATTCACCCCGGCACTGACGGCCCGCTCGGAGGAGATCAAAGCCATCGTCGACGGTGCCGCCGCGGCCAAGAGGCCGCTGACCGCCGCTGAGCGGACCTCCATCGTGGCCATCCTGCGCGCGCTGGAGGGGCAACTGCAGTCGAGGCGCAACACCCTCGAGCAACTGAAGCCGCGCACCGTCGACTTCATCCGCCTCATCACCGGAGACTACGCCGCGCTGGCCACCGGCTCCCAGCGCATCGACGACGCCATCCCGGCCGTCGAGCGCGCCACGACCAAGGCCGCCCTCAACTACATGACGCCCGAATCGCAGGGACTGATGCCCATGGTCATCGAAGCGGGAGCGAAGATCCGCAACTCGCTCGTGGCCACCGCGGCGGCCGTGCATCGCCTGGCCACCGCCAACGACGACGCCCAGAGAGCCCTGCAGGGCGTCCTCACCGCCTGGACGACGGTGGAAGGAAAGTTCAGGAGCGTCATCACCACCCTCTCCGAGGCGGAACAGGCCGTGGGCGTCTTCGAAGACCTCCCCCTCCTCCTCGAGATCGCGGCCGACAGCTGGAACGATCTGCTCGAATATATGAAGGGTTAAGGGGAAAAGGTAAAAGGTAAAAGTGGCTCCGCCAGGCAGAGCGCTTCTCGCGTAAACCGCGCATCCACGCGGAGCGACTTTAACCTTTCACCCTTTTCCTTTGACCTCCGCGCGTAAAAGGTGAAAGTGGCTCCGCCAGGCAGAGCGCTTCCCGCGTAACCCGCGCATACCCGCGAAGCGACTTTTACCCTTTACCTTTTTCCTTTCACCTTTCCTTTCACCTACTCCGCCGCCCCCTCGTCGTCCGTCGCCCCCTTGCGCGACTTCTTTCGCGTCCTCATGTAGGCGCGCTTCATCTCGTCCAGGTAGGCGCTGAGGTGAGGCCGGCTGCCCCTGCGCAGCAGGTAATACATCGTCAGCACCGCGGTGCCGATGCGCCACTTGCGCCGTAGATTCGAAGCGTCGATGGCCTTGGACAGCACGCGGATCTCCCGCTGCACGTCGTCCCATTGCCGCGCAAGCGCTCGCTCGACACTGATCTCCTCGGCCGTCATGCCGACGGCCGCATCGGGCTCACCGCCGGCGTCGATCGCCTGGACTCCGGTATCCAGGAAAACCGGGTCGAGGTTCGCCACCCGCAGCTTCGACCGCGCCTCGCGGACCGACAACGGCTCGCCGTTGACGATCTGTTGCTGCAGATAGCGCAGCCCCTGCACCACCCTCACGGGATCGAGGGGCTGCGGCGTTGTGAAGAGGACCAGTGGATCACTCTCCACCGTCGCAACCTTCACCTCCGGCGGAACGGCGAGGGGCGGCGTGTCATCCGGCATGTCTCTATTATGACCTAAGGCTCGGTTCGTCATCCTCGACATCGCCCGCATCGAACGAACGCAAGTGGTGGCTTCATTCGACGTGTCCTGACGTCAACGTGACGTCCCCCGACGTCACGTTGACGTCGCACGACCGCACGTTCAATGTCCGCGACATCGACGATGACGTTCGCGGGGCCTCCATCGACGTGCGCGCACCTCGGCAGCGACGTCGCTGTTTCCACATTCGATGTACGCGACATCGACGAAATGGTCCCGCGGCGTCAACGTCAATGCAGCCGGCATTGACGTTGACGTCCGGCCAGCTCCGCGTGACGTCGGAATGGCCTGCATCGAGGTGACCGGACGTCAACGATGACGTCGCACGACCCCACGCTCAATGTACGCGACATCGACGATGGCCTCCGCGGCGTCGCCATCGACGTGCGCGCACCTCGGCCGCGGCGTCGCAGTTTCCACATTCGATGTACGCGACATCGACGAAATGGTCCGGCGGTGTCAACGTCAATGCAGCCGACATTGACGTTGACGTCCGGCCAGGCGCCGCGTGACGTCGGAGTGACCTGAATTGAGGTCACCCGACGTCAACGATGACGTCGCATGACCCCACGCTCAATGTACGCGACATCGACGCTCGCGTCCGCGACGTCCTGATCGACGTGCGTCCACCCCGTCCGTGACGTCGCTGTTTCCACATTCGATGTACGCGACATCGGCGAAATGATCGGACGGTGTCTGCATCAATACAGCCGGCATGGACGTTGACGTCCAGCCAGCTCCGCACGACGTCACAGTGACCTGAATCTAGGTCCCCCGACGTCAACGATGACGTCGCACGACCCCACGCTCAATGGACGCGACGTCGACGACAGGATCCGCCCCGTCTCGATCGGCGTGCGCACAGGTTTGTCATCCCGAGCGTGAGTCGAGGGACCTGGGTGGGTGGGGGCACGCTGCCTGTGCATCGCACGAGGCACGTGCATCGTGCCGCCCACCCGCCCAAGTCCCTCGACTCGACGCTCGGGATGACAGCAGCAGCCCCCCCCTCACTCCACCCCGACCACCCCTGCATACGGCCACGCCAGCGCCTCCGCGAACCCGGCCACCTCCCGGGACAGCCAAGCCGAATGCACCGACACCAGCCTGAGCAACTCCCGCGACAGCACCGCGCTGACCGACTCCCCATCGATCGCGGCCAGCCGCTCCAGCGCCACCACCTACATCCGCGGAATCCGCACCTCCAGCTCCGTCAGCCGCAACAACTCCGGAATCGCCCCCGCCACCTCCGCCCCCAGCGCCTCCTCCACGACCTCCTGCGACCAGAGCTCCATCCCGAACGACACCAGCTCCCCCCACGGCAGCACCACCCCCGCGTCCGTATCCACCCCCTCCAACTCCCCCGACTCCATCCACGCCCGCACCTCCCGCCAGTCGATGCCGAGCAGCGAGGCGGCGTCGGGGATGGAGTAGGTGGGGCGGGGGTGGAGGAACAGCGTGCGGATGTTCGCGGCGAGGGGCATGTGAGGACTCCTTTGCGTGTCTTGGGCTAAGAGGCGAATATCAACTATCGACGATGGAGGCTACATCAACGATCGTTGAAGATCAATCCTCGATGGCCGTCGAGGCAGAGCTCTTCGGAAAGCGCGTGAGGCAACTCCGCCTCGCCGCCGGCTGGACCCAGGAACAACTCGCCGAAGCCGCCGGCATCACCACCACCTACACCAGCGACCTCGAACGCGGCACGAAAGTCCCCAGCCTCACCATCGTCCTCCGCATCAGCCGCGCCTTTCGAGTCTCGGCCGCGGAACTGCTATCCGACTTCACGAAAGAGGCAGTGCGGCGGATGTCGCTGGGGTGACGGCCGCGTGGGTTCGTTCCTGCGCTACGATCCGCCGGCGGAGGGTGAATGGCGAATACCTGGATGGTGCGTTCGAACGGCGGTGACCTCATCGAGGACTTCGAGAAGGGCTACGTCGGAATCGGATTCGGCGATACCGGCGACCTCACCGATAGCGTCACTGCGGATGCCATTCGCACGAGATACGTACGCGGCAATCCGGATGAGAAGCCCGGCGCTGTGCACAACGCCGTCGCGATGTTGCGGAAGTTCCGATCGGTGATGCAGGTCGGCGACAACGTCGTCACCTACGACCCGCCTTCGCGCAGATATCTCGTCGGTACGATTGAAAGCGACTACATCTACAAGCCAGGCGTCGTAGCGACGCTCGGTCATCTGCGGAAAGTTCGCTGGAGCGGCGAGGTTTCCCGCGACGTCCTCCGCGTTCCCTCTCGCAACTCGCTGGGCAGCACCCTAACGCTCTTCGCCGTCGCCAGCGACGTATGGGAGGAACTGCTCGCCGCGGCGAAAAACCCGGAGCCCGCGGAGACGCAATTAGCAGAGGAGCGAGAAGAACTCGAGGCAACCAAGAACGAGACGAGGGAGCGCGCTCACGAGCTGATCAAGGACAAGATCCTGAGGTTGGCCGATGACGAGATGGAGGAACTGGCGGCCGCCATCCTCCGAGCGATGGGTTTCAAGACTCGCGTCAGCCCGAAGGGCTCCGACCGCGGAGTGGATGTGTTCGCGTCACCGGACGGTCTCGGTCTGCAGGAACCCCGGATCAAAGTCGAAGTGAAACACCGCGTCAAAACCGCGATCGGGGCCCCGGACGTCCGGAGCTTCCTCGGCGGCCTCCGTCCCGGCGATCGCGGCCTCTACATCAGCACCGGCGGCTTCACCAAAGAAGCAAAGTACGAGGCCGATCGCTCCAATACTCCGGCAACATTGATCGATCTCGACGAGCTGGCGCGACTGGTCGTCGCTCACTACGACACCTTTGACCTGGAAGGTCGCGCTCTCATCGCACTCGTGAAGGTGTACTGGCCTGCGGAGTAGGCACAGCGTTCGTAGTTGGTGAGGTGCCTACCAGCTCATCGGCTGAACTGCCTCTAAGCGAGCCTCCGTTCGAGCTGCTGCTTCCGTTCGCGCCAATCGGGCATTACACGATCGAGGAGACGCGTGAACTTTGGAGAATGATTCGCCACCAGAAGGTGACACAGTTCATGCGTGATAACGTAATCGATGCAGCCGCGGGATGCCCGAATCAGCGAAATGTTGAGGGTCAGCCGTCCCGTTCGGCTATAGCTTCCCCAGCGTTTCTGAAGCGACCGAATGAAAAGGCGCGGCTTGGCCAAATGACGCAGTGTGGGATGGTCGGCACACGCCGTCAGACGTTCCGGGAACACACGTGCCGCACAACGGCTATACCACGCCGCGAGTACCGCCTCTTTCGCCTCAACGGATCCAGGCGCATTCGTGTAAATGTGAAGATAACCGGAATCGAGCCTGGCTAGCTCGATGCCTGGGGCCGCGTGAATCTTCAGCCGGTACTTCCTTCCGAGATACAGGTGCGATTCGCCACTGACGAAGCGCCGTTTCGGCGTGTGCGGCAGTAAGTCAGCAAAGTGGCGACGCTGCTGAAGAATCCAGGGCGCTTTCTGCCGAACGATATCCCCGATCGCTTCGGCCGTCGCGTGTGTCGGCGCGTTCACGAGCACGATCAGATTGGGATGCACCTCGATCGACACACGTTTCCGCTCGCTGCGGGTCACGATGTACGGAATCGTAGTCGTCCCGTACTCAATGGACCGCGGCTCCAGAATGCGGAACATCGACGGCTCGAGCTGTTGATCGTCGTCGTTCATGTGCGTGCCTACGGCAGTCGTGATGCCGCGATCGTGTCGACCATCGTGTGCGAGGCGCGCTCGATGTCACTCCAGTTCTTCGGCAGGTCGTACTCCTTGCAGAAGAGATAGAAGGCATCGTCGATGCTTTGGTACATCCGATTCTTTACATCGCTTTTGCGGATCCAATCGACGCTGCGCTCCCGATCGATTACCGCGTCCACGTCCAGAGCGAGCCGCGCCAGCGCGTCGCGATCTTCGAAACCAAGTCCGCCCGCCCATTCCCGCAACACACGGTAGTAGGCCTGAGCCGTGTCTCTGTTTTTAAGCCCTGACGGTAGATCTGCCGTCCCGCGATGCTCGACCTGTTGCGCGACGTCCCGGACGCGCTTCAGATACTCGAGGGAAAGGATCTTATGCTCGCGAAACTTGGCTATGACCTCTTCGAGCATCGCCGAGAATTTCTTGAAAAGAACCGGATCGCTCCCGGCTAGTTCCACTTCAATGCGGCGCTTCGTCATGCTAGCGATGATGTCTGCCTGCGCGCCGGGCTCGGCTAGTTCAGCGAGCACTTCTTCGCGCCGCGCGTTATCGAGAAGCTCGAACTGTTCAGGCGTTAGCTTCTGCACGTCCTTAGCGTCAACGTACTGATTCAGAAGGCGCCGGATCTGCGGCTCAATTTCTTTGAAATTGACACGATCCTGATAGCGTAGACTCACCTGTGCGCGAAGCTTGATGAAGCGGATGAGCTCCGACTGCAGATCCTGAATCTGATCGCGGTCGAACTCCTCGAAGAACCGCGGCGACGTTTGCGCCAAGTGGAGTGCCTTGGCGAACCCGCGCAGCCGCTCGTAGAACTCGTCGCGCAGATCATTGGGCGCAAGAAAGCGCTCCAGCGCCTCGGAGTCGTGCGTCGCGTCCCACAGGCCCTGAAACAGACCGATCAGATTCGCACGCGCCTGTCGCAGATCGTGGAACGCGCGGCCATAGTCGATCACCGCGCCGGCAACGTCTTCCGCATCAAAGCCTTCGAGCGCCGTGTACTTCGTCAGCGCCTCGTCGAGACTGCCTAGGTTCGCGGCGTAGTCAACGACGATTCCGTTGTCCTTGTTCTCGTAGCGGCGGTTCACGCGCGCGATCGCCTGCAGGAGAGAGTGCTCTTTCATTGTCTTTGCCAGATACAGCACGCGCGCTCGCGGCGCGTCGAACCCGGTGAGCAGCTTATTGACGACGATCAGGATGTCGATCGTGCCGCCGTCGCGGAACGCTTCGATGACGTTCTCGTTGTACGACTCTTCGCTGCCGTGCTCGGCCATTTTCTCCGCCCAGAACTTCAGCACCCGGGCGTTCGTCGACTCGTCGATGTCGTCGTCACCTTCTCGCTCGACGGGCGAGGAGATCAGGACTTCGCAGCGGATCGGCTGCTCCGGCTCGTCATCGTCGACCTTTTTTCCGATGCGCGTCTCGGAAGCGGTGAAGCCGTTCAGCACGTCGCGATACTGAATCGCAGTCTCTTTCCTGGGGGATACCAGCATCGCCTTGAATGGCGTATCTTTCCAGTTGCGCCAGTAGTCTTCGTAGATGTCCCACGCCACAACCTGCACGAAGCGGTCGATCTGCGGCAGGACGTCCATGCGCGACCAGCGCTGTTTGAGGTCCTTCTTCTCCTCATTCGTGAAACCGCGCGCGTAGCGCTCGAACCACGTATCGAGCGGATCCTTGTTCACTTCCTGCTCGACCAGCCGGCCATCGTAGAGGATCGGTACGACCGCGCCATCGTCAGTTGCCGTGCGGATGCTGTAGACATCGATAGAGCCGCCGAACTTCGTGAACGTGTTCTTCTCCCGCTTGAGAAGTGGCGTACCTGTGAACGCCACGTAGCACGCACGGGGGAAGGCCAAGTCGATCTTGGTCTTCATCGGACCGTACTGCGACCGGTGTCCTTCATCGACGAGAACGAAGATATTCCCCGAATCATCGCGGATTGGTTTAGGGTGGTTGACCGCCGCGGCAAACTTGTTGATGACCGTGGTGATGACGCGTGACTTGCGCTCTTCGAGCTTTTGGCGCAGGTCATGTCCCGACGTTGCCCTCACAACCTCGGCTCCGCTGTTCTTAAACGTGTTCCGGATCTGTTTGTCGAGATCGACGCGGTCCGTGACGATGACGATCCGCTCGTTCACGATCGCGGACTCCTGGGCAATGGCTTTCGCCAGCATGACCATCGTGAAAGACTTACCACTCCCCTGTGTGTGTGCGATGACGCCGCCAGTCCGTCGCCCATCGGTATCGACGTGTCGGAGCCGATCCATTGCCTTCTCCACCGCCCGTACCTGCTGATAACGAGCGATCTTCTTTTCCTTGCCATCGAAGACGATGTAACGGCGTACCAGCATCAGTAACTGTTCCGGGCGGAACAAGTCGTACAACAGCCGATCCTGCTCAGTGATCGTGCGTCGCTCCGGCTCCAGCGCCTCGTAGCGCGTGCGCCATCGACCGAAGGTGCTAAAGGCCGCTTCCGCCTGCCCGCGGGTGAGAGGACGCGATACGACGCCGGCGAGATCGGCCTCCGCATCGTCATCGCTGCGCCAGCGCGCCCAGAGATCCAGCGGCGTACCGGTCGTTCCGTACAGCGCCTGTTGCCCGTTCAGCGCAGCGACGATTTGGACGGTCTTAAACAAACTCGGAATGCCATCTCGCTTCTGATACTCGAGGATGTCACGAATGGCCTCGTTTACATTGATCCCGCGTGCCTTGCACTCGATCACCGCCAGCGGAATACCGTTAACGAACAGCACGAGGTCTGGCCGGTAAGTATCGCGACTACCCGCACGAGGTATCACGAACTCAGAAGTGACGTGGAAGACGTTATTGCGAGCCTCCTTCCAGTCTATATAACGTAGCGAGAACGCCTTCGTCTCGCCGTCGATCGTTTCATCGAAGCTTTCGCCGAGAGTTAGGAGGTCGTATGCATCCTGCGCCGCAGCGACCGTGCCGCCAACGAGCGAGATGTCTCTGAGTTTCTGGATGGCGCGCGTGACTGATCCTACGCTGAAGGCGCGCTGCTTCCCGCGATGCGTGATTTGGTTAACGCGCATCAATTGCTCGCGAAGAACACCGTCGAGGAATGCTGCGGAGGCCCGCTCGCCGCGTTGTGCGCTCACGTCCCGGGTGTCCAAATATCTCCAGCCCAGCTTTTGCAGAAGAACGACCGCCGGAAGCTGCGACTGAAGAACTTCATTGTCGTCGAAGTCGAGTATCGGTTCGCCCATAGTTACCTACGTCTTCGCGTGTAGGTGGACCTCGCCGGTGATGAGTCTGTCTGTAACGGCACGCTTCTGGCGTTCGAGAAGGTCTCGCTGACGCTCGAGAAGCGCAATCTCTCGATCCAACGCATCAAGGGCGCCTGCGATGTGGCGTTGTTCCTCTAGCCCGGGAAGCTCGAGTATCATCGCCGCGAGATCGTCGTAGTAGATCCGAACTCGGACACTTCCGCTGCCGGCGGTCTGCATATAGCGCTCCCACAGCTCAGAACGTCGATAGTGGTCAAGGAAGCGGTCGTCGAGAACTTCCGTAATCGGTTGAAAAACCACGTAGTCAGGGCTTACAAGCACATCTGAGTCACCCGCCCAGCGCGCGATTGAACCGATATTAATTCTCATAGGGTTATATGCAAAGGAGCGGGGATGTAGAACCTTATACCGCCGGAGATCAGGGCCGATCGTTCGATCTCGCATCGGAATTATGCCGTCAGTCTTACTCACTCCCATCACGCGCGAGGCATCCAAAACATTTCTATTGGTCTCGCGCGACTCCCGAGTGATCGCTCGGAGCCGCGTCACGTTCCATTGGCTTTCAGCAAATGCACGGAAGCGCACGCGGCCCGCGAAGAGTTGCTTTGATAGGGCGATCTGAAAACGATGTTTCGCTTGTATCAATCGGCCTAGCCCGGAGATTCGTTCGCCGAATAACTTGACGACGTCCTCAATTTGACGCTGAACCTCGATTGAAGGCAGCATCAGCGGGAGCGCAGCGACTGTTCGAGCGCTAAGATTCAGCATCGTCTGGCCAACGGCGTTCTTGCGTAGCCATGCGATTGCGGCGTTGTGTTCTAGCAGAGTCGCCACAAATCCGGGTCGTGCTGCAGTCCGATCGAGTCGCGCCCTGATGCAACCCGTTCCGCAGAGCCATCCCGTCTCGTTCTCGCCGATCAGAGCGAATCGTCCGATATCGCCCCGGCGGGCGAATACAAGATCCCCATCCAGGAGGGCGTGGTCTTTTAGCCGAGCCGCGATCGTTACCGGCACCCTGGCCGGTGAGTCGTGTCGCACGCGACTATCGCGCAGGTCACGAGGCATGATCACGGGTACCCCGGTCTCTGCATACTCGGAAGCATGTAGCTGGCTGCCGAATGGTCCTGTTTTTAGGCCGCCAACCGTGCAGATTTCGCCCAGTTGAACTCTCTTCCAACGGCTCGCGCGGCTCATGATGCGAGTTCGGTCATATACTGGTTAAGGGTAACTCGGACCGCCGCGAGCTCTAACTCAAGTGACTCGATCTCCCTTTGAAGGGCGGCAATGTCAACACTCTCTGTCTCTGTATGCATCGCGACGTACCGACTGATATTTAGGTTGAAATCGTTCTCACGAATCAGCTCTTGTGTCGCGGCCGTTGAAAATTTGTCGGTTGATTTACGATTGCGAATCGCTGCTGTGATCCTCTTAATGTGTTCGTCGTTGAGAATGTTCTGATTCTTTCCGGCAATGAAGTCACCGCTGGCGTCGATGAAGAGCACATCCGTACGATCCGCAAGTGGTCCCCCCGCTTCACGCCGACGGTCGAATAGTAGAATTGCGGCAGGGATGCCTGTTCCGAAGAATAGATTCTCGGGAAGGCCGATAACCGCATCGAGCAGGTTTTCCTCAATCAACGCCTTGCGGATGGCGCGCTCGCTGCCGCCACGAAAGAGCACGCCATGCGGAACAATTACAGCGACTCGGCCGGACCTTGGGAACGCCGTCTCGATCATGTGCAGAATGAAAGCGTAGTCTCCTTTGCTTTTCGGTGGCACTCCGCGCCGAAACCGGCCATACACATCTGTCGCCGCATGGTCGGCGCCCCACTTGTCGAGGCTGAATGGTGGGTTAGCGACCACGATGTCAAACTTCATCAGGGAGTCGCCTTCGAGAAGCTGCGGGTTGTTGAGCGTGTCGGCCCAACGGATGTCGGCACCATCCTTGGAGTGTAGGAAAAGGTTCATGCGCCCCAACGCCCAAGTGGCGCCGTTCGACTCCTGCCCGTAAAGCGAATAGTTGCGGCTCGGTGTTCCGTTTGGATCCTTAACTTCGTCGGCCGCGCGGATAAGGAGGGAGCAGGAGCCGCAGGCGGGGTCGCATATGCGGTCGCCTGGCTGTGGATCGAGTAGTTTCGCGAGTAGCTTTGAGACGCCCGTTGGAGTATAAAACTCGCCGCCCTTCTTTCCGGCGTCAGCGGCAAACCGCTCAATTAGGTACATGTATGCGTTACCGATGATGTCATCGTTGATGACTGAGGGACGAAGGTCAAGACGCGGGTCGTTGAAATCCTCCAAGAGGTTCTTCAGGCGGCGATTGCGATCCTTGGTGTTGCCGAGGTTGTCGCTGTTGAAGCTGATGTTCCGGAAGACACCTTCGAGCTTGCCGCGGTTGTCGTCCTCGATTCGGGCCGTAGCTTGGTCGATCAACTCCCCGATGTTGTCGGCGCCGCGATGCTCGTGGAGGTATTGGAACGTGCACTCATCGTCGAGTACAAAACGCTCACGCTGTAGTTGGCGTGCGACCATCTCGGGGTCGTCAGGATACCTCCTCTCGTACTCCGCCTTGTGGTCGCGCCACACGTCGGAGATGTACTTTATGAAAAGCGTGACCAGTACGTAGTTCTTATAGTCCGCAGGGTCGACCACCCCACGGAACGTGTCGCAGGCGCGCCAAACGATGTTGTTGATATCGGATTGGGTGGGGGGCATGTTGTTTTCGTTACTCCTTCGACGCGGCGGCCGCAAGTGCGAGCGCTGTGTACGTTTTCCTGAGTTGCGAGAGTTGTAGCTCCAGTTCGGCTGCGCGACGGGACAGCGCGGACGCTTCGACGATTGCTCGCTGTCGGCGCAGCGAGGGGCGAGGCACCCCTATCTTTGCCAGGTCTTCGATGTTGAGAGCCTGCACCGTCGAGCCTCGCGTGGCACGCGCCATCAACTGGCGCACTGCGGGCGACTCGTTGAGGAGCCATTGCAGGTATTCTGGTAGGACGCGCGTCGCATCGGGTCGCAGCACGATGAGTGGTGCGGCCGCCATCGTGACAATTCCATCCGGGGTGAAGAGTGCAGCCTCGAATCGCGACCCCCGCGTCCGGAGAACGAGTTCACCGCCCGTCAGATACTGCCGATCGGACTGGGGGCGCTCATCGATGTAGTCGATGTTTGCCAGATCGAGGCGCGGGCCGCCGACAACGGATCGCGGCTGGACAAGCCGCACTCGTCCTTCCGTCCGAATCTCATTCCGGTTGCGAATCGTGAGACCGGTAAAAATCTCTGCCAAGTGCGTGATGAGATGAAGCATATACACTTTGTACAGCGGCCAGCATACAGCAAAAGTTATAGGACACAAAATATAGCTGTACGAAACATATAGCTTGCCTTGGGGCCATTTTCGAAGTAATGTTCACTTTGGAGCGCAAAGGAGACTGTATGCCGAAGCTCGCGATCTATCTATTTAAGGATGAGGTAAAGAGTCTTAATGGGGCGATTCGAGCGGACGCTAAGGGGTACCGAGAGGTCGAACCCAGCGAGCCGGTGCCTTACCCCGCACGGCTGTTCGTACGAGAGCCGGCGCCGAAGGTGCCGAAGTGGAGCGAATTCTACGAGTCCCACTACGAGGTTGGCGAGTTCGGACTGCAGGCCGCGACAGGCGCTGTGCTAGTCGTCGAGGTCGACGGGCGCGTGTTCGCTGTGACGAACGGTGTAGGACACACCGCCATCGATCGATCTCATGTCGAACCGCGTTTTGGCCTCAAGGTCGCGCTTAACACTCTCGATCGAAAAGGCATAAAGAGCGTCGACACGAGGACCATTGACACGAAGACCCAGAACCGGAAGACGGAGTTCAACTCCGGCAGTGAGCTGAATGAGTTTGGGATGAACCCGACGATGGATTGGGTCCGAGCGGTGAAAGGCAGGCCGGCGTCCCGTGACTTCGCTCGGGCCCTCTCGGGTGCTGACCCCGCGGCGATCACATGCGAATGCGACCTCGACTCACTGCCCGAAAAGCTGCGCGAGCTTCTCGAGGCCTACGCCTCAGATGCGTACAAAGCAGAGTACGGCTTCATCGACTACACCCAATCTCTCGATCGCCGCGACCCGCGGATTCCGAAGCTGAATGCGTTGCGGGACGCGATGTTCCAGTCGCGGCAACAGCAGCGGATCGCGCTCGCTCTGCCCGAGATCGAAGACGAGAAGATCGACAGGTACCATCTGTTTTACCGGAAGGAATCGTTCGAGCTGTCGGAATTGAGTCTTCACAAGGTGTATCAACACCTCGAAGCGGCGGGCTTGGGGCTGGCGGTGCCGGAGAACATCCGTGTCGCCGGATACGACGACAGCGGTAGCCCGGTGACGGATAGCCGTTCGCTCCGTGATTTCATCGTCTGCGAAGTCGACCTCGGCACAGACCTGTTCGTGTTTTCCCTGGGAGGGTGGTTCCAGCTTGATCGCGATCACGTCGAGAGGTTGAAGAACGAGGTGCGAGCGATTCCCAATCTGACCGCGACACTGAACTTTCCGCCGATGATCGCGGGGGAGCACGAGGGTCCCTACAACGACCGTGTTGCCGCTGGGAAAGCTTGGATCAAGCTCGACAAGGAGTTCTTCCGAACCGGCTCGTACGACAAAATTGAGATCGCCGACCACCTCACACCGAACAACGAATTCATTGCGGTGAAAAGGATGACGTCGTCGGCGACATTGAGTCATCTCTTTTCCCAAGCTAGTGTGTCTGCACAACTGCTGCGCGGAAACGTCCAATATCGCGAGAAGGTGGTCGAGCTCGGCTCGAAGGCGACTTTGGATTACCAGATCGACTCTCCGCGGCCGACGTTTGTCTACGCAATTGCGACGGAGAAAGACGGGGATCTAGTCGACTCTCTTTTCTTTTTCAGCTTGGTGAACTTAGCTGATCGTGCCCAAGTCATCCGGAACGTGGGCTATGACGTAGCGCTCTGTCGCATCGAAATCGCGCCTAAAGTTTGAGCCACCGTGGTGCGGACACCCGCTGACGGTAGGTCTCGCTAAGAACTGAACCGGCGGGAAAGCGAGGGAGAATGACGCGAGAAGAACGCGCGCTACAGATTTGGTCGTTGCTCACGTTCGCGGCGTCGCTCCGGATGACGCTGACGTACAAGCGCCTCGGCGAGTTGATCGGCGCCGGGCCGATGTCGCTTGGCGGCTGGCTCGAGCCGATTCAGTCCTACTGCCTTATCAACGAGCTTCCGCCTTTGACCGTACTAGTCGTTCGGGATTCGGATGGGATGCCGGGCTCCGGTTTTGTGGCGGCAGAACCGTCAGCGGTACCAGAAGCGCAGACGAGAGTCTTCCGGCATCATTGGACCTCGATGCAACCGCCGAAGACGGAGGATCTCGCCAGAGCGCTCGCCGTCCGTCCTTCAAATGGTGTTCGCGATGCCGCGCAAACCGAGGACGGCCAGTGACGGCCGATGCCGTCGATGATCTGCAGATCCGGCCCGAAGTGGCCCACCGCCTCGGCTACTACGTCTACCTCTATATCGATCCACGCGACGGCAAGGCGTTTTACGTCGGAAAGGGACAGGACGGCCGGGCGCTCTCGCATCTCAGCGAAGCGGCGGAGTCGCGCAAGTGCGCGAAGATCGCGGAGTTGCGCGGGGAGGAGAAGGAGCCACGGATCGACATCCTCGCGCACGGTCTGCGCGATGAGGAGACGGCGTTCCGGATCGAGGCGGCGGTGATCGACTTGTTCGGGCTCGATGCGTTGACGAATGAGGCGCGGGGCTGGCGCAGCCTGCAACTCGGCCGGATTCCGCTCTCGGAGTTGACGGTGTACTACGCGGCGAAGCCGGTCGAGGTGACGGTGCCGGCTCTGCTGATCCGCATCAATCGGCTGTTCCGGCACAACATGACGCCCGAAGAGCTGTACGAGGCGACGCGGGGCGTCTGGAAGCTCGGTGCGCGGTGCACGAAGGCGCGATACGCGTTCGCGGTCTTCGAAGGCGTCGTTCGCGAGGTGTACGAGATCGAATCGTGGCATCCGTCGGCGACGACGCCATACGCGACACGCGACGCGGCGCAGCTCACCACGAATGGCCGTCGCGAGTTCATCGGACGTGTCGCGGATGCGGCAATTCGGGATGAGTACGTGGGACGGAGCGTTGCGAAGGCGTTCCCGCAGGGCCTGCAAAGTCCAGTTGTGTACGTGAACTGCTAGCGCGGCCTTCGGTCGCGCGGTGGCCGGCTCGTCCACCCACGCGGATCTACGGGTTGCTGCCGCATGTGAAGGTACCGACGGAGAACATTGATGGCGCATGTCCAGCGGGAGTACCGGGAGCACTGTCACTGCAAGCATGGCTGTCCCACGTATGCAGACATCACAGAGTGGAGTTGCGGCTGCGTTGAAGTGAGCATCCATCGCAATCAGAACGCCGGATGGGACTGCACGGACTTCAGTGGCCGGCGACGGCGGTGCGGCAAGCCGGGGCGGCCTGGGGATTGAGCTGGTAGCCATCGGTTGAGTAGGTGGACTGTTGGCGCGCCGCCGCCCACCCACGAGGGGGCGGGCTGAAGCGCCGCCCTACGTTGCCGGGGGGTTGCGGTGGGTGCGACTGCCTTCCTTGCCCGCGCGCACTTGGGTGCGCTTGCCCGGGGTTGTGACATACGTCCATACTCAATCCTTGCGAAGGAGGCTTTCATGACGGGTCGGCTCGTGGTGCTGTTTGTTGCTTCTCTGGCGGTGGCTTCGGTGGCGGGGGCGGCGTGTCTGACGTGTGTGCCCACCGGGATCAATGGGTGGGGCTCCTGCGAGCCGACGACCAGCGGCTGGTGTACCTATACCTGCTGCCTCTGGGATCCGGGGACGCGCTGTGTCGTGTACGAGAACGTATATCAGTGCGCGGAGGGTCCGCAACTCATGCCGTCGCCGTATTTTGCGACGACGCTGCCTCTTTACACCGAGGGGTCGGCGCTGCGGCTGCGGCTCGGGCCGGCGAAGCCGGTGCAGCGTAAGTGCGGGCCGCTGCCGGCGCGGAGGGAGGGGAGGGCGTAGGGCGGTTCGTGCGCGCAGGCGCACGGTGATTCCAATGTCGTTCCTCGGGCGGTTGTTGGCGCATCCCTTCGGCCGCGCTGCTTTCCCGCCCACCCATAGCGACCGAGCTATAGGAGTGCGGTGGCGGGCGAGCCACCGCTTTTGTTTCGGGCACACGCTGCGCGTACCGGATAGAAAAGCGGTGGCTTGTTCGCCACCGCACTCCTTTCGCCCGCCCGTGCCAGTTGCGGCTGGCGCAAGTGAGAGCGGCAGCTCGTTCGCTGCCGCTCTCCAGACGCTTCGCGTTCCCTTTCGTGGGTGCGACGAGTGCGTCCTGCTTAGCTATCGCTGCGTCGCGGCGACTTGCATCCAGCCCACCGGCGCTCGCAAATCACCCACGTTTTCAGGCTGGACACGACACTAGTTTGCGCTCGTTCTACTGCCCGGTCGGCGTCGACTGGCTGTGAAATTCGCTCGGGTTCATGAATGGAGTCGTGCCCACGCCCTCGACGATCAGTTGGCAGATCTCCATGCCTGGAAACAACGAAATCGGATATGACGCCAGATTGATCATCTCCAGAGCGATGGTTCCTTCGAAGCCGGCATGGATGGTCGGCGCGGTGAAATGAACCAGCAACCCGATCCTGGCGAATGAGCTGCGCCCCTCGATCCTGGCGGCATAGCAGGGCCTTCCCTCACGGATCGGAAGGCTCACCCGCTCCAGAGTCCGCGCGAGGATGAACTTGTTCGGAGCCAGCGCATAGCCGCCGGTCTCGTCGATGGAGCTCGTTTCGTAAAGCTCCGGAAGAAACGCCGCGATGCCGCCGCGCCGAAGATCGAGGGTGATCGGCCTTCCTGGCTTCGGAATCGAGATTTGAGGGCCGAGCCTCAGATTCACGGAACAGGTGTCGTACGGGCAGGAACGCTGGCCTGCACTCGGCCGTCGTGGCATCGGCTCCGGGGCGATGACGAGATCGCCGGCGTCGAGAGCACTCTGAATCCCCTCGTTCGACAGAATCATGCAAAACGCAACGCGTGCGCCGGAACGGTTGCCACGGTCGACCCTTCGAACGACCGGCGTGGTAACGCCACGACGCCCACCTGGCCATTCCGGTCGACGATGTCGACGGGAATCGCCTTCTCCTCCGGCCGGCCTCCGAAGCTCCGCACGAAGTCGGAGGGAATGAAAAACGACAGGACGTTCCCATCCGTGGTCGTGATGCAGATTGCGACTTCATCTTCGAACATTCCCGGCTTCACTTCACATCGCAACCAAGCCTGATGGTTCAAGTCGTCGCCTCCGTACACGTCGGCGTGAGTGTACTACCGGCAGGCGTAGCTCCTGAAGCCGGATGCACAACTCTGCACACGAATCAGACCTGCGATCACGACCGCATATCTCCTGGAGTCAGTGAGAGATAGGCAGGTCCAATAGCACTTTCGAACCGTCAACGCGTCGAGCAGGCGCTCGAGCTTCTCATCGTGGTGTTCTCCCGTATGTAGAACGCGTGATGCGGTCGATCTACGGACCCCGGCGGAGTGGAAAACCAAGCGCTGCTGGCGTTTGGAGACCGGCCACTGCTGAAGCCAAGTCCTCGACTCACGCACGGGCATGACCGTTGGTGGGGCAATGCTGCCGGCCAGCCGGTTGTCGCATGCCGGCGGCGATCCCGTTCAGCGGTACTTCGCGAACGGCCGACAGGCAGGATGGCGTGTCCTTCACCTGGTGTCGTTATTAAGATTTAGGATCTAATGTTGAATAGTAAGTTCCGCTATTCAACTTCGGTGCGGTGCCGGGCGAGCCACCGCTTTGATACGCGCAGCGTGTGCCGGATACAAAAGCGGTGGCTCGTTCGCCACCGCACTCCTATAGCCGCCGCCCCGTCCGCCAGCTGCGGTTGGCGCAAGGGAGAGCGGCAGCTCGTGCGCTGCCGCACTCCAGACGCTTCCCGTTTCTTTTCGTGGATGCGACGAGTGTGTTTTGCTCAGCCGGTGTTGCGCATCCCCGCGGCGATTCCGTTCACGGTGACGATGAACGCATCCCTCAGCGCGTCGTCCGGCGACTGCCGCAGGCGGCGGAGGATCTCGGCCTGGACGACGTTGATGGGGTCGACGTAGGGGTTGCGGACGTCGATGGAGCGGCGGAGGGCGTGGTTGGTTTCGAGGAGGCGTTCGTGGCCGGTGACGCGCTGGACGAGGGCGACGGTGCGGAGGAGGCGCTCGCGGAGCGATTCGCCGAGGTCGCGGAGGTCGGGGGGGACGAGGAGGCGGTCGTAGTAGGCGGCGATCCGGGCTTCGGCTTTGGCGAGGACCATTTCGATCAACTCGACCGTGGAACGGAAGAAGGGCCAGTCGGTCATCATGGCGGTGAGGGTGGCTTCGTCCGCGGCCTGGAGGGCGTCGTCGACGCCGAGCCAGGAGGGGAGGAGGAGGCGGTTCTGGGTCCAGGCGAATTGCCAGGGGATGGCGCGCAGGGATTCGACGCCCGTCTTCGCGGCGCCTCGGCGCGCGGGGCGGCTGCCGATGTTGATCTCGCCGAGCTCCACTTCGGGCGTGGCGGCGCGGAAGTAGTCGAGGAAGCGCGGGGTCTCGTAGACGAGCCCGCGGTAGCCTCGGCGGGCGGCGTCGGACATGCGCTGCATCGCGGCGCGCCACTCGTCGCGCGGCGCGGGCGACGGCGCGAGCGTGGCGTCGAGGGTGGCGGTGGTGTAGACCTCGAGGGTGCGCAGGGCGATGCCGGCCAGTCCGAACTCGGCCTGGATCATCTCTCCCTGCACGGTCACGCGCAGGCGTCCGTCGACGGAGCCGGGCGGCTGGGAGGCGATGGCGAGGTAGGTCGGCCCTCCTCCCCGTCCGACGCTGCCGCCGCGCCCATGGAACAGGGTCAGCTCGACCTCGGACACCCGGCACGCGGCGACGATCTGCTCCTGCGCCTGGAAGAGCTCCCACGCGGCGGTGAAGCGGCCGGAGTCTTTGGAGGAGTCGGAGTAGCCGACCATCACTTCCTGCCGGCCGCGGATGGCGGCGCGATACCAGTCGATGCTCAGGAGTCTGGTCATGGTCTCGCCGGCGCGGCGGAGGTCGGCGATGGTCTCGAACAAAGGGACGATGCGTAGCGGCTCGGCCCCTTCGCCTGCGCTCAGGGCTCCCGATTCTTTCTGCAGCAGGGCCACGGCCAGGATGTCGGAGGGGTTGCCGGCCATGGTGATGACGTACGCGCCGAGGGAGTCGCGGGGGATGGCGGCGATGGCGCGGAAGGTGTCGAGGTCGGCGCGCGCGTCTTCGTCGAGCTGGTCGTGGAAGGCGGCGTCGCGCGGGAGGAGCGGGCGGGCCGAGGGGAGCTCGCGGAGGAGGAAGTCCTGGCGCTGCTCTTCGGTCCATTCGGCGTACCTGCCCATGCCGAGGTGGCGGGTGATGGCGTCGAGGAGCGCGGTGTGGCGCGCGGAGTCCTGACGGACGTCGAGGCGGACGAGGGTGGCGCCGAAGGCGTGCACGCGGCGGATGATGTCGAGCAGACGGCCGTCGGCGATGAGGCCGTTGCCGGTGGCGTGCAGGGAGCGATGGCAGCGCAGCAGCGGCTCGAGGAGGTCGTCCCGGGAAAGGGCGTCCTCCCGAGAGCCCGGCGGGCTGAAGCCCGCCGCTCCACGGGAAAGGGTGTCTTCGATCGAGGTGCGCGTGGCGAGGAGGCGGTCGCGCACTTCCCGCAGGACGGCGCGATACGGTTCGTCGACCGGAGGCATTTCGTCCGAGGCGGACTTCATGGAGAGCTCGGAGCGGAGGGCGTCGATCTCGCGGAGATAGAGGTCGGCGGCCACCCAGCGGGCGAGGAGGCAGGCATCGGCGGTGACGGCGGCGGTGACGTTGGGGTTGCCGTCGCGATCGCCGCCGATCCAGGAGCCGAAGCGGATGGGCGCGGCGTCGAGCGGGAGGGCGCGGCCGGTGTGGGTGCGCAGCGCGCCGTCGAGGGCGCGGAGGAAGCGCGGCAGGGCGTCCCAGAGGGTCTGCTCGAAGATGAACAGGCCGCCTTTGACTTCGTCGAGCGGGGTGGGACGGGTGTGGCGCACTTCGTCGGTCTCCCACGCGGCGGTGATCTCGCGCCGCAGGTCGTCGACGGTGTCGCGCTGCTCGGGGAGGGTCAGGTCGCCGCGGTCGCGCCGCGCGAGCAGCTCGCCGATGCGGGTGTATTTCTGGAGGAGGGTGCGCCGCACGACTTCGGTGGGATGCGCGGTCAGGACGAGCTCGATCCGCAACGCGGCGACGCTGTCGAAGAGTTGCTCCTCGGTGATGCCCTGTTCGCGCAGCCGGAGCATGACTTCTTCGAATGATCCGGGCTGCGGCGGCGCCTCGGCGTCACGCTGGTACTCGCGGCGGCGCCGGACGCGGTGATGCTGCTCGGCGACGTTGGCGAGACTCAAAAAGTGCGCGAAGGCGCGCGCGACGGGCAGGGTCTCGGAGGTCGGCCGCGCCGCCAGGAGCTCGGCGAGCTGGTCGAAGTCTTCGGCGTTCCCGGCCCGGCCGCTCTTGGCCAGCGCGCGGACGCGCTCGACCATGGCGAAGAGCTCCGGGCTTTCCTGCGCGCACAGGGTCTGTCCGAGGAGATCGCCGAGGAGGTGAACGTCATCGCGGAGGGGCTGGTCGGGCGACGGGGGCATGGGGAGAGTGTTTCACGGCACGGGGCGGAACGCGGAGTCGGCGCCGCGAATCTCATCCCAGAGCTGCGCGGCGCCGACGTCCCGGTTGCGGGTGCGGTTCACCCATTCGGTGGGCGGATCGGCGCCGGGAGGAAAGCGGATGCCCCACACGGGCTCGTAGCGATCGGCGCGCAGCGAGTAGCGCGCGTCGCCGATGACGTCCGGATCGGCGGGCGCGCGCGCGACCCAGCCGTCGGAGAACCAGGTGAAGCGGTCGAAGTCGCGGAGGATGCGGGCGTTGCCGCGGATGGCGTCGCGTCCGGCGAGGGGCACGGTGGTGACGGGCGCATGCGTGGCGCTGCCGAGCCAGGGGACGCGGATGCGGTCGATGCGCAGCGCGCCGTTCGTGGTCGCGTAGATGGAGCGCCAGACGGGGGTGTTGCCGATGGTGGGGAAGACGGCGGCACGCTCGATCGGATCGTTGCGGTGCGACGCGATGCGCGTCTGCGCCGCGGTGGCGCGCTCGCGCTGGACGAAGCCCGTCGCGAGCCATGTCATCGCCAGCACGAGTGCGATGACGGCGATGCTTCTTCGCGCCGCGAACGCGGCGATGACGCCGGCCAGGACGATGAGGGTGAAGATCGGGTCGATGATGGAGATGACGTCGAGTCCGACGCGGTGGCGCGAGAAGGGCCAGAGGAGTTGCGTGCCGTACGTGGTGGCGGCGTCGAGGAGGGAGTGGGACGCGTACGCGACGATGCCGGCCAGTGCGGCGTGTCGCTTTTGTCCTTTGGCGGCGAAGGGGAGCGCGGCGAGGGCGCCTCCAATCGGGACGAACAGCAGCGCGTGGGTGAAGCCGCGATGGTGCTCGATGGCGAGCAGGGGATCGGCGGCGCTGCGGATCAGGACGTCGACGTCGGGCAGGAGCGCCGCGGCCGCGCCGATGACGATCGCGCGGTGTCCGAGCTTCGCGCCGGTCGCGGTCCAGGCGAGCGTCGCGCCGGCGAGGGCGTGGGTCAGGGGGTCCAACGCGCGCGAGTCTACCGCGCGGACCATCGCTGAGATCTGCGCTGTCATCCCGAGCGTGAGTCGAGGGACCCGGGCGGGAGGGCGGCGCGCTGCATGAGCCACGAGCATGGCACCCCCCGCCCACCCAGGTCCCTCGACTCACGCTCGGGATGACAGAGGGGGGGGGCGGTCTGAAGCCCGCCGCTCCACACGCGGAACGCCGGAAGGGCCGCAACCAGTCCCCTCTCCCCGCGCACGGGGAGAGGGTTAGGGTGAGGGGCTCTCTTTTGCCGAGCGCCACAACCCCTCACCCTGGCCCTCTCACCCGTGCGCGGGGAGAGGGGACTGACTTGTCCCGAGCCGTCCACCAACAGGTACGAACGCGGATGAGTCACGCCGCCACGCGATTCCGTCCCAGCTCCTTGGCGCGGTAGAGCACCGCATCCGCCCGGGCGGCGATGCGGGCCAGGTTTTCGGGGCGTTGCCATTCGGCGACGCCGATGCTGATGGTGACGGGGAGGTCGGGGGCGACGTCGGTGCAGTCGAGGGACTCGACGGCGGCGCGGAGGCGCTCGGCGACGAGCAGTGCCTCGGTCTGCGTGGTGGACGGGAGGACGACGGTGAACTCTTCGCCGCCGGTGCGGCCGACGCGGTCGCCGGGGCGCAGGGCGGTGCGGCAGGCGTGGGCGACGCGCTGCAGGACGACGTCGCCGGCGCCGTGGCCGTAGGTGTCGTTGATGCGCTTGAAGTGGTCGATGTCGAGGGCGAGGACGGAGAAGGGGTGGCCTCCAGCCTCGGAGCGCTGGAGCTCTTCGCCGGCGACGGCGAGCAGGTGGCGGCGGTTGGGGAGGCGGGTCAGCTCGTCGGTCATGGCCATGACGCGCATGCGCCGCTCGTCGCGCACGAGGCGCACGGCCATGAAGGCCAGCACGACGATGATCGCCGCGCCGAGGAGGAGAATGATGGTCTGCAGGCGGCGGATGCGGGCCGCGGCGGCGGCGTCGCGGAGGAGGGCGCGGTTCTCCTGCTCCTTCTTCTCGGCGTCGAACTGCACGCGCAGGCGGGAGGTGTGCTCCTCGCGCAGCTTTTCGGCGAGCTCGCGCTGCAGCGCGGCCTGGCGCGTGCGCGCTTCGTAGGCCTCGTGCCAGCGGCCGGTGCCGGCGTATGCGCCGGCCAGCTCGTCCTCGCTCTTCTCGAGGAAGCGGGTGTTCTTCGTGGCGGCGAACCAGCGGCGGGTCTCCTCGAGGTCCGCGGCCGCGGCGGCAGTGCGTCCAAGCCTGCGCAGCAGGATCCCGCGCGACTGCCGCACGGTCATGGCGCGCTCGGTGTCCTTCGCCTCGACGAAGAACCGCAGCGACTCGTCCAGCAGCGGCAGCGCTTCGGCGGGACGTCCGAGCTTTCCCAGCGTGACGCCGATGGAGCGCCGCACGAACGCCGCTTCGCCTTCCCGCCCCAGTTTCTCCTCGGCCGCCAGCGCGCGGCGATACCACTCCAGCGCCGCGGCCAGGTCGCCCTTCCGCTCGATCGTGCTGCCGATGTTGAACAGGGTGTCGGCCACGAGGGTGCCGGCGCCGGCGGCCTCGTACTCGGCCAGGAGCTGGCGGTAGTACTCGAAGGCGCGGTCGTACTGCCCGACGCTGACGTCGGCATACACATGGGCAATGTTCTCCAGCGCCTCGCGCCGCCCCTCGGCATCACCAGCCGCGGTATGCAGGTCGTACGCGCGGCGCAGGTTCACCAGCGACTGATTGAACTCGCCGCGGTAGTACTGCAGGTATCCCTCGTGCGCAAGCGCGTCGGCCAGCAGGGCCTGGTCACCGCTCCGCTCCGCCGCCGCGCGCGCCGCCGCGTAGTCGCGCGCCGCCTCTTCGTACCGCCCCGCATTCTCCTCCGCGATGCCGCGATCGAGCGCGGCACGGTCGTTCGCCAGCGCGGCCAGCGGGAACGTGATGCAGACGAGCAGCGGTAGAAAACGGAGCACGCGAAAAGGATAACCGCGCTGTACAGCCGACGAGCTGTCACTCCTAAACCTGACGCCGGACCGAGCTTTGCACACGATCGTCGTCATGACGACAAAAAACCTGGAGCCCGTGCTGCGGGACGCGACGATCAAGGCCATCGACAATGTGGCGAAGAAGCTGAGTGCGGCGGAGCGAGACGCGGAGAGCAAGGTCGCCCGCCTGCTGACGTACTGGAACGAGATGGAGCCGGCGGACAAGGAGCAGGCGGTGGGGATCGCCATCGCCACGATCACGACCGCGGTCACGGCCATCATCGCTATGCGCGGCAAGTCGAAGACGCCGCTGAAGAAGGCCAGCAAGAAGCTGGTGCGCGCGGTGGCGAAGAAGGTGGGGTAGCTTTCAGGGCGCAGGTGGCAGGGCGCAGGGGGCAGGAGCAACCGCGCGCTCGGGATGACAGCCGGGGTTTGCTCCTGCGCCCCGCGCCCTGCTCACTGCGCCCTGACCGGGCCTACTTCTGCGCCTCCTGCAGGGCGCGGCGGAAGGCCTCATTCGTGCCGGTGAGGGCTTCGAAGGCGAGGCTGTGGAAGTTCTCGCGGTTGGTCTGCAGGACCATGTTCTTCTTGCTCTTGACCGGGCCGAAGTCGATGCCGATTTTCTGCATCGAGCCGATGAAGGCCTCGTTCGAGGCCTGGTCGGCGGTGACGAACTCGCCCGGGTCCCCTTCGACGCCGATGCCGTCGGTCATGCGGGCGAAGGCGCCGCCCTTGTCGTTGGCGATGTAGAAGAGCGTGTAGGCCGGATTGGCGTAGACCGCGGCTTTGGCTTTCACGGAGGCGCGGCGTGCGAACTTGCCGCCCGAGCCCCCGACCGTGGCGAAATCAATGTGCATAAGCGGGTAGAGGATCAGCGCGTCGAGCTCCTTCGACATGGTCATGATGGCGCGGATGTTGGTCTGGCTCATGCCCTGGTCGCTGACGTCGCCGTCCCAGTTGGTGAACCAGAGCGGGATGGCGCTCGGGGAGACGACGATGTAGTCGGTCTTCTTGTCGCGCGACCTCTTGGTGTACGGCGTCTCGGCGGTGCTGCCGGTCATCTTCATTTTCTGGAACGCGGCCGAGGCGGTGACGGTCTCGAGGGGGACCACTTCGATCCCGCCGGCTTTCAGGTCGTCGAGCAGGTCGGCGTACGCGGCGTCGGCGATGCCCTGCAGCGTCGCAAAGTCGACGTTGCCGAGGACGACTTCCATGGTGGCCTTGGCGCCGGAGCTGCTGCCGCCGCCCACGCCGCCGAGCCAGTCTTCCGCGCGCGCGACGACTTTCGTGCGCGTGGTGAAGATGACGCGATAGCCCGGCACGGCCACGCGCTTGAGGCCTTTGGCGCCCTTGATCGACCGGACGTCGACGAGCTTGCGGATGTCGGTCGTGGCGACGTCCGCCGGCGAGATGGCGAAGGCGTTGACGGAGAGAGTGAGGAGGATGAGAAGGCGGAGGACGAGGCCGCGCAGACGAGTGTTCATATGAGGGATCGCGCAAAGGGAGGGGAAAGTCCCTCAGCGGAGGGCGCAGGGCGGAGGGCGCGGGGCGCAGGAGAACCGGTGCTGCGCTCTACCTCCTGCGCGCTACGCCCTCCGACCTGCGCCCTCGCCTCACCGGTACCCCTCGGCCTGCAGCTCGAAGAGCTCCGCGTACCTTCCCCCCGCGGCGAGCAGCTCCGCGTGGGTGCCGGCGGCTTCGAGCTGGCCGTCGGCGAGGACGAGGATGCGGTCGGCCATGCGGACGCTGGAGAAGCGGTGCGAGATCAGGACGGCGGTCTTGCCTTCGCTCAGCTCGCGGAAGCGCTGGAAGACCTCGAACTCGGCGCGGGCGTCGAGGGCGGCGGTGGGCTCGTCGAGGATGAGCAGTTGCGCGTCGCGCATGTAGGCGCGGGCGATGGCGATCTTCTGCCACTCGCCGCCGGAGAGGTCGATGCCCTTGCGGAAGCGTTTGCCGAGGGCCTGGTCGTATTGGGCGGGGAGGCGTCGGATCACTTCATCGGCGAGGCTGCGACGCGCGGCCTGCTCGATGCGGGCGCGGTCGCCGGCGGCCTCGATGCGGCCGACGGCGATGTTCTCGGCCGCGGTCATGTGGTAGCGGACGAAGTCCTGGAAGATGACGCCGATGTTCGCGCGCAGCGAGGCGAGGTCGTACTCGCGGAGGTCGCGGCCGTCGAGGAGGATGCGTCCCTCGTCGGGATCGTAGAGGCGGGCCAGCAGCTTGACGAGCGTCGTCTTGCCGGCGCCGTTCTCGCCGACGAGCGCCAGCACTTCGCCGGCGTGCAGGGTGAAGGTGAGGTTGCGCACCGCCCAGCGCTCCGCGCCGGGATAGCGGAAGCCGACGCCTTCGAAGCGCACGCCTTCGCGCATCGGCACGGGGAACGGCAGCGCGTCCGGACTGGATGTGATCTCCGGCTCGATGAGGAAGAAGGAGAAGAGATCGTCGAGGTACATGGCTTGGCCGGCCATCTGCGAGAAGCCGGTCAGCAGTCCTTCGAGCAGCGTGCGCAACCGGCGGAACGAGCCGGCCAGGAAGGTGAGGTCGCCGATGGTGAACTCGCCGCGCAGCGTGCCCCACGCTAGGTACGCGTACGCGACGTAATAGCCGAGGGTGCCGACGGCGGTGAGCACGCTCCCCCAGAACGCGCGCCGCGTCGCCAGCGACTTGTTGGCCTGGTAGAACGTCTCGGAGAGCGTGCGATAGCGGTCGATGAGGAACGCGTTGAGGCCGAAGATCTTCACTTCCTTCGCGGTCTCGACGCTGGCGCCGGTCTGCCGTACGTAATCGAGCTCTCGGCGCTCGGGCGTGCGCATGTAGTTGAGGGTGTAGCTGGCGGCGTTGAAGTGCGCCTCGCCGAGGAAGGCGGGGATGAGGGCGATGCCGAGGAGGAGGATCAGCCACGGCGCGTAGGCGACGAGGCCGATGGCGAAGGTGATGATGGTGAGGACGTCCTGGGCCTGGCCGAGGAGCTGGGTCATGAGGGAGCTGCGCCCCATGGTCTGGCGGCGGGCGCGCTCGAGCTGGTCCTGCAACTCGCTGTCTTCGAAGTCTTCGAGGTCGAGCAGGGCGGCGTGCTCCATGAGGCGGATGCTGGTCTCGTTGGTGAAGCGCTCGGAGAGGAGCGCGTCGACGAGCGAGACGACGCGTCCGGCGACGTCGGAAAGGACGGCGACGGCGAGCTCGAGCCCGATCAGCGTGGCCAGCCGGTCGAGGCGCCCCGAGGACCACGCCGGCATGTCGCCCGCGGCGGCCAGGCGGATCACTTCGTCGATGATCAGCTTCCCGAGGAAGAGCATGGCCACGGGAAGGAAGGCGCGGAGGAGCCGCAGAGCCCCGTTGGCGAGCGTCAGCGAACGGCTGGTCTGCCAGATCAGCCGCAGGAACGGCGGCAGGTTGCGCAACGCGCCGAAGCGCTCGCGAAGGGAGTGTTGTGGCTGGGGCGGCGGCATCCGGTGCCGAATCGGTGCAACGGGCGGACCGGGCCGTAGGAGGTTGTGTGGAGCCGCGGGCTAAAGCCCATTGGTCTTCAGTTAAGGAACTGTGGGGTGAACTCGATCGCGTGCGTAGCACGCTGAAAGAAAGTAGCCCCCGGCTTCAGCCGGGGGAACAAGCGTGCCTTGGTACCAGCCCGTGTAGCGGGCGATAGATCACCGAGGTACCACCTGTGGACGTGATCTGCCGCCCGCTACGCGGGCTGGAGACGTGGGCCTCGCGTTCCCCCGGCTGGAAGCCGGGGGCTACTGTCTTTTGGCGTGCTACGCACGCGTTGATCCGCGCTTAACTGAAGACCGTTGGGCTAAAGCCCGCCTCTCCACGGGGACGTCCTCGGGGCGCAGCCGTCGGCCGTTCTGCTACGGTACGTTGGCGGAGCCGCTGCGTTCTGCTTTAATTTCGATCGTATGGCCGCGCTGTTCATCAAGGATCTGCCAACAGAGATACACCGGACGCTGAAGGCGCGAGCCGCCGCGAATCGGCGCAGTCTCAGCACCGAAGCGACTGCGATTCTGGAGACGGCGTTGCGCGACCGATCGGAGTCGCCCACGCTCGCAGAGATCGACCGGTTGCGCACGCGGGTCAGCGACCGCTCCGGCAGTCGATCATCGATCGTGCGCGCCGGTAGGCTGTACGCAGACGATCTTCGATCGATCACCGCGGCGCGATGGCACGCGCTGCGGCGACGGTGATGTCCTTGTTGTAGACGTCGGCGTCGGGCTGCTGTTCCGCGCTGTCGCGTAGCGAGCCCAGGTCGTAGGGGCCGAAACCGATCTCCTCGATCAGCCGGGCCACGACGCCCTTTGCCTCGGCGTCGTCACCGGAGACGAAGATCACGCGGCGCTGGTCGATGGGTGCGTTCTTGTTGCCCTTGGTCTTGAGGTGCTCGAACCAGATCGTATTGAATGCCTTCACCACGCGCGCGCCGCCGAGGTGCGACGCGACCAGTTCGCTCGACGTCGAGCGTCCCGAGTCGATCGATTCGTAGCGCCCGTCGCGATTCGGGTAGTAGTTCATCGCGTCGATGACGATCTTTCCCCGCAGCTCGTCGACCGGCAACGTTGTGTAGTCCTTTAGCGGAATGGCCAGCAGCACGACCTCGCCGAACCGCGCCGCCTCTTCGGGCGTCACCGCCCGCGCCTTCGGCCCCAGCTCGGCAACGAGGTCGCGCAGCGTCTCCGGCCCCCGCGAGTTGCTGATGGCGACGTCGTGTCCCGCGTCGACAAACAGCTTCGCCGTCGTCCCGCCAATGTGTCCCGCGCCGATGATGCCGATGTTCATGAGTGCCTCCGTGATTCGGGAGATGGTAATGCCGGTTCCTCGTCACAATATGGTGCAGCCCCTTGGGCCGAGGTAAACTCGATGCGGAGGAATGTGCCACGAAACGTCACACGATCCGTCTGAGTGGTGATCGCGCGCGCGGAGCACGGATCGCGGGCAGTGTGCTGGGCGATCTGACCGGCGTTCTACTCGATGCGACGCGAGGTGCACTTCGTCTTCGTGTCGAAGGACGGAGTACCGCGCGGGGGACTCTTCCGTCATGGTTGATCGCCGCCGCCGATTTTGACGTCGTCGGTCTCGAACGTGGTAGTACGGTCTTGATTGTCGAGACGCCGACGCTTCTCGAGGCCGCGCCGGCACTCTTCGGTCAGCAGGAGCTGTTCGAGCCGATCAATTCTTCCGATTCCGCTTTCGACGTAATGGAACAGACGTTGCGCGCGGCCGTGGCCGGCCGCGCCGATTCGAACCTCTTCGATCAACCGCTTCTCTCGACCTTTCGCCGGTTCGATCGCATCCTCGGAGCTGGCTTCTCTTCAATTCAACTCTCGAACGAGGAAGTCGCCGAAGTCGTCGTGGACTGCGAATCGCTTGCAGCGGTCGATCGGCTGATCCGTACCACACCGGAGCCACAACGCACTCGGGTGTCTGGAACGCTGGATACGATCCGCCACAGCGATCGGATGTTCACGTTGCTCATGGAGCAGGGGAAGGCTGTCAAAGGCATCGCCGAAGGGGTGGCTGCGGAGCAACTTGCAGGCTTGTTCGGGCAACGCGTGGTTGTCGCCGGGACAGCCGTCTTCCGTCCATCCGGTTCACTGCTGCGTATCGAGGCCGATGCTATCGACGGCGCGGGGCTGGACGCGGCCGTGTGGGCTCGGATGCCCGCTCCGCTCTTTCGCGGGCTCGACGCGGCGGCGCTTCGCCAGCCGCAGGGCATGCGATCCGGGGTGAATGCAATCATCGGACGCTGGCCTGGCGAAGAGAGTGACGAGGAGGTTGCGGCGGCGTTGAGGTCGTTGTCGTGAGTGGGCGGACCGACCTTCTGCTTCTCGATACGAACATCGTCATTCACCTGATCCGCGACAACGACATCGGAAGACGGGTCGACGCGGCGTTTCAGATTCGGCATCGCCCCGATCGTCCGCTGATCTCGATTGTGACGGTCGGTGAATGTCTGTCGATCGTCCGGCAGTTCAGATGGGGTGCAACGAAGGCCGGCGCGCTGGAAACGCTGCTGCGGGAATTGGTGATCGTTTCAATCGATTCGCGACCCGTGCTGGAGCGGTTCGGCGAATTTCACGCGTGGACACGCTCCATCGGACGGAAACTCGGAGATAACGATCTCTGGATCGCGGCCACCGCTGCCGCGACCGGGGCTCATCTCGTGACTACCGACGCCGACTTCGATCCATTGCACCCGGCTCATATCCGCAGGACGATCGTCACTGAGCAGGGTTGAAGGATCTCGTAACCAGGGGATCAAACGGGGCGAGCGGGAGACCCGGATGTGACGAAGGCACGCGCGCAAACGCGCGCGTACCTTCGTCGGTGAATACGCGGGACTACCAGATGCGGACGCGGTCTTCCGGCTTCACGTAGTGCTTGTCGCCTTCCTTCACGCCGAACGCTTCGTACCAGGCGTCGATGTTGCGGAGCGGGGCGAAGGCGCGAACCATGCCGGGGGAGTGCGTGTTGGTCATGAGGTACTGGCGGAGGGCGTCGTCGCGCATCATCGTGCGCCACACCTGGCCCCAGCCGAGGAACACGCGCTGGTCGCCGGTGAAGCCGTCGAGCACGGGCGCGGGCTTGCCGTTGAGGGAGATGCGGTAAGCCTCGAGGCCGAGCAGGATGCCGCCGAGGTCGCCGATGTTCTCGCCCATGGTCAGGCGCGGGATGATGCGCATGCTCGGGAGCTGCGGGAAGTCGACGGCCTCGTACTGCGCGCCGAGCTTCGTGGCCTGCGCCTCGAACTTGGACGCGTCCTCGGCGGCCCACCAGTCGCGCAGCACGCCGTCGCCGTCGGACTTGCGGCCCTGATCGTCGAAGCCGTGCGTGATCTCGTGACCGATCACGCCGCCGATGGCGCCGTAGTTCACGGCCGGGTCGGCGTTGGGGTCGAAGAACGGCGGCTGCAGGATGGCGGCGGGGAAGACGATCTCGTTCTTCGCCGACGAGTAGTAGGCGTTGACGGTCTGCGGGGTCATGCCCCACTCCAGCTCGTCGACGGGCTTGTTGATGCGGCTCAGCGCGTACGCCCACTCGAACTTGCCGGCGCGCTCGGCGTTGCCGACCAGGTCACCCTGCTTCACTTCGAGCTTCGAGTAGTCGCGCCATTTGACCGGGTAGCCGATCTTGACGTTGAACTTGGTCAGCTTGTCGAGGGCGCGCGTCTTCGTCTCCGGCGACATCCACTCGAGGCCGTTGATACGGTTCTTCATGGCCACGCGGAGGTCGGCGACGAGCTTCTCCATCTTCGCCTTCGAGTCGGCGGGGAAATACTCGGCGACGTACGTGCGGCCGATGGCCTCGCCCAGCGAGCCTTCGGCGGCGTCGACGGCGCGCTTCCAGCGCGGGCGCTGCTCGGTGGTGCCGTTGAGGAACTTCGAGCGGAACTCCCACTCCGTGTCAGCGAAACGCTTCGAGAGCAGCGGCGCCGCCTCGTCGGTGATGTGGAAGGCCTGCCACGCCGTCAGCGTCTCGACCGGCGTGTCGGCGAAGATCTTCGCCAGCTTCGGCAGGGCGGTGTTCTGCCGCACGACGGCGCGCTCGTTTTTGGCGATGCCCGCTTCGGTGAAGTAGAGCGTCCAGGGGAAGCCGGGCGCGTTCTTCTCGAGCTCGGCGACGGTGGCTGGGTTGTAGGTCTTGTCGCGGTCGCGGCCTTCAGCGCGGGTCCAGTGCGCCTCGGCAATCTTCGTCTCCATGGCCACGATGGCGGCCGCGTTCTTCTCCGGCTCGCTCCAGCCCGCGAGGCGGAGCATGTCGCCGACGTACTTTTCGTAGCGCTCTTTCTGGGCCTTGAACTTGTCGCTCAGGTAGAAGTCGCGGTCGGCCAGGCCGAGGCCGCCCTGCGAGACGTAGAGCGCGTACTTTTCGGGATTCTTCGCGTCGTCGAAGACGGCCGTGCCGAAGAAGGAGTTACCGAAGGTGCCGCGCGAGCGGCCCATCAGGCGGGCCACGTCGTCGTGCGTCTTCGCCTTCTTCACCGCGTCGAGATGCGGCTGGATGGGCTTGGCGTCGAGCTTCTCCGCGGTCGCTTCGTCGAGGAAGGTGCGGTAGAACGTCGCCGCCTTGGCCTCGTCGGAGCCGGCCTTGAGGTTCTCGGCGGCGGCCCACCGGTCGAGGATCGCGCGCACGCGCTCCTCGGAGAGGTCACGCAGCATCACGAACGCGCCGTGGCTGGTCTTGTCGGCGGGGATCTGCGTCGAGGCGACCCACTTGCCGTTGACGTAGCGGAAGAAATCGTCACCCGGCTTGACGGACGTGTCCATACCGGCCAGGTCGACGCCCCACGTGCCGTAGCGTTTGGCAGCGGTGGAGGTTGGAGCATCAGCCGCGTAGGCGGCCAAGGAACTGAGCGAAAGCGCAGCGAGCGCCGTCGCGGAAACGAGAAGCCTCAGATTCATCAGGGATTTTCCTCTCTTGGTTGGTGACAGAAGAAAACAAGCGTAACGCCCCAGGGCTTCCGCCAGCTGTCGCAGGTACGTCAACAATGAAGGGAACGCTGGCGTTTGCCGTCGAGCTGATGCTTTCACTTGCGCAGTCCCGCCCGCTGCCGCACTCCGGACCTCGGGTACGATGCCGGGCGATGCGCCGCTGGCTCACGTTCGCCGCGATGGTCGCGCTGCTGTTCCTGCTGCTGTTCGCGATCGCGTCGGCGGCGGACGTGGCGGTGCTCGACGATCCGACGCCGCTGCTGCGCGGCGGACGCATCGCCGCCGCGATCGCGGGCGTGCTGTTGCTGGTCGCGGACGTGGTGCTGCCGGTGCCTTCGAGCTTGGTGATGGCCGCGCATGGCGCGCTGTTCGGGACGGGCACCGGCGCGCTGCTGTCGATCGTCGGCTCGACCGCCGCCGCGCTGACCGGCTTCGCCCTCGGCCGCGCGGGCAATGACGTGATCCGCCGCTTCGTCACCCCCGGCGAGCACGATCGCGCCGGCGCGCTGCTGCGCCGCTGGGGCGTCGTGGCCATCGCGGTCTCGCGGCCGGTGCCGATCCTCGCCGAGACGATCGCCATCCTTGCCGGCAGCTCGCCGCTGACGTGGCGCCAGGCCGCGCTGGCCGCGGCCGCCGGCTCGCTCGTGCCGTCGCTGGTCTACGCCTGGGCCGGCGCCCACGCCAGCGGCGCGGTCAGCCACGCGCTGATCTTTCTCGGCGTGCTCGCGGTGACGGGCGCTCTGTGGGCGGTCGGGCGGCGGTTCGCCGCACGTTGACAGGGGAAAACGACGAGGAGGCCTCCGGCGGGCCGGTGCGACCGGCGGCGCTTGTTGTGCCCATGTCGTCGCGCAAACAAGTGTTTCGTCGACAGGCGTGCATCCTGGCTAGGCCATGCAGCGCCGCCGGTCGTACCGGCCCGCCGGAGGCCTCCCGGTCGTCTTCCCCGTGCCGTCGTGCGAAGATCCTCCGCGCACAGGAGGAACGCTTGGCCGACATTCGTCCCTGGTACGCCCACTTCGACTACTGGGTCCGTCCGAACCTGAACTATCCGCGCCGGCCGCTGACCGACATCCTGCGCATCGCCGCGTCCGACGTGCCGGACAAGCCGGCCACCGCGTTCCTCGGCCAGCAGCTCACGTACGCCGAGATCAAGCAGCGCACCGACAGGTTCGCCACCGCGCTGGCAAACATGGGCATCGTCAAGGGAGACCGCGTCGGCATCATGCTGCCGAACTGTCCGCAGTACCTCGTGGCCGTCTTCGGCATCCTCCGCCTCGGCGCGATCATCGTGAACGTCAATCCGCTCTACACGCCGCGCGAGATCGGCGTCGTGGCGCAGGACTGCGGCATGAAGGTCCTGGTCGTGCTCGACCTCCTCGCGCCGGCCGCACAGGCCGCGGGCGTCGAGAAGCTCATCGTCACGTCGTTCTCGCAGCCGTCATCGTTCGAGGAAATGATCGCCGGCGTCGACGTGCCGAAGCTGCCGCGCCTCCACGTCGACCCGGAGAATGACGTCGCCGTCCTGCAGTACACGGGCGGCACCACCGGCACGCCGAAGGGGGCGATGCTCACGCACTACAACATCTTCTCGAACGTCATCCAGACCACGACGCTGCACATCCCCTCGCTGCGTCGCGGCGACGAGCGCTATCTGCTGGTCATCCCGTTCTTTCACATCTACGGGTTCACCGTCGGCCTCATGGCCGGCACGTGGCTCGGCGGCATGCAGATCCTCATTCCAAAGTACGACGTCGAGGCGCTGCTCAACGCCGTCCGCGACTACCGCCCCACGTACTTTCCCGCCGTACCGACGATCTACATCTCGCTGCTCAATCACCCGAAGGCGCGTGAGTACGGCCTCGACAGGATCCGCGCGTTCAACAGCGGCTCCGCTCCGCTGCCGGTGGAAGTGCTCGATCAGTTCGAGCAGATGACCGGCGGGATGCTGAGCGAAGGCTATGGCTTGTCCGAGGCCTCGCCGGTGACGCATACCAGCCCGACGCTGTCCGTGCGCAAGCCGGGCAGCATCGGCATCCCGCTGCCCGACACGGACATGAAGATCGTCGACCTGGAAGAAGGGACGCGCGAGGTGGCGCCCGGCAGCGAAGGGGAGCTTTGTATCGCGGGGCCGCAGGTGATGAAGGGCTACTGGAATCGCGCCGAGGAGACGGCCAGCACGTTGCGGCAGGATGCGGAGGGGCGCACCTGGTTGTACACCGGCGACATCGCCACGATGGACGCCGACGGCTTCACGTACATCGTGCAGCGCAAGAAAGACATGATCATCGTCTCCGGCTTCAACGTCTATCCGGGCGAGATCGAGTCGGTGCTCTTTACCCATCCGGCGGTGATGGAGGCGTGCGTCATCGGCGTGCCCGACGCGTATCGCGGCGAAGCGGTGAAGGCGTTCGTCGTGCTCAAGCCGGGCGCCGAGGCGAGCATCGAGGAGTTGAAGGCGCATTGCGCGAAAGACCTGGCGGAGTTCAAGCGGCCGACGCACGTCGAGCTGCGCGAGTCGCTGCCGAAGACGGCCGTCGGCAAGATCCTGCGGCGCGTACTGCGCGAGGAAGCATGAAGTCGGAGAACGGGCGCGCCGCGTACGCACTGACGGTCCTCTTTCTCATCAACACGATGAACTTCTTCGACCGCGTGATCGGCGGCGCCCTGGGCGAGCCGATCCGCCGCGAATGGGGTCTCAGCGACAGCGCCCTCGGCGCGCTCGGCACCGCGTTCACGCTGCTCTACGCGTTCGTCGGCGTCCCCCTCGGGCGCCTGGCCGACCGTGCGCCGCGCCGCCTCATCCTGGCCGCGGCGGTGTTCGTCTGGAGCGCGCTGACCGCCGTCTCCGGTCTGACCCGCACCTACTGGCAACTCTTCGCCACCCGTCTCGGCGTCGGCGTCGGCGAGGCCGCCTGCGCGCCCGCCGCGACGTCGCTCATCGGCGATCTCTACCCGCCGCACAAGCGCGCGCGGGCGATGTCGGTCTTCATGATGGGACTGCCGATCGGCATCGCGCTCTCGTACTTTGTCGGCAGCTACGTCGCGCACTCCTACGGCTGGCGCGCGGCGTTCTTCGTGGCCGGCATCCCGGGCATCCTGGCCGCGATCGCGGCGCTGTTCATCACCGAGCCGGCGCGCGGTACGAAGGAAGTCGCACCGGCGCGCGCCGTCACCGGCTCGCCGTGGCGCAGGCTGCTCTCGATCCCGACGCTCTGGTGGCTGATCCTCTCCGGCGCTCTGCACAACTTCAACATGTACGCGCTCGGGTCGTTCCTTGCGCCGCTGCTGATGCGCTACCACGGCGCCGACCTGCGGCAGGCGGGCCTGATCACGATGACGGTCTACGGACTCTCCGGCATCCCCGGCCTGCTGATCGGCGGCGCGCTGGCCGACAAGTGGGCGATGAAGCGGCGCGACGGACGCCTGCTCGTCGCCGCCATCGCCACCGCGCTCTCGGCGCCGCTCATGTGGGCCGCGCTGGCGCGCCCGGCGAAGGACACGATGCTCTTCGTCGTCCTCGGCAGCCTGGCCTGCGCGTTCATGTATGTCTACTACGCGAGCGTGTACGCGACGCTGCAGGATGTCGTCGCGCCGTCGCTCCGCGGCACGGCCATGGCGCTCTACTTCTTCGCGATGTACGTCCTCGGCGCGTCGTTCGGACCGCTGGCGACGGGCATGCTCAGCGACCACTTCACCCGCCGCGCCGCCGCCGGCGCGACGGTGCTGGAGCCGTTCCGCGGCGCGGGCCTGCACTCGGCGATGTACGCGATCCCGGTGCTGAGCATCCTCCTCGCGTTCGTGCTCTTCGCCGCGACGCGCACTCTGTCGCGCGACATGGACCGGCGGTAGGCCTCGGGTGGAAGGGAGCGACGAGGGGCCTCCGGCGGGCCGGTGCGACCGGCAGCGCTGGTTGGCCCATGACGTCGCGCAAACACGTGTTCCGTCGACAGGCGTGCGTTCAGGCTTGGCCAACCAGCGCTGCCGGTCGCACCGGCCCGCCGGTGGCCTCCCGTCGTCTCCCTTCCCTCGGCGTACACTCCGCGCGATGCAGTTCGACTACGACGTCGTCGTCATCGGCAGCGGGTTCGGGGGGAGCGTCGCCGCGCTGCGGTTGACGGAGAAGGGGTATCGCGTGGCGGTGCTCGAGGCGGGACGCCGCTTCGCCGGAGACGACATCCCGAAGACGTCGTGGGACCTGAAGAACTTTCTCTGGGCGCCGGCGTTGCGGCTGTTCGGCGTGCAGCGCATCACCTGGCTGAAGGACGTCGTCGTGCTCTCCGGCGCGGGCGTCGGGGGCGGGTCGCTGGTTTACGCGAACACGTTGTACGAGCCGCCGCAGGCGTTTTACGACGACCCGCAGTGGCGCGGCATCACCGACTGGAAGCGCGAGCTGGCGCCGCACTACGAGCAGGCGCGGCGGATGCTCGGCGTCGTGGAGAACCCGCTCGACACGGCCGCGGACCGCGCGCTGCGTGAGGTCGCGGAGCAGATGGGGGCCGGCGACACGGTTCGCCGGACGCCGGTCGGCGTGTACTTTGGGCAGCCCGGCGTCGAGGTCGACGATCCGTATTTCGGCGGTGTGGGACCGAAGCGCACCGGCTGCACGTTCTGCGGCAACTGCATGGTCGGCTGCCGCGTCGGCGCGAAGAACCGGCTGGACGTGAACTATCTCCATCTCGCGGAGCGCGGCGGCGCGGAGATCCATCCGATGACCACCGTCAACGCGATCCGTCCTCTGGACAAGGGCTACGGCATCGACACGCATCACACCGCCCGGCGCGGCCAACGCCGCACGTTCACCGCGGAGCAGGTCGTGCTCGCGGCGGGCGCGCTTGGCACGCAGCGGCTGCTCCACGAGATGCGCGACACCGGTGTCCTGCCGCGCCTCTCCCCGCGCCTCGGCGTGCTGACGCGCACGAACTCGGAGTCGATCCTCGGCGTGCGCGCGAAGTCGCGGCGCGTCGATTACTCGCATGGCGTGGCCATCACGTCGTCGTTCCATCCCGACGAGCGCACGCACATCGAGCCGGTGCGCTACGGGAAGGGGTCCAACTCGATGGGTCTTCTCAGCACGCTGATGACCGAGGGAGGGAAGGGCGGGCCGCGGTGGTGGAAGTGGCTCAGGACCGCGGTGGCGCACCCGGGGCAGTTCGTGCGCTCGCTGTCGGTGCGGCACTGGTCGGAGCGCACGGTGATCCTGCTGGTGATGCAGACGCTCGACAACAGCCTGACGCTCTTCGGCCGCCGCCGCTTCGGCCGCTACGCGCTGACGTCGAAGCAGGGACACGGCGAGCCGAATCCGTCGTGGATCCCGGCCGGCACCGAGGCGGCGAAGCGGCTGGCGAAGGTGATCGACGGCGATCCGGGCGGGACGTGGGGCGAGCTGGCCGACGTGCCGCTGACCGCGCACATCATCGGCGGCTGCGTGATCGGCGCGACCGCGGACGACGGAGTGATCGACGCGTACCACCGCGTCTTCGGCTACGAAGGTCTGCACATCGTCGACGGCGCCGCCGTCTCCGCCAACCTCGGCGTAAATCCCGCGCTGACCATCACCGCGCAGGGCGAGCGCGCGTTCGCGCTCTGGCCGAACAAGGGGGAGCGCGACGCGCGGCCGGCACCCGGCGAGGCGTACCAATCGCTGCCGCGCATCGCGCCGCAACGCCCGATCGTCCCCGCACACGCGCCTGCCGCGCTGCGTTGACGCGCCGCATCACGCCGCATCCGCGCGGAGCGCCGGCTTCCAGCCGGTGAGTCCGAAACCGCCGGCCGCAAGCCGGCGCTCCGACGTTAGCCATAGTGCTACGCTGCGGAGCCGGTGATTCTCCTCCTCAACGGCGCGTTCGGAATCGGGAAGACGAGCGTGGCGCGCATCGTCGTGAGCCGCCTGCCGCGGGCTGTCCTTTACGATCCTGAGCTCATCGGGATTGCCCTGCAGCGCCTGGCACGCGCGGCCGGCCGGGACATTCCGGATTTTCAGGATCTGCGTCTGTGGCGGCGGCTCACCGTCGCCGCGCTGCGCGTGGTGCGTCTCTTCCGGCGGAACGTCGTCGTGCCGATGGCGTTCTCCGATGCGGGTTACCTGCAGGAGATCCGCGCCGGGATCAGACGGTTCGAATCGAGGCAGTTCCACGTCTGTCTCGTCGCGCCGATAGAAGTGGTGCGGCAGCGGTTGCAGAATCGACAGGTGGATCCGGCAGACGCCGCGTGGCAGGATCGCCGTGCCGCCGAGTGCTGTGCCGTCCATCAAGGCGCGGCATTCGCAACGCAGGTCGACGCGGACCGCGATGTCAACGAAATCGCCGACGAGATCCTGCGGATGGTGACGGCGGCATGAAGTACGTCAGGCGCACGCTCATCGCGATCCTCGTGACGCTGGTCTTCCTCGTCGTCGTATTCGCCATCGGCGTCCTCTGGCCGCAGGAGCGGCTCGAGCCCGTTCGCACGCGGGGCCCGATCGCGTTCGTCCACGTGAACGTCGTCGACGTCCGCTCCGGCGCCGTCATCCCGCGGCAGACCGTCGTCGTCGAGAACGGCCGCATTCGTGCGGTCGGAGCCGGCGTGGCGCCGCCGCCGAATGCGAGGTTCGTCGACGGCCGCGATCGCTATCTGCTCCCGGCGTTCTGGGACATGCACACGCACGTCTACGCCGTCAGTCCGTTGCTCGACCTGCCGCTCTACATCGCGTACGGCGTGACCAACGTCCGCGACATGCAGGGTTGCCCGCAGCCGGGCGACCCGTTCGCCGCGTGTGCGGAGGAGAAGCGGCTCTGGACGAAGGAAGCCCTCGCCGGCGAGCGGGTGGGGCCGCGCATAGTCGCCTCGACGAGCTGGATGGCCAACGGTCCGGGCATGGTCCGCCGGCTGAAAACCGTACCGCCGTATTTCGACACGGCCACGCCGGAGCAGGCCCGCCAATTCGTCCGTCATTTCGCGGGTGACGTCGAGGCAATCAAGGTCTACGACCGCATCCCGCGCGACGCGTACTTGGCGCTGGTCGATGAGGCGCGGAAGCAACGGCTCGACGTCGTGGGGCATCGGCCGCGCGCGGTCAGTGCCATCGAGGCGGCCGCGCATCAGAAGAGCATCGAGCACGCGCGCTTCATCCTCCACGAGTCGTTCGCGGGCAGCGCCGCGCTGCGGAACGCGTCCGCCGCCGAGTGGCGCGAGGACCGTCAGCGCATGCTGGACGAGCACGATCCGCGGCTGGCCCAGGCCATCTTCGCGGCGATGAAACAGCACGGCACCTGGTACGTGCCGACGCACCTCACGCGCTGGTCCGATGCGTATGCCGAGCACGAATCCGTCCGCGCCGATCCGCTGCTCCGCTACCTCCATCCGCTGATGAAACGGCAATGGCTCGAGGACCTCGACGAGCTGCTTGCCGAAGATTCATCGCCGGCCGCGCGCGAAACGCACCGCCGCTTTTATCGCAAGGGACTGGAGCTGACCGGCGGCGCGCATCGCGCCGGCGTGAAGGTGCTGGCAGGGACGGACTACATCGTCGCCGGCGCCGACCTGCACCGCGAGCTGCTGCAGCTCTCGGCCGCCGGCCTCTCCAATGCCGACATTCTCAGCGCGGCAACGCTCTCTCCCGCGCAGTATTTTGGCCTCGAGCACCAATACGGCACCATCGAAGCGGGCAAAGTCGCCGACCTGGTCCTGCTCGACGCCAACCCTCTCGACGACATCCGCAACACCCAGCGCATCGCGGCCGTCGTCTTTAACGGCCACTACTACGACCGCGCCGCGCTCGACCGCATCTCGCGCTACGTCGAACGCCAGGCGCGCAGCTGGAGCGCCGGCTGCAAGATCGTCTGGCGCTTCGTGAAGAATCCCGGCGGCTACTGATTTGGGGAAGGGGGAACGCGGTGCCGCGAAGCGTTTATGGAGTGCCGCCGCACTCCATAAACACCCCGCGGAAACTGTCCTCACCCCGCAGCCAGCAGCGCCCTTCCCGCCAGTGCCTGCAGCAGCAACAGCATCGTCGCCGCGCTGAGTGCGAGCGCGGTGAGCTGAACCCAGCGGCGTCCGTTCGACGTCCGGCGGCGCTCCAGGAACCAGCCGAGGAGGGGGAGCGCCTGCAGCGCGTGCATGCCGGCGAAGTGGGCGATGCGGAGGTCGCCGCCGGTGGTGCTCCAGTTCACGATCGGCAGGCCGGGGCCGCCGTCGTCGACGCCGACGCTGTGCGCGCCGTTTCCGACCATCAGTCCGCCGATGAGACTGGCGAAAAAGAAGAGCAGCAGGCCGAGGCGGACGCCGGAGAGGTGCGCGCCTGCGATCGACGCGGGTCTGCGCAGGAACAGGAGGCCGGCATAGCCGGCGGCGAAGGTGTTGGCCAGGATGAGCATGCCCATTACCGAGAACACGATCCCGTCGAATGCCGAGCTGGCGTTGAAGTGCGACTGCACCCCGCGCCATGCCTGCATCGCGATCAGGACCATCTCTCCCGTCATCGTGATCGCGATGATGGCGGAGATGACCGCGACGGCGCGGCGGCTCTGTTCCAGGTACGACAGCAGCCAGGCCATGGTCAGCGCGAAGATGGCGATAGAGATGGCGAACTTCATCGGCTTGATCCAGCGGTTCAGGCCGAGGATCTCCGTTGGGTCGACGAGGGCCGCGGCGATGAGCACGAGGAACAGCGCGAGATGGGCGAAGCCGACGACGGCCAGCAGCCGGTTCCGCCGCAGCGTCTCGGCCACCAGTGCCTTGATCACGGCAGCACCGTCGACACCTTCCGCTGCCGCACCGCTTTGACGATGAAGAAGAGCAGCAGTCCGATCGGTCCGAGCAGGAAGGTCAGGATCAGCACCGGGATGAGCAGCAGGTGCGGAATGTCGGCGGCTTTCGCCTGCCTCACCTCGAATGCTCCGACCAGGAGGTCGAAGGCGAGGTAATGCACCCAGCCGGCGAGCAGCATGCCGTCGTGTCCGAACAGCGTTCGCACTTCGGCGAGGGACCCGAAGCCGCCCGCGGCGCCGGGCATGTAGAGCACGATCGCCACGAGGTAGACGGCGGAGAGGGCGAGCGACCACGCGCCGCTCAGTACGAGGCGCTCCGTCCACCGCCAGCGCGGAAGGACCAGTAGGAGCAGCCAGCCGACGACCGCGAAACTGCTGCAGATGCTGAAGAGCTGCTCCATGGTCATGGTTCCGTCAGTGTTACACGGTTTAGACGTGACGGCCTTGCGGAGGTCCGTCCTTGGCGGCTGTATCATGGAGCGATCGACGAGAACGTGGGCGGTCGCGAGATCACGGAGTATCTTCGCGCCTGGGAGCAGGGAGATGACGGCGCCCTCGAGCGGCTCCTGCCTCTGGTTTACGCGGAGCTCCGCTCCATCGCCGCGAAGCATCTCGGCTCCGAACGTCCCGGCCACACGCTGCAACCGACCGCGCTCGTGAACGAGGCGTATCTCCGCCTCCGACGTCTCGGCGACGTGCCGTGGCACGATCGCACGCATTTCTTCGCTATAGCTTCGAGGATCATGCGTCGCGTACTGGTCGATCACGCCCGCGCCAAGATGGCGCAGAAGCGAGGCTCGGATGTGCCCCGGGTCGTGCTCGACGAGCGCCGCCACGAGGAACTGCAGTCGTCGATGGACGCGGCGGAGCTGATCGACCTCGATCGCGCCCTCGATGAACTGGCCACGGCGGCGCCGCGTCTGGCCCGGCTGGTCGAGCTGCGCTTCTTCAGCGGTCTCGGCATCGACGAGGCCTCCACGCTCCTCGGCTGCTCGCCCCGCACGGCCAAGCGCGACTGGGCGTTCGCGCGTGCCTGGCTCCTCAACCGGCTGAGCGCCGGCATGTCGCCAGGGGCAGCGCTGCCGGGGGCGGAACCGTGAACGGGCCCATGCCTCAGGCAGAGGCGTTCTTCCCGCACTTTCAACGGCTGCAGGCACTCTTCGATCGCCTGCTGGAATTGCCGCCTGAAGAGCGCGAGGCGGAGATCGAGCGGTCGACGGCCGACACGCCCGGCCTGGCGGACGAAGTGCGCGCGCTGCTCGAGCATGCGGCCCGCAGCGACAGTCCCCTCGACGCCGCGGCGGTGCGGCTGCAGGAAGGAATCGAGCCCCCGCCGCCGCAGATCCCTGGCTATCGTCTCCATCGCTGCATCGGCCGCGGCGGGAGCTCGACGGTCTATCTGGCCGACCAGGAGCACGCCGAGTTCACCCGCCGGGTGGCGCTCAAGGTGGTGGACCGCGTCTTCGACGCCGGCTCGCTGCGCGGCATGCGCGAAGAGCAGCGCATCCTGGCGCGGCTGGAGCACCCCGGCATCGCCCGTCTGTACGACGCGGGCGTGACCGCGTCGGGCCAGCCATGGCTGGCCATGGAGCACGTCGAAGGGGAGTCGATCCTCGCGCACTGCACTTCGCGCCGGTTGCCGGTGCGTGCGCGCATCGAGCTGTTCCTCTCCGTGCTGGATGCGGTGTCATATGCCCACGCGCAGGGGATCGTGCATCGCGACCTCAAGCCGGCGAACATCTTCGTCAACGCCGGCGGCGAGGCCCGGCTCCTCGACTTCGGCATCGCCAAGCTGTCCGATCCCGCGGACCCGGACGAAACGCGCACGCTGCAGCGTGCGCTGACTCCCGCCTACGCCAGTCCGGAGCAGATGCGCGGCGAGCGCACGACGCCGGCCTCGGACATCTATTCTCTCGGCGTCGTCCTGTACGAGCTTCTGACCGGCGCGCTGCCGCAGGAAGTCGACGCCGCGCCGGCCTCCGTTGCGTACGCCCACATGGCCGCGGGCCGGCGACCCGAGGAAATGATCGAGTGGCGGCGCGCACTCCGAGGGGACGTCGATGCCATTCTCGGCAAAGCGCTCCGCCCGCGGCCGGAAGACCGTTACGCCTCCGCGGCCGCGATGGCCGACGACCTGCGCCATGTCCTCGCCGGTGCGCCGGCAGCGGCGCGGAGCGATGATCTGCGCTACCGGGCCAGGAAGTTCTTCCTTCGCTATCGCGCTGCTGTCGCCGCCGTAGCCGTCGTACTGTTGTTCGCCGCGAGCTGGCAGGTCGCCGGCCGGTGGCGCGACGCAAACGCGGTGCAGCCCGGCGAGCTGGCGATCTTCCGCGAAGCGAAGCCGATCGATTTCGAGACGCGTCGCCTGCTGCGCGACGGTGCCGACCGGCTCTCACGTTTCGACGGCGTGGGGGCCCGCGACAGCTTCCGGCGCGCGGCCGCGTCGTCGAAAGGCCGCCTCCCGGGCGAGGCGCTGGCTTGGGACGGGGTCGCGCGCGCCGAGAGCTCCCTCGGCGAAGTGGGCCGCGCCTCCGAAGCCGCACGCCGCGCCGGCGCTCTCATCGCCTCCCGGCCGGACGCGCTTTCGCGCCACGAAGCGGAGCGGCTGCGTGCGCGCGCCCTGGCGGCAAACCGCGACTGGAATCGCGCCGTCCCGGCGCTGGAAGGGTTGTTCGGCGCGCAGCCCACGCGGGTGGACATCGGTCTCGACCTGGTGAGCACGCTGCTGGCCTGCGGCCGGACCGACGCCGCCGACACCGCGCTGGGCCGGTTGCGCCAGCTCGCGCCGTCGCGCGACGGCGATCCGCGGATTGACCTGCAGGAAGCCGAGGTCGCACAGCAACTCTCCGAATTTCAGCGCACCGCCGCCGCGGCGTCCCGCGCGCGCGACCGCGCGGCCAAAGTGCAGGCCGTCGCGCTGGGCCAGCGCGCCGCGCGTCTGCACGGCGAGGCCATCGCCCGCCTCGACCGGCGGGATGAGGCACGCCGCGAGCTCGAATCCGTGGCCACGCGGAATCTCGCCCTCGGGCTCACCCGCGAAGCCGCCGCCGCGCGAGTCGGCCTCGGCGCCGTGCTGCTGCGGATGGCCGGTAACGACGAGGCGCGGCGCGCGCTCGAAGCGGGACGCGACGGATGCGTCGAGGCGGGCGACCGGCGTTGCGAGCTCGCGGCTCGACTCCAGCTCGCGATCGTGAACGGCAAAGAGGGCAAGCTCACCGAAGGGATCCGCGAAGCCGACGCCGTGCTCGCCGACGCGCGTGCGATCGGCGACCGCTGGAGCGAAGGCTACGCCCTTTCCCAGCGCCTCGTGCTCTACAACTGGGCGGACGAAGCGGCGAAGACCGAGGCCAGTATCGAAGAGACGTTGACGGCATTACGCGAGTCGGGCAACCGCCAGGTCCTGATGTCCACCATCGCCAACCTCGCCATCGTGGCCATCGAAAACCTCGACATGGAGAAAGCCGAGGCCTACATCGTCGAAGCCGAAGGGCTTTCGCGGCGGGTCGGCAGCCAGCTCTCCAGCGCCACCATCGATCGGTCGCGGGGCTATCTCGAGCAGACGCGCGGAGACTTCGACCTCGCCCGCAAGAGCTATCTGGCTGCTCTCGAGAAGGCCCGTCGCGCCGGAGTGCCGCTGGCCATCGCCAACTACCATGCGGACCTGGCCTGGATGGAGGTCTCCGCCGACCGGGCCGGCCCCGCGGCGGAACACGCGCGTGCCGCGATGGCCGCCTTCCACAAGGCCGGAGACAAGCGTTCGGCCGCGGCCACCGAGGCGGTGCTGGCGTGGAGCGATGCCCGGCAGGGCAATGGCGAGGCGGCCCGGCGGCGTATCGCCGCGCTGCGTCAGGCCGCGGAGAAAGACGGCTCGGACACCGCGCGCTTCTCCCTGCTGGGAATCGAGGCTCGCGTGGCCCAGGCCAACGGGGACTGGCGCCGCGCCATCGAGCTCCGGCGTCAGACCGTGGCCATGGCCACCGAGTGGAAGGCCCCCGGCCTGGTGATCTGGCAGCAGGCCAATCTCGCGGAAGCGCTGCATGGAGCCGGCGATCGCCGCGAGCTGGAAAAGCTGGTCGCCGAGATCCTCCCCGAGGTCGAGCGCAATGGGCTCCGTGGCGTCGCCCGCGACTTGCGTGCGCTCGTCGCGTCACGCTAACGCCAAGCACGCTACGCGGCGTGGCCCTCTTTCCTCGCGTTCCTCGCTTCACCCAGCATCAGGAGGAACACACGTGAAATTCTCGAATAGCGTGCGTCGTCGTTTCACCGTCTTCTGGACGTTGGTCGTGATGTGGGTTGCGATCCCGTCCGAGGCGAAATTCGTCACCATCTGGAGGCTCTCCGAAAACCAGGCTGCCATCAAACAGGGGGGACGGGCGAACACCATCGCCATCAACCCCACCGACGTGAATCAAATGTTCGTCGCCTCGGAGAGCGGCGGCCTGTTCCGCAGTATCGATCGCGGTGCTCACTGGAAGCATGTGGACAGCCTTCCGGTGATCTTCACGCAGGCCGTCGTCTTCGTCCCCACCAACCCCAACATCCTGCTGGTTTCCGCGCAAGCCGACTTCAAGGCCAACAACGGCGGCGGCGTGTGGCGCAGCGCGGACGGCGGCGTCACGTGGAATCAGATGCAGTTGACCGTCCCCAATTTCCCGGGGCGGCTGAACGCTCATGAAATCTCGATCATGCCGGGGAGCGGGACCATCGTGGTCGGGACGTCGCAGGGCGTCTTCCTCAGCACCGATACCGGGTTGACGTGGACGTTCTCCAACGTCTTCAACGCCGGCAACCGGACGGTCTTCGCCGTGCTGGCCACGCCCAATCGCATCTACGCCGGCGGACCGTCCGGCGTGAGAATCGCCACCGGGCCCGGCTTCTCCACATGGGCCTCTCCGGTCCTCGATCCCGGCGGCAACGCCGGCATCTGGGACATCCACGCATTCGGACGATCGCCTCTCTCGTCGTCGCACGCGTTCGTCGTCAATGGGGCCACCGATCTGTTCCGGACGGAGGACGGCGGCAACATCTGGACGGTGATCCCCTCGGCGCCTCCGGGTGGAGGTGGCTGCGGAGGCATCTCCTTCATCAAGGCGGTCAACCGGTTCGTAAGCAATCGCCGCTTCATCGACCTCTATTACGGAAACCGCTGCTGGTTGCACCGGCTCGCGGCGCCGGTCAGTGGCACGACCGCGAACTACACCGGTACGTGGCAGCGGTCCGAGATCGATCACGCGGACACGCGCGATCTCGCCTTCGTCAATGAGGTGCCCGAACTGCTGGGGACGGACGGCGGCCTGCACAAGACTCTCGATCGCGGGGTGCACTGGAACTACGCCGGCGGCGGCAGGGAGGGCGGCTTCAATGCCCTGCAGGTCACCGAGGTCAAAGGCCAATTGGTCGGCATCAACCAGGACCTCTACATCGGCACCCAGGACAACAATCTCTGGGCGTTGAACATCTGGGCCAACGTCTGGAACCACTATGGAGCCGAAGGCTTCTACATCGACGCCGAACGGCGCGTCCCGACCGCGAACGAGTCGAAGATCACGTTCACCGCCTGCGGCGGCTGCGAGAACAAAATCTCGGGACGGCATTTCACCGACACGGTGGCCTTCCCCAATGCCCCCGGTGCGGCGGGCTCGCCCACGCTCATCCGCCGGTCGCAGTACGTGCAGCAGGTTCGTGCGACGACTGAACTCGCCGCCGGCCTCGGCATGACCGAGGACCTCGGCGCCACGTGGCGCCAGTTCGCGGCGTTTCCGCAGGAGCCGAGAGACGTGCCCCGGCTCGGACAGTCCGGCAGCGGCGATCCGCTGCTCAGGACGATCGTCTATCAACCGTTCCGCACCAACGCCCTCGGTCCGACATGGCCGCGGGCGACGCGCCTCATTCGCGTCCACAAACGCCTCTTCTCGCAGGACAGCGGCACCGTGATCTTTCCCGCCATGAACGGCTTCGGATCGCTGGGCATCAATCCGACGATGTTCGCCTGGTTTCAGGTCTTCGGCGTCGATCCGGGGAACGCGTTCCACATCATCGCGCCGGACGTCGTCAACCAGCGGATGATGGAGACGCGCAACGGCGGCGGAACCTGGACGGAGATCCCCGGCCTGACGAACCTCGTCACGGACAACGGGCGGCTCCTGTTCCGGACCAACCTGGTCGGCGGTCCCGATCCGGTCTTCCCGGTCGTCACGGCCGTGAGCTTCAGCCCGCAGGATCCGCGGCTGGTGCTGGTCGGAACCAGCGAGGGCGGCATCTTCCGGTCGAACGACAACGGCGCGACCTGGAAGAAGATCGAGGGCACCGACCTGGCGACGTACATCACGTCCTTTGCCTGGACGGACGCCAACACGGTCTACGTGTCGACCTATGGCCGCGGTCTCTGGCGGCTGAAGAACACGAGAATCACGCTGCCCGATCACTTCGACGACCTATGCGGCGGTTCCTGCGAAGTCGCGTCGAACGACGGGTCTCCCGACCGCCCACCCTTCCAGGGCGGAGTCATGGTCTTCGAAGGCAGCGTCCTCGGCGTGCGCACGGCCGGCGGCCAGCTCCGCGAGGTGCTCGTCACGCCGGGCAGCTCGGTCGTGCTCATGGGCGACGAGGACGATCCGCAGGACGACATCGCCATCACCGAGAGTGACGGCAAGGACCCCGGCGAGCTCGAGCCGCTGCCGAAACCGCCCGACGGCTGGCTCGTGAAGGGCGTGCTCTTCGACAAGGGAGACGTTCTCACCGGCACCGTCTTCGGCGACTCCGAAGCCACGCTGCTCCCGCCCATCTCCGAGGAAGACTTCGAAGGCTCCACCAAGTCGCCGACGGATGGGAAACCCTACATCCGCCTGATCACCGCGGACTACAACGGCGTCGCCACCGTGGCACCGAACGGAACGTTCGACCTCGCCGCGACCGACTTCGTCGCTGGTGCCAGCTATGAAGTCGTCATCGACGGCATCGCCGCTAAAGGCACCGTGACCGCCGACGGCAACGGCTCCTTCACCGCCAAGCTCACCGCACCATCCGACAAGGGCTTCCACCACGTCGAAGTCCGCCTGGCCGGCGACACCACCGCGATCGACGGCTCCACACTGCTGGTCAAACACGAGGACAAGGATTGAATCCAGGAGTGCGGCGGCTCGTCCGCCGCCGCACTCCGAACCACCGGGCCGCCAGCGAAGAGTATTCTGAGGAGGCGGTGAGAAGGGAACGCCAGGGTCCCATTCACCTGTTCGGAGGAATCCATGAATTACGGCGTGAGCGAGGTCGTTCTCAAACGCTTCGAGGATCCCGATGAGACGCGGATCTTCGAGCTTGGCCGCTTCGAGCTGGTCACGCTCGGCGGCATGACCATCGGCCGCGCCACCTACCAGCCCGGTTGGCGCTGGTCCACCCACGTCGGCGCGCCGACCGGCGCCACCCACTGCACCGTCGAACACGTCGGCCTCGTCGTCTCCGGACATGCCACGGCCGCGATGGAAGACGGCACCATCCACCACCTCACCGCCGGCACGCTCTTCTCCATCCCCGCCGAGCCGCACGACAGTTGGGTCGTAGGCGACGAGCCCTACGTGTCCCTGCACTTCATCGGTGCTGATGCGTACGCGAAGTAGTAGTCCGCAGCGTATGGAGTGCGGCGGCCCTGGCCGCCGCTTTCAAATTCGCGCGGCAGAATCCGCACGCGTGCTGCTGCGCGTAGCGGAGCGTGCGGGGGACTATGGACTGCGGCGGCCGCAGACGCCGCTTTGACTGCCGTTCGTGGCGCGGAGTCGCTGTGGCACCGAAGGCAGTGAAAGCCGCGTCTGCGGTCGCCGCAGTCCATAGGCCCCGCCCGACCGGGTCAGTACGCGTCGTAGACCTTACGCGGTCGATTTCCATTCGAGAGACTGTGCAGAGTTCCAAGCGGGGTCTAAGGCCGCCGCACTCCATAGAAGCGCGGAACGGGCGGGATCGCTGCCGTGACAATGACCGGGCGCGCTTCGGCGCGCCCGGTCACCACTGCTTCAAATCACCTCGCGTCAGTCAGCCTGCGCCTTCGGCACCGGGGTCGTTCCCGGGGTCGCCGGTGCCGGCTGCGCTTCCGCGGCCGGCTTCGTGCGCCGGCGGCCATACTTCGGCAGTCGCTTCATGCGATCGACGTGCGGCAGCAGAAACGCGTACTCCTCCTGCTTCACCAGCTGCGTGCTGACGTTGTACGCCTGCAGCGCCGCCAGGGCGATGCGCTGCCCGCGGACGACGTTCGCGGTGGCGACGCCATTCAGCATCGCATGCAGCTCGCTCTCGACGATCGTCCAGCGGGCCTTTTCGTCCTCGGCCTGATGCAGTTCGTCCGGCGAGTTGCCGACGACTCCCTGCACGGCCTCCGACGCGCCCACGATGCCGAACGCCTCTCTCGCAAACTCGACGTTCAGCCGCGCCTTGCGGCGGATCAGGCGCGTCTCGCGGGACTTCGGCAACTGCACGAACTCGGGGATGCGCGCCCGCATGGCGCGCAACTGCGCCACGACCTCTTCGGGGGTGAGCATCGGCTCGGCGGACAGCTCCGCCGTGGCCTCGGCTTTATTGATGTTGCTCTTGATGATGGACATGGTCTCTCTCTTTGTCCCATCCGGGACGGTTGAGAATCGACGCCCGCCTGGCCCACGCGACCGTCGATTCGGTCGAAGATCCCCGAGGTCCGGAGCTCTCGGGAGCGAACCGGTCAACGCGGACAGAGCGGTGGCCGGTACTCGGGTCCCGACAAGTGCCGGAGGAGGCTACTCAACTCCGCGTGGGCGCGATGGGCATTGCACATCCACTTTCGCGCCTCGCTTGCCTTCGGGACCGTACTGGGCGGCCGGACGTCTCCGGCGGGTGTTCCGCGTCCCTGCGCTCGAACTTCCGGCTTAGCACAACCGGCTCTGGCGGCTGGGGAGCAAGATAAGTACAGATGTATCGTTTGTCAACCATTCATAACGTGATATTTCCGTGAATATCTGAGTTTGCTGCGCGAATATGGCGGAATCATGTGTGGTTTTCTCGGAACACCGCCTGGATTCGCCGCTCCCGGGCCAGGGCTCCCAATTTCATGGCGTTAATTCGCGCGGCCCGAGCGCGGTTTCACCGCGCCCACGGGCGGTTTCGCGAGGCCCACGCGCGGTTTCGCCAGGCCCGTACGCGGTTTCGCCAGGCCCGCACGCGGTTTCGCCGGGCCCACGCGCGGTTTCACCGGGCCCACGCGTGGTTTCGCCAAGCCCGCACGCGGTTTTGCCGTGCCCGGGCGTGGTTTCGCCAACCCCACACGCGGTTTTGTCGGGCCCGAGCATGGTTTTCGGCAGGCTCGACCTCGTTCTTCATGCGCGCGTGATCATTCTTCATGTGCCGGGTCCTGCAACCTGACGTAGTGTGGTCGGACGTCGGAACGTGGGCAATGCGGCCTCCCCAGAGAAAGGCGGGACGATGAAGAGTCAACCAAAGGCAACAGGCGAGGCGGTCTCCAAACTCATCACCGAAAGGATTGCCGAGCTGGGTGACTGGAGAGGCGAAACCCTGGCAAGGATGCGTGCCCTCATCCGCGAGGTCGACCCCGATGTGGGGGAAGAGTGGAAGTGGATGGGGACTCCGACCTGGTCCCATGACGGGGGCATCTGCACAGGAGAGTCGTACAAGTCGGTCGTGAAGCTGACCTTCTTCAAGGGCGCTTCCCTGAAAGATCCCGCCGGCCTGTTCAACTCGAGCCTCGACGGGAAGGTGAGGCGCGCCATCGACATCCACGAGGGCGAGGAGATCGACGCGAAGGCGTTCAAGGCCCTCATACGCGCCGCCGTCGCCCTCAACACGTCCGGCGGAAAGAAGCCCACGAAACGCAAGTGAGCATTCTCGGGAATCCCACCCTCTGAACATGTCCGACATGGGCCACGTCGATCGTGATAACAGCGCTCGGGTCCGTTGCCGGTCGAGCACTTTCGTCTCATCTCTTTCCCAGCGACGACTGGGTGGGGAAGCGCTTTCAGGCGGACGTTGGAGACAAGTTGTGTACGGACCGCGTGTCGGATCTGATCTCGAGGAGCCCCGGATATACTGCTAGTTCAACCGACTTGTCCCAGTGAATCAGATTAGAGCTTAAGCTCGAAGGCAAGAAGGCCGTGACCGTCGAGGATGCGCACAAGCATTTGAATCAAGGAGCCCAGTACGTCGTGGGCAGCGTCGGCGCCTCGGCGCGCGATCTGCGTCCTCGATTACTCGAAGGAAGCGGCTCCAATGATATCGGCCTCCTCTCGATCGCACCCGCGTCAGCTGGGGTGCCGCTCTTTCTCGGTGTCGTGATCATCCGCGGCAACCTGCGTCGCCCGAGCGACTAACAGGATCGGGATCGGGCCTGCAGAGGGAGCCACTGTGGATAGCGTCGTTTTGGCAGCGCCGACTTCGTAAAGTGCCGATTGGCTCACCGTTTTCTGTACCATGCCACTTGGTCGCCCGGCAGCGTGCGGCTATCCGGCGCGTGATGATAATTCTCCTGCTCGACGCACTTCATGATGACGTCCTGGCCCAGCTGCAAGGGGAGAACGTCCTGTATCGTCCCGATCTGCTGCGGGCGAATCCCTCGGCCTTGCTGGAGGTGCTGACCGCGACCGGAGCGGATGCGCTTGTCACGAGTGCCGAGATCGCTGCTGAAGTCTTAGAGGCGTGGTCCCAGGCACGCACTCCGACGTTCATGGTCCGTGTGCTCGTGGAAGCCGGATCTCCGGTAACCGAAGTGACAGTAAGCGACCGCAACGCCCGACACCAACAGCATATCGGTGTGTGCGCGCGCGGCCCAGACGAACGCGTGGCATATGTTGCGGCCTTCGAAATTCTAGAGCGCGAGAGCACGCGTCACACATTAGGTAGCCTACCCTTCGCAAGGGAAGCGCTCGCGCCGCGTCACGACAGAACGGTCGCGCTGATCGGCGCAGGTTTGGTGAATCTCATCACGGCGCACGCACTGCAGAAGGCCGGCTACGCACTCCGTATCATCGATGCAGGACCCGATCCTCGCGACGATGCTCCATGGCTTATATATGGCTGCAGCCGCGGAGGTGGCGATGCCAGAATGTTTTCACTGTCCGAGATGAACAATTACCACGACAAGCGAGGCGTGCGAACACGGAACCAGCAGTTCCGACACTCGGTTCAGGAGCGGGGCTGGGCGATCTACCGGGAGGAGACGTTATCCAGAGACGAGTGGCGGTGGATCGAGGACTTTGAGGCGCTTCCCATGTGGCTCGCTCATCGGTACACCGAGGATATCTTTGCGTTCAATCGAGAGAGCTACGACCTATGGATGCAGTGGCAAGAGAGCGATCCGGCGCTGTTCGCCGCTAGCTTCTGCCGCGATGGCATTGTGCGGCTGTTCGATTCGCTAGCTACGTTCGAAGCAAAGACGGTCGTTCAGCAACGCCTGGGCGCCGTCAGGCGTGTGCTGTCCGCCGAGCAAATTGCCGCCGAGCATCCGGCTCTAGCTGACGCTGTGCACGAAGGCTACATCGCGGGAGGCGTGGACGAGGTTGGGTTCACGATTATGGCGCATGAATTCATGCATGAACTTCTCGACGGTTTGGCGCGTAACAGCGCGAAGTTCGACTGGAACACGGAGGTGAAGCAGGTTCTATTCGACAAGAGTGGCCATGTAATAGGTCTAGAGGCTGATGGATTGATGTTAGAAGCGCACGACTACGTCGTGTCGCCTGGAGCGTATGGACGCGCGGTGCTCGACCACACGCGCTCTCGTGGCCAGATTCACGGTGTGCTTGGCGTGTGGTTAACGCTGCCGAATGCCGATCCCCAGCTCTCCCACTCGCTCAAGCTCCGGCGCACAGGGCACATTGTCGACGCGACGAATATCACGCTCGCCCGCGGAGGAGTCGGTGGTGCGCCACTTCTCGTTCTCGGCTCAGGCTACGGCTACACCGGCGCTGATGTAAGGAACATTGAGCCACCACACTTGGAGGCGATGTATGAGGGGCTTGTGGATACCGCGCAGAAATACTTTCGGCCTTCGTACGAGCTGGCGGTTTCTACCGGCGACATCAAAGAGACATTCAAGTATTGCGTGCGCCCTTGGACCCCGACTGGCCTCGGCGTGTTCGAGCAGGTCGCGACGCGGGCCGGTGGCAAATATGTCGTCACCGGCGGACATAACACAGGTGGCTTCGCGCAGGCGCCGGCTGTCGCACAGGCTGTGCTCGCAGCGCTCGACGGGCGGGAGCACCCGATGCACTATTTATATCACCCTAACCGTGCGACGATGTTTCTGAGGGCCGGCGGTAGCGTGCGACATCAACAGTAGAGGACGCGTCTCGTTGAGGCGCGCCAATCGGTAAGGAGGACAGGGTAAGTGCCTTCAGTCGGGATCGGCGGTTCTGTGCACGATTTCGCCACGTGCGTAATCAATGAGCGCGGCGAGATGTGGGCGATCGAGGACGAGCGTATCAGTCGCGTGCGGTACGCGCTGTTCGCGTCGAATCCGTGCGAGCTGTCGTTTCCATACGTGCTGGAGTCCGCGGGTATCACGATTGCGGAGATCGATGAAGTCGTCGGCAACGACTTGCTTGAGCCCAGCGCACGGGTGGCGCTCGAGGGAAACAGGCGGGGGCCCGTGCTTGCGCGGATCAACAAGCAACGATTCCCGCCGCTAAATCTCCTGAATCACCATCTTACGCACACGTATAGCGCCTTCTTCACGAGCCCGTACGACGAAGCCGCAATCCTGGTGGTGGACGGATCAGGCAGTCAGGTGCAGGGCTCTCGCGTTCCTCAGCGCGAGACCATGACGTTCAGCGCCGGCAGCGGGAACGACATCACCACGCTCGGTGGTGTAAGCGGTGAATCAACAGGCGTCGGCTTTTCTCCGGAGTACCCGCCGCTGTTCGAGAACTCGCTCGGCCATATGTACCGCGCAGTCACACAGGTCCTCGGATTTGGCTGGATGAGCGCAGGAACCGCGATGGCTTTGGCATCCTTCGGCGACACTCGGTATGTCGACGATGTCATGCGGTACATTCGCCTCCTGCCAGAAGGCCGGTATGCCGTGCGGATTGGTGGACGCGACGGACTGCTTTCACAGCTTGGGCATTGGCGTGATGAGGGCCATGCCAAAGGCGACCGTTTCCAAGTCGATACGGCGCTCGCCGCTGCTGTCCAGATCGGACTCGAGACGGTGATGATTCACGCGCTGGACTACCTTTGGGAAAAGACCCAAGCGCCAAAGTTGTGCTTGGCGGGAGGCGTTGCGCTGAATGGCCTCCTGAACGGACAAATTGCGAGACGCACGCAGTTTAAGAATGTGCACGTGGTCTTCGCTCCGGGCGACGGAGGAACGGCGCTTGGAGCGGCGCTCTGGGACTATGTTCGGCGGCATGGGTCCGTATCCAAACCTATCCGATTTCAGTCGGGGCCGTTCCTGGGTCGTACGTACGAGCGCGCGGCAATCAAGAATGCTTTAGACGCCAAAGGTGTCGTAGCGCGATCTCCCTCGAACCTTCACGATGTGGTGGCGCGATTGATAGCCGCAGGAAAGATAGTGGCTTGGTACGAGGGGGCTGCGGAGTTCGGCCCGCGCGCGCTGGGGCATCGGAGCATCCTAGCCGATCCACGGGACGCACAAATGCTACACCGCATCAACAAGATCAAGGGGCGCGAATGGTTTCGACCGGTCGCACCTGCCGTCACAGAGGAATCGGCGGCCACATATTTTGAGGTGGATTGTTACTCCCCATACATGCAGTTCGTGTGGCCAGTGCGGGAGCAATATCGCGCCGCACTGCCTGCCATTACACATATCGACGGTAGTGCCCGCATCCAGAGCGTGCGCAAGCGCGGTAATGAGTCGCTGCACGCTTTGCTGCGAGCCTTCGAAGAGATCACAAGCTTTCCAATCTTGATCAACACCTCCTTGAACATTCGCGGCGGGCCGATCGCAGAGACACCTTCCAACGCGATTGACGTGTTTCTGGCGTCTGAGCTGGATGTGCTCGTGGCGGGTGAGTACGTCGTCCAAAAGTAAGTGCTATTGGGAACACAAATGGGCGTACGCGAAGCGCGTCGTTTGTTGAGCCGCAACGAAGAGATTACCGCCGGTGTTCCTTGAAATACGCCTCGACGTCTGCCGCCCTCACGAGGCCCTTGCCGCGGAAAAGCTCGGGGGGGATCTCGAGCTCTCGGAGTCGGCGTAGCGCAGCATTGGAGAAAGTTGCTCCGAGACCTGCGAGGCTTGAATCGGATTCCTCGGACACGGGTTGAAAAGTGGTCGACAAATCAGGGTTGCTCACCGCGGGGTCAACCAACACAGCGAGCACCTGGCCCGCCCGTACGGCCTGTCCACGGCCGAAACCCGGCGCGAAATAGATGCGCCCACTGGATGGGGTTTCAATCTCGAAGACGCTCTTCGAGGTCTCAACGACTGCGACGCAATCTCTGGCTTTCACAACCGAATGATCTTGCACGGACAGGTCCGCAAGATGGTACTCGTCCGTGTTGGCATCCAGTTGCGGAACGACGATTTGAGCGATGATGCCGTCAGCCACAGATCTCCTTGATCGCTTCGCAGACCGTTCGAGCGTTCGGTATCGTCTCCATCTCTAGTGAGCCCGCCGCTGGTACGATGCCGGTAGCACCAAGACGTCGCACTCTTCTGAGCGATACGCCGCGTTCGACTAATTGCGCCACCACCTCGCTACCGAAGCCAGCTTCGCCGCTGCCCTCTTCCACGCAGACGAGTGTCTGCGTTCTACTGACCGAGTCGGAAAGAGCGTCGACTTGCAGCGGTGAAATGAGACTCAAGCAGTACGCTTCGCTGATAATCTCCTCCTCCTGAAACGCCAGTAGTACCGCCTGCGTCACCTCATCGAGCATTTGGCCGTAACACACGACCGTTACGGATGCGGCCGCGGCAGTCGGCGAGAGCCGGACAACCGGAAACGAGCCCTGTGTCATTGCCCAACAAAAGCCCGGCACAGGTTCGGGGCCGGCGCGCCGCGCGTAGAGGGACTTGTGTTCGATGACGATGCACGGTTGGTCGACATGCGCCAGAACATCACTGTAGAGCGCGTGCGGCGTCATCACTGAATTCAACGCCACGACGCGAATGCCTGAGATTCCCATGAAATGCTTTTCGAGAGATTGGCTGTGGGTGGCGCCGTAACCTCGGCGACCGCCCATTGGCGTACGCACGATGAGAGGAACCATGGCGGCCCCACGTGACAAGTACGAGAACTTTGCGGCGTGGTTGAGGATTTGATCGAACGCCAGCGGCAGAAAGTCGCCGAACATGATCTCGACAATGGGATAGCCGCCGGCCAAGGCGACGCCGCAGCCAGTCCCGACAATTGCGGCCTCGCTGATCGGGGTGCTCCGAACCCGAGCAGGAAAACGGTGGCCGAGATCTCGCGTGATGCGAAATGCGCCGCCGTAGGGCGCGCCGATGTCTTCGCCGATCAGAACGGCCGCATCGTTCGCAGCGAGCGTGTCGTGGAGAAAGCGGTAGATGCTGTCCGAGGCGACTTCAGACGCAGGTGCCACCTCGGTCCAAAGGACCGGTGGCGTTGTGGAGGCGGCGACGTTCGGTAACGGGTACGCGGCTTCCATCCCGTGGCGAACTGCGTCGTCGACACGAGCTGAAGCGGAGCGTTCCAAAGCATGGATAAGATCATCATTCTCAGTAAGAACCTGAGAAAGTACGTCGCGAGCTCGGTATTCGTCGATCTCGCCACGCGACCTGTGGTCATCTCCCTTCGAGTGTGCGCTCAGTCTGTACGTCTGAATTTCGAGTAACGTCGGTCGTCCACTTCGGCAGAGGGTTACGGCATCGCGCGCCGCCGAAAGAAGACCGGAGAGGTTCCACGAATCGGCATTGCGATACTCGATATCAAATGCTTCCGCGCGCAACCGGATCGTTCCAGCTAACGCTGCCGCGGTGGGTGTTGACTGCGCATATCCATTGTTCTCGACCACTATGAGAACGGGAAGCTTCCAGCAGGCGGCGATATTCAGAGCCTCATAGACGACTCCCTCGCCGAATGCGCCGTCGCCAAGGAATATCACCGAGATGGCGTCCGTCCCCGCGAGTTGAGAGGCCAATGCTGTCCCGACCGCAATGGGGGTGAGCCCTCCCACGATCCCGTTCGACATAAAACGCTTCGCGTGAAGATGTTGGCTGCCGCCCAACCCGCCGCAGACTCCCGTTGTGCGACCAAGTAGCTCGGCTACGAGTCCCTCCACATCGTCGGTGCGCGCCAAGAAATGGGCGTGTCCCCTATGATTGGAGAAAACCCAGTCATCTGTCCCGAGCGCGCCGATGACGGCAAGCGCGGGCAATTCCTGGCCTATCGCAGTATGGACTGTGCCTCTGACGGCGCCTTCCGCGCAGAGTTGTAGTAGCCGTTCTTCCGTTCGGCGAATCGTCAGGGCCTTGCGGAGCAGTTCAACGTCCGCTAGGAGGTGCCGTGCCGATTCAGTGAGATGTGCCGTCATGTGCCGATGCGCTATCGTGAAAGAACGTAATCGATATAGGCGAGGTCGGCGGTGTCATACTTGCGGCCCTCATAGAGCGTCCATCCAACACCGCTCTCGTGTGCTTTCGTCAGTGCAGCTCGAATCGACATATACCGCGCGCGCAACGCGTCGGGTGTGGTGAACGCCCGGTTCACATCGCGCACCTGCTGCGGGAATACAGACAAGGCGCCAGTGAAGCCCACCATGAATAGTGCCGTCAGTTCTTCAAGAAGTCCATGCGCGTTATCTGGAGCGTTGAAAACCGGCCCGATGGCGTCGCATCCGTGGGCTCGGCAGGCACAGACAAAGTCGAGAAAGAAAGCGCCGAATTTCTCGACCACCAGAGAATCACGATCGATCCGTAGACTCGCCGCCAGATCGTCACGTCCAAGGATGACGCAAACCGGAACATCATCGGCTTGGCGCGCGCGAACGAACCTGACGATCTCCCCCTTGTGGAGAAATCCCTTTGCGGTTTCGATAATCGGCCAGACTGGCTTACCTATCTCCAAGAAGCCACTCGCGATTACATCGACGGTGTCCCGTTCCACCTTCGGGAGAATGATGCCAGCAATGGCTGGTTGAGCTGCGAGGCGCAACTCCGCTTCGCGGAAGGTGTCGGTACCGGTTACGCGGAGGAAGAGGCGCGTCGTCGTTCCGATCGACACACGCTCGATGAACGACGCTGCGTCCCTGCAACCCCGTGCGCGGTCAGCAAACGGAACGCTGTCCTCCAGATCGAGTATGAAAACATCAGGACGGAACTCCGCCGGAAGGCGTTCCGCCGCACAGCGGTCGTAATAATCCGGCAACGGATGGCTGGGGTCAGCTACCACGGATGCTGGCAAAAATAGTAGAGACCTGTGATTTGCCGTGACGGCCTCGGGGTTGCTGGTATCGCGCATGGTGCTCATTCCTAAGGGGCAATGCTGGAGGCTACACGATTGCCGTGACAAATGCCTGGAGTGGACGCGCTGCGTCGCGGGCATCTGAAAAGAGGACTGGGGCCTCCCTGAGGCGTTTGCGCCGTAGACGCTGGAGATCATCGCCGAGGCCCGAGTCTGACTGCCGCTCGCCTGCCGTCGCTAGAGTGATGGCACAGGCCTAGTGACCGAAGAATCAACATTCGGAGCACCGGCCGGCCCGTTTGATGGCGCAGGGTCTCTCTCGCCCGAATGCGATCCTTGAGCGGAGAACGAGGACGTTAATGTGCGACGAACGAAGCGGGCGCGAGCGAACACGAATGGCGGTCCGTTGCTTGGGATCGCGCATGATCAAACTCGACCAGCGAAGAGATTACCACCTTAAAATCCAGCGGCTTGGCGGTTCGTCGCAAACAAGAATGGCCGGCGTAAGTGCCGGCCATTCAGCTAATTAACGTTGGTTGCGGGGACAGGATTTGAACCTGCGACCTTTGGGTTATGAGCCCACATCGCCGCACCTTGCCACGTCCTGCGAGACACTGCCGTTCCACGACGTATCCTGCTAAATCTCTGCAGCGTTGGATGTTGCGGCTTGCGTGGCGGTGATCGTCCTTGCTGCGCCGTGACGGACTTGCAGGACCACCAACCGAGAAACCTCCGAGAAATCTCTCTAGAATCCTCGGAGTATGCCGCGCGGTCAGAAGCCTCACTGGCAGCTCCTCCAGCGCATCCCGGCCACGCCGCCGGCGCGGCCGATCTCCATCGATCCGGGCATCCGCTACGCGCCGAGCGGCATGTTCTATGTCTACGGCTACCGCGACGGGCGCGACTTCTACATCGACAAGTTCGCTGACATCAAAGATGCCGTCCGCGCGCGCGACCGCTTCCGCGGGTCGGAGGCGGAGCCTGTGGTCTCGAAGCGCGACGGGAAGATCACCGCGGACGCGTTCTGCGAAGAGACCTTTGCGCCAATCGCGACGGCCGAGATGAAGCCGTCCACCGAGCGGTCGTTTCGCTCGCGCTACAAGACGCACGTGAAGCCCGTGCTTGGCGAGCTTCGGCTCTCGGACATTACCTGGCCGCTGCTCGCGAGGTTCCGCGCAACGCTGCTCAAATCATCGCTCAGCCGCCAGACGCAGCGCGAAGTCCTCTCGATCGTCAAGAACCTCTTCGCGGAAGCGAAGCGCCACAATCTCATCGCCGTCGATCCTGCTGCCGGTCTCGAACTCCCCGAGAAACGCGCGAGCCGAATCACGGTGCCGCCCGATGCCACCGTGCGCGCCATTATCGAGGGTATCGCGCACCCGGTGGCGCGCATGGCCGCCGAGGTGCTCTACGCGACGGGCATGCGGGTGAACGAGTGCCTCGCGCTGACGTGGGAGGACATTGACCTTCCGGCCGGCAAGATCCACGTCACGAAGTCGGTGGACCAGGTGACCGGAACCATCGGCACGCCAAAGACGAAGAACGCCATCCGCACCATCGACGCACCGATGCAACTCGTCGAGAAGCTCACCCGCTACCGCAACGCGCAACTGGCAGGCGACGCTGACCGTATCGACCCATGGGTGTTCCCCGCGTCGCGTCGCGTCTCGGATGGGACGCACCTGCCGGTCCTGAATGATCGCAACTTCGCACAGCGGTACTGGGAACCGGCGCGTACCGCAGTCACTGATCGCCGTGTGACCTTCCACACGCTGCGGCATCTGTATGCCTCGAAGCTCTTGAAGCAGGGAGCATCGCTCCCGCACCTTGCCGCGGTTCTCGGCCACGCGAGCGCTGCCTTCACCATGCAGCAGTACGTCCACCTCGTCGATGATCCGGCGGACATGCGATCCGTGATTGAGCGGGCGTTCGGCTGACGGGCCTTTACTCCGCCGAGCCCTCGTACAGCTTGAGTGCGGCCCGGATCGTCGCGAGCGTCTCGGTGAGTCGCCAGTAGGCTTCCGGTAGCCTCGAAAAGCGGTGGAGCGCGCCGCGGACAACTCGTGCCACGCCTCTCAGTCCTTCGTGCGCGCCGCTCTTCGGTGGCGAGTCGTCATCCTCGATCGCACTCCCGCGCGTGATGCTCACCGTATCGGCTCGCGCGTGGAGGTGTCGACGAGACAACTCCAAGGCTGCTGTCGGATCCTGCGAGAGCTCACGCACGCGTGCGTCGATGCGTCCGGCTTCACGATCGAGCCAGCTGGCATCCACGGCGCCGATCGCATGCAGTTCTGTCGCGGCCACCTGTAGCGCCGAAACGGCGGCATCGCGTAGCCGCGTGTACTCCTCGATCATCGCGCGCATCGCTGCGTCGTCCGGCGTGCTATCGAGAATGTCGTAGATGGTCTGCTCGTGCTCGCGCATCGCGTCGAGCGGCTGGTCGATCAACTCGGCGAGTAGGTGTCGCGCGCGCGCTGCTTCCGTTAGCTCCTCGGCGCGGGGAGCGCCCTGCGTCGGACCCGTGATCGCCGCCGTGCCGCCGCCGGCCACGCGCGCGAAGAGCACCGTCTCGGTGCCGTCCTGTCGGACGAGGATGAGCGTGGATGGCTTCTGCTTGCGACGAAGTCGCCGCAGCAGGAGTTTGATCGTGATGCCGAACGCTTCGTAGGCGGAGCGGAGCATGTGTGCGAGGCGGCGATCGTAGGCCTGCGCCCAGCGGACGGCCTCCGTCCCGCTTGCGGCCACCCGTTCCGGGTCGTTCGGACGCAGCGGCGAGCTGACGTCGACGACTTCATCGACGGCGTAGTTGAGAATGCGCACGCGCCCGGAGTGGCTCAGGGTCGCAACTTCGACGCCGACGAGGCGCTCCCGCCGGTAGGGCGAACTATCGAGGACAGGCCGGACGAGGAAGGTCGTACCGTCAATCTGCACCTTCCCGCGGAACGGGTCCACGTCGTCCGCGATGCGGCTCGCCCAGCGGTAGAAGACCTGCGCCGGCCGGAGGTTCCCGTGCGGGACATGCCGCAGCGATGCGCTCGTGACGCGCACGTTCAGCACCTTCGGCTCCTTGGCGCGTGCACCCAACCGGATGAGGTCGGTGGCGCGCTCGAGCGCGGCGCACGATCCCGTGCAGAGCGCCGCTGCGGGATCAGATTTCGGCCTTCGGTCCTTCTCGCACGCGATCCACAGTTCGAGCCCTTGGTCGATCGCCCTGAAGAACGCATCGCGCCTCACGCCATCGATCGTCAGTGATGCCAGCGGTGCTCCATCCCGATCTGTCATGCGGCGCTGAGAACTCCTGAGACGCTCCATTGTCGCAGCTGGGATGAAATCTTGCGCCAGCTCGCGATTCCTCGACGCGACGTGAAAGCACGGCGCACGACAGGCGACTTCCTGCTCGTGCTGATGCATGCAAAACCGTGATCCCGGCAAGGATCACGGTCTTCGGAGCCCGGCGATCGCCGAGGTCCCCGGCCCGAGCGGCACCAGCGGAAAGAAAGGGTTTCCGATGGTCAACCCGAGCAGTCCCAACATCCCCTCCCCACCTCTCGCTGTCAAGCGGCAGGACGGTCGCCCGAATGGCGCGGCCGCACGCCGTCTTGCGTGTGCGCGGAGGACCGCGCCGTGAAGATCATCAACAAGACGCCGTGGTCGCCGGCGAAGCTCCGCGAGATCGTGCGCCGCGTCGCAGCCGAGGAGCTCGACCCCGAGCACCGCAAGATCGCGACGGTGATCTTCGAGCCGAGAGGCCGTCACCGCGTGCTCGGCTACGGGCGGATCGGAGCCTCGCCGCGCAAGCCCGCCATGGTGGCGTGGGTGTACCTGCAGTCGCCGGAGCGACTTCGCAAGGTCGGGAAGGGCTACTGCGGCCGCGAAGGCTGCTACCGCACGTACAACGCGCACCGGCGGATCACGAATCACCGCTTTGAGCGGATCGAGGTAGATCTCAGCTTGGACGGCGCGGAGATCGCGCACGTGCTCGCGCACGAGTTCCAGCACAACCTCGGCCGCCGGCATCGGCAGATGCACCGCAAGTACATCGAGCACGACTACACGCCGTGGTCGTGGGCGGGGCGGGTGACGCTCGATCCGCGCACCGACATCCCACCGGCGAAGCGCGCCGAGGAGCGCCTGACCCACGCGCTCCGAATGCTCCGTCGAGCCGAGACCCGCGCGAAGCGCGCCACAACCATTCTGAAGAAGTGGCGGCGGCGCGTTCGCGATGGCGAGCGCCGCGCCGCCGCGATGAAGGCACTCCACCACGACGAAGGGAGGAGGTGATCACCATGCCGCACCACCGCCAAACCCCACCACCCGCCCCGGTCGTCCTGCCGCTCCACCATTGTCCGGCCTGTGGGCTCTACCACCCGAAGCCGAAAGGAAGCGCCACGGGGAGCGATTCGCCGTTCCTAAATTCTGCCCAACTCAGCGGCTTCTACGGCTACACGAGCATAGCGACCACCCATTCAAAACGGTCCCGCGGCGAACTCCCGCCGACGCTCCCCGGCCGCAGCACGCCGCTCTGGGACAGCTGCGTCGCCGCAGCGTTCCTCTACACCGGCACGATCACGAAGGAGAAGTGAGCATGGAGAAGATCGATATCACCTTGAAGCGCGATGGGGCGTCACCGATCACGCTGACCTTCTGCGAGAGCGAGCCCGAGGCCGCACGCGAGCGGTTGGAGTTCCTCGCCTTCGTCCTGCGACCGCTCGTCGGAGCGGAGAAAAGAGCCTTCGAGAAGCAACCCCCGAAGCCGGCTGCGCGCCCTGCGCCTCCGGCGGGAGAGGCGAAATGATGCGCGCGGCGGCCGTCGTTGTCGCGATGCTCATCACGTCCTGCCGTGCAGACATCGCGACGACGCTTGGTCTGGCGCGCCCGGAGCCGGGGGCGCCCGTCGAAGTCGACTTCCTCTGCGACCGTTCCGCCGGCAGCACCTGCACGCCGGCACGTCTCCAGGCGGCGATGCAGGCGACGGTGCCGTCTGCGATGGCGCGGCCCGGATCGAAGCTCCGCCTCTGGGACATGGGATCGCGGCTGGAAGCGACGCAGCTCATCGCCTCGGCCAAAACGCCCGCGTTGCTGCCAAATGCGCGCCACCAGGAGCGGGCGGCCGCCGCCTTCGAGCGCGCGACGATCGCGCAGTTCGTCGGTGCCCTCGGTCGCCACACCGTCGCCGCCGCCCCCACGGCGTCCCCCATCGCGGCCTCAGTCACGCGGATCGCCTGGGCCGGATCTGACGATCACGACCGGCTGCTGGTCCTACTCACCGACGGGCGCGAATTCAGCCGGACGACGTCGAAGGCTGTTCCGCGGATCGACTTGGAGTGCGGCACGGTTGATCCCGTCGCCGCGACCGCGGCGCTGCAGGCCGACGGAATCCTGACGCCGAAGGCGCTCTCGCGCACCGACATCGTGTTTGCGTTCGTCTCCGTCGGGCCGGTCGACGGTGACCGGTGCCCCGCATCGCTGGCACGCACGCGCAACGCGCTGGAGTTCTGGCGCACCGGTCTCGCTGCTGCCGGTGCGCGCTCGATCACCTACTCCACCGACTCGATTACGTTGCCGCCGACGTGGAGGGTGCGATGATCGACGCGAACGGTGTCACCTTCGTCCGCGACGAAGCGCGCATGCACGCGGTCATCGGCGAGAAGATGGCCGGCGAAGTCCTCACGATCGTGGCGCCAATTCCGCCAGCGTGGGATCCGATCAACATCCCCGCGCACGCGCGGATCAGCCTAGACCTCGCGCTCGGGCAGCGCATCGCCGATCTCCGCTCAGTAGAGCGTGACCTCGAGGCTGCCGTCGCGCAGACGATGGGCGAGCCGATGAGCACAGCCCTCACGAAGGTGCTCGTCGTCGGAACCGTGGAGATGTTCGCTATCGCGCGGCTGTTCTCGCACCTTGGTAACGCGCCTGGCGAGTCGGTGCTGTACGCGATCGGCGTCGTCGTGTGTTTCTTCGGCCTGCTCGCGGCTTCGCGCAGCGCGAAGACTGCACGCGCCAGCCGCCTGACGATGGCGGCGTTCATCGCGGGAGCCGGTGCCATCGCCGTGCTGCGCGCGCAGCAGGCGGGCGCGCTCGCGACCGCGATCGAAGCTGCGGCCGTCGGCGCGCTCGCGGTCCTCATCGCGATCGGACCGGCCGTCTTCGTCGAGCCGCTCCTGCATAAGCTGCGGGTGACGTATCCCAACCTGCTGCGCCTCCGTAGCCGCAGGCGGGAGCGTGAGACCACCGAGCGACGCCTGCAGCACGCGCAGATGCAGTACGAGCGGGTCCACGACGACCGCGTGACCGCGCTCGCACGACGCGCCCAGACCATCGCCATCTACGACTTGGAGTACGCCCGCGCTCGCGCGGAGATCGAGCGCAATGACCCCAACCGAACGGCGTAGCCGCCGCTCACGTCATTCGGGCGAAAAGGAGATGCTATGAGCAACATCGCACCAGCGACGCAGCACCGCAGGATCGACTTCATCGGAGGAGGCCGCGGCATGGCTGGCAACCTCCCGGCACTCGCAGCGTTCAACGCGGCCTCGGACCGCGAGGTCGCCGTCACGATCCACGACATCAAACCCGGTGTCGCCGCATGCGGTGCACGAGCGGCGCGAGCGATGGGGCTCGCTGCCACCGCACGCGAAGTCGACGCGCGCACGCTGCCGCCGCTAGCCGAAGACGCGCTGCTCCTTGTTCAGACGGACGACGGGACGACCAACGCGCGGGTCCTCCTGCAGCAGCCGCAGGTAGACAAGCTCGGATTCCTCGTCGTCCGCGATGCGCAGGACCGACTTTTCACCGTCATCGCGGACGTCCCAGCGGCCGACGAGCACGTCGCCGCCGGAGCCGCCGCGTTCTTCGCCGCGCTCGGGCATAACGCGGTCGAGGGAACGTCCAGCGACGTGTGGGGTGATCCCACGTTCGCCGCGCGCCAGCCGCTCATCCGCAACCGGATCGCGCGGGAGTTCACGGACCGCATCGAACGCAAAGCCGCCGGCCTCTCGACACGCCCGGGCGTGCGCATGAGTTTCGATGGCGCGACCTCGCACAGAGTCTTCCTCTTCGACCGCCGCAGCGGCTTCGGCAATCCAGCGACCGATGCGCACGCCATCCTGGCGAACGCCGACGTGCCGATCTGGACGGACGAGATGGTCGTGATCGGCGAGGTAGGGCGCGACGCCGAAGTGCGTTTGCACCGCGTCCGGCAGCGCTCGATCGACGGCGCGGTCCTCGTCGAAGACGTCCCTGTCATCGACCCGCGCGGCGTGTGGCCAACGGACGGCGACCGCTACATCCGCGCACAGCAGGATCGCGAGCGGCTCATGGAGATCGCCGCGCGCAACGCGATCACGCGCCGCCGCCCGGTGCGGACCACTGACTAAATCTACCTGCCGCTGCGGCGGGTGCCGCAGCGGCCTCGTCTCCGCCGGCGGAGCTCCTCCGCCGGCGAGGAGGAGGGGCGGTCATGATGCTCATGAAGCTCTACGTCGGCAGTTGCATCAACCTGGGTCTAATTCTGTGTGCCGCCGGCTGGATCACGCGCCAGCGGGCACTGGTTCGCTACGGCGTGATCTCCTTCGCCGCGGCGTTCGTTCCGGCGATCTTCGTTGGGCTCCTGCATGAGGCGGGCGTCTCGCTGCGGGCGGCAATCGTGGAGAACCCGCTGCCGGTCATCCTCATCGCAGCCGTCATCTCGATCGGTGCGTACTTCCTCCTCGAATCGCGCAAGCTCCGACAGGACAGTACGTCGCAGCGCGTACGTATGAAGAAGCGCGTGACGCACCGTCGGGACGACGAACTTGCGTCGCTGCTCGAGGCACTGCGCCGCGATGAGTAGGCGGGACGAAGCACGCGTGCAATCTGCTGCGTTCGCCGAGCGCGGCGTGCGGCAGGCGATCGCGTACGAGACGTGGTTCCGTCGCGCGCAGGCCGGCGAGACGATGCCGCTGTCCGAGGCCGTCGCGCGCGTCAATGACGGCGCAACGTCAGCGGTCTTCGTCGCGGCGGACGGCTCGCCGTTCGGGATCGGCGAGGACGAGCACGTCCAGATGCTCATCAACGGGCCGCCGAACGTCGGGAAGACCTCGCTCGTGCATTCGCTGCTCTGCGAGAAGATCCTCGCCGCGGCGCTCCGTTCTGTGCGCATCGCCCAGTCACGCGGCATCGGTCTCGATGTCGTGCCACTCGACCTTGAAATCCTCGCGCTCGATCCGAAGGAAGATGCGCAGCTCCTCAAAGCGCGCATCGCCGCGCTCTACCGTCGCGCGAGCGACGACATCCGCCGCGTGTTGCGCGGCGCCTTCGCGCGGCAGGAGGCGATCGGTGAGGAAACGTCGATTCGCCCGATTACACGGCGGTGGCCCGGTGTGTCAGTCGAGATCCAAGCCGACGTGCAGGCATCGACGATCGCGCAGACCGATCCGTCGGACTGGTCTGAGGGCATGCGGCACATGCTCTACCAGACGCTGCGGCTCATCATCTACCGCGGCGATCCCGCGGACGAGCTCCACATCACGCGGCTGCTGCGGGATGAGACGTACCGCCGGTCGCTGCTCATCGCCGGCGTGCCACCAGAGCTCGCGTACTACTTCGCGCACCTCAAGGACCATGTCGCACCGCAAACCGTCGTCGCACTAATCCGGCGTCTACAGAAGCTCTTCTCCTTCCGTCACGTCCGCGCCATGCTCGGCCTCGCACCCGCCGACGCAGCCGTCGCCGGAGGGAAGCCGCGCCGCGTCACGATTGTCGATGTAGGTGTGCGCACGGCGCTGCCGCCGAGCGTGCGGATCGCACAAGCGAACACCGTCATCACGGAGCTCGGACTCACTGCAGGCAATCGCGACCGGAGCGTCTGGCTCGTCGCGTTCATCGAGGAGGCGCTCTGGCTGCTCTCAAAAGACTCGGCTCTCCTCGCGCGGTTTATCGATCAAATCAGAGTCATGCGAAGCGCCCGCGTGGCGTGCTGGATCGCGCTTCAACGGCTTGAGTCGCTACCGGCCAGCACCGTTGAGGAACTCCTCGAGAACGCTGGCGCGGTCGTGTCGTTCCGGAGCGGCGGCGCCCTCGTTGATGCATTGTTCCGGCATCTCCACATCGCGCCTTCGGACTTGCGCCGGGACGCCGACCGGCGGGTTGCCTTCCAGCGCGAAATGGAGTCGCTCCCGCCGCAGGAAGTCGTCGTGTGGCGTAAGTCCGCTCCCGCGGTTCGCGCGCGCGTCCGCACGGCGCCAGGCCTCGACGGCGTTCCCGAGGCCGAACTGGTCCAGCAGTTCAACGAGGAGCTCGCACCCGGCACTACGATGTCGCTTGACGAGGCCGAGCGCCGGATCGCCGCTTGGCGCGAGCGCAATCTGCCCCCGGAGCCTAAGGCTCTGGGACCTTCCGGCTCGTTCCCGAACGCTCCGAGCGCGGATGAGATCTTCGGCACGGAGGACGAACCATGACGTCGCAACTCCTGCGTCTGCCGGGCCTCGCACTGCTCTACCTCTGCGCGTCGCCCGTGTACTTCGCGAAGTGGGCGATTGCATTCATCTTCGCCGACTCCACAAAGCAGCGGTCTGTACCGCCACTCGACAGCGGCATGCTGGACTGCCCGACCTGCGGCGGTGTCGTGCCGCTCGCCACACTGAACGAGTGTCCGACCTGCGGACTGCGTTCCGCATCCTCGCTGGTAGCTCGGTGCGCGCACTGCGGCGACGGCCCGTTCCCGTTCACGAGCTGTCCGAGTTGCAGCACGACGATCCGGGTCTTCTAACGATGAACCCTCCACCTTCATCAATCTTGAACGGATGGTCCGGCACCAAGCCCAGCGTCCGGTCCGCTCATGCGGTCCCTTGTCACCTTCCCCCAACTGTCATGGTTCGTACGCTCGATTACCAGCTTCCCGACGTCAATCTGCTCGGCGTCCTCGATCCCATCCCAGAGGGCGCGTGGAAACCAGTCATCAGCGACGCTGAAGATCTCGGCGTGCTGCTGAAAGTGAAGTACCACGCCACCCCGGGTGGGACCGGGCACCATCACTTCGAGATCACCGGTGAGGAGTCCGCCCTCGTGCAGGTGATGCCCGAAGTCGCGACGCTCATCGCACTGGTCCTGAAGCGCTACATCAAGGCTGTCGAACTGCCGGAGGGGCAGTAGCTGTGGTGATCGTCACCGTTCGTTCAGGCTGCCTGCGACTCCGCGCACGCGGTTGGTCGCGGGGTTCGTCGCCCTCGATCGGCACGCCTTCGCAGCGTGCATTCTCGCGGGCATTCGCGCATCCCGCTTCCACTGCCGCGCGGAGATCGCACAGCAGCCGATTCCTGGAACTTCATCTTGAGCGAAAGGAGAGAGTCGTCCGGTCGCATCCTTCGCGCGTACATCACGCGCACCAGCAACTTCCCAATCCCTGCCATGACCCAGACAGCCATTCGCATCATCCCGAAGCAGACGCCCGAGTCGGTGCTCGATTCGTCCATCGTCGACGCGCTCCAGGACGTCCGTTCAGTCGTACGCGAGTACTTCGACGGCATTGTCGAGATCTTCGACGTCCCGTCACCCGCGTTCTATCCGGACGGCGGCTTCATGCCCGTCCCGCACTGGCGGATCGAGTTCACCGTCATCGAAGACCGGATGGACGCCATGATCGAGCGCATCCGTCCCGTCATCGAGGAGATCATCGCTCGCTACTCCCGGCCTGTCGTCGTCAGCACCGAGCCGTAACCATACGACCAGACACTCCCGCCTTCCCGCTCAAGCTGTCGCTTGGCCCGCCGCTGCGTCCTGGCGCGCGAACAGTACCGGTACATAGCGCGACGACTCGTTCGCGCCTGGCCGGGATCGCTGTCCCCGCGCATCATCCGGCGCACGGCGGGACGGCGGCAGGTTCTTCAGATCTCGCCCGTGCCTGGACGGACGCGCCACCGCCTGTCGCGCGCCCCCTCCACTCACTCATCCCGACTTCGAGGCGCGACATGTTTCATTACGACCTCCTGGTTCCCGCCGCCCACACCGAGCAGGACGTGCTTCGGGTTGAGGTCCTCGTTCGTGCAACGTTCCAACAGTTGACCGCGTACATCGAGGCGGCGCCGACGAAAGCGAGCGCGGTTTAGATGGCCGCGCGTCCAACCAGGCAGGCGATTTCCCCACGTCGCTCCGCCGAACCGTTCCCGCGGATGATGCGCACTGCGCGACGCGCTTCGCGGATAAACCTGGGGTGTCGGAGCGGCCGGCATCCCGCACGGTATCTCGCGATCCAAGATCGAAGATGACGCTATCAGAGCGCGACATGAAGGCGCTGCTCTTCGTCGCCATGATGGGAACCTGCGCGCAGTATCAACTTGGGGTCGGCGTATTCCCGATGGTCACGGAGGTCGTCGTTTCGCGCTGCGTCCGCCGACTCCATCGCCTCGGGCTCATCGACATCCTGCGGTGGAACAAGATCGGCCTCAACCTCCTGAAGCTGCGCGCTGCAGGGCGGGAGCTCCTGCTGGACACGGGTATCGAGGAGGCAAAGATCTTCATGGCCCGGTGGCCGACTGCATCAAGCCTCGCGCATCGCCTGTGGATTATTGACAGTTACCTTGCGCTCCTGCAGCTCGACGTGAAGGTGCAGGTCTGTTGGATGCTGCGCCGGAAGTTCGCGGGCCTTTCGCAACCCATCGCGGACGTCCTCGCGCGCAGGAGCGACGGGGCATTGCTCGCGATCGAGATCGACCGGGCGTCGGAGTCCGTGCGAGACGTCGTCGCGCCGCGCCAAAGCACCTTCTCAGAGTCGCTCGCGGCCATCGCACGCGGCGCCGAGATGACCATCTTAATTCTCACCACAGGGGAACGTCGCGCCGCCTCTCTCCGCAAGCACCTGCCCGCGACGACCGGCCGACTGGTAGTCGACTTGCTCCCGGATCTCACCGGCAGGCCGACGGTGGCCGCGCTTGTGTCTCTGTTCAGTCGTACCGTGCAGTGGACGGCGCAACTCCCTTCCACAGTGCGGGAGCCGTAACCCGTGGCGCATCAATCCTCTCCATCTTCGGGTGTGCAGGGCTTCCACGACGCGGGGACATAGCGATCGACTTTCACGCAATACGCATCGTGCGAGCAACGGAACGCGCCATCTCATCACTCTCGGCGCGGGGTAGGTCGAAGCTCGCGCCTCCAGGCAACGCCTTAACTGGCTGACGCGCTCGGGGCCTGAAACACGCTTCGCATGTCGTGGAAGGGCAGTTTGCACAGCGGCGTGAAGCTATCTGCAAGGACGGGCGTGCAGATCAGGATCAAGACGAGCACGAAACGCATGTGGACTCCTCTCTCATCTTGAGGCGCGGGTGCGATATTTCCCTGCGCGTCGGAGTAGGGAAAACCCCTACTCGCGTCCCTCCTCTACGAAAGGAGCTCCGCATGCAACCAATCCAGCACGTCATCGTGCTCATGCTCGAAAACCGGTCCTTCGATCACATGCTCGGGTACTTGGATCACCCGACTGATCCGACATTCAACGGTCTGACGGGCAACGAAACCAATCCGATGAAGAACGGCTCACCGGTTACCGTGAGCCCGGTCGCGAACGGCCAGCTGCCGTTCGACCCCAGTCACCTCCATCTGTCGGTCACCGAGCAGCTGACGCGCGGGCCGGTCCCGCTGCGGCTCGCCAACGTCAACATGGACGGCTTCGTGATCAATGCGGAAAACATTAGCGGCATCCATGGCCCGCGAGTCATGGAGTGCTTCCCCGATCACGGTCTGCCGGTGCTCACGCAGCTCTCTCTCGAGTATGCCGTCGCCGACCAGTGGTTCTGCTCCGTCCCCGGCCAAACCTGGTCCAATCGCAATTTCGCCCACGCCGCAACCTCGGACCGCAGGGTCGACAACAAACGTTACAAGCTGTACGGCAACACCACCATCTACGAGCGGCTCGAGGCTGCGGGCGCGACGTGGCGCGTCTACCACGATGGCTTCCCGCAGGTGCTGGTCTTCTGGAAACTGCTGATGGGCAACCGGCCCGCGAATTTCCAGAGCATGAGCTCGTTCAGCGCGGCCGTGAAAGCGAATGCACTGCCGAACTACGCATTCATCGAGCCCCAGCACTTCTTCAGCGATTCGAACAGCCAGCATCCCGGCAACAACGAGAAGTCGAACCGCGACATGCTGGCCGGCGAGCACCTGATCTGGTCAGTCTGGAACACACTCGTCTCCAATCCGAAGGTCTGGGCGAAGACTCTCCTCGTGATCACCTGGGACGAGCACGGTGGTCTGTACGACCACATGAAACCGAAAGCCACGGTTCCTCCGAAGAGTGGGATGACCTCACCTAAATTCGACTTCAAGTTCGACGTCACCGGCGTACGCGTCCCGACGGTATTCGTCTCTCCGTGGATCAAGCGTGGATATGTCGATCACACGGTTTACGACCATGCATCGATCCCGAAGTCGGTGCGCAAACGATTCGCGCCGAAGAAAAGGAAGCTGAGCGATCGCGACGAATGGGCGAAATCCTGGTGGGACACAGAGGGTCTCTGGGAGCAGACGATGCGCGAGGACATCCCTGACATTCCGGAGCCAGCCGTTCCGATCGAACTGGCCGCACGGGCCGAGGAGTTGGCAATGGGACCGACGGATGACGAAAACGCCATGGGCTGGCTCGCGCGCGAAGTCGAGCGAGTGCTCGAGCGCAAGGCGGATGGAGTGCCAGTCGAAGTCGCGGTGAAGGAGAAGCAACCGAAGGTTATGGAGGAGGCACCTTCCTTCACCACTCGTGCCGAGCTCGAGGCGTACACGGAACGGGTGCTGGAGAAGATTCGATAGCCGATCAGGCGAGGGATGCGCGCGCGATGAAATCCCTATCTCCGTCCAGCCATCATCATGGGCGGGATCACTTGAGGCACCGCGGCAGGATGAAGCTCTTGACCTCCTTCGGCAGGAACGTCTGGCCGTTGCGATCGACCTTGGCGACGTGAATGGTCGTCTTCAAAACGTCGTCGTCAGGGCGGGCCAGCGACCAGATGAAGGATGCCGCGCGACGTATGAGGCCGGCGCGGAAGTCGTTCTTCGCGTCGCGAAGATCGACGCGTGATGGTAGCGGCGACTGTGCGTACAGCGGCAGCGAAAGCGACGGCAGACGCCGCACCAGTGCGGCGTAGAGCGCCGGCGGCGGCTCGATTACCGGCTCGTCGGTGAGCAGGATGCGTAGCGTCAGCGACACCGCTTTGGTGTGCAACTGGTCGATCGGACGGACGCCAATCTTTCCCGCAGCCTCTTCGATCACCGCCACCTTCACCTTCACTGATTTCGTTTCTTTCTCGAACGCGGTCAGGGTGAGCATGTCACCCGCCTCGAGAACGGACGGCGAGCCGTCAGGCTCGACGAGCGAGGCCAGCGGCAATTCGTAGACGGTGAGTAGTTTGATCTTCAGCTGCTTGCCGGGCGCTCCGAAGTGCACCGTGCGCTCAACGCCGGTGGCCTTGGCGATCACTTTGATCGTCAGATCGAGCTCGCCGGCAACTGGAAGGACGATGTCGCCATCGAGGTTCGGCACCGTCGCGCGGAGCCGCGGGTCGAGTTTTTTCTCGAAGGCCAGATCGAACATGAATGTGACCGAGGCCTTGCGATTCACGCGATTGCGATCCGCGTAGAACACGGCGCTGAGCGCACCGCGCGTGTTAGGCAGACTCGCCCCCTGAGGCTCGATGCGCTCCCGTTTTTCTGCGGGCGCGGAGGCCAGGGAGGCGTTGTAGGCGGGATCGATGAAGAGAATCGAGGTTGGCACGAGCGGCAGCGCGCCGCGCGCCGTGATCACCGGCGCTAGCGGGAAGCGCAGCGTCACCGGCGCTCTAGCATCGCCTTCCGGGAGCTTCGACGCGTCGGCGACCGTGAGAGTGCTCATGCTCGGTTGAGCGAAGGCAGACGGCTTCACTCGTGTCTGCGGATGCACGACGAAGCGGATCTCCGCTGGCGGCAGCACCCCGGTAGCAAAGGCCTCGGCGATCGAGGCAAGGGCCGCGCCGCCTTGCGGGGACGAATCGGTGGGACGGGGATCGAGCACGAGCTTGACCACCCCGCGATCGACGACGTCGTCCGTAGTGGCGACGTTGTCCGGTAGGTCGTCGATCGGCTTCATGGCTGTTTTCTTCGGATCCGTCCACATGCGCAGGAACGGAATGACGGTGTCGCCGATCACCAGCGCGGCGCTGGCGCGCAACGCATCGAAGCTGTTCGCCACCGGCGGAAAGAGCAGGCGGAAGAGCATCTCCACGGCGTCGTCCGGCGACGTGCCGCTCTTCTTCCGCGCTACGTCGACCTCGGCGTGCAGGCGCACCGTACCGTCCCAGCTCTCGGTGACCATGCCGTTCCAATCGAGCGCCGCGACGGTGCGCACGCTCCACGCGCCGAGCTTGGCCATGTCCGGATCGGCTTCGCCGGAGACCGTGTCGGCCGGGCCGACGAGCGCCGTCAGCGGAGCGATCGGAAGGATCGCCGATGCGCACGGCCTTCGGTCGCGCTCGGGATCGCCGGTGTTCTTCGGCAACATGCCCGGACGCGGCGTCCGCTCGGTGCGCACGGACCACATGCCGCCCTGCGCCGGCCGGCCGAATCGGGCATGCACGCCGTCGAAGGCCGGGATTTTTCCAACAGGTGTCTCCAGGCGGCCGATTCGCGCCAGCGAAATGCCGGCACGGTCGCCGACCGAGGCGAGCGTGGCGCGGTCGGGAACGATCGGCTGCACCTTCTCCAGCGACAACTTCCGCAACGCCGCGACGACGACGTGGTTCGCCGGAATCCGCGGTCGCGGAGTGCCGGGCGTGGCCCAGGGGATGGGTGGCGCGTGCACCGTGCCCAGGAGCAGCGGCAAGTACACCGGCGCACGCGTCTGCGCGAACCAGATCATGCCGTCCTCGAACGCCCTCGAGTCGACGTCGGCGCCATGAACGGCGAGACCCATCACTCGCGACTGTCCGGCCAGACCGCTGAGCGTTTCGTCGCCTGGCTTTGCATCGCGGAACGGCTCCATCTGCGCCTCTTCCGGCCCGGCCAGCCAGCGCATCGGCTTCGTGTCCGGCTGCAGCGTGTACCCGCGTCCCTCGTCGGCGCAGGCGCGGTCGGCGTCGCGCACCGGCGCGGCGAGACGCGCCCGCCTGAACGGCTGCGGGAGCGGCGGCGCGTCGTAGCGCCATTGCCCCGTTTCGTCGACAGTGCGCAGGAGAACCGCGCGCGGCCGAACATGATCGGCGAACGCCGGACCGGCGATCAAGGCCACCGGCACGATGCCGTTCAGATCCGACACCGCCGGTCCGGTCCAGTCGTGCACGACCATAGCGTCGCCAAGGGTTACTAACTCGGGCCGTTCCTCAGCTCCTTTCGCAGTACTCGCGGTGTCCTCGATGGTGAGGTTGCGCGTGAGCAGCGCCGCGGCGAGGCTGCGCGACTTCTCGCCCGTTCGGGCGGAGCCGGCCAGCAGCGACAAGACCGTCTTTCCGGCGAGGTGATCGTCGTTGATGTTGCGCGCGAGCGTGACGGCGGCGGCAATGAAGAACGGGCTCGTGGCCAGCACGCCCTCGGACAGCGTGTCCGAACCGACGGCGAAGCTCTGCTCGACAAGCACGGCGGCCACGATCTCGTCGGGAGTAAGGCCCGACGCAGCCAGCGGTCGCGAGCCGGCCAGGATGGCCGTTCGAATAGCGGCGTCGGTGGTCGAAGCCGGCGTAACCGCGCCTCGCAGCGTGGCGATAAGGCTCCGCACTGCGCGGCCGTCGGCCCACGCCACTTCGACCTTCGGTTCACCGTTCTGGGCGATGCCGCCCGGATTCTCCCCCGTGAGCGTCGCGAGGAAGGGAAGGCGGAGCAGCGGCGCCGGCTGGCCGTCGACTTCGGCGAGCACTCCCACGAATCCGCCGGCGAGGAAGAGTCCTTTCCGCGCCGTCTTGTGGAATGCGCGGCGGAACGGAAGTCCGAGCGCGCCGCGCAAGACCGTGGCCATGATTCCGGCGCCGGCGTGGACCATTCCCGGTGCCGCGGTATTCGATACGTCGCCGTTGTCTTTGATCGTGTTGCGATAGCGGCCCGCGAATGTGAGCGGGTCCTTGGCGATGTCCGCGTCGGTTGCCGTCGGCACGATCGCCCTTGCCGGGCCGATGGCGATCGTTTCGAGACCGGTGAACGAGCCGATCGCCTTGTCGTCATCGCGCGTGATGGTGTGAGTGCAGACGACCGGCACTGCCCATACTGCGTCGTCGTCTTGCGCAATCAAGCCGGCGGCGACGTCGAACGGCATCGCATGACCGTCCAGCAGGTAGACCGCGGAATCTCTGTAGAAGCGATTCGCGATGAGCTCGATCGTCGTGCGGCCGTCCTTGTCTTTCCCCGGTAGCGGGATCGGCTCGATTTCGGTTCCGTCCTTGATACCCGGCCAGAGGATGGCGTTGTCGAGCTCGAGACGTCCGAAGAAGCGCAGCTCGCCAATCCAAGCGGCGGCGGTGCCGCGCGCGGCGGCGGTGATGCGATTTCCCAGCAGGAGCAGCTCCCCGTCGAAGTAGCCGGCCGTGAGATCGGCGCGTCCATTGATCATCGTGCCGAGGCGGGCGGCGAATCCGACCGAGAGGGTGGCCTTGATCTGAACGAGGAAGGGCGACAATCCCGTGTCCGCGGCCCCGACCGGCGCCACGGTGAGCGTGAATGCGTCATGAAGGTCGTGGTCATAGTTGAGCAGGTTCGCGGACAGCTCCAGGCCGAGGAGGTAGAGCTTCGTGGCCTGGCCGTCGCGCACTCCCACGCGGATCGGCGCATCCATAGCGGCTATCGATTCCGATACCCGAGCGCGCGGCGCGAGAAGGATCCGCTCGTCGACGAGGATCGTCGCTGACTCGGGCGTGCAGGTGACGGTGATCCTCTCTACGAGCAGCACGCCGCTGCCGAGGGGGATCGAGTTCGTCACGGGCTGGTTCCAGTCCATCACGACGACCGCTCCGCCCTGGAGCGTCGCGCCGGTGAAACTGCGCTCGTCGCCGTACAACTCGGCGGTGAATTTGGTGACGGTGAAGAGCGGCTGCTCGCCTTTCCACTCGACGGTCGCAGTGACGGCCACGCGCGGCGAGGTCTGCGGAACGAAGTGCAAACCCGTGGCGCGAAGATTGGTCAGCTTCTTGACGATCAGGTTGATGCCGTCGCGCTCCAGCTCGAGGGCGACCAGGTTGCCATCCTGAGTCTCGCCGCGGCGCGAGGGTCCGATGTGCAGCCGGGCCTCGATCGTCGCGGACGCGACCTGCGCTGGAACGTCGCCGCTCATGCCCAGCTGGCAGGCCAGTAGTCGCAGCGGCTCGAGAGTGAAGCCAAAGAACGGAATGCGATCGCGGCCGATTTTGAACGTTGTCTCCGCGACGGTGTCGTCGGCGGGAACCAGCCGCCACTCGAAGCCGGAGCGTGGGAGATTCCCGTCCTGCCACGCCGAGAAATCGACGCCGGCCGGCGGCGGGACGAAGACACCCGCCTTCGTGACCGGCAGATCCTTGAACCAGAAGCGGAAGAGCGTCTTGCGCTGACCGTCTTCCGGATCGATCCGCGTGATCTCGCGTGGCGCGAAGAGCGAAGCCAAACCGAAGACGTTGGCCGGCTTCTTCTCTTTCTTGACCGTCAGCGGCCTGAAAAGGAACACGATCTTCTCGTCGATCTTTTTCTCGGCGATCGTTTTCCAGCCCGTGCGCCGGCTGTCCATGAGGAAGCCGCCTTCCTCAAACGACGACGGCGAGTTGCCGACGATGTGAACGGGCCCGTCATTCTTGGGTTTCAGGAACTCGCCGGAGACTTCGAAGTTCTTCTTCACTCCCAGCAGCGCGTCATTCCCCTCGGTCTCGACGTCCACCACGGACGTGCCGTACGGCGGATCCTGAGTATCCGGCTCTTTGAATCCGAGCTGCGTCTCCCAGGTCAGGCCGCCGACGAAGTTCTCGATCTTGCGCTTCTCCACGCCGAGGTCGTGGAACGCGCCGAGGTAACTGTTCGCGACGCGCGCGAGCTGATGCCTCCGCTCCTGCTCCTCCCAGAACCGGCGCATGGTCACCCAGTCGTGCGTGAGCGGCACCGGCGGGGGAGGAGGGAACTCGCGCTCTTCCGGCAGCGCTTGGTCAGGCGGCTGCGGCGGGAGCGTCGATGTGGCGAAGGCCTCATCGAGCACCGGGAAGTCGTGGCGGAGTGCGAACTGCAAGTCATCCCACGGCCTGACTGCTTTTTTCGAGTCGCGGTCAAAGGTTAGCTCGGCGCCCGGAACGCCGAATGCGGCAAGGGCCACGCCGCGTTCGGGAACGGAATCGATTTTCGGCCAGGGCCACTTAGGCAACGGCTTGATCTCCAGATCCTTACCGTCGAATTTCCTCACGGCCGGGAACACATCCTTACCGACCCATCGCAACTGCAGCAGTTGCGTGGGTTTTCCATCCGGCACGTCGACGAGGAAGGGCAGGAGATCACGACTCTCCAGCGGACGCACGGCCGCCGCCGCGCTGCGGGTCATGGGCATGGCCGCCGCGAGCGGCATGCGCGGGTGGCGCTGCCATCGGACAGGAGGTAGCGGCGGAACGGGTTTCTTCGGGTCGAGCTTTGCTTCGGTCAGCGACGCGTGCGCGTCGAACAGCGCCACGTGACCGCGCGACTCGATCTTCTGCCAGCCGGTCGGCGACGTGGAGTCGAACGACACCCCAAACGCGAGCTCGGTTCGCTTCACGACGTCGACCGGCACGTCGGGCTTGTGATCGACGCGCATCGACAACACCGCCAGTGCGAACTGCACCACCGGCTTCTTCTCGATGTCGTACGTGTCGAGTGGGATGTCGAAATACGCGCCGGCGCCGGCGCCGAGGCGCGGCAGCGCTTCGAGCGCGTCGGGACGATCGGCGGAGATCCAGGCCAGACCGCGCGTGGAGAGCGTGGGATTTTCGAGCGCGCCAGCGGCGCGAATGAGTCCGCCGTTCCCATCTTTCGTCTTGATGCCCACCACGAACGTGAGCGCTTCCGTGCCGTCGATGGTTACCGTCCACGGCGCTTCACCGACGGTCAGCGGCTTGCCGAACGCGGAGAGGACCGGCGGCAGCTCGCCGGCCTGCGCGAAACGGAGATAGCCCGACAGCACGTTGTTCGTCGCCGGCGCTTCGGGAACGACGATGTCGTCCTTGGTCACGTCGGGCGGCGGGAAGTTGGGTACGGCCAGTTGCAGCCAGCCATCGTCGAGCGGCACGAACGCTGAGAGGAGCGGCCGCTCCTCATCCGGCTCGCCGGCGCGGAGCTCCTCGAAGCCGTAGGCGGTGCGCAGCGCGGCCGCGAGGGCGACTTCGTTGTGCGCACAGCGATGCTCGAGCGGCTTGTTTTTCTTCGTGCTCTCCAGCTTCGCGTTCAGTCCGTTTCTGTCTGCCTCGATCACGAAGCGTGACGTTGCGCCCGGCGCGGTGCCGAGTTGCGCGAGGAGGACGAAGGAGATGTCGGCCGGCTTCCAATCGGCCGTGGCATCCTTCAGGGAATCAGGCATGTCCGCGAACGGGAACGGAGCGAGGGTGTAGGAGTCCGGCTTGAGAGTGACTTCGCCGTCGATACCTTTCGCGCCGGCAGGGCTGAGCAGGCGAGCTTCGACGTCGGACGCAGGAACTTCGATCGCCGATTTGACGCCTTCGATCTTCAGACTGAACACGCCGCCTACGATCGACTGCCAGACGAACGCCGGCACGAGCTCGCCGCGGCGACCTTCCGCTTTGACCCCGGCGATGGTCCTGCTGGCTTTGTCGTCCGCCGCCGTGACCGATTTCCACGCCGTCTGCCAGCGAGTCTCCTCCCTCCGCCGCTCCGGCAAGAGGTGGATGCGCGGACCGTTCGTGAACGGCTCGAAGAGAAAGCGTCCGGGCAGCGAGCCCTGGCCGGGGAACGGAAGCGAGGCGTCGACTTCGATGCCGGCCGGGGTCAGACGAATGAGGACGGTCTTGTCGTTTTCGAACAACTTGTGAGGCGACTTGTCGATGAACGTGCCTAGAAACTCGAAGTCCCTTGCATTGCAGACCAGCTCGATCGCGCCGCTTACCAATCGGAAGGGCGGCACGCTGATGGTCTTCGCCCTGAGGTCGGGCCACTCCTCCAGGCCGTCGAGAATCGGCTCGGCGACGATGTGTTGAAATCCGGCGCGTTCGCCCGTTGCGGGATCGAGCGTGCGGATCACTGCAATGCGCTTGTTCCCGAATTCCCGGATTGCTGCGACCGGTGCCGGGTTGTCGTTGCCCTTCAGCCGGACCCGCAGTTGTTCCTTATCGGTCTGCAGTCCGTTGAACCCCTTCGGCTCCCCCATCATGACGTGCAGAGACATGAGCCGCGGCAGACGCCAGTCGCGCCCATCGAGCGAGACCGTCGTCGGATCGAGCAGCAGCGTCCGCAGCGGATGGATGCGGTCCTCTTGCAGCGCGTCTTTGTCCTTCTTGTCGCGTTGAAAGAATTCCTGGCTCGTGGCGATCAGCTCCCAGAACGGCGGGAACTTCCACACCTCCTTGGGATCAAGATCGCGCGGCCGCGGGATCGGCGGACCCTGAAGCTCGATGAGCGGCAACTCGGTCATTGCACTTCTCCCTTAAGGTCTTTGAACCATTCAGGCGGCGTGACGAGCGTCTCGGTCACGCCCGGCGTCGTTTGCCCGGCGATCGGCGTGCGCTGATCGACGGCCTTGAGCCAGAAGCTGCGGCCCGAATCCGTGATGCGCTGCGCGAGGAGCTGGTACAGCAGTTCGCCTTTCTGGCCAACGGGAGAAACCGTTGCCGCGGCGTCGGTGATGGTCTTGATTTCTGCGTCCGCGGCGAGATCGAACGCGACCAGGTACGTCCCGGGCTCTTTCTCCAGGTCCGCTTCGGCAACTTCCGTCCACGTCCCGACCACCGCACCGGCCGCCTCTGCATTCTTTAGCGGTTTGTCCAGGGTCACGCGCCGGTTCCACGGCGAGACGAGCCTGAACGGGAACGGGAAGCCCGCGGACTTCCGCAGCACGACCGGATCGGTCGTACCTTTGTCGATCAGCTCCTGTCCTGTGGTCTTGATCCACTGATCGAGCGCTGCAAGAAGGCCGCGCGCCGGGGCCGTCAAGTCCTTACGGAACCACGGCTGCTCGATTTTCTCGAGCTTTTCGGCGATGTCCTTCCCGAGCTCCGTGGGCAGCTTCGTCTTCAGACGTTCAAAGTAGGCCTTGGCATCGGCCGTTTCGCTGTCGAGCGGCAGGAAATCGATCGTCAAGGCATGCGGAGTGAGGATCGCGGCGAACGTCGCCGCCAGCTCGTTGAACTTGCTGATCTGGTCGAGCGTGCCGAACTGCGTCTTCGCCAGCCGCTTGCGGATCAGCTCCATCCGCTGCAGTCCGAGCGAGGTCCTGAGCTTGAACGAGCGGTTCTGGCCATCGACCGAGGTCACCACCATGATCGGCTTCTTCCCGCCTTGCAATTGGTCGACGACGTCGTAGCGATCGCCGAGGGCCCGGACGACGACCGGGTTGTTGTTGTCGGACGCGCTCTCCCCGAAGGCCGTGAGCTTGATGTCGGCGTCCTCTTCTTCGAGGTCGAACTTCTCCGGCTTTCCGATCCGCCGCGACAGGAGGTACATGACGTCGGGGTCGGGCCACCAGCAGACGTCGTCCTCTTTGCCGTGTCTCAGCCAGCTGTCGGCTTCCATCGGCGTGAGGTCGGCATGCGAGACCAACGGATGCTCGAGCATCAACCGTATGCGCTTGCCGTCGGCACCGGCGTCGCGCTCGATCGTCAGCTTCGCTCCCTTGAGCAGATCTTGCCCTTTGAGTTCCCGGCGCGGCATGCCATCCTGTACCACCGTGGCGATGTCCGACACTACGATGCCGGCGCGCTGCGACGCGAGACTGACCAGCCGATAGTGCGGCGGGATGGTCGGGATCCGCCAGATGTCGGCACCTTTCCAGAGATTCGGATACTGCTCGACGATGTCCTTGAGGTGCGTGTCGTCGATCTGCTCGATCGTCGTCGGACGCGCCGGCAGCTCGGCCTCGCGCGGCGGCAATTGTTTCGCGTGGAGCGCCGCCCCGTCGATGAACGCGTTCAGGCGCTCCGGCCAGCGCGGCGTGCGATAGGCGCGGGTGAATGCGATCAGCGAGGCCGGGACGCCGAGGTGCGCGAAGAGCGCGCGATTGGAATTGGCCAGCCCCTCCTCGGCATGCCGTGCCACGATGATCTCGATCGAGCTCTTCACGACCCGCGAGCCAACCACCACCGGCGGCTCGATCCGCTCCGTGCGCGGCGAGACCGCAACCGCCACGCCGATGGCCGCAGTTGGATTCTTCGCCGGAATCAATGGTTCCGCGTTCACCTGCACCTGGAGCCCGATTCCGGTCAGAAGCTCGTGATAGCGCGAGATCGGTTTCACCGCATACGCGCGGGCGTGAGCCCAGCGATCGGAGTGGAGGAAGGTCAAGGTGAGGAAGCCCTCCCGGTCCGCAGCCAACTTCCACGGCGTGGCCTTGGTCGGACCGCAGATGGCCAGGAACGGCTTGACTTGATTCACATCCGTTCGCGCCGCGCCGTGGTCGAGGAATCGTTGTCCCCACGCCAAGAGCGGCGCGACGACGATCGTCGGATCGGGAGCCGTGTCCGGAAGCGGGAACCCGGCATGCGACGCGACGGTCAGCAGCGCCTGGAACGACAGCGCGGCATTCGCGACCACACTTGCGCCGAGGTAGGCCGCTTGCCAACGGTTCAGCGAGACGGGCGGGAAGGCCGCGAACGGATCCGGGTGACGTTTTCCCGCCGGCTCTTCGGTCGCCTGCCAGTCGTCCACGGGAACGAGCGGCGAGGTGGCAGCGAGGATGTCAACGGCCTCCACGAAGCGCTCATCACCATCGCCTTCCCATTCGAGCAGCAGCTCGATCTTCGGCCGGTCCGCCGCCGCGGCGTGATCCGCGTCCGCGCGGAAGAAGAGCTCGACCTCGGGATCGGGCTGAGCGGACGGCTTGTGCGACAGCGGAATGGGAACGGTGACGAAGGCCGGAGTCTTTGCGAGCTCGAACACCGAGCCGCCGCGCGCGCGGAGCACGTCCACAGTCGCCTTCGCGGTCGAGATCCGGAGCGCGAGACTGCAGAGACGCTTGCCGGGCTTGTCGAAAATCTTCTGGCGGTCCGGATTCTCGTCCCACCGCAGCTCCTGGCGCATGTACTTCCAGACCACGACCGGCCGCGGGCGGAACCCGAGCTGCACGAAGGCCAGGCCGTCATCGTCGACGGTGAGTGGCGAGGCCTTCTCCGTTTCCAGCGAGTTCTCGATGACCGAGTCGAACGGGCCCGCGAGCCGGTCGGCGCCGGGCCGGAGGAAGACCTCGGCGAACGGCTGACCGATGACCAGTTTGAATGCGGGCTTGTTGTCCTCGTACGCGGTCTTCCATCGATTGAGGGCCGATTGGAACGCGAGATCGACGCGCTCGACGAGCTTCGCCGGCGACACGAACTGCCCGCGCGCCGGGTCATGCAGACGAATGGTGGACGCTTCGCCGAGGTTCTGCAGGATCTTCCAGCCGTACGGATCGGCCTCGGGCGCGGTATTGGCCATGAAGCCGGCGATGTCCTTCGCGCCCATCGGCGTGACCGGCTGCGGCATCACCGTGAAGTGGCGATACACGGCCGGGGCGGTGGGCGTTTCGCGATTCTCCAGCGCGAGATCGGCGAGCAGCTCTTCGAGGATCGGGTGGATCTGCGATCGAAGCTCGAGCTCGATCGTGGTGCTGCCGGTCTCCTTCGTCACGTCTTCCAGGACTCCGGCGAGGTTCTTCCGCTTGAAAGTGCTCTGTCCGGTCAACAAGAGCTTCAAGCCCGAGAACGCGTTCGGATCCTTCAACCACGTCTCGCGCGCCGTTTTGAACTGGTCGCGATCGAGGTGTCCCCACCCGATGCAGAGCAGGAGACTGCGCAGATCGGCGGCAGTAAAAGGCTTCTGGTCGACCTTTTGGAACGGCGCGCTCGGCGAGAAGGGTTTCGACAGATCTACGCGCGCTTCCTTGGGACCGATCCCGACGTTGTGCAGTTGCAACGGCGGCAAGGCGAAACCAAACGGCGACACCAGCGAGGCTGTCACCTCCGACGGAGCGCCCTCCTTCATCAGCTCGGAGATGCTCGACTCCGAAACGACCGGGAAGAACCGCAGCCGTGGCCGCCGCTCGGCGAAATGCGGAGCGGTCTCGCGATCGGAGTACCAGGCCGTGCGGATTGGCCGCGAGTCGCCGCCGCGCTCTCCGGTGCGCGCGATATCGACACGCTGGGTCTCGCTCGGGTAATGCGCGTGCCATCCCTGCCAATCGAAGTTGCCGGCCGGGACGAGCTGCGCATCCTCGGCAGCTAACTGCTCGATGCGCGCCACGCGTCGCGCGCGGCGCCAGGCGGTGAAGTCGAGGCCGAGCGTGGCCGCGCCGGAAACATCGAGCGGCGCGAGCTCGTCGAGATCGAGCTCGTAGAGATCGAACCCGGCGATGGAGCTCGCATGCAATGCCTTCGGACTGCCGCCGGTGTTCGCGGCCCAGTCGGGAACGGCGGCGAAACGGACCGTGGTAAGCACGCGACGCTCGGCGTCGCGCTGCAGGGCCTGACCGTGATTGTCGGGATCGTCGAACAGATCGCCGACGCGCGCGTCCGGCCGCGGCACGCGGAACCGTACGAAGCCGCTTTCGGCATCGACCTGTCCGTCGCCCAGCGCGGGCAGGGCCAAGGGCACCGCCAGCTCCAGAGCGTCAGGACGCAGCGTCGCAACCGGAGCATCGGCGTTCTCCGGTTTCGGACCGATTACCGCGTGCTCGACCGGGAGGACCACGCGCTTCGAGACGTACTCGAGCGTTGCGCCGCTGCCCGGCTTGAAACGCAGCACCGTCTCGAGCAGGAAGCGCGTTGCCACGCGCGACACTCCGCGAGACCACAACGCGTCCATGAACCTCACGCCTTTGTCGGTTTTCAGCTCTTCGACCCGTGCCCAGCGCGGAAGCTTCTTCCTTTCGTCCGCGTCCGGCTCGACCTCTTCGATCTCCTTCTTGATGCTCGCGTCGTTGAACTTCTTGGTTTTGTCGCGGGCGATCTCGAACTTCAATTCGTCCGCCGTCTTTTGCGGCACGAATGCGCCGGGGCCTCGCAGACGTGAGGTCGTGGCGTCGGAACCGTAATGTCCGGCCGGCTCGATGTCCTCCGGATCGACGACGATCCGGTACGCGCGCTCGACTGCGAATTCCACGTCTCCGACGCGGATCTTCGGCTGTGAGTCGTCGTCGAAGGCCCGGTCGTTGAGAGCGAGGAAGACCTTCACGTTCTTCGGGGTATCTGTCGTCCCCTCGACCGCCACGTTGTCGATGGTCTGCACGACGCGCAGCTCGCCGATGGCCGGGCGGATCAGCGGTTGCGGGCGCTTGATGGGCACCTGGAAGCTGCGCGGCAGGCCGCGCGCGCCGGCGATGTCGACCGGCGTGACCGAGTAAAGCATCTTCACGTCTTCGCCGAGACCGGCTTCGATCCAGGCCTTTGCGGCTTCGAGCCCCTCCGCGTCGCCAAATGCCGGCAGCAGCGCGCGGCGCAGCGTGGCGGGCATGCTCTTGTCGGGTGCGAGCGAGTCGGTGAACTTCCACTTCTCGCGGCGGATGCGGACCATGCCGTCGTCCGAGCGCGCGCCGATCGTCGATCCGGTCTTGAACCGAAGCTCGTGCGGCGCGAAGTCCCTCCCCTCCACAGTCCTCCGGATCTCGTAGTGGTCGAGCAGGAACTTGCGCCGATCCGAATCCGCGTCGTTGAACACGAAGTTCCATCCGAGCTTGATGCCGTCGTGCGTCACCTTGTGGCGAGGATCATCGAGGATCGGATCCTTGGTCTCGAACCAGACGTCGCGTGGATTGAGGATGGTCACCTCGCCCGCATTCGAAGAGGAAGTGTCGCCTTTGACGATCTTCTCGATCTTCTTCAGCTCCTCCGCTGGGCCGCGAATGACCATGCCGAGATCGGTCACGTGAGCGTCCTTGTCATCCTCAGGACGCGTGCCGCTGTTGCTGAACGTGACGAACTGGTCGAGGAACATGGTCAGCAGCGTCGACCGGGCCTGATGCGCGCGCTCGTCAAGCGGCGAACGAATGGCCTCGGCGGCGTGCTGCTGCTGAAAGTCGGAGCGGATCTCGTTCTCCGCGTCCTCGGTCTCGGCGGGGACATCGTCGAATTCGTAGACGCGGCGATGTGGCTCTGTCCAGTTTGACGAGATACGCACCGGCTTGTTCCCGTCGAGCCTCCACTCGGTGTCAGCGAGGAAACACTCGTCGAAGAAATGCGCGAGCGTGAATTCCCCGGCGGAGACCGGGATCGGCGCGTCGGCTCTTGCGTTCACCTTCGTACTGTCCATAAACGCAACGAACTTCCTCTGGAACGGATCCCAAATCTCGACGTCCTTCAATGGCTCCTTGACTTTGATCGTGTGCTCGATCTCGATGGGACCATTCGCAACCGGCCGCGAAGGCGCGGAGTAGAAGGCGCCCTTAACGTCGTCGTTCGGCTCTTTCGGGACGAAGAAGCCGTACACGATCTTCGGATCGGCGGACTTCCGGAGCACGAGCCAGAAATCGGTCGGCCCGATGGCACGTCCGTACTGCGACTTCGTGATGGACGGCCGCAGCCCGTCTTGGCGCGCCACGACTGGAGGGAGCACCGGCGCCTGATGAACCGCGCTCCCTGCCTTCGCGGCCTGATCGACCGCCTGATCGGCCTTCTTGGCCGCGAAGACCGGCGGTGTGTCCGGCTCCTCGGCCGTGATCGACAACGCCAGGAATCGCTGCACCCGAGCCCGGGCCTCGTCGAGCTGCCCGGAGTTGAACGTGAAGCCTACCCCAACTGCGAGCGTGCAGCCGAAGGCCTGCACGGCGATGCGCGCATTGACTCGCCCGCCCACTCCTTTGTCGGAGATGGCCAGCTCGATGGCCGCGCTGAACTGCACGGAAAACGAGAAGCCGATGCGGATGGTGAAGCTGGTGAAGCCGAGGTCGACGTCCATCCACGCTTCGACCGAGAAGATGAGATTCGCGTCGAGAGAGACCAGTCCGTAGACCAGGGAGCCGGTGAACTTCGAGGAGAGAAAGGCGATCACCCGGGCCACGAAGCGCGCGTCGAGCTGCGCTACCACCGCTACGCCGATTGAGCCGCCGGCGCGGCCTTCGAAGCGGATCAGTGCATCCGCGCCGATGTTGTAGCCGAACAGCAGCCCTTCCTCGGCGGCGCGGAAGATCATTCCTCCGCGCACCACCACGCGCATGTTTGGCTCGTCAACCAGCCGCACCACCAACTGGTCGGGCCAGCCCATCTCGTAGTGGAAGAGTCCCGGGCGGATGTAGAGCGTGGTGGTCCAGTCGACCGACTGCACGGCCTTGCGGAGAATCATCCCTTCCGCCACTTCCGGCCAGTTCGGTCCGATGAAGCCCTTCGAGTCGGCTATCGCGCGCAGGAGCAGTTCGGAACGCGGCACGGAGATGTACAGGTAGCCGCGGAATCCCGGCCGCTCGCGGAAGTTGTCGTTGTTCTCGAGGAAGGTGTGGTAGTTGACCCCCAGCCAACCGCGCGCGCTCATGAGGAACGTGAAATCCGAGCGCAGCGCGGCCACGATGTCGAAGAAGAATGGGCTGACCGCGGTCTTCTCTCTCTTCTCGTTGAAGGTTTTCTCCGCCGGGAACGGCTGGAACGCGCCCCGCAACGCCAGCGTGAAATTGTCCTTTTCGGGATCGGGCTTCCAGGCCGCGAAACGGGCCAGGTCACCCTGCCGGCGGGAGACGTCGTCGAGGATGCGCACCAGCTGCCCGGTCGACTTCGCGTTCTCCGCGTCCTTGATGCCCGCTAGCGTGTAGCGGTAGCCGAATCCGAATCCGGCCTCGCGGAGATAGAAGGTCCAGATCGGCGTGGGGATCTCCACCGCGAGCTTGTTGGCCTGTAGAAAGAGGAAGAAGGACAGCCTGCGATCGCCGGGATCGTCCTGCCGCTCCACCTCGAGGAATCCGAGGCTCGCCTCAATCGCGCAGAAGCCGGGGATGTCCACCGCTCCCTCGCCGAGGAAGCCGTAGGTGTTGTAGCCCCTCGGCGCAAAATCGCCGCCTTCGACCGTGCGCGTGTCCGGATCGACGGCGAGGACGGCCCCGCGAATCTTCACCGCTCCCGCGAGCTGCAGCTCCACCCCCAATCCCTCGGCCTTGATGCGCGGAAGGCTCTCGTCGCCTTTGGGCGGCGCGATCCAGAGCTCGTGGAAATCGATCTTCGGCTGCATCACGTCGCCGAGATCGGCGAAGCGGATCTGGCCGGAGATGCTCACCGCAGGCGGACGGCCGTCGAACTTCGGTGACGCGGGGTGGAAGCCGAAGCCGCGCAGCTCGAAGGTGAAGAGGTTGAAGAGCGAGAAAGTCTTCTTCGGTTTCAGCTCCTTCTGGAACTGCACATGGCGAAGGAGTACGCGCGGGTCGTTTGTGAGCGGCGCTTTTTCGAGAGTGACCTCGATGTCCGCGAGATGTTTGAGCAGGCCGTCCTCGAACTCGCCCGGCTTGGGCGTGAACCGCAGCGAGCCGGTGATGAGGAAGTAGAAGTGATAGCCGCCGTCGCGCGCGAAGGAGAGCTCGAGGTGGGTGATGGTCAGCGTAAATCGCGTGGCATGACAGACGATCGGCTCGCCCATCTTCTCCAGCTCGACGAGACTGCCTTCCTTCAGCGCGATCTCGCCGTTGCGGACTTCGAAGTTGAGGACGACGGAACAGTTCGCGTCGCCGACCAGCGCCGGAGGCAATTGGCCGCGCCCGGCGATCATCCCTTCCTCGAGTACGCCGCCACCGATCTTGATCTGCCCGGCGGTGAAGCGGAACGGCACGTCCAGTCCGTTCAGCCGGACCGCGCGATCGACAACGTTCGCGGTCACGTCTAGTCCGCCGCGCCCGATGCGGAAGGTCTCGACGTTGAAGACCACGCCTTCGCCGTCGGAGGAGAGGCCGTCGAAGCGGATCTCCATACGGGCGTTGTCCTTGAGCAGCTCGAACCCGCTCTCGCCGCCGGCGAAGGTGAGCCGGAACACCGGCTTATTGTCTGGATCGACCGGCTCGATAACCCAGATCAGGCCGAGAGCGCGTTCTTCGATGCGCTTCGACTTCAAATCGAAGACGCCATCTGTCGCGGTCGTGAACTTGACCTCGAACGTCTTGAGGTCGAGTTCCACTCCGAGCTCCGCCTCGGTGCTAACGCCCGCGGCCTGGATCTCCACGACCAGTCCAGCCACGATCTTGTCGCCATCCTTCTTCGGCTTCCTGGTCTCCTTGATGGTGATCACCTGTCCGAGGCTATTCTTGAGCTTGTCCAGGAACGTCGTGCCGCCGCCCCCCGGAGGCTGCGATGCCGGCTCGCCTAGGCCGAGCAGCGGCACGATGCGCTTCGGGTCGAAGGCCATGGTCAGCTCGACTTCATCGGTGAGCGGGGTGAGGACGAATGGACCCTCGACGACGGTGACCTCAACGGCGGTCCCGTTGATCTTCAACTTGCTCTTATTCTGCTTCGCGCGTTGCAGGAAGACCGCCTTACCGCGGCGAAGGCCAACGAAGACGATCAGGAAATCATCGGCGGCCGCCTTCGGCACCAGGCTCACCGCCAGCAGCGGGTCGTCGGGGCGCTTGCCTTCATTACCGGCGTCGCGGACCGGCGCGGTGGGACTGCTCGGAGCCGGTTGGAGCCAGAGGTTGGTCGATAACGTCGCCAGTACCGACGACGAGGTGTCACGAACGGCGAAGAGATAGGCGCCCGGCTCATTGACGAAGTCGAGGAGCACTCCCGCTCTCCATCCCTCGTGCAACTCGAACTTGAATCCGAAGGCGCGCATCGTTTGCTTCTTCGCGTCGACGGCGGCAACGGGAGGCAAGGTGATCAGGACTTGTCGCAGCTCGAGCGGTTCGAGGGCGATGCGCACCTCGATGTCGACGACGAGGTTGCTGGTATTCGCTCCTTTAAGCAGCCCTGCCAACGCTTTGAGCAGCTCGACCAGAGCGCCGGCAACTTTGAGGAGCGCACGCGCAAGGAGATCGGCGACGGTGGCCAGCGCCTCACCCACGGTGCGGGCGACGAACACCGCAGCGCCGGCCACGGCCGCGGCGATCCGGCCGAGGACCTCGAGCAGCTTCTCGAGATCGCCCACTTGGCCGGCTTGCGGCTTGAGCTGGCCGAGAAAGCGGATGATCTTCTCCGCACCGCGCAGCAGCGCCGCTGCCCCTTTCTCGAGGAGGACGAAAGGAAACGGCTCGGCGAGCGCCAGCTCGATGATGCGCGTGCCGGATTGATCGATCTCCACGATGCCGCGGAAAGCGATGACCGCGGTGGGATCGTCGATCGGGCAGAGCAGCAGGCGTTTGAAGCTCACGCGCGCTCGCAGCGACGCGTCATCGGGCATCTTGCTTTCGACGATGCCGGTCACTTGGCCGGTCACCTCCACGCCTTCCCATGCGATTTTCAGAGGACCGAGAGTGCGTGCGCCGTCGTCGACCGTCAGCGTTCCGGTGGCAGAGAGCGTTCCGCTGGCCTCGCCTTCCGTGCCGTCTTTGTAGATCGCGAACGTGACCCTCTCCGCCTTTAGCGAGAGACCACCGATCTTGATCGTTGCATTCAGCTCCGCGAGCTTGCCTGTAGGCGGGGTGCCATTGCTGTACTGCGATAGGTCGTATTCACCTTCGGTCGCCAGATCGGGCCTCATCATCGCGAAGAGGAACGCGCCGTCCTTGAGCATGACCACGAGCACCGCATTGGTCGGGTTCCACGTGTACGCGACATCGAGTTCCTTCGCGAATCGCGTGAATGCGCCTGCGAGCTTTCTAATGTTGGTCAGGTTGATGTCCAGCAACGGGAGCTTCACCCTCTTCGAGAGATCGAGCTCCGGCAGGTCGAGATCGGGCAACGAGAGATTCAGATCGTCGAGGTCGAGGGAGAGCTTGGCCTTCTCATCAACGGAGATCCGGCAGACGATGCCGTATTGCCGCTCGACCGTGGCCGCGCCGACTTTGATCTTCGCGCGCGCAGCCAAGCGGAATTCGGCGACGGCCTCCAGCTCCGCCTGCGCCGCAGTGACCACGATGTGCGCAAGTTCCAACCGCGCGTGGCCGCGAAGTTCAGCGGCCAGGTCCGTCGTGCTGAGGAACCGGTGTCCCTTCCACGCGATCTCGATAGTGCGCAGCCGGCGCAGCGCCTCATCGCGGTGGGTCTCGAAGCGCGCTTTCAGCTCGGCGGAGAGGGCCGAGAGATCCGGCTTGATCAGCTCCGTCGGGTCGTTGTTGTCCTTGACGAACGTAGCGGGGATCTCGAGCTCCTTTGGGAGAACGGCCCGGATGAACTCCTTGGATCCATCGGCCGACGCGAGGACGATCTGCTTGATGAGAAACGTGCCCGGATTCAGCTGGCCGTTGATGAGGACTTTGCCAGGCTCGCCGTTCAGATCACCCCTCAGCTGCAGCTGATAGGCCGCGGTCTGCTGCAAAACGATCGTGCTCAGATCGGCCTCCCTCCAGGCGCCTGTGTGACCTGCGCGGAACTGCGAACGGACTCTCGGGCAAGTGTCGGTGTTGATAAAGGAGGGACGCGACTCGGAAGTTTCCCTACCCTATCAAACGGACAATCGGACGGTTTCTGCGTGCGACAGGCGAAGGCCGCTGACCGTGCACACGGTCGATATAGTCCTACTTACGTCTGGTGTTCGCCAAGATGGCTGGGGAGTGAGAGGAATTGACGTTTCTGACTAGAAACGTAAGTGCGACTCATACCGTACTCGCAAACTCGCGAGAGTTCACGATCCTTTCGAAGTTGTCGTTGCGCCTCTTGCTCGATACTGCGGCGTATCGCATCGCCGTAGATAGACTGCGGTGGCCTAGGTGATCAGCCACGTCGACGAGGTCGAGCCCGGAATCAAGGAGCGTGATTCCGCATGCGTGCCTAAAAGCGTGTGGATTGCTCCGTATCGTCTTCGCTGCACGCGCGTACTTCCTGCAAGCGTGGTAGATCGTCTGCGCGCAGATGTGAGTGCCTGGGACCCTACCGGGAAACAGGAAGGGATTGTCGATGTTCCGCTGGCGCAAGTACGCGCGCAGGAGTCGAACGGACGTCGGGTGGAGGCGGTACACACCTGATCGGCTGCCCTTGAGCCGCTGGATGCGAATGGTCATTTCCCGAAGGTCAATATCCTCCACTCGCAGCCGTGCCGCCTCACCGCGGCGGAGTCCGTGCCGATAGATGAGGTCGAACAGCACCCGGTCCCGTAGGTTGTGCACCTTCAGGAAGAACCGACGAACTTCGTCTTTCGCGAAAGAGAGCGGTATCTCGCTCATGGTGTCTGTCCTGGGCCTTCGGGGCACTCGCGGTCTTGGTGACCGCTCCCGCGAGGGGTTCCTCCGATACTTCGTTGGCGTTTGCCTCGATCGAGGGCGGGTCCGTGATGAAAGGGCTTCCCTGACGCGACGAGGCGAGATATTGACGCTTTTAGTCATTTTCGTGAGTGGTGGGGGCTTGGGGGACGCAACTCTACGTCCGCGTTTGCGGTCCGTGAAGCCGTCGCATCGGACGTCAGGCGAGAGACTGCGCGCATTCCGCTTGGGCTCGTCGCGCTGATCGCGCTGGTTGCGCCCGTCTCGGCATCAGCGGCCACCACCGTGATCTTCACCCGCCTCACCCAAGGAGAGGCGCTGACGATCTCGAATCCGCAGGCGGTCGCCGTGTCCGGCACCGTCCGAGCGCTCCCCGCGCCAAGTGCTGCAGCCAGCCAAGGCACGGCATTTACGATTCCTGCGGGGCAGAGCATCAGAATCGCGAACGTGCTCGCGACGACCGGGTCGGCGCTTCCCGCCGCGATCGTCGCAGTCGAGGCGAGCGATGCGGTCACAGTCAGCACACATGCGCTCCCGCTGGCGTACGCCGGCAGTCCGCAGGACGCCACCGTCATCCACACGCCGGCGTCCGACCGCACGGGCACATTGGTCCTCGGCCTCATGGGCGACGTGGATGTCAGCATCTACGCTTCGCGCGACAGCACAACGCCGCTCGTCACGCGGCGGTACGGCGCCTTCGGCGGCGAGCAGACCGTGCGGCTCGCGTTCTCGCAGCTCCTCGGCGCGACGCCCGTGTCGGTGGGTGTCGCCCGCATTTCGCCGATCTCCGGTGGCGCCGTCGTCACCAGCGAGTTGCCGCCGATGCGCACGCGCGCCGTGCACCATCCGGGAAGCCCGCGCGCGGCGGTCTCCGTCACGGGTGCCTCCTGCGCACTGCAGTCCGGCCTCCAGCTCACCACGCCCGCCACGGGCGACGAGTACCGTTGGCAGCTCGCTGGCGCCAGTGCCGCGTCGACGACGGCGAGCACGCTGGACGCGATCCCAGGGACGGCAGGGTACGCGACGTTCTCGCTTCGCAAACGCACGGGCGCTTCATACGAGTTCGCGTCGGTGTTTGTGAAGGTCGCCGACAAGCCGTCTGTCACGTCGCTGCGGGCGTTCGATGCCGTGGAGGGACAGGACATCCTGATTCGCTGGACAGTCACGAGCAGCGGCACGGGCCTGCTCACCGGCACGGACTTCCCGCCACAAGGCACCGCGGTGGACCTTGCCGCGGGGCAGTACGCCTACACAGCCGCATCGACGGGAGCAAAGTCCGTTCGTCTGGATGCCGAGAATGCGTGCGGCGCGGGCAGCATGAGCGAGTCGTACGCGGTGCTGGAGCGCTGCACGGTTCCAACCGCTGTAGTCACTGCCCCTACCTCCGTCGCTCCGGGCGCGTCATTCACCGCCTCCATGCCGGATGGCGCCTCGAGCTACAGCTGGGAAGTGGCGAACGGCACCATCACGGCCGGCCAGGGCACACGCACGCTCACGGCGACCGCCGGAACCTCCGGCTCCGTGTCGATCTCTGGCACGGCGTCCAACGGCGCGGGGTGCGCGGCGAACGGCTCCACGTCGGTGGCGATCGTGATCCCGGCGCCGACAATCACCGCCTTCTCCGTCACGCCCGCGAGCATCGGGAGGTTCGGGTTCGGCCCCGGATCCTGCTCGCAGCAGTGTGCGACCACGAACGTTTCCTTCACGGCGCAGAACACGACTTCTTGGTCGGCGACGACAGCCTCCAAGGAAAACGGGTGGACGGCCGATCCGCTCTGGACGAGCTACAGCGCGGGACAATCCCAGCAGTTCTTGGACCCCGAAACGGGCGGCGGCTCCCCGGTCTGGTCCGGCAACGGGAGCGGGACGTTCTCACGTGCCCTGATCGGATTCCTGCCGTGCAGTGATGCGGTCATCGTCACGGCGATGGGACCGGGCGGAACATCCAGGGTGGCTCTTCCGCTTCGGGTGGACGGCTGCATCCTCGCCTTCCATGGAAGCACCACCGGCGGGCTCGTGGTCCCGGTCGGATCGACGGTGACGCTGACACTCTCCTACATCGGTGCCGACGCGTCCACGTTGACGGCCACGTCATCGCTCGGGAGCACGCTGGCTCCGCAGTCGCAAGCCGTTCCCGAGAACTACGGGGTGTATTCCTTCACGTACACGCGAATGGTCGCCGGGGATGACTCCGTGGTGATCACGAGTGCTGCCTGCGGGGGGACCCGAACCATCCTGGTGAAATGAGGGCACACGTCCAGCGATATCACAAAAAACTGCGGGGCCGCTCGGCCCCGCAGTTTCAGATGTCGCCACGCAGCTTCAAGGAAACGAATCGGCCGACGCCGAGGATCAGGTGATCGAGCACGTCGACGCCGAGGAGCTTCCCGGCATCAACGAGCTTCCGCGTGAAGAGGAGATCCTCCCCCGACGGTTCGGGGCACCCGGAGGGGTGGTTGTGGAACACGACGACCGCAGCTGCGTGGTCGTCGAGCGCGAAGCGCAGCACATCTCGGGTTGAGACGACGGCGGAATTGATGGTCCCGATGAAGACCTCGCGCTCGCGGATGACGCGGTGCTTCGCATCGAGGTACACCGCGCCGAGCACCTCCTGCACGTGGTAGGCGTAGCGAGCCACGAGCGGCCGACCGAGCATCTGCGGATCGCAGATGGGCTCGCGGGCATCCGTGGTCGATGCGAGACGGCGGTTCAGTTCCAGACTCGCCAGCACGCGGGCTCTTGCGTGCGCGTCACGCGCGGCTTCGCCGTATCCCAGGGTGCTCGTGCGAACGCCGGGAGGCCGTCTCGCACGAGCGTCCGGGCAGCTACGACATCCCGGCCGATGAGGAGCGACACGAGCTCGGCGTCGGAGAGCGCGCCGGCGCCCGCGCGGTAGAGCCGATCGAGCGGGCGCTCGCCGCCCGGAGGATTGAGGGCGGTACTCATGCTGCCCTCCGGCGCCGGCGCAGCACGTGTTGCAGGCGCACCTCGGCGTAGATGCGATCGAAGTAGTCGGCGATGATTTCGTTCACGAGGCGATCGCGCGAGACGGCGCGGTGGCGGCGGGAACGATCGAGCCGAGAACGATTCTCGGCGGAAAGACGGACGAAGGTCCGGCCAGGGCAGTGCATGGCGGTCGTACTCCTTTCTGGTGGGGTTGCGGATCAGTGGAGGGAGGCGTGCTGCGGCGCAGACGCGGGAGCGACGCGCCGCGGTGGAGGAAGGATCGCTTCCGCGGCATCGAGCATCGCCGAGAACTTCTGCACGAGTGCGTCGCGCGCATGCGGCGGGAGGGCATCGAGCCGGCGCGCGAGGGTATCGGAGGGGCTCTCCGGTGCCTCCCACGGGGCCAGGTCGTGCTCGATACGGGAAGAGAAAAACTGCGCGAGGGTGACGTCGTAGGCGCGAAGCAGAGCTTCGAGCTGCGCGATCTTCATTGAGCCGATGCGCGCGCCACTCTCGAACGAACTGATGGTCTTCACGCCGATGGCGGATCTCCGCGCGACCTCTTCTTGCGTGAGGCCGGTACGTGAGCGGAGTTCACGGAGCTTCAGGACAGTGTCCATGCGATGAGAACCTCCTTTTTGAGATTGTTGGGGAGAGCATCGCCGCGTTAGGCGGCGCGCCCGAGAAGGTCGCGAACCGTGCGTTCTCCCACCGGGAGGCAGACGTCGCGTTCGATCGAGAGGCCGCGGATCTTCACGCTGGATAGCTCCGAGAGGGCCGCGTAGCCCCACTCGTCGCAGTCGGGACCCAGCGGCGAGACGCAGTAGCCGAAGAATCCCCAGTCGTCGCCGTCGGCTTGCGCCTCCGTGACGTAGAACGTGTAGCGGCCGGCGGGAAAGAAGAACTTCACGACGACCTTCGCGGCGTCGCCGAGCCCTTCTTGGGAGCCGAATGGGAAGCGCGCGAGCGCCGCGCGCACCTCGGGGGTAATGAGCTGCATAGGTGAGATTCCTTCCTTGCTGAAACGGTGTGGTGGATGGGTCGGGGCATCAGTCGAAGAGCGACAGCTGTCGCGTGGGACCGAGCGGCGGATGGATGAAGGGATCGAGCGGGATGCGGACGACGGATGGGGCGGAGGGGACGATGAGCGGGAGCTCCTCGGACGCGAACAGCTCCGGCTCCGCCCGGAGAAGGGGTTGCAGCTGGATGCGCTTGGCGATCTCCATCTGCACGTCGCCGGTGACGCGCTTCAGGATCTCGGCGACGTCTTCGAAGCGCGCCTTGCCGTCGATGGCGTGGCGGATCGCTTCGGCTTTCTGCACGATGATCTCGTGCATGAGCTGGTCGATCGTGTCGCGCGAGAGCAGGTAGGAAATTGAGACCGGCTTGGTCTGCCCGGGCCGGTGGACGCGGTCTTCGGCCTGCTCCGTGGCTTCGGGGCTGTATTCGAGGTCGACGATGACGACGTGATTTGCAGCCGTGATCGTGAAGCCGCGGTTGAGGCAGTTGAGGGATGCGACGATGGCGGTCATCGAGGGCGTTCGGGAGAACTCCTGGATGAGGGCGAAGCGCTTCTTCGCTGGAACATCCGCAGTGATGGGGAGGATGTGGAGGTCGCGCTGGCGGAGATAGCGAACGATCGCGGCGACCATGGTGCGAAGGCCCGAGAAGACGATCGTCTTCTCCCCACGATCCGCGGCGTGGCGAACGAGCTGGTAGACCTTCTCGATCTTGTTCCAGCTCTCCGTCTGCAGCGCGCCGCGATCGAGGTAGTCGACCGCGACCGGGCAGGTAGCCGCGTAGCGCAGCTTCCAGAGTGCGCCCGAGATGATGCCCATGTTCGGGTTGCCGTCGCTCTCGCGGAGCGCCTTCGCGATCGCGTTCTGCGCCCACTCGGCGTACGAGGCGTACAAGCTCCGGTGGGCGTCGTGCATGTCGAGCAGGATGATTTGGCGCTGCTTCGGTGGGAGGACGTAGATGTCGTCCTTGCGGCGCCGGATGGAGAAGGACGCCATGAGGCGCCAGAAGCGGTTGAGGTTCGAGACTTCAGGGAGGAGTTTTGCGCGGCCTTCGTGGAGCGTGTCCTCGAAAATTCGGTCGACAAATTCGTAGGTGCCGAACTCGGAGAGGAACCGCTTCGATCCTCCGCGATGGGCGTAAGGAAACAGGGGATTGTCGAAGCCGAGCAGCCACGCAACGTTCCAGAAAATGTCGTGCGCGTAGCCCTTCATCAAGGTCCCGGTGAGAATGAGTTTGCCCTTGGGTTTCAGCGCACGCACGGCACGGCCGCGGAGCGTGTTCTTGGATTTCGCGAGCTGCGCTTCATCCACGAGCACGGCGCCAAACAGCTTCTGGATGCGCTTGTAGGCTGGCCACTGGTGCGTGTCGCGTGTGGCGGTCCACGCCTGGTACCCGCACGCGTTGCAGTGACCGCCGGTCCAGAGCGACACCTCGGCGCACTTCGGGCACGCCGTGATCACATCTTCGTAGCTGCGCCTGCAGACGGTGCATGCGCCCTTGGTGTTGTCCTCGACCTGGTGATGCACCTGGCCGTCTTTCGTGAAGGTCTCGCAGAGCCACGCGTCGTACACGCGCGGGCCGATGAGGGACAGGAATTCGAATGAGGTGACGTAGAAGGTGGTCGTGTCGGGCAGGTGCCTACGGCGCTTGTCCTCCTGGAGTCGCGTCACGGCGCCGTGCGTGGTGAGCTTCTCGCGCGCGAAGCCGAACTGCCCGAGCTCCGAGATCCAGTTCTCGACGAGCGACGACTGGCAGACGACGAGCACGCGCTTGAACCCGCGTGTGGCCGCCCACGATGCAGCGGTGACGGTCTTGCCGCCCCCTTGCTCGTATCCCAGATATCCGAACGGCTTCACGGCCATGCGGGCCACGTCTTCCGCCTGGAACGGGAACAGGAACGCGGCTCGTTTGGCGACTACGCTGCGGTGCTGCGCTACGCGCTGGGGAACGGTTACTTCGAGATCGGGAACATCGGGGAGGTCGAAGGCGGAGGTGAGCAGCTCGACATCGGCGGCGTCGACCTCGCGGAAGGTCCTGGGACCCGAGTCGGTGAGGACGGAGAACGCGAGGTACCCGCGATCCAACGACGTGATGAGTTGCACCTCTTTGCCTTCGCGTTCGTCCCACGCGGTCTCGACGGAGGCTACTTCGCGGTTGCGCACCCACGAGGGCCGGAGGTGGTACGGCCGGCCTTCGGTGAAGCAGGGATTGCCGTCCGCTGCCACCGTTGCCTTCGCGGCGTAGCTCCGATCCTCGATGTACGCGAGGCGTTGGTGCGCCGCGGGCACGTAGAGCGGGGTCCGCAGGAGCGCGTACTTCTCTTGAAGGCGTGTGATCCGCGCGTTGTCGGCGTCGGAGATCGAGGGGTCGAACCCGAGCCAGGCGAGCGTCTCCATGCCGCTGCCGGGACCGAGCGTGAGGAGGGACGCTGGAGAGAGCGTGGCGGAGACGATGCCGTGCTCGATGCCGCGCACCGGGTCGAACGCGGTGACTGTGGCGTCGAGGAAGGCCAGGAGCCCTTCGACGTCCGCCGCGCCGCGAAGCCCCTTCGCCGTGATGCGCGCGGCGTTGGATGGAGAGACCGTGACGAGGCGAGAGACGACAGGAACGGGAGCCGGGGTGGAGGATGGCAGGGGCGGGGAAGAGGACAGCGCACGGCGCAGTGCGGCGCGCAGTTCCTCGGCGGTGGCGGTGTCGGTTCCGATGCGGACGGTGTGAGGACGCCAGGGTTCGTACGGTGCTCGCGCACGACGGCGAGCGATGACGAGGTCGACCTCCACGTGGATGGCGTACTCGTCATCGAAGAGATCCGGGAGTGTGGCCTGGAGCAGCCCGTCGTAGTTGCGGTAGAGGGTGTCGCGAAGGGATGTGTCCTTGGCATTCGAGAAGCTGGAGGTCGGGATGATCGCGACGAGGAGCCCTCCCCACGCAATGGCGCGGGTGCAGATGTCGAGCGTCGCGGCCTGACTCTCGAGGAACCCTCCCGTGGTCTCGCATGCCCAGAGTTCGCCCGGATCCGGTGGTGTCCACCAGATGCCGTACGGCGGGTTCGTGAGCACGAGCGAGAACTCCCGGAGGAGATGCCGGTACTCGAGAACGTCACCGGCGCGCACGTTCTGTGGGCCAATGGCGTAGCGGGCATGCTCCGCCGCGGTGGCGTCGAGCTCGATGCCGAGCACGTTGCAGCCTGCCTGTTTCCAGGGCGCGAGCAGCCGTCCGGATCCGCAGGTCGGATCGAGCACCGAGATGGGTGCGTCGGTCGGGATGAGGGCCTGGAGCTCTTGGAAGAGAAGATCCGAAAGCCAGAGCGGCGTGAAGTACTGCGCGTGTTTCGAGGCGTTGAACTGCCGAAAACTCAGGGCATGATTGGCGTCTCTGCCGGCGTAGCTCACGCCGGGTGACGCGTCGATCGCGGTCACGGTGGGTGTCTCCTTTCGTTTTGGGGGTGGGTGAGTGGTTAGGCGACAGCGAGCAGACGCGCGGCGTCGTCGCGGTCGAACGATGACGGCAGGTCGAGCGTGACGAGGTCTGCGCCGGACAATCCGCGGTCTGCGCTGCGCTGGAGGTAGTACGGAAGATCGCTCTCGGTGAGGAGCGTGCTGCAGCGACCCGCGATCGCCGCCTCCTCAACGGTGATGCCGAAGCGGCGTGCGACGTAGCGCAGCGCCACGTAGAGCGATCCTTCGCTCGACGCGCCGAGGAAGGCGAGCTTGCGCGTCGCATCCGCGCGGTAGTCGAACCACTGCTTGCGCCAGGCGGTCGCGATGCGGTGACTCCCTGCGCGGCCAGGGATGACGATCCAGTCGTCGGTGGGGAGATCCTCACGTGCGAGGCTCGTGCGCCCCGCGACCTGGAGAAAGAGCGGCCCGTGCCGCTCGGGCTCGAACCAGCGGTAGACGGCGAAATCCTTGCCGTTGATGACGGTGAAGGGGCGCTTGGCGATGGTGACGATGTGCATCGCTAGCTCGCTTCCCCTAAGTCTTTGCCGGCCTTGAAGGGGAGTGCGGGATCGGGAGATCGATGGTGCATGGGTGGGGTCCCTCGCTTTCCGGGGCGCTCAGCGCCCCCGGGCGGACGGCGACAGGACCGGAATCACGCGTGGGCTATGCGTCGTCATGCATGGAACGGATGCGGCGCGCACGAGAGCAGGTGCTCCGGTACTGCGCGGCCGCGAAGCCCGCGTCCTGTGACGATCAGCCGGTCTTGCGTGGTGCCGGAGCGTCAGTCGTCCGCACGGGAGCGCCGAGTGAACGGAACGGGACGATGCCCTCGTGGCGATCGGCGGAGATGAGGATGGGGAGGTCCGCGATGTGCGCGGCGTGTGGTTGGCGCACGTCGCGATGGTCTCGAATGGTCCGCCGACCGCAACGAGAGCACCGCCGCGAGGAAGGGGGTGTTGCCTTGTGAAGGTGCACCGGAGGGGTCCGGGAAACACATTCAACCGCGTCGGCCACGCTGGGAGCAGGGGCCATCGCCCGTTTTGGCGGTGCGCCAGCACCATTCGGCATCCGGATGCTGCGATACGACCTCTCGCGCATGGCAGTGCGACAGGGATCGTTCTAGGCAGCGTGCTCTGTCCACGCGACTGCATCGCTTACCGGCGATCGCTCGGTGGTGAACCAGATCGGCTGCGAAGGGGACGCGAAGAGCCATCCGCCGAGCGTGAACCGGAAGATGGCTCCGGCATCCGAGGATCTCGCGACATCGAGGAGCGCGCGCAAGCGCGCGATCGGCGCCCGCCGGATCGGGTCGATCACCGAGACGTGGACTTGGAACGTCGGGATGCCGAACTCCCGCGCGCAGACATCCGGGTATGCAGCCAGCGCGCTGTAGAGCTGCACCTTTCGCGCGAGGAACCGTTCCGGTGGTTCGCTGCCGCGATCGTGCTCGCCGAAGACGAGCTGTGGATTCCCGCCGATCTCCTCGACGAGCACGTAATCGGGCTGGGGGAGCACGAACATGCCGAGGCGCGAAGGAAACGGGCAGTCCCAGCTCGACGCCCAAAGGATCCGACGCATCGGATCGGAGCGGATGCTCGTGACGACGTGGTTCACCTCACGCTGGTGCGCAAGCCACTTCGGGATGCTGCCGGCATCCAGCGTGAGGGGCCGGCGCTGCGAGCGCGGAAGCATCTTCCCGATGAGCGGCTGCCAGGGAGCATCGTCTGCGAGGAGCGGCAGTACGTCGCGGAGTGTTCGTCTCGTGGGGTGGGCGAACCGTCCGTGCCCGCCCGTTCGGGAAGGCGGCTCCCAGACGTGGAGCCACCCGGCACGCGCGAGGGAGCGGATGCGCCGACGGGCGACGGAGAGATCGGTGTGAGGAAAGGCGAGGCGATGGATCTGCTCGTACGTGAGCAGGCGTAGCAGCACGAGATCACGGAGGACGGACGCATCACGTGCCGTGAGACGGCGCGGGTCAGGGTTCGGGGCAGGGATGGATGACCGCGTGGGGGTGTCGCGAACTCTGCCCTGATCCCCCGGGGGCTGGTCGACACCCTCGTTGGCATCCAGACGCCAAGATGCGCATCTTTGCCTCTCCTGATTATTGTGCTTCCGGGGGGTGCGTCGATCGGGTTGGGCCGTGCGTGTGCTCGGTGGGGAAGTCATCGGCTCGGGTGGAGTCAGGAAAGTGGGATGTGGTGGAGGCCTACCACCGTAGCGGGAGGCGCCCGCCATGACGAGGTGAGACATCTACAACTGTCTTGTTGCCAGCACTGAAGTGCTAAAGAATGCGCCCAAGCGACGCTTGTGGCTGGCAGGGCTGCCGAGAAGGCGCGGTCGACGGTCAGCGAAGGGTTCCCTGGCGCCGACTTGGTGTGCCACGGTCTCGCCCGCCAGAGGTAGAGCTGATACGGATTTGGGGCGGGTCCCGACCTTTCGATGACTCCTCTTCCGGCGTCGACCGCGATCGCCATCCGCTTTGAAAGACTGCGTCGCTCAGAGTGCGACTAGCTGGGCTCGTTCCGAGCATCAAGGTTTCTTGCAAGTCGCGCCTGAACAAAACAACCAAGTAGGGCGCCATCGAACGGACTGGGACTAACTGGTTTGGGCTGTTTGTTTGAGGTGTAGAATTTGGTCATCTTAATCGGATCGGACACCTAAATCGCGATGGCTTCATCCTCGGTCTCGTTTCCCTTGGCTCTCGCCAAGAACCTTGAGCTTCTTCGCGACGAAATCGGACTAACTCAGAGGGAGTTGGCCGACTCGGCTGGCGTTGCCCAAGGCACGTATTCAAATCTCATCATCGGCAAAGCTGTTCGTGCGAAGTCTGCGAGAGCCATCGTTGCTGCCATTCAACGGCACGTGGAGCAGCATGTTCGCCGGATAAATGCCTCTCCTCAAGAACAGGCAGCACTGCTTCGCGACGTAGCTTGGGCGATCGCTGTCCTGGAAGGAGGTTCTGATGCGACGGTCCCGCAAGCGGATGCAGACCCTCAGATCGATCTAGGTGCCCTCGAACGTTTTTCGCAACTTACGCCCAAGCCACTCAAGATCCATCAACCGGGGGGTGCGGTACCGTCGGACGCAACTCCGTACGTCAAGCGAGCGCACGACGACCTGATTCTCGAAACGCTTGGCCTGCCGTCCGTAGCCATGCTCGTCCGCGGGCCGAGCCAGTGCGGAAAATCGACGGCTCTCGCGCTGCTTGAGCGAAGATTGCATGAGACGGGAATCGAGACTGCGTGGTTCGATCCCCAACCAGCCTCCAGTGATCCCCGGCCCGGTATCGACTCTGAGGCCGAAGGCGATGCCCATGCGGCGTCCGCGCTTTGCGAATTACTTCAGGCGCGATGGGGCTTGCAGCAGCCGAGACGCGGAACGATCAACACGATTCCGAAACTCAACAACTGGTTGCTCAGAGAACTTGCACCGACGGCATCCAGACCACGGTTGCTGATCATGGATGATCTCTTGGCGCTGGGCGGGCCTGCTGCAGAGCGGTGGCTGTCGCTGTTTGTCCGCAACATGGTAAATCAGCACGCGACAAGTAGTGGCGTGAATATCCTTGTTGCGGTCGGCCTGACCGACCATTTCGGCGCGTACTTCGAACGAAAACTGATACTGATCAGTAGCATCGTTGAATGGGAACAAAAGTTTGAGTTAGGGTGGCTAACCCGCGATGAAGTCGGAGAGCTGGTACGCCAACTTCGCGACAAGCAAACCACCGAGTTAAGCAACACCACGACCGAGTGCGATGAGCTGTTCAGGATGTTCAGAGGCCAGCCCTATCTGACACACGCGGCCGCCGTTCACAGGAGTTTTCGCGAGGCTGTAAGGCAATGGCTGGCTGAACCTTCCGAAGACTCGGCTGGTTCGCTTCGCCAGCTCAAATGGTACAGACGGCACTTGAGTGCAATTCGTCTCGCGCTTTGTGGACCTACGCACGTCCCAGGCTCAGAAGCACGGCTCCTCATCACAGCATTGCGTCAAGCGTGCAGAGCCCCGTCCACGGATCCCCGCCCCGTGAGTGATTACGATCATGCGCTCTTTCTGAAAACCGCCAAGTTGCTCGACGAGGATGGCCGTCCCTCGATTGAACTATACCGCCTGATTGCCGAGGATCTTCCGGGTGCGCAACGATGACGGTCAAGCTCCAGACGAGCGCTACCCTACGCAAGGATAGCCTATATGTGCCTCGCCCTGAGGACGAGCTCTTCCTTGCGGCGGCTTCCGAGCCGCGATCGTGGCTCAACGTTTACGGCTGCCGGACTATGGGCAAATCCAGCCTGTGCGCACGGTATGAAGCGACGCTGGCCGCGAAGGGCATAAAGACCATTTTCATCGACGTGGCGGCTCGAGTAGGGACTGAGCACAGGACCGCGTCCGAATGGTTTCGTGCGCTCGCCGAAGCGTGGACATCGAGCCTAGGCTTGGGCTACGACCTTGTCGATGATGCCCTCGAAGGCCTGCGGGGCAATGATCCTGGAATGACGGCTGAGCGGCTACTGTCTCGCGCCCTACTCAGGCAGTGTAGCGGGAACGTTCTACTTGTTCTTGACGAGTATGACTACATCGCCGAAGTGCCATATCGCGATGACATCCTTTTCGCGTTCCGGCATATCCAAAACGTGCAGGCGCGAACCACGCTGTTTGACCGGTTGTCCATTTGCCTGGTTGGGCTGCAGGAGATCGTCAGTTTTGGGCGCGCCGGTGCGGCAAACACCTCGCCGCTCTGTGAGATCGTTGAAATGCGCGATTTCAAATCATCTCCGCAAACCCTTCGCGCGCTCAGCTCTGCCTTTCCTGACGACCCACCGGACGAGAAGGTCCTAGTACGGTTGTTGGAGCTGTCCGGTGGCCAGCCTCAAGTGACGATGCACCTTCTGTCGGCGATCGCCCCAATACGAGCCGGCGTTCGCAAGTGCTGCAGCACGCCGGCGGAGGTGCAGGCAATAGCCGACGACCTAGTAGCGCCGTCCGGTCTCGGCAGAGATCTTTCACTCTTTGCAACAATCGAAAAGGCGATGTCCGAGGGTGATTCGAGCATGTTCGCCGCCCTAAGTGCTTACAAGTCTCTCCTCAAAGGCGGCAACGAGTCCTCACTGGAACTGAAGATTCTGCTTCCATACGGCTTGCTGAGACAGACTGGCGAGCGGTTAGAGAGCAAGGGTGGTCTGTTTCGGCGCCGATTCGATGATGCCTGGGCAGGCCGTATGCTCGACCGTATCGCGGGTGGGCGGAGCATGCAGCAGTACCGCGGACGCACTAAGGGCTCACGAAAGCGAATTTGCGTCATAAATGCTGGCGGTACTCTTGGCATGGTCGAACGCGGAGAGCAGATCGTGCCTCCACGCGACGCCGAGGAATTTAGGGGTTACTTCACATCGCTCGACTCCATCGCCCAGACCGAATTCATCAATCTGTTTCCCCCTCGTGACAGCATCAACGTCTTCCCGGACCAGTGGATCACCATAGCGCGGTACATCTTTGCTCGTCGTCATGACGCCTTCGACGGGTTCGTCGTTGCGCACGGCACCGACACGATGGCCTACACGGCGTCAGCGGTCGCGTTTGCGCTTGGTCCCAACCTCGGGTTTCCAGTCGTGTTTACCGGTGCTCAGACGACGCCGGACGTCGCATACGGCGACGCGCACGTAAATTTGTATCGGGCGTGTGAGGTAGCCAAGAAGCCGATTCATGAAGTTGTAATCAGTTTCGGCAATTTCGTTTACCGCGCCGTTCGCGCTCAGAAGAAGGATGATCGTCGCTTCGATGGCTTCGAGTCGCCGACATATCCGCCGCTCGCTGAAATTACGGGTGAGATCAACGTGCGCACGGAGTTGCTACGTGAAGCGCCCACTGGTGGTGATATCAAGCTGAGAGCCGAGTTCGAGCGCTCGATCCTGTTGGTGCCGCAGTTTCCGGGTCTCGAGCCCGGTTTCTTTTCGCACTTGCTTGGCGATGCCGAAGGTGGACGGCCGTGCAAGGGAGTCATCGTGCAGACGCTTGGCGCCGGCAACGTCGCGAGCGAAATGCCGTATTCCTTCATTCCATTCGTTCAGCGCGCCTATCGTCGTGGGATACCAGTCATCGTCACCAGTCAGTACCCGCCCGACCCCGGGACACATACGAAATACACTCCCGCTCAGGCACCGCTTGCGGCTGGAGCAATTCACGCCGGCAACATGACATTGGCTGCCGCTGTTACGAAGTTTCGATGGGTGCTGGCGCATGTACGTCGGAGGAAGGGCTGGCCGAAGATGTCGCCGCAGACAAGGAAAGAGCTTGTAACGGAACTGATGGTCGCCAAAGCGCTGATCGGTGAATTCTAAAAGGAGAACGGAAAATGGCCGAAGGTGTCGCGCAAGGTGTGTTGGTGATTTACACGGGAGGCACGATTGGCTCAAAGCCAAGGGATCCTGACCCTGACAGTCCCCAAGTCGTCGTGCCCTGGTCAGAACTGGAGGCGGGCCATCCGGAACTGCTCGCGCTGAAGGCACGCGGTCTGCGGGTGATATGCGAGGAGATCAAGCCGCTCGATTCCTGCAATGTCGGCCCCGAACAGTGGCAGGAAATTGCGAGCATCATCGAGCGGCGGTACTCGGAGTTCGAAGGGTTTGTCATTCTCCACGGCACAGACACCATGGTGTACACGGCCTCCGCGCTGAGCTTCATGCTGCGCGAGCTAGCAAAGCCAGTGATTCTCACGGGCGCTCAGCGGTCTGCTCTTGTCGATGTGAGGAACGATGCGTCACAGAACTTCATCACAGCGATTCTCTTGGCATGTCCCTCCTTCAGCAAGATTCCTGTGGTTCCGGAGGTGTGCATCTACTTTGGCGGACTGCTGCTACGGGGCAATCGCACCGTCAAACGCGACACCGCTGGCTACGAGGCATACGAGAGTCCCAATCTCGAGCCGCTTGGCGAGGTGGGTGACCGCATGGTGATACACGCTGGACGAGTCCGGCCACTTCCTGAAGCGGGGCGCCGCTTCAACGTGCGGAAAAGTCTCGACACGAACGTCACGACCATCTTGGTTTATCCCGGAATTCAGGAGACGGATCTGGCGAAGCGCCAACTGGCCGGACTGGCGGAACGAGCATCGACGAGGCCGGACGGTCTCAAAGCCGCAGTCGTGATGGCGTACGGCTCCGGCAACATTCCGACGCTATGGCCCGAGTGGCTTGAAGGGTTCCGGGACGCTCACGACAATGCGATGGTGATTGCTACGGTCAGCCAGTGCAAGCGGGGCCCGGTAGAGCTGGGTATCTATGAGACGAGCGCTCTTTTGTTGGAGCTTGGCTTTGTCGCTGCCTCGGACATTACGTTGGAAGCGTCGCTCTGCAAGCTGATGGTGCTACTCGGCGACCGAGATCTTACGCAGGAGGAGTTGGAGGACACCTATCAGCGGGCGTTGGTTGGTGAGCAGAGCACGTCGGTATTCTTGACGCGATATCCTGTGAAGCCGGGTTCAGTGCAGCGAAGCGGAAGCCAAGTGGCTAGTGTTCGCATCCCGGGTCGCGCTCTCGAAGGTGGGTGGCAGCCAGGGCATGTGGAGAGCGCGTTGCTTCGATTCCGCGGCGCCCGGGTCCTGTTCGAGGGGGACCCACCCGTGATCTTTTCTGTCTATCTCAACCTTGATCGGCCGGAGGATGCCAGCAGAGAGCATGCCGGATTTGCGGGTGTGTTCAAGAAGGAACCAACGGACAAGCCTGACCAGATCATTCTTTTCGACGTCACGAGAGTCTTGACCGCGCTCGTGAAACCCGGTGACCGCGCGAGTTTCACGGTATTTCTTGAGTCGGAGGGCGCGACACTAAGCTGGGAAAGCGTGGAGCTGGCTATCGTCGCGAAGGAAGCCTGAGCGTGGATCCTCTTGTCGAAACGAAGACTGCGCTACGTGTTCTCTGTGAACTCGGGGAACCAGTTCCACCAGCGGTGGAGGAGTGTGCGGAGCGACTGTCTGATCTCGGTGTGTGGCACCAGTTCAGTAGAAACCGGCCCGCGATGAGTTGTGCGGATGCGGCGCAGAAGCGGAATCGGCTGGGGCACATCGGCATTCCGTTGTGGGACGAGCTGAAGTCTTATCTCGGGGAGTACGATGCCTCCTCTGGTACTCGGAACTTCCTTGCCCACTGCCGTGGAGATAGGGAACTCGATCTCGAGAAGGTCAGAGACGCACTTGTTGCAAGCGACCGCGTTAGGCGCGCGCAACGCGAGACCGCGGCCTACCTTGGTACGAGCTATGGAATCGTGAACCCGTTTACGACCGACGTAGACGTTGTGCAGATCTTTGACTACGAGCTGCGTCGTCCGCTCGGCGTGCCGGGAACAGTGATGACGAATGCCGGCGACCATACATGGGCCGTCGAGTTCGATCCTGCTGAGTTCGTGGTGAAGCTACCTGGGGCGCGTTGGGCTGACATCGTTCAGGCAGCCGACGACTCTGGCCTCCGGTGGGGAGTGCGTGAGCCCGAAACAATCGGAATTCTGACCGGGAACCCATGTGACTCCGGGCTTGAGCTTTGCGCGGCCGTCAACGCCCATCTGCGTCGCCTGATGGGGCGCAACTCTTTGGGCGATGTGTCGATGCCGAGGATAGTCATTGTATCGACACCCCAGATCGGAATCTCGATGGAGATGGATCGACGAGAAGCGCCCCTCAGGAGAGCCCTGCTCATGGGCATCGATGAGCTCTGTGAGCTCGGCGCGAAGATCATTGCGCATCCTGCCCACACGACTCACCATTTTGCTCACGACATCACTGACCGTGCGCGACAGAAAGGAGCGCGTTTCATCTCGATGGCTGATGCTACGGCGCAGCGCCTCCGCGAAAGTGGAATCGGAGAGATCGCCCTACTTGGCACCCGCTATGTAACGGACCTTCGTGATAAGTGGAGCGTCTATAGAGAGGCATTTGAAGGGTTGATTGTGCACTGGCCGTCACCGGCGGGATGGAAGAAGATCCACGATCTCGGGTATGAGATCCAGCAGAATGGGCCAACCGCTGCGGCGTTCAACTGGATGCGAGATCTCTTGCGCGAAGAGGTTCCGGCAAGCTGCCAGCACGTAGTGTTGGCGATGACTGAGTTCTCGCCAATCCTCCGGCGATTGAAGCCGCGGGGCCATCAAGGCAAGGTTCTCATTGATCCACTCGAAATCTATGCTGAGGCGATAGCTCGCGAGTTCCTTGGGTTGCCCCCGGCTGATGCGGCGGCAGATGCGGCGACTCCTTGAATCTCTGAGGCCAAAGACGTTTCGACCCAGCTCGCGCACGCCGTCGTCCACGCAGCATGCCGCACCGGCAGGATGTCTAGTTCTAGATAAGTCCACCGCCAGATATTCTCGCGATCGATCCAGATCGCCCTGCTCTCCCCAGCAAAGCTAAGTCAGTGCGTCTCTATCTGCGCGCGGGAGTGGGCGTGGGCGTCTTTAGTCCCGTTCCGGTCAGGGCCACGACGACGATGCCGGTCAGCCTCGCCTTCCTCAATGCTGCGGCAGTGGCAGCGCCTGTTGGCTCCACGTACAGTCCGGCGTTCGCCAGCTCGTGCTGGGCTGACCGGATCTCATCATCGGAGACGGCAATCGCATCGCCGCGCGTTTCATAAATTGCTTTGAGGATCTGTCGGTCGTGAATCGGCCGGGGTACTGCGATGCCTTCAGCAATGGAGTGCCGGGATCGGACGATATCGTGATGACCGAGTCCAGCTTTGCCCGCTTTGACGATAGGTGCGCACGCTCGGGACTGAACGCCGATCATGCGCGGCAGCTCGTCGATCAGGCCAGCTTCCAGTAGGTCCTTGAAGCCGCGATACGCGCCAAGGAAGAGCGAACCTTGGCCAATTGGCGCCACGAGACAGCTCGGCGCTCGGCGGCCCAGCTGCTCCCATAGCTCGTAGGCCATGGTTTTCGTTCCCTCTTGCGTGAATGGTGACCAGGCGTGGGAGGCGTACACAATGTCACCTTTGACCACCGCAGCTTCGACCGCGGCCGTGGCCCCTTCGCGGGGGCCGCTGACGACGGTCAACTCTGCGCCAAAGATCTTGATCTGCGACTTCTTTGGGTTTGAGGCGCGCGCTGGAACGAAGATCCTGGCCAGAATACCGGCGCGAGCGCAGTAGGCGGCGAGGCTTGCGCCGGCGTTGCCGCTGGAGGTGAGATAAATTCGAGTTTGAAGTGGACATTCATGCCGGCGACGGTCGCTTCGACGAGCGGCGTCATCCCTTCGCCCAACGTCACAATTCGCACACTCCTGTCGACCGGTAGCATGGCTCGATACCGCCAGAGCGAGTGATCGTCTGCGACGATCGCATCCGGGCGAAAGGGAAGAGGTTCAAGCTCAAAAGGACTTCGAGGACACCGTTCGCAGCGCCACAGGTTGGGAGCCGCTGTGACCTGGTCTCGGCAATCTGAGCAGGTGAATTTCATTTTGAACCTCGTCAGGGAACCTGGGATCTGGTCAAAACCATCCAGATTTGTTGCGACTCCCGCCCACTCAGATCCATTCGAGCTTCTGACGCGCCCCCCCCCGAGCCCGTGGGGCCGATCCTCGATGCTTTGAGCCAGGCTCGAGTGTTGTCTGGCGCTCCTCATAACTAAATACCTTGACAAAGATGGGGCCTGAGTCTAAGTTGGTCAAGACGTGACCAAGAACATCCAAATCAACTAACCGGGATGGTTCGAGCGCGAGAGGAACTCCCCCATGGATCATAGTCAGACATCCAGCGTTCCGGCACTTTCTTCACTGACAACCGCGCCTCCGACCCCTGATCTCGAGGGACTCAACTATCCCGTAGAGGAATCGATTGAGAACGAGGGATCGAGGATGGCGAGCGCCCAGCGGCGGGAGTTCTCACCGGCTCTGACCATCGGCGTGTTCGCCAGCCGCTGGCTGCAGACGTATGCGACGCCGTGCCACTCCCGTGGCGCTTCGCTCTGAGTTCAGTAGACGTTGAAGCGCGGGTCGGCTGCCCTTCGACCATCCCGACGGATCACCATCTGCGTCGATCGAACAGGAGATAGGTCATGAGCGACAGGGTCATCAATTTCTCGCCGTTGAGACAGGTGATCGAGAGGTTGCGGACAGCGTGGGAGACGATCGCTTCGCCAGCGTTTCTTTCCGCGCTCCGGGACATCACGGCTACCGAAGCCGCCGATCTGCGGCGCGCAATCCTGCGCGTGCTGGCGTTTCTGGACGACTCGGTCAGCAATCCGCATCTCGGCTCGATCTTCGATCGCACCGGCAGCGATCCACTCAACAGAATGCTCCACAACATCGCGGCCGCCTACGGAGTAACCGAGGCCGTCGCGGGAACAACCGGCACGACTGGTTTGAACGTGCCTGCGGTGATGACACTCGCAAGCGTGGGGCAGCGAATCGCCATCGGGCGCGACTGCCACGTGTCGGTGATCGGAGGCCTTTACCTATCAGGAGCTGAGCCTGTGTACTTGGTGCCTCGGTTCGACCCCGATCTCGGCGTTCTGCTCCCGCTGAGTCTGGCTCAAGTCGTGGACGTGCTCGACTCACATCCGGATGTTCGCGCAATTGTCATCACAATGCCGACCTACCACGGTCTGATGGGCGACGTTTCCGGCATCGTAGACGAGTGCCACCGGCGCGGCGTGCTCGTCATGGTCGACGCTGCACACGGGCCACATTTCCACTTCCTTCGTGGCCTCGGCTTCCCTGTAGCCGCCGAGGATGCCGGGGCCGACATGGTCACGCAGTCCACGCACAAGGTGCTCTCGGCGCTCAATCAGGGCTCGGTTCTCCTCTTCAACAACCCGACGTTGCTCCCGCGCTACGAGGAGTTCCAAGCAATGGGCTTCCAGTCGACCTCCTTTTCGTATCCCATCCTGTTGTCGATCGAGCACGCCATCGAGCAGATGGTTAGAGACGGCGAGCGCACATGGGCAGACGCTGTGGGACATGCGCGGCGCCTGCGCGACGGCGCGAAGCGGCTCCGGGGTATCCGCGTTCTCGACGAGAGCATCGTCGACGGACTGCTCGTGACCGGCATCGACCCCACACGTGTCACGCTCAACGTGCGCGGCACCGGACTCAGCGGCTACCAGGTCAGCGACATGCTCCTCGACAGGGGGGTGATTGTTGAGATGGCCACGCCGGACGTCGTCCTCTTCCTCGTCAGCCCGAGCGTGACCACCAGCCTCATTGATGCCACCCTCGACGCCCTCGGCGAGGCGCTGGAGGTCGCAGCGAACGTCACGTGCGTCCGTCCGGTATTTGAGCCCCCGGCGCTGCCGACGCGGGTGCTGACGCCACAGCAGGCGATGCGCGCACCGCGCGAACGCGTCCCGCAAGCGCAGGCCGTGGGCAGGATCAGTGGTGAGACCATCGGGTGCTACCCGCCTGGCCAGGCGATCTTCGTTGCCGGCGAGCGGATCACCCAGGAAGGCGTCGACTATTTGGCCCGCGCGATCGAAGCCGGTGGTCACCTCAAGCGCGTGCAGGACGATCATTTCCAGACTATCGACGTGGTGCGCTCCACAGAATGAAAAGGGTGTCGCTGCCGAGCCTCAGGGCGTGCGGCTCACGGCCCCTGTGAGGTGACGGGTGCAGGTGATGACAGAGGCGGACCGTTTTCCTAGCCGCTCTTGACAGTGGAGTTCGCGGAATGGGTGCTCGCCACGAGCGCGGCCGCCGCGCAGGAGACAAGACAAATGACCACGACGACTGACTTCTCCGTGTTTGGGTTCTCCGAGGCGTGCCTCGAAAAGAGGCGTCAGATCCTCGGGACTGGCGCGAACCCCTACCCCTACTCCTTCAGTGGCGCACGGAAGGTGGCCTCGGTGGTGGACGAGTCTCAGCAGCGTGAATCCTCGGGCCAGGGCCTGGGTTTCGAAGCGACGCTTGCGGGGCGCCTCTGGTCACGGCGGGGCATGGGCGCCACGGTCTTCCTGGACCTCCGGGACGACACGGGGAAGCTGCAGTTGTACGTCACGAAAACCTCTGTGCCCGAGGGCGAGTGGGAGATGCTGCGGTGGCTCGATCCTGGAGACATCCTGGGTGTTCGAGGCACAGTGATGCGCACCCGGGTCGGAGAACTCTCGTTGCGACTCTCCCACCTCGAAGTGCTGGCCAAGGCCACCGTCCCCATCCCCATCGGCAAGGAAACCGACGAGAAGGTCTACTACCGACTCTCGGATCCCGAGTCGCGCTACGGCGAGCGCTACCTAACCTGGTTGCTCAGCGAGCAGGACCGGGAGAGGATCCGGATTCGATCCCAGATCGTCTCCGCGCTCCGCCGGCGGATGGAGACACGCGGTTTCCTCGAGGTGACCACGCCCACCATCGAGCCGATCTACGGGGGTGCCGAGGCGCGCCCCTTCCGCACGACGGTATGGGCGCTCGGCAATGCGGAGGCCTTCCTTCGCATCTCCCCGGAACTGTACCTCAAGAGGTACATCGTGGCTGGGTTCGACCGCGTGTTCACGATCTGTCAGAACTTCCGCAACGAGGGCATCGACCGCTCGCACAACCCTGAGTTCACGATGATGGAGTGGTACGAGGCCTGGACGGACTACACCTATCAGATGCAGCAGTTCGAAACGCTCGTCGCTGAGGTGTGCCACGATATCCACGGCACGACGCGGATCCACTACCAGGGTGTGGAGATCGATTTCACCCCTCCCTGGCGTAGGCTGACCGTGCTCGATGCACTCCGCGCGGCAGGGGTTGACGCCTCGGTCATGACGGTGAACGACCTTCGCCCGCTGTTGGTTGAGAAGGGCTTGGCTGTGAGCGAGGACCTGTCTTGGGGTGTCGCGGTGGCGCAGCTCTTCGAGGCCCTCTGTGAGGGCGAGCTCGTACAGCCCACGTTCGTCATGGACCACCCGATCGAGATCAGTCCGTTGACCAAGGTGAAGAGAGGGGATTCTCGGCTCGTGGAGCGATTTGAGCCCTACGTGTGCCGGATGGAGGTTGGCAACGCGTACTCGGAGTTGACGGATCCCGTGGAGCAGGTCGAGCGGCTCGTCACGCAGCGCCACGGCGAACCTGGCCAGGACTACGAGAATCACCCTGTGGACGCGGACTTCCTGAAAGCGATCGGGTGCGGCATGCCGCCCACGGGAGGCGTGGGTCTCGGCGTAGACCGGCTGATCATGCTGCTCACTGATGCACCGAGCATCCGCGACATTATTCCGTTCCCGATGGTCAAGGCCGCTCCTGCAGCACGTGACTCGCGTCCACCCACGCCGTGATTGTCGATATGGCTACGTTTTTCTCGTACGAGAGGGCGACTTTGAATCCATCAAACGAATCCCTCAAGGAGGCTATGTGCAGGAGATCGGGATCGGGATGCTGGGATGCGGAACGGTGGGCAGCGCCTTCGTAGAGCTGCTCGAAAGCAACCGCGCGCTGATCGAGAGTCGTGTTGGCGCGCCTCTCAGGTTGCGGTCGGTGCTAATCAAGGACCCGTCGAAGCTCCGTAGCTCCGCTGAAGGACTACGCGGCGTACTCACCACTCGTCCGGAAGACATTCTTGGAAATCCCGATGTCCAGATCATTGTCGAGGTGATGGGTGGAACCGTCGATGCGCACCGCTTTGTCACGACGGCCCTGCGGGGCGGACAGCATGTCGTCACGGCGAACAAGGCTCTGCTCGCGCAACACTGGGACGAACTGTTTGCCCTTTCCAGGAAGCACCACGCCGAGTTGTACCTGGAGGCGAGTGTAGGTGGTGGTATACCGCTCATCCAGGCTGTCCATGATGGACTCGCGGCCAATCGCATCCAACGCGTCGAAGGGATACTGAACGGCACGACGAACTTCGTGCTGACCGCGATGGAAAACCACGGCGTGTCGTTTGATGATGCCCTCCGCCAAGCCCAGGAGTTTGGATATGCCGAGGCGGACGCTTCGTTCGACATCGACGGGCACGACCTCGCCCAGAAGCTGGCCATCCTAGCCTCGATCGTATTCCGGCAGCGCGTTCGTCCGGAGGACGTGCACCGGCGGCCTCTGTCCCTCGTCACGCGCGATGATCAGGTGCTCGTCGGTGAGGAGTTCGAAGGGCGGATCAAGTACCTCGGAATCGCGGAGCGTACGAAACCGGGGCGCCTTGGACTCCGCGCTGAGCCCACAATCGTGCCCGTGCGTCACCCGCTGGCGACAGTGGACGGCGCCTACAACGCCGTTATCCTTCACGGTGACTACGCGGCCCGGACGATGTTGTACGGCCAGGGTGCGGGAGGGCGCCCGACCGCGAGCGCCGTCATGAGCGACGTGATCTACGTCGCCCGCAACGTCGCACAGCGCGTCGCGGGCTCAGTGCCGAGCGTCTTCCAGACTGAGGCCGCCGAGTTCGTGGACGCGATGCCTCCAGCCGAGAGAGAAGCGTCTTGGTATCTGCGCTTGTGCTGGCCTTCAACGGTAGGACTGAAGGAGCTCTCGCGGGTCACCTCCGAACTCGCCGCCGCGGGCGTCGACCTAGCCAAGCTGGTCAAGCGGGACCGCACGATGGTGCTACAGACCGTGCCCGCCACAGCCGATCAGGCCATTCACGTGTGCGTAGCGCAGCTGGAACAGGCCTTCGACGGAATCGAGACGACGCTGCTCCCGTGGCTTGGCGACACGGCCACAGGGTAGCTGGTGACCCGTCACGAAGGGAGCTCACCAGCGTCGACGGTTGCTGGCCACCCGCTGCAATGCGAAGATGAATCGATGGGTGTGCCCGAGGAAATCTGTGTTCGCCGTGCCGAGGGTAGCGACTTGGCGGCACTCGCCCGGCTGAGCACGATGCTAGTTCAACTACACCACAGCTTCGACTCCGAGCGCTTCCAACCCATGGAAGAGGAATACTCAATCTTCCTTGGTACACAGCTCGGGCAGCCGGGGTCGATCATCTACGTGGCCGAGCAGGAAGGGGAGGTAGTCGGCTATGTGTACGCCGCCCTAGAACCTCGCTCATGGAAGGATCTGCGCGATGCTGTGGGCTTCATCCACGACGTAATGGTTGACGAGACGGTCCGCGGGCGCGGGATCGCAGCCCGCCTAGCGGAGGCGGCCTCCGCGTGGCTTGAGGCTCAGGGAGCGCCCCGAATTCTGCTAGGAACCGCGGCTCACAACGAGACCGCACAGCGCCTCTTCGAGCGGTTGGGCTTCCGACGAACGATGATCGAGATGACGCGGGAGCGGCGATAGGACGGGCGGCGTCACGCAGCCATGGAGTACGCGCTGAGCGAGGGGAATTTTGCTGTGCAGCCCGGGCACGCGCGATGTCATAGCCAGCGGTGGCAGCGCGATGGCTATCGCAGGCGGTGGGCGACGTGAGCAGAGACAACGCTGCGCTTTCGGCGGCTAGTATGAAGCCCGTGAGGTAGCGCATGGAGCAGACTTTGACGCCGGGGCAAGCACTGTGGGTTGTGGAGCGACTTCTCGCCGAACAGCGGATTACAGGTAAGGACGTGCGGCAGTACCTGGACGACCTGGGGCGTGAGATCACCGACCTTGAGCGCAGGATTGCGGAGTTGCGTCAGATCGAGGGTACAGCGGCACCCGTGCGTACATCGGCAGCCGCGCGCAAGGCCAACCGAAAGCCCCGAGCGGCGCCGCGAGGTAGTCAGGGTGTTGCGGTACGGCCGCGAGGGATCGCCGGAACGCTGGCGGTGCTCCTCGGCACCATTCCCGCGGCCGAGCACGCGGCGATCCGGGCGATTCGTGCCGACCGGGGTATCCGCGCTGCGATCAAAGCCGCGAAGGCCGCTGCGACAAAGTAAGCGAGCGGTCCACCCCGCACATCAACGCCTCATGGCGTCAGATTCCCAAAGGAAACCTCAGTTGTCGTCGGTCTCGACGACACAGTGTCAACTGCTTCACTCCGCATGGAGGAGCCATCGGTGGCGGACAGACTTCCTGACGCCTTCTGAGTCATTGACCTCCTCGCAGGAGAGAATAACGTTGAAACAACGTCGAAATTAGACAAACACCTAAGCGAACCTCGACCCCGTCCCCGTTCTCACTGCGTTCGCCGCTGTCGCGCTGCCAGCGGAGCCGACGAAGCGACGGCTTCTGCGCGCGAACAACCGCTGGCATCGCGCCAGTTGGGCCGGTCACGCATCCTCGAAGCGATCCGAGCGCGGGAGAATGGTGCTGCGACTCATCAACCCACACGCGTGTCTCACGCTCCTCGCCTCATTGCGGACGTCCTGAGCCTTGCGGCCGATCGCGGCGAGTCCCTGACCGATGTCGCGAAGGCCCTCGGCGTCGATCCGACGACGCTCATGCACTACCGCTCGGGCCGCAGGCGACTCACGATGCCCGTCTTCGCTGCCATCGTCCGGCGGTACGGCGCTGACACGGCGATCCTCGACGCGGCGGTCGACTATGTCCGATCAGCGTACCCATCGACGGTGCCGGGGGAACTGGACGAGCTTCGCTCCGATCTGCCCGTCGCGGCGGTCGAGACGCTTCGCAAGTACGTGGACCGGCTCCCGCAGGAGAGCGTCACCACCGGTCGCGGGCTGTATCTCCTCTCGCCGAACGCCACAACCCTCTCCTCTGCCGCGGCGTTTCTGGCGCGCTCCTTCGAACGCGCCAACGTCATCGTGGCGCGCTTCACCGCAGGGCAGAAGCTCGCTGCAAGCGACCGCCGGCGCGCCCTCGCGTGTCCCGTGCTCCTGGTCGAACGCACGGAATTCCTCAGCGAGCAGATGGCGGTCGTCCTCCTCGAACGTGCGCGCATCGTCCGGCCCGTGGTCGTCACGAGCATGCAGGCGCCGACGGCCGTGGCGGATGCGCACCTGCGCCGAGTGTTCCTCGCGCTCACGCGGCTGGTGGAGATCGAACCCATTCCTTCCCACGCATCCGATGCCCTTCCTCCCGCCGTTTCCGCGCGGTAGGCACCCGCGTCCTGACCACGCGCTTCAGGATGAGACGCGTCTGCGCTTCCTCACGCCGCGGCCGGAACCGGCCGAGGGGATCTCGACGGTGCGGGCGGATCTCTCCGCGTTCTTCGTCGTGGTCGATCGCGTCGGACGTGACGAGGCGCTCCTCTTGCTCGTCTCCAAAGCACTGCGGCAGCGCACTGGGCTCCTCGCGCTGCGCGTGAACGATCTCGCATGGATGCTGGGGTCATCCAACCGCCGCATCATCCGGTGGCTCGATCGGCTCGTGGAGAGCGGGCACGTCGTCTACCACGCCGAGGACCTCTGGGGGATCGACACGGTGCTCGTGGAGATTGTCGCCGGAGGGATCGAGCCTCGTGCCTATGAGCGCACGGTGCATCAGGAACTCCCAACGCACTGGTTCGTCCAGACGCTCCCGCTCATCGGGCGCACGACGTTCGCCGTCTTCCTCTACCTCCTCTGGTGTGAGCCGCACCGCCCGGCTACGCACGTCGATCACCTGGTCCAGACTGTGAAGCTCGTCGGCCGCAGGCACGCACGATGGCACCTCCGCAAGCTCGAAGCGAGGACGATGCTTCAGCGCCACCCCGAGCACGGCGGCATCGTCGTGCGCGATCCGAAGCCACCGACGCGGCTGGAACGGCTCCGCCTCCGCTTCCTCGCCGTCCCGCACCTCCGCCGTTCGCTCGTGCATCTCGCGCTTCTCGCCGGCGTCCTGCTCCTGCTCGTTTCACTTCTCGCGCTCCTGAAGTACTTGCTATGACGACGATGCTCTTGAGTCTCGCAATCGCGGCTGCTCTCCTCGGCGGAGCGACTGGTACGGTCCTTCTCCGCCGGCGCTCGCGTATCCGAGGTCTGGCGACGACCGACCCGCACGCACTCTCTCTCACCTTCGATACCGCCACCGCACGTGCCCGGCGTGGTTGGGCGGCGTTCTGGGAGCGCGATCCGTTCGTGCAGGCCCAGCGCGAGCGCACGGGGACGGCGTTCGCGACCTACGACGTTCCGGGCGGCGAACCGATCGCCGTGCACCTCGCGGCGAACGACCTCCAGCATCACGCCCTCGTGCTCGGGGCCACTGGCTCCGGCAAATCCAGCTTGCTCGAATCGCTCGCGGTCGCGCACATTCGGGCCAAGCGTCCGTTTGCCCTTATCGATCTCCACGGAGAACTCTTCTCCCGCGTTTCGGGCTGGGCGCTCCTTGAGAAGACGCCGGGGCTCGTCTTGCTCGATTTCACCCGCCCCGAGCTCCTGCCGGGGTGGAACCCGCTCGTTCCCGTGCCGGGCGTCGATCCCGGCCGTCAGGTCGACCTCCTGGTTGGCGTCTTGAAGCGCCTCTACGCAGGCGAGGACGCCGCGTCCTGGGCCTGGGGTGTCAAGGTCGAGGAGCTGATGCGACACGCCACGCGGGCCATCATCGAGGCGCACGCCTCGGGCGGCGTGGTCTACAGCCTGGCCGACCTCCCGCAGTTCTTCCTGCTGCCCGAGATCATGCAGGGCGTGGTGAAGCACGCCTCTCCCGAGTCCCGCGCGTACTTCACGACGCGCTACGGTGCACGCGAGCAGATGTACGTGTCTGCGGTGCTCAACAAGCTGGAGCCCTTCCTCGGCTCGATGGCCGTGCAGCGCTTCCTCGGCCAGCCGACCTCCACGTTCGATCTGCTGGCGGCCCTCGACCGAGGAGAGACTCTGATCATCAACCTCGCGAAGGGGTACCTCGGTCCGACCGCGGACGTCATGGGGAGGCTCCTCGTGAACGTCTTGCAGATGGCGGCGCTGCGACGGGAGGCGCTGCCATTCGATAAACGACGCCCGTACGCCTTGCTCCTAGACGAGGCGCATGTGCTCGCCGGTGCGGAGAGCGGTCTCGAAGACTTCCTCGTCGCTGCGCGCAAGTACAGGGTCTTCGTGACGCTCGCGGCGCAGGGCCTGAGCCTCTTTCCGGCATCCTTCCGGCCACACCTCCTCGGCAACACCGGCCGGCAGTTCTTTTTTCGACTGCCGTACAGCGAAGGGAGCGCGCTCGCGCACGACATCTTCGAGCCTCTGGGAACCGTGTGGCGCGAGCAGACGCGCCCGAATGAACGCATCGACGAGCCGCTGCTCACCGCGACTGAGGAGATCGCGTGGCGCACGCGTGAGCTCGCAAATCTCCCGGTCGGGGCGTGCTACTGGTACCTGAAGAACCGCCCATACAAGGCGCGTCGCATCCAGGTGCTCAAGCCCGTCCCGATGCCGCTTTCAGAGACGAAACTCCGGAAGGCAATTGACGCGGCGATGCGCGCGAGGAAGAACAGCGCGGCAGCGCCGGAATTGGAGAAGGCGCTCGACAGTGCCGTGCTGAGAGCGAGGGACGAGCGCACAGCACGCCGGAATCGTGCGGCGGGAATCCTCGAAGACCTGACCACCGAACACGTATGAGCCGCATGCTTCCGATCGAGCTGCGGGGCCGTGAACCGTCACTCCGGTCATTCTCCGAGCGACGCGTGTCGATGGGTCAAGCCCTGCTGCCACTCGCATTTCCGACGATGCAGCATCTGCGCGAGCGACTGGAGGAGGTCGCATTGCGCGCGGCCGGTGTGGAGGGTCTTCAGCCGACCACGCTCGCGCGATGGCTCGTTGCGCGCCGGTCGTTCTTCGCGTTCCTCAAAGAGCAGGATTGCGAGCACCGCTTCGTCGGTGGCGATTACCGCGTGCAGGCGGTCCTCATCGAGGACTGGATCGCGTGGCTACGTGGGAGGAGCACATCGCGAAGCACGATTGCGACGTACTGGCGCTCGCTCGCGGCCCAGCTCGCGCGGGTCGAGCGCGAAGACGGCGCGCTGAACCCGTTCTCACTCTTGGATGCGCCGAAGCCTGGGAGCGTTCTGCCACGGTCCTTGACGAGGGCGCAGGCGGAGGCGCTCCTGTCGCTTGTGCGCAACGAGCAGGTTGGAAGCAGCCTCGAACGGGCGCGCAATCTTTGCCTGGTAGGTCTTCTGCTCCTCGCCGGCCTTCGCCGAACAGAAGCGCTCCGGCTAGAGGTCGCGGACTGCGACGTGGAGCAGCGCACGCTTGTTGTTCGGCGAGGAAAGGGACGCGACGGCGGCGCGCCGCGAACGAGCTACATGACCGCGCAGCTCGCAGACATCTGTGCCTACTACCTCGAGGCGCGTCAGCGCGCGCGCCCGGTCCGCACACACGCCTTTCTGCTGACATCGACAGCTGGTGATTACCCGATGAGTGCGACTAGGATCAAGCGACTCTTCCGACGGTGGAGCGCCGCTCTCGCGTTTCGCGTGTCTCCGCACGCGTTGCGCCACACGTATGCGCTTCTGCTCAGACAGGCCGGGATTCCGGATCGGGTCAGCATGGATTTGCTCGGCCACCGGAGCCTGGCGATGCTCCAGCGGTACTCGCACGTCTTCGACGACGAGCACCGCGACGCCGCAGCCCAAGTGCACCTGGATCTGAGCGTACCGTTTGGTGGTCAAGGCCCTAGGGATGCCGGTCATCGTAGGTGAATCCCGTCATCGCCCGGCGTTTGTCCTCGTCCCACACCCGCAGGTACCCGGCGGTCGTCGTGAGCTGCGTGTGGCCGGCCAGGTCGCTCACCGTGTGCAAGGGGACGCCGGATCGCAGGAGCTGCGTGATGAACGAGTGGCGCAGCGAATGGAGCGTGAACGGCACGCCCGAGGACGCACGCACCGCGCGGACGATTCGCCGGAACGTCGTCACCGACACCGGTCGCTTGTGGACCCGCGAGCAGAAGAACTCGGGTGGTGCGTTCTGAATCTGATCGCGCATCGCGATGTAGCGGCGGAGGATGGCGTCGAGCTCGGGCGCGATGAACGTGACGCGCTGCTTGCCGCCGCCGCGTCCTTTACCCTTTTCAACGTCGATGGTCTGCTGATCGAAATCCACCTGCTGGCGCTTGAGCTGGAGCACTTCCTTCCGGCGCAGCCCCGCGAAGAGCATGACCCCAAGCATCGCGACGGCACGCGCACGTTCGAAGGTACTTGGCCACTTCGCGTGCTCGGCGGCGGCGAGAATGCGGGCGCACTCGGCGGGTGTGCGCGCCTTCGGCACTCGTGCAGGCAGCGTCGGCGCTGGCAGTCCTGCGAACGGATCTGCGATGCCGTGCTTGGCAGTGAGAAACAGGAAGAACGTTCGGTTCTTGCTCCAGTACGTATGGAGCGTGGTTTCGTTGGGGGACTTCGCTCGCATGCGGTTCCACGCGAGCCACGCAATCGGATCGACCAGACCATGCGGCAGGTCGCTCTCTTCGCCGACGGTCGCGGCGAGAAACGCACGCAGGTTCCGGTAGGCGACGCGGTGCCCGGCGACGGTTTCGAGGCTCTGGCTCTTGCCGTAGCGGATGAGGTGGAGGAAGAGCGCGAAGTCGCGGTCGAGCGTCGCGAGCCGCCAAGGCGCGCAGGACGATCCAGCCGGCGGAGAAGTGGAAGGGGACATGAGATTGGGGAGTAGGGAGTAGGGACTCCCCTCCAAGGCAACGAGTGACCGCAATCCCGGCATGGATGAGGCCATCCGGGCGAAGCCGAGCGCTTGCAGAAGCCACGACCGGCGTGAGTGACCTGACCTAGCTCATGGTAAGGACGAGGTCATCGGTTCGATCCCGATCGTGGGCTCCAAATGGCATCCAGACGCGATATACGCCGTAATCTCGCGCATCGGTGCTGAACCCGCCGTGACCTCATCCATACATCGTCGGATGGGGTCAGTCGGTACTCGCTAAACTGTTTGGAAGGGACACCATCCCTTCTACTCGGAATGACATTGCCGCGCAATTTGTGATGCCTGCGCGCTCAGCTACGGTTCGAGCGTTTCCGCGATGACGAGTGCGTCACCGGCGTCGGCCGTGCCATCAGCGCGGCAGCGGGCGACGGCATTTGCAGCCCAACAGGATTCGAACCGAAACCTACGGCCTCAAGTCTCCGCAAGCGTGTGGCCTCATTCGTGTTGTCGGGTCTTCCCATCCGCGCGCGCCGCAAGCGGCCCAACCGGCTGTCATGAGGTGCCCCGTGAGCGTGCTCGCTACGGGTCATTTGTGCTCGCGAACTTTCAAGGCGACGCTTCCGGAGTATCGGAATCGGACGTTACCGCATGGTATCTCGAAGACGTTCCCCTCAAGTGGGACGCGACGTCGCGCCGTCCAAGCGGATCGGCCGCTCGTAGCTAGATGGCAGGCCGGTACGATGTGTTCATGCTTTCTGAGACGGACATCCACTACATTTCCGGGTTTCTCTACGTCGCCTCGGGAGGAGCAGTAGAGAGCGCGATCCTTGGCGAGCGAGTACACGATACGGCCTCCAACACCCAGCGGGATGTCGACATCGTCATCAAACGGGCCGGCGACGTAGCCTTCATCGGCGTCGAAGTAAAAGACGAGACGCGGCCGCTGGACATCACGCTCGTGGAGCAACTCTGTGCAAAGTTCGAGGACATGCCGAGCCTCGGGACGCGAGCAATCATCTCGTCCTCCGGCTACACCGCGCCGGCACGACGGAAGGCTGCCGCACATGGTGTTACCTGCCTAACGTACACGCTCCTACTCCACCCTTCCCTTCCGTCGACCTGTCACAGCTTCCAGGGATCACGTTCATCACCGGCACATGGATCGACGGACCTCACGTTCACTTGGTACCCGGTGCGGCGCTCTCGCCCGAAGAGCGAGAGGCAATCATGACTGCCACCGTTCAGTACCACGTCCCGGACGTGCCGCCGTGCACCGTCCAGGAGCTCTGTGACCGGATCGCGCAGATGCTTCAGCTGGAGCGCGGGCCCGATAAGGTGTCGCCGGCACCCGTCCGTAGCGTTGTTCAGATTCCCGACAGGCCAAGCGTGGAGATTCTCGGTCGCGAAATTGTGATCGACGACGCCCTCATTACCGGGGAAGCCGAGTTCAAGGAAGAACTCATCCCATTCGAAACCTGCTGCCACCTCGCAGACGAAGAGGGAAGCGCATTTGCGGCGACCGCGATCGTCGCAATCGACACGGGACTCCTCGGTCTGACAGTGACGCGGGATGGTCGCGAACTCCGCGCTTTCAGCATTCCTTCCTCTGTGCGGAGCGTTCGACCACTCCGCGCGAAGATCGGATAGAAAACCGCCGGCCGAAACTTGCGTCTAGGAGGGTTGCGCGGACTAGAAGACCGATGCCCGTCTTGTCCTTCCGGGCAGTACGGCTGTAATCGCAGCTTCGAGATCATGGCTGCCGGACAGATTGAACAGCCCCATTGACGAATTCCCGGAAAAACGTCAGTCGCGGACTCTCAGGTCTGCCCATCGGTGCGTGCGATGGCGCGTGATCGCAGTGTCGCGCGGTAGCGCTGCTCTCGGCGCTTGTTCGTGATCCGAAAATAGACGAGCGTCGAGGAAATGTCGCGGTGCCCGAGCCAGTCCTGCACGTCGGCGACATCCCACGCTGCGTCTGCGAGGTGGACACCGATCGCGTGTCGCAACACGTGGGGATGAGAGCGATCTGACGGCAGCTGCGCTGCCACGGCGTAGATGTGGAAGAGCCGGTTGATCTCGCCGCCTGACAGTGCGTTGCCGGCGCGCCTGCCGGGAAACAGGTACGGCGACGCATCGCGACGGCGGCGCAAGTAGCTGCGGAGCAGCACCTTGCTGCGCGGATGCAGCGGATACGCGTTCGACACGCCGTGCTTGCAGCGTTCGACCCAGATCTTGTCGTCGCGGAGGTCGTCGAGCGTGAGGAGCGCTGCTTCGGAGCGGCGCAGTCCATGGCGGTAGATGAGATCGAACAGGAGGACGTCCCGCACGTTCCCCCGCGGGATGGTCCGGAAGAAGCGTTCGACCTCCTGTTTCGTGAGGTACTTGACCGCTTCCTGTTCGCGGCGTCGCCGTGCCGTCCGATGAGATGCCTCCACACGGCCAGGGATTCTGACGTTTTTCCGGGAATTCATTCGTTCGGGGGGAGCGCGGAGGAGGGCGGCACTTCTCAGTCTGTGTCCCGCGCGGCGAGCTGTAAACACCACCACCGCGATCACTCCGACGACTCAACGAACGAAGAGGTAGTCGCTCATGCCGAAGCGCAGAGAGGATGCTGCTCGTCCGCCGAAGACTCCTAAGCGAGGCATCAGCGATCGCGCGTTGATCCGCGAGCTATTCATCAAACGTGTTCCGCTCTATTCATTCGGCGATGCGCTGCGGTTGACGCGCTCCGCGCAGGCCGAAGTTGATGCGGCGATCGCGACCGGCGACATCTCGACGGAGACATTCAACGGTCGGCTTGTCATTCCATGGGACGACGTAGCCAAGCTCGCGCTCGATCGGTGGACACCGAGGATGATCAGCGGAGCACTCGGCTCGACCGATCGGCTGGCCGTTATTCCGCTGCTCAATCGCGTCCAGCAAATCGAGGTGTTCCTGCCGGTGTACCAAATCCGGCTCCTCCACTACCTCGCGGAGATTGAGCGCGAGCTGTTTCGGGCGCGCCTGAATGCGAGCGATGTTCTCGAGCGGCTTTTGCTCGACCTTGCGAGCGCGGTCAACGCCGACGAGCTGGAACTCGCGATCCCTGGGTTTCGTGCAGCACTCGATTACCCGTACTTCATCCCGCGCGCAGACGACCGGTTCACCGCCTTCTGCTGGTACTGCGGACGGGTCAGTGATGTACCGGGCCGACAAGTCTGCACCGACTGCCATGGACGCCACGAACCACGACCGCATCTCGGCGAAGACGGCATCCCTGAACTGGATCAGGAGGATTGAATTCTTTTTTTGGCCTCCGAAAGACACCGAAAGGAGTCGAGACCATGCACGATGGCGTATCACGACGTGGCGTTCTACAGCTCTTCGCGGCGCTGACGGCTGCAGTGCCGGTCCTTACGCGCGGCGCTTCCGCGCCCTTGCTGCCACCGTCCGAGCCACTGTCGCCGGAGACGCCGACAGCGGAACTCGTCGTTGGCCCGTCGCGGCCGACGCTGTTGGAGTCGTCCCTGCGGAGCCGGGGCGTGCGGCCGGCGCACCTCGCGCGGGAGTGCGGGTACGAGCGCGCACACCTGCTGCGCATTCGCATGGGGCGGGTCGAGCCTGCGTCCGCCTGCGCGGTCAGGATCGTGTATGCGCTCCGGCGGATCGTCGGTGAGCCCGTGGTGCTCACCGACGTGTTCCCGCGGGCCATTGCGGAGGCGGCGTGGCGCGAGCGGCGCGACATCGTCCGGGCGTATCACCCGTTCGAGCACCGCGCGGTGCTCGCCGTATTCCGGGAAGGCGGTCGCCGTGGCTGAGCAGGTGCGGTACGAGCGCATCGGGCCGCCCCGGAAGCTCCGTCGCCGGACACGGCGTACGACTTGGCGCTGCCGGATCTACCACGTGCCCGAAGAGCGGTTCCATCGCGCCGACGCGATCCACGTGGCGGCGCACGCAGTCATCGCGTTCGACTTCGGCATCCCGATCAGGCGCGCGATCTTCGACGGGCGGCACCGCGTCTTCGAGGCCGCGTGGGCGTCGCTCGCATGCGCGCGGGATGATGCGAGCAGCGAGGCGCGCATCGCGCTTGAGCGCGACTGCATCGCGGTGCAGTGCGGTGTCGTCGGGCGGGCGCTCGCGCTCGGGTGGTCGCACAAGGTGTGGGGCTGGGATGACCAGTCGCTCGCGTGTGACCTCATGGAGCGGTTCGAGTACGACAGCGGTGTGGTGACGGGCTGGTTCAACTACCAGCGCGAACGCGCGCGTGTGCTCCTCAGCGACGGCGCGACGTGGACGCGCGTCGAGCTCCTCGCGCAACGGCTCCGGGCGGTGGGCGCGATGGACGGTCCTGCGATCGCCACATTCCTCGCGGACCTCCGCACGGACGCCACGGTGGTGCCATCCGGTTCCGCATGGCGCACGCCGCCGACGCCCGGCGTGGAACCGAACGCCGTCCTTGTGTGGCGCCGACCGACGCTTACGGAGGCGCTGCGCGGGATGGACGGCTACCAAGCGGCGCAGCAGGAGGAGCGGTGACAATCGCGCGACTACAACGGGGCGTCACGCTCGCTGACGTGTTGGTGCACGAAGCGGGGCACGCGGTCGCCGCGTGGGAACTCGGCGTCCGCATCGGGGCAATCCATGTGCACGTTCGCGTGCGCGAGGGCCAGATGACGTTTGCCAGCGACGCGGGGCTCGGTCGCTTTCCGGCCGGATCGGACGCGCTGCGGCTGGCAATCGAGCGCGAGATGGTGGTGCTCCACGCGGGGCTCGTCGCGCAGAAGCGCTTCCACTACGAAGGCGCGTGCGGTCTCGTGCCGCGCACCGACTACGAAGGCATCCTCGCGACTGCCCTCCAAGTGGAGACCGACCTGCGGCTCATCGACGAGTGGTCGGAATACGCCGAGGAGCGGGCACGCGCACTCATAGAACTCCCACAGACGTGGCGGCGCGTGGAGGCGCTCGCCGTGGAACTCGCGCGGCGGCCTGTGCTCCACGGGGAGGAGATCGATGCGTTCCTTGCGGGTGTGCGCATGTCGCGCACGGCGAACGCGCGGCTCGCGTACCGGCGGCGCGAGGCCAAGGAGCGCTACTGCCTCACGCACGAGCCAAAGGACCGAGAGCCCGTCGAGCGGGCGATCGCCGCCGCGCGGAGGACGCGATGACCGGTCCGTTCACCGCCGTCTTCGCGGAGGGAGACGGGAAGATCATCGCGTACATCGAGGAACTGCCCGCGACGTACGCGGAGGGTGCGACCATCGAGGACGCGCGCGCGGCGCTCATCGTCGAACTGGCTCTTACGCTCGCGGCGAACCGGCACGAGACGCATCAGGACTTTGCGGGTGCGCCGGTGGTTCGTCGTGAGCTGCTCACCGTGCGGGGGCGGTCATGACGGAACTCTGTGCGGAGCCGTCATCGTGACCTTAGACGCGTACGACCCGGAACGGCTCGACGCGCACGTCACGTCGATGCTGCGGCGCCTCGGCACGAGCCGGAAGGAGTACATCCACCGGATGCGGCGGTTCGCGCGCGCCGCGGAGGTCCTCTTGAAGCCACGCGGCGCTGTCTACGCGATGGCGGACCCGATCAGCGGCATTACACCCGCGGAACTCTACGGCGCGCTGTGGCTCCTCCTCATCGCGGACACATTCCGAGACGACGGTGACCGTGCGCGCTTCGCCAGCGAGGTGCTCGAGATCACGGAGGACGAGTGGAAGGACATCCTGCGCATCACGTCGCTCGTCTCAGAGCGGTACTTCGGCGTCCCGGTACGGCCTGAGTAGACGCATCGGCAATTCGTACTGCATCGTCGCGTTCCGGAACTAGAACTGTTCAAACTCGTAGTTCGGATCTTCCGCGGCTGCTTGCCGGTGGATGCGTAGATACCCGAGGTACCTCGCACGATTCTCGCCAGTGAGCGACTTGAACGCTCGTTCGATGCGCAGCGCCTGATCGCCGGCGAGGTCGTGGCCGAGGAACGGCACATCGCGCAGTAAGGCTTCGAGCTGCAACCGGGCGGCGCTAACGACTTCCTCGAAAGTGGGCTTCTCACCCACACCGAGGAGCACGCGGTAGTCGATGCCCTTTTCGAGGTCGTCCTCGAAGTCGGCGCGTGGGCTGGGCTGCATACACAGGCGGGGAGGGGCTGACACCATTTGGTACCCCACCATGGTCGTTCGCGCAAGTGTCACACTCAGCCTCTGATCGTCCGCGACGGGAGCTTCGCAGATGGCTCTCTTGCGAATTCTGATTTCGCAGTTTCGTACGGCGGCTTGGTCTGTGCGTGCGAACTCGCGAAGTCGTTGTGGGTGTTTGTCATCGGCACCCCAAACGACCGAGATGCATGCGCAGCCAAGCCGTTTCACGGGTCGCCTTCATCCGGTGCTCGCTTGGCTGCTCGCGGAAGTGGCGTTCGAATCGTCCGGTCCGCGCTCGCGCCCGCGAGCACCGGTGGCACGCAGCACAACGAGAGCTTGCGGCGGATTGCGTTCTCTTGCGAGGATCGCCTGTCATGGATGCCTTCGAGCAGATCGCCGCCCGGCTCTTCGAGGTACAAGGCTACTGGACACGCATCGGCTACGCGGTCGAACTCACGAAGCCGCAGAAGGTTGCCGTCGGCGAGCCGTCGCTCCCGCGTCCCCAGCTCGACGTCATCGGCTACAAGCCGACCACGAACGAACTCCTGGTGATCGAGTGCAAGAGCTACCTCGACTCTCGTGGGGTGATGCACGCGGGTTTCCACGGTCACGAGGACGCCAAGAAAGACGTCTACAAGATGTTCAACCGCGCACGCCTGCGGGAGATGGTGCTCTCCTGCCTCGTCGCGCAGCTCCGGCGCGAGGGGCTCATCATCGGACCTGATCCGACCGTGCGGCTCGTGCTGGTCGCGGGGAAGGTGCACTCGACCGATGAGCCCAAGCTGCGCGCACTCTTCGCGGAAAAGGGCTGGACGTTCGTCGGCCCGAGCGAGGTCGTCGCCGGCCTACGCGCCTTCGCGGATCGTGGCTACGAGAACGACGTGGTGACGTTCGTGACGAAGCTCCTCGAACGCAACCGGTAGCTCTGCGCGGCCCGCGGCTCGGTACCGCGCTGGACCCGCTGCAAACTCCATCACGTCGCTGCAAGGTGGATCACATCGATGTGCGACGGCTGCATGGTCGGCCATCCTTCGCGCCGGTACTCTGCTCGTGACGGAGCTGATGATGCGATCGAACGAACGGCAGGTGGAAGGATTCGACTACTACCCGGACGTGCTGACCACGACGGAGGAGGCCGGGCTCCTCGAAGAACTCTCCGCGCTTCCATTCCGGGACATCACGATGCGGGGTGTGACGGCCCGCCGACGGGTTGCCTGCTACGGATTCGACTACGCGTATGCAGCGCGCGGTGTGGTAGCGACAGCGCCGGTGCCGCACGTCCTCAAGATGCTCAAGGGCCGTTGCGCGGCAGTCGCGGGTGTTCCTGAGCGGTTCAATCAGCTGATCGTCTCCGAGTACCCGCCCGGTGCCGGCATCGGGTGGCACACCGATGCGGCGGTCTTCGGCGAAACGATCCTGGGCCTATCGCTGGGCGCACCGGCGCGGTTGCAGCTCCGCGAGCGCGCCAGCACGCGAGTCGCAGGAGCGTTCCGGCTCGAGCCTCGATCGCTCTACGGGCTTCGTGGGCAGGCGCGCTGGCGTATCAGCACCGGGTCGTGCCTGTCGCGGCGACGCGGTACTCTCTGACCTTCCGCGAAGTCGTCGCGAAAGGAGGGGTGATTCGGATGCGTGCAGCGATCGGCGCGCGATACTCAGGAACGGATTGAGCCTTACGACCTGACGCTGGTGACCTAATCTTCCAGAGTTCGATTGTCGCGTCCTAGCGCCTGCGCCACGCCTGTCGCGCACGCTGCACGCGCTTGCGCGCGCCCGTGACGTTGATTCTCCACCGCATGAGCGGCACGCTTACGCCGTACGCCGCGGCGGCATCCTCTTCCGACAGGCCGCGCCGCACGACAGCGATCGCCACCTCGTCCGGGACGAGCAGCACGCCCGCGAGAAAGTCTGCCTCGTCCTCCGCGTCCTCATCCCAGTCGCGACATCCGATGGCGTTCAGCGCGGGCGTGGGCTCATGGAAGAGGAGCGCGTGGGAGAGCTCGTGCGCGAGATCGTTCGCTTGTCGGCCGGGGGCGTGTGCATCGTTGTAGATGATGAGGCGCTCCGTGTCGGAGAAGATCGTGCCGGCGGAGAACTCGCCCGATCCGCGGCTCCGAAAGTACCGTACGGCCATCGACGCATCCGCGGACAGATCGATGAGAGGGAGAATCGGGATGGCGAGGTGCGCGGCCAGAGCGCGCGGGTCAAAGACCGCCGTGGGGCCGAGTTGCAGCTCGGAGCGCGTGTCGCGGGCGACGCCCGTCGCTTCCGTCTTGAAGCCTCTCCGCAACGCCATCGCAGCTACTCGTCACCTTTCTTCATGCGCTTGTACCCCGCTTGAATGACTTCTTCCAGGTAAGTAGCGCCGTCGTCGGTCAGGTGGGGATCGGCGCGAAGCAGCGTCGAGATCATGGCGAGGGTCTCGGGCTTCGCGCGGGTGCCCTCCGTCGCCCGCACGTAGTCATCGGCCTTGAGCCCAGACCACGCGCAGAGCGCGGCGAGACCATCCACATCCGGACGTCGACCCTGGGCCATCCGCGTCAGCGTCGAAGCGGCGACTCTGGATTCTGCCGCGACTTGCTTCCACGTCATCTCTTTGGCCGTGCGCTGCGCGTCGAGGGCCTTGTAAAAGGCCGGGGTGTCGAACCAACCGCTCTTCATGGGTACTCCTTCAGGTTAGGTGATTGCGAACTTGCAATTCAATTCTGCACCTGCAATACTGGTGGCGGTTGCGAAATCGCAATCGGATTCTACATCAGGTACCGGAGGAACACCATGACCACGACCGAGACTTCCAAGGCCCCGCAAGCGCACCCGCAGCCCCACCTCTTCACCGTCACCGTGAACGGCGTGGCCGTCTCGCTCGCGGGGCCGAAGACGACCGGCCGCCAGATCAAGCAGGCCGCGATCGACGCCGGCGTCCCCATCCAGCTCGACTTCATTCTCAGTGAAGAGCTGCCGAACCGAAAGACCCGACTCATCCGTGACGATGACCCCGTCTCCCTCCACGAAGGCTCGGCGTTCGTGGCGCTCGAGAACGACGACAACTCGTGAGGGAACGTCCATGAAAACCGCCGTGCAGAGAGCCATCACCGAGCTTCGCGCCACGTTCCCGGACGCGAACGTCACCGTCGTCGAGGACAACGACGGCGGCGCGTACGTCACGATGGATCCGGTGCCGCTCATGGGGCCGTACACGCAAACGGAGACGTGGGTAGGCTTCCACATCGGCTTCCAGTACCCCGCGTCGGATGTGTACCCGCACTTCGTGCGGGCGGACCTCACGCGACGCGACGGCGCTGCGCTCGGATCGGGCCTGTCCACGGCGTCGTTCCAGAGCAAGTCGGCGATCCAGGTGTCGCGGCGGTCGAACCGGTTGGATCCGGCCGTCCAGACCGCCGCGCACAAGCTCCTCAAGGTGCTTACCTGGATGGAGAATCAATGAAGCCGTGGACGCTGACTATCCCGGAGGCGATGCACGAGCGTCTCCACGGGCACCTCTTTCCCGGCGACGGCGATGAGCACGGCGCGGTGCTGCTCGCGGGCGTGGAGCGTCGGCCCGATGGCCAGTTGCGGCTCCTCGCGCGCGAACTCGCGCTCGCCGTCGACGGCACCGACTACGTGCCCGGCCGCCACGGGTACCGGATGCTGCGCGCGGAGTTCCTGCAGCCCTATGCGCTCAAGGCGCGGGACGAATCGCTCGCCTACCTCGCAATCCACAACCATGCCGGGCGCGGTAACGTCGCCTTCTCCGGCGACGACCTCGCCTCCCAACGGCGCGGCTACCCCGCGCTGCTGACGCTCACCAAGCAGCCGGTCGGTGCACTGGTGTTCAGCCAGGACACCGTGGCCGGAAACCTCTACGTGCAGGCAAGCGCCGCCAGCGAGCTTGCGAGCTGCACCGTCGTCGGTCGCAATCGCGTCGAGCTGGTTTCCGGCCAGCGGAGTTCGCCGCGGCGCGCAGATCCAATGCGGGATCGTCAAGCGCTCCTCCTCGGCGATGCTGGACTCGCCCTCCTGCGCACCCTTCGTGTCGGAGTCATCGGGGCGGGCGGCGTGGGCTCCGTCGTCGTGGAGCTGCTCGCGAGGCTCGGCGTCGGGACCATCGTCGTCGCCGATCCCGAGCGCGTGGCGATCTCGAACCTCTCGCGACTGCTCGGCGCGCGAGGCCTCGATGCGCTGTCGCTTCTGACGCACCCGTCCCGGCCGGCGTGGGTACGTCGCTTGGCCGAAGGCTTCGCGCGCACGAAAGTCTCCCTCGCGAAGCGTAATGCGCGCCGCGCCAACCCCGCTGGCGCGATCATTCCGATCGTCGGCGACATCACCGACCCGGACGTGGCGGCGGCCTTCGTCAGCTGCGACTACGTCTTCCTCGCCGCCGACTCGATGCAGGCGCGCCTCGTCTTCAACGCGCTCGTCCACCAGTACCTGATCCCAGGCGTGCAGATGGGGTCGAAGGCGCCCGTCGACCGGAAGACCGGCATGCTCGGCGAGGTGTTCAGCGTGTGTCGACCGGTGACGCCGGATCGCGGTTGCCTCTGGTGCAACGAGCTGATCCCGGCGAGCAAGCTCCAGAATGAGATTCACACCCCTGCCGAGCGCAAAGCGCAGCGGTACGTTGACGATGATGAGATCGCGGCGCCGAGCGTCGTCACCCTGAACGCCGTCACGGCCGCGCATGCGGTGAACGACTTCCTCTTCTACGCCGCCGGCCTCACGCACGCGACGGCGATCACCGATTACCGCCGTTTCATCGCGCGATCACGCGACGTGCGCTTCGACGAGCCGCAGGCACTGGCATCGTGCCTCGACTGTGGCGACCACGAGCCGAGTCGACTGGCGCGGGGCGATGCGGCGGAGCTGCCGACGAAGGAGCGGCGCCGAGCGTGCGGTTGAATGACCGTGCTCGCGGCCCTCACACTGTCCTAGGAGTACGTATGGAACACATCGCTATCCCCGAGAGCTGGGAACTCGATTGCGAAGTCGCGGGGAACCACGTTCGCCAGTTGCGCCGCGCGGCCTACGTCGGCGACGCAACCGCTTTCAAACTCGCCATCGGGCGCCACGAAGGGTATCGGCTCGAGGCAGGTGACCGCTCCATCGCCGTCGTCGGTAAGTCCCTCGCGAACCTACCCGAGGGTGAGGTGCTCCTCTGCGCTACGAAGGGAACGACGGTGCTCCCGACTCCCGACGCGGAACCGACGACGCAGCGGTGGCTCCGTCCGATGCCTGCGACGGCGCTCACCGCTGCCGAGCTTGCGGAGCGTGCGGAGGAGGTGCGGACGTCGTGGGTAAACCACTTCGTCCTCCGCACCGAGACGGCGGAGCAGGACGGGCTCCGACCCCCGCAGGTGGGCGCGCTCCACGCGGTGCTCGCGCACTGGACCATGAGCGATGACGCCTCTACGATCGTGATGCCGACAGGCACGGGCAAGACCGAGACGATGCTCTCGCTCATCGTCTCCGAACGGCTCGCGAACATCCTCGTCATCGTGCCGACCGTACCGCTCCGGGACCAGACGCTGCAGAAGTTCGCCACCCTCGGCGTCCTCCCCACACTCGGGATCATCCTTCCGGGTGCGCGGCACCCGCTCGTCGGCGTGATGGAGCACGGCATCGCCGATGCCACGGCCGCTGAGGCGTTCCTACGTTCGTGCAACGTCGCTGTCGCCACGATGGGAGCGATCAACGAGTGCTCCGCCGAGGCGCGCCTCGCACTGGCGCAGACGACGGGCTACCTCTTCATCGACGAAGCGCACCACATTCCAGCGGCGACGTGGTCGGCGTTCCGTGCGCATTTCCCGAACAGCCGGGTCATCCAGTTCACGGCCACGCCGTTTCGAAACGACGGGAAGCGCGTCGACGGGCGCGTCATCTACGACTACCCGCTGGGCCGTGCGCAGGCGAACGAGATGTTCCAGAAGATCCGTTTCACCGCGATCGCGGCGTTCACGCAGGAGACGGCGGATAGGGAGATCGCGAAGAAGGCGAAGGAGCAACTCGATCGCGATCGCGCCGAAGGGCTCGATCACCTCGTCATGGCTCGCGCACGCTCCATCCATCGAGCCGAGGAACTCCTCGCGCTCTACCAAGCGGTTGCGCCCGAGCACGCGCCCGTGCTCATCCACAGCGAACAGTCCGCGACGCACCGGCGGCACGCGATCCGTAGCCTCCAGCGGCGTACGTCGCGCATCGTGGTGTGCGTCAACATGCTCGGCGAAGGCTTCGACCTGCCGGAACTCAAGATCGCCGCGCTCCATGATCCCCACAAGAGCCTCGCGATCACGCTCCAGTTCATCGGTCGCTTCGCGCGTACGAAGAAGGGAAAAATCGGCGTCGCGACGGCCATCGGCAACGTCGTCGATCAGCGCGTCGAGGCGTCGCTCAAGAAGCTCTACGCTGACGACTCGGACTGGAACCTCATCCTCCGCGACCTAAGCGAGCACGCGACGCAGAAGGAGGTACGCCGCTCCGAGTTCCTCAAGCGGTTCACGCCGCCGCTCGACGTGATGCCGCTGCAGAACGTCTACCCGCGCATGAGCACCGTGGCCTACGAGGTCGGCACGGCCACGTGGGACGCCGAGCGCCTGCGGCAAGCGCTCACGCGTGAGGATCGCTCCACCATCACCATCAACGACGAGGACCACGTCGCGCTGTTCGTGCAGCGTAACGACACGCCCATTCGCTGGGGCGACACGCAGGAGCTCATCAATACTGCGTGGGAGCTCTACGTCGTCTACTGGTGCGACGAGCACGGCCTCCTCTTCATTAACGGCTCCGACACCGGTGAGCTGTACGAGACGCTCGCCGCCGAGGTCGCGGGGGAGGATCTTGGCCTCGTGCACGGCAACGTCATCTTCCGCACGCTCTCCGGCATCCACCAGCTCATCCTGAATACGCTCGGCTTGACGCACTCGCTGAGCCACGCGATCCGTTTCACGATGCACTCAGGGTCGGATGTGAAAGAGGGGCTCTCGGAAGCGCAGACGCTCAACGCCGTGAAGGTGAATCTGTTTGGACACGGCTATGAGGAAGGGGAGACAGCGAGCCTCGGAGTCTCCCGCAAAGGCCGGATCTGGTCGCACCTGGTGGCCTATGACCTCGAGGACTGGCTAACGTGGTGCCGGCGCATCGGGGTGAAGCTCCGCGACGAGACCATCACCGATGCGACGCTGCTCGGGAACGTGGTCGTGCCCGTGGCCCTCGACGCGCGACCGGACGCAGTACCCCTCACGATCGAGTGGCCGGATGAGCTCTTCGATCGTCCGGAAGAACTCACCATCTTCAAGGCGCACGGGCAGGACGTTCCGTTCTACGACGTGGGCATCTCGCTCGACGGCCATGCAAGTACGGGCGCGATCGGCTTCACCGTGACGCTCGCCGATGCATCCTTCCACTACGCCGTTGCCTTCGCGCAGGGGACGATGAGCTGCAAGGCCACCGGCGATGACGTCGAGATTCAGTACGGACGGCGGTGCTTCCCGCTTTCCGAATGGCTTACGAAGCGCTCGCCCATCATCCGGTTCCACGACAACTCCTTCGTCGCCTACGGAGAACTCTTCCGCATCGACACGTCGCACCACGCGCCGTTCGACCGGGAGCGGATTGAAGCGTGGGACTGGAACGGCGTGGATTTCGGGAAGGAGTCGCAGACGTCTGCAAAGCGGCCGGACTCAATTCAGTTCCGCGTCATAAATGAACTCCTCGGGCAGGCACCCGCCTACGGGATCGTGTTCGATGACGACGGGACGCATGAAGCAGCGGACATCGTCGCGTTTCGGGATGATGACGAGTTTCTCTACGTGGATCTCTACCACTGCAAGTACGCGCACGCCGCCGAAGCCGGCGCGCGCGTCGCGGATCTCTACGAGGTCTGCGGACAGGCGCAACGCAGCATCCAGTGGCGGCACGACGTCGAGAAGCTGCTGCGCCACCTTCGCTACCGTGATGCGCGTCGCGTGCAGCTGACGACAGTCTCGCGCTTTGAGCGCGGAGATCAGAGCGCGCTGGCCGTGCTGATGAAACGCGCGCGATTTCTGCGGCCGAAGTTCCGGATTCACATCGTGCAGCCGGGGCTCTCGAAGGCGAGTGCGACGATGGGCCAACTCGATCTCCTCTCCGCCACCGAAGCGTACTTGCTCGACACGTTCGGTGTGCCGCTGAGTGTGATCGCGAGCGCGTAGAGCGACTCTACAAGCGGTAGAACGAACGACTTTTCTCGGTGCTACCGAGAGATGACCGAGAGAAAACGATTACGGCCGTCGAAAGGCGGCCGTAAGTGCTTGATTTCATTGGTTGCGGGGACAGGATTTGAACCGCGACCTTTGGGTTATGGAGGCCGAGCAGATCGTGAAAGAGTGGCTCTCCGCCTCACTTTTTGTCGGTCAGCAGCTTGAAATCGCCCGAATCCTGCGGGAATCCTGCGCGCCGGGGTTGTTTTGTTCGAGTTGGGATCTGTCCCGATCAAGCTGCGCCTTCGTCTGCTTTTTGATCTCGATATCAGACGCCTCTCGGATAAAGGCTGCGACCGCGATGAATCGGATCTCCTGGAACATGCCGTTCGCCGCGCGAAGAGCAGGCACGATCCAGCCACGGCTCGCACGGAAGTTCGGCGCCCAAATCGTCACTCCACATCTGGAAATCTGCGGCCGCACTTCATGCAGGCACGGAGCCGCTGGCGTCTCGGATCACGACGTGTCTCCACGGGCAACACGTGGCGCTACACTCCGAGCGCACATTCGACCTCGAAGGGATGCGCATGGCGAAGGAGATTGACGTCCAGCTTGCTCCCCCCGCGAACTGGCAGGACTTTGAGGTTCTGTGCTGGGAACTCTGGATGCGGATCTGGAATGACGCGAATGCCCAGCGCTTCGGTCGCGGCGGCCAGCGGCAGGACGGCATCGACATCGTCGGATACTCCGCTAGTCAACATCGAGTAGAAGCAGTTCAGTGCAAGCTCAAAACTCGTGGCCGGACGAAGCTTTTCATGCGCGAGATCCGGGAATGGGTCAAAAAGGCCGAAGACTCTGACTTGGACTTCGAGCACCTCACCTTCGCCACGACCGCGCCACGTGTAGCAGTCGCGCAATCGTTTGTCCTTCGTCTCGACGCTGAGCGCCGCCGCCGTGGCGCTTTCGGAGTAAGTCTTTTCGCGTGGGAGGACATCAGCGAGCGGTTGCATCTCTATCCAGACTTGCTTGCGCGCTACTCGAGATCACCGGCTCGCCGCCTGACGCTTCCTCCACCCAAACTCCCGCCTCATTACCAAGCTCGTCCAGCGGAACTCGCCGCAATAAAGATGAAATTGTTGGCTCCAACCGCCGGCCAGCCGCGTATCGCCGGGCAAGGCATGGTGGGCCTTGGCGGCATGGGCGGTGTTGGCAAATCGGTCCTCGCTGCGGTTGTGGCCAGTGACGCTGAGATTCAGTCTGCCTTTCCCGATGGTGTGCTGTGGTTGACGCTCGGCCAAGCGCCACCTCTCGTCGACCTATTGCGAGCGGTGACTCTGGCACTGAGCGATGAGCCGCCAAACTTCATTGACCCGAAGGAGGGCAAGAACGCTGTCGCTGGGCTGCTGGAGGGGAAGCGGGCGCTCTTAGTTCTCGATGATGTGTGGACCTTGCATCACCTCTGGCTCCTCGATGTCATCTCGGGTGAGAGTCGAATGCTTATTACGACGCGCCAACTCGACGTCATCCAACGGTTGGGCTTGGAGGAGCACAAAGTCGGTGTGCTTGCTCCGGGAGAGGCGGCCGCGTTGCTCGCCGGCTGGACGGGCGACCGCGTCGAGAATCTACCGGACGAAGCGAGCAGCATCGCCAAAGAGTGCGGCTATCTGCCGCTTGCGCTTGCAATGGTTGGAGCGATGGTACGTCTCCGGCCAGCCACTGCATGGAAGGATGTCCTTGAGCGTCTCAGGAGCGAGGACCTGGATGCCATCCATGAGGAGTTCCCGCATTACCCCTATTCCACGCTTCGAAAGGTGATCGAAGTCAGTGTGAACTGTCTTGAGCCCTGGCAACGTGAGCGATACTTCGAACTGGCGGTGTTTCGTGACGACGTTCCCATCCCAGAGACGGCCTTGGTAACGTTCTGGTCTGAAGCTGGGTTGGATGCGTACCAGTCACGAGATCTCATAGCCGTCATCGTGGCGCGATCCCTCGCCCAACTCGATCGCGAAGGCCGCATCGAGCTCCATGATCTTCAACGGGATTACCTGCGTCGACAGGTGCCCGATATGCGTTCGCTCCACCTACGACTGGTCGAGGCATATCGTGCCGCCTGCCCCGACGGGTTTTCGACCGGACCGCGAGACGGTTACTTCTTTCGCTGCCTTCCTTATCACTTGGCTCAACTGGAAGACCGCGGACAGCTCAGAGACCTGCTACTGGACTTCGCCTGGATGGAGGCCAAGCTCGATGCCACCGGGCCGCTCGACCTGGCATCCGACTACCTGTTCGCAACCGGAGAGCGGGAAATGCAAGCGCTAGGGTCCGCTCTGCAACTATCCAGTCTTGCACTCAGCGGCGACAAACGGCAGCTTCCATCTCAACTCCTCGGCCGCCTCTCTCCGGAGGCATACCCATCATTGCGGAACCTTCTGGTAACCGTCAAACGTCGCGCCGACATCATTCCGTTGAAACCGAGCCTCACGTCCCCGAACGACTTTCTCGACTGGTCGATCCATGCTCATGACGAAGCCGTAACAAGAGTCGCGGCGTCACCGGACGGGAATTGGATAGCGTCCTCGACGGACGCAGGAGACGTCAAATTGTGGCGCCGGACTGGCGACCATATCGACTCTATCGACGCTGTCCGTGGAACACCCGTGAGCGGGTTGACCTTCCTGCGAAATGGCAAGTTCGCTTTGTCACAGGGTGGAACCATCTCCTTCTGGCACACGTCCTCTCGCAAGAGACTTCTTACGCTTCGGCTTGACGGAACGATTACAGCTCTAGCCGCTTCCCGTGACGGTTCGCTGATCGCAGCGGCCTCCGACAAGGGCCTTGTTCAGGTTTTCGATTCTGCGACTGGTGACATTCGGCATTCGCACAAACTTTCCCGTTGCCTCACAGCGACCGGCATCGCCTTCGGGAAAGGCGACTCGATACTCTACGCCACATGCCGAGACCATCTTGTCGCCAAGGCCTTAGACTGTGATTTTGACACAGAGGCCTACTACGGCACGTTCTGCTTCGGCAATATCGCCCTTGACGACCACCGGCATGTCGTCATCTCTGCAGGGGAACAAATAGCGGCTTGGGAGATGGACTCGCTGACACAGCTCGGGGAATGGCCGGTGGCCGAGTACCGAGAGGTCGTGGGCCTCGCGATCCTCGGCGATAGCTCCATCGCCGTCGTCGCATCCGAAGAGGGTTACCTCTATGGTGTCGACACAGCGAGCGGACAACCGGTCTTCCGCTTCAACGGCTCCGCCCGATCGATCAGTAGCATCGCGTCTTTGGGGAGCACCGAGCGACGGTTGCTGGTAGGAACATCCTCGGGAACGATTCAACTTTGGAGGTTCGATGAAGGTGGAGTCCTCCCGGCCGAGCCAGACCATCCGGATGGATATTGCTCCCTCGGTGCCGATCGAGTTCGTCGACGCTTTATTTCGGCGTCCGGCATCGGCCTCAAGTTGTGGGAGCCGGTTTTAGAACCGGATGGCGAGCTGTCTCTTGCTGTGCAGGAGCAGCCCTCGCCGATCTGGCCTGCCCCCTTCTTGGAGCGAGCGCAGAGTGGAGACGTCACGCCAGACGGATCCCGTGCGGTGGTCTTGGCGTCATCGGGATCCCTATTCGTTCCAGCGACGACGTCGGTGCATGTCTGGAATAGTGACACTGACTCCTGGACGCCATTAGCGTCGGTGGGTAATTACGATCACCTCATCAATTGGGTGCAGATTAGCGCGGGTGGCCGCTATGTAGTTGCCTCCTGGCCGAACGGGGCGATCTGTTGGAATGTCGATACGAAGGAACAGCTGGATGGGGACGACACGATACGAGCTGCGTTCGCAAAAGATGCTGTTAGGGGTCAACCAGAGGCATCAATTGTGACTTTTCGCGAATGTACAGTTGAAGTTCGCGAGCTGACGAACCCCGGCGTTTTACATCGATTCACACTCGATCACAAGCCAATTCAGGCGGGTGTTCTCATGCTCGACGACCGAGTGGCGGTCGCCATAGCGGATCGCGGTGGATTCGTGCACCTGCTGGCCGGCCACCGATGATTCCATCGGGAGTGATTTCGACGACGCCTATCCCAACGTTCTTGGCTTCGGCTACGCGCGGGTAGGGAGAATCGGTTCTTTGAGTCCTCCTTACAGGAAATGAATGTCAACCAGATCCTAGAAGCCATCCGCGAGCTAACGGCCGCTGCTTCCTGGCCAGAAATCGAAGCGGTGCTGGCGCGGCATCCGAACCTTCTCGATCGGGAGACGGATGTGCTGCTCATGCGAATTGCCGCCGATCAGCCCCTCGAATCGCGGCACCATGTCGAAGCAGTCCGGGCACTCCTGGCTGACTTACGACAACCGCTTGAAGAACGGACGATCGCAGCAGGCCCCAACGACGACCTTCTACGCGCTGCCCGGCTGGTCCAACGTTACAACGCATACGGCGAGTTGCATGACCTCGCCGCCGCCATCGATGCGCTCGAGCGGTGTGTCGAAGCCATGACGATCGCCCATCCGCGGTTTGCGCTGGCCATGTCGGCGCTGGGTGAAACGCTGACAAAGCGGTACGCGCGCACCAATGCAATCGCGGACCTCGAACGCGGCATCGATCTCATGCGGCAAAGCGCGGAGCTCAGCGATGCTCCCGAGATCCTCATCAATCTCACGATGGGCCTCATGGCGCGCTACGACCTCACTTCGGAATTGGCCGACCTCGACCAGATCATCGTGCTCTGTGAGCGCTCCCTCTCGACCTCCAACGGAAGGCCGAATTCGGCCGTGTTCAACAACCTCGGCATCGGACACCATCGCCGATATCTCCACACTGGCGACGCCACGGAGCTCGACCGCGCGCTGGCTGCCTGGGAGGAGGGACTGGAGATTGCGCAACACGATCCGCGCGGGGTGGTCCACCTCCTCACCAATATCAGCGCCGGGCATATTGCCCGCTTCCATCGTTTCGGCGCTCTGACGGATCTCGACAATGGGATTCGCGTGTCCCAGCAGGCACTCGAGTCCATTTCCGAAGCCGCGCCCGATCGACCGCTCGTCCTCCACGGGCTCGCGGTTCTGTTCATGGAGCGCTACAACGTCGCGAACCAACTTCCTGACCTCGAAGAAGGCGTGCAGATGTTTCAGGAAGCTGTGGAGCTTGCCTCCGCCGGCACCGCAGACCTTCCAATATTTCTGATGGGGTTCGGGACTGCGCTCATGCAACTCCATGAAGCGACAGAAGAGATCGAGGTACTGGATTACGCGATCGAAGTGCTCGAGCACGGCGTGAAGCTCACGCCGGACCGTTCACCCGTTCGCTCTCGACATCTTTCTAATCTCTCGAAGAGTCTGAGTCTGCGACATGGAGTCTCAAATGATCCGGGCGACAGCGACCGGGCCATCGCTCTGTTGGAAGAGGCATGCGCGATCGCTCCGGCGCCAACACCCGAGCGGATTCTGATCGCCGGCAATCTGGTGGAAGAATTGCGGCGGCGATGGAGCCGCACGAAGTCCGATGGTGATCTGCAGCGAGCATCAGAGCTTTGCGTCACGAACCTGCAAGTGGGGCTCGATGTCTCGCCGCGCCAAACGCTGCGCTTCGCGCTGAACTACGGTCATTGGGCATTTCGAGAGCGCGAGTGGGAAGCCGTGGTCAAGGCGCACGAATACGTCCGCGAAGCGCGTGAGCTGGTAGCGGCGGCGCAGCTCGACCGGCACGAGAAGGGGCAATGGCTCCGACATGGTCAGGGCTTCACCACGCGTGCCGCGTATGCATGCGCGATGGTTGGCGACGCCCGACAAGCGATCGTCGCTTTGGAGCTCGGGCGCGCGCGACTGCTGGCGGAAACGCTGGAACGAGACCATGCCAGGCTCGAATCCCTCGAGTCTTTACATCCGGATCTCGTCCGCGACTACCGGCATGCCGCCGAGCGATTCGGGCTGGTGGAGAGCGGTCGAGCCACGTTCAAGGGTGACGACCATCAGGAGGCTGCACGCGCCGCACGCCGTGGCCTCGATGCCGCGATCACGGCCATCCGGCTCGTCGCCGGGCACGAGCGCTTCTTGCGGCCTGTGACTTGGAGGGAGATCGAGCAGGCCCTCAACACGCTGCCGCACGATGTCGCCGTGGTCTACCTTCTGACGACGACCCACGGTTCTCTTGCACTGCTCGCGACGGCAGAGCATGTCCAGCCCATCTGGTCGAATCTCGATTCCGTCACCCTCGACCGGGCGCTCATCCTCGAGGAGGATGGGCAGGTGATCGGTGGTTTCTTGCCCGCGCAGCTCTGGTCGGATCGTGCCGCGATCGAACCCGCGCTGGACGACCTGTTGTCCATGCTCGGCGCCATGCTCATCGCTCCCATCACATCCGAGCTGCGCACGCAAGGCATCCGGCGCGTCATCTTCATCCCGACCGGTCGTCTCGGATTGCTTCCGCTGCACGCCGCCAGCTTCGACAGCCGATGCCTTATGGACGATTTCGTGGTCAGCTACGCTCCAAGCCTTCGGCCGCTCGCCGTTGGACAGCGTGATGCGAACAGTCACACCGGCGAACCGCGGTTCCTCCTAGTGGCGAATCCCACTCTCCGCGGCGCGGAGGCCGAGGTCGCAGAGATCGAACGGTTGATGAACGAGCGCCTGCACGTCTCCATTCAAGGCGAACAAGTGACGCGAGAACGCGTGCTGGATGCGATCGGTGATGCCACACATCTCCATTTCGCCTGTCATGGCTCGTTCAACCCTCGTGACCCTCTCGCGTCATGTCTCGAGCTCTCCGTCGGAGAGACGCTAACGCTCCGCGACTTACTCAATCGCGGCGTTCATGCGGGACTGGCGCGACTCGCCGTTCTCTCCGCCTGTCAGACAGCACTCACGGATCTCGAATCGCTCCCGGATGAGGTCATCGGCATGCCGGCCGGCTTCCTGGAAGCCGGAGTCACCGCTGTGATCGCGACGCTCTGGTCCGTCGACGATTTCTCGACGGCAATCGTCATGATTCGTTTCTACGAGCTGGTTCTACTCGAGGGACAGCCGCCGGCCGGCCGCTCTATGCCGCGCGCAGCGATGGCTCCGCGATGTATCGGAGGAAGATCTCGCCACGTTCATGTCGAACCACTCGGCCGTAGCCGAAGCGTTGCGGCGATCGCTGTCACGCGGCGAAGGCAGTGCAATTGCAGATGTCGAACGCCCGTCGGCGTCGGACCAGCCCTTCGCGCATCGTCCATACGACTGGGCTCCATTCGTTTATGTCGGTGCTTAGTCGGTTGACGGTGAGCGTCGCCAGCGCGCCACGCGTCGGCACGCCAACACACGAACCGAACGTCGCCGCACCATTGCGCGGCAGGAGCCGCCCTCTACGCGAATCGCGGAGTCACCCCCACCTCTCGCGGCCGGCGTCCCACGCCCGGACGACGCATTACGAGTTTGCGTATCACGAAGGTCAGATGGTCTGAAAATTCAAGCAGAATTTGGAAGTACTTGGGGTAGTCCGTTCGCCGGACGATTGATTGCAGAAAAGCAAGAATCTGGCGATCAGTAGGCGAGTGCGGCTCTCGCGAACTCGGGTACAAGGAACATGTTCTTGAGCGTGAGTCCGGCGATGGCAACGCGTCGTCCGAGCTGGGTGAGGTAGTACTTGTAGGTGTTGCCGACCCTCTTGATGATGCCGTGAAGCCGTAGACGTTTGAGTAGTCGTGAGATCTGCGATGGGCGGAACTGCTTGAGGTGCTGGCGCAGCGAACGATTGCGGAAGCCGTGGATGAGGAACTCGCCGCGGCAGAGGACCTCGAACAGCGTTTGATCTTCATCGTCGAAGAGGTTGAAGCCTCGGTACCGATGTTCGCGCTCTTCGACTGTCTCGGAGATCTTCGACAATGCCTTCACGCCCGGAGTGGGATCGTCGATTGAGGAGAGGAACTGGATGTAGCGGTCATTGGCTGCTCGGGAGATGGACGCCAGGTCGGGAGAGAGTGAGTAGATCGACTTGCGAAGGGCGGCGAGCTTGAAGACCCGTTGACCGTCGCGCTGTTCCACCATGCGGTGGTGTCGGAAGAAAGTCACATCGTTCGCGTGGTCTCGACGCGAAGAATGAAGCCGTGCTTGTCGTACATCTTGATGGAGGCTGGTCCGAGGTAGTGGCGGATACGCGTTCCTTGCAGGCGGAGGCCGTGCCGGCGGATGGAGAAGTCACCGCCGGTCTCACGTTCGCCGATGCGGTGGGAGTGACCGAGGAAAGTAGCTACATCGTCGACTTTGACTGCATGGATGGCTGTTCGGAGCAGGTGGTCGTAGAGCGGAGCGAGATCTTCCGCGCTGCGGAAGACGATGTCGGTGGCGTACTCGGCCTGCAGGATGCTCCAGTGATAGCGGCCAAGCGACTCGAGATCCGGAAGGTACCGAGCCACGGCGGCATCGAGCCGCGTGTGGAGTTGCTTCACCATTAACCTGTCCGAGAGCTGCTGGGCCTTGTCCCAGTCATCGATCGCGGCGAAGGCGTTGTCCTGCAACTCGTATGAGATGTTCGCGCTGCGGAGCTTCGCAGCGAGCCAGTTGTGGCCGTTCAGATAGAACAGAGCGCGGAACGGGCACCAAGTCGGAACCGACAGAAAGCAGAGCCCGAGCATCTCGTCGATGAAGTAGAAGTAGTAGTGCAGGCACTTGCCGCGGTCGCGGCGAATGAAGGTGCAACCGGTCTTCTTGTCGTGCCACGGCTCGTAGGTCGGACACGGCTCCATGGCCGAGAAGATGTGGACCAGCCCGGACGATTCCCCCGCACCGCAAGGATCTGCTGGATGCGATCTTCCTTGCGGAAGGTCTTCATGCGCTGGATGTACTCGATCTCCACCCCTTCCTGGGTCGCCACCTGTTCGGTGCGAGCGCGGATGGCATCGCGGAACGGCAGCGCGAACTGCTTGGCGTAATCGAACAGGCGGATGTCCCGGCGATCGAGCTCGGTGGCCACCGCCTGGGGATACGCAACGCTCGGCAGCGTCCCCTGGAGCACCAGCCGGTCGAAGCACGAGAGGACGCCGACGATCTTTTCGCGATGACGCTCGATCAGGTGAGCCATCGGCCGACGATATCGCCGACCGTCCAAACCGGCTGACTTTCTTAGTTTCGGCTACGCCGAGGTAGGGAAAGCGCCGGGTCTGTCACTCCTATGTATGAAGGTGGAGGTGTGTCCGCCTCCGCTCGATAACTCTAAATTAT